>Ga0315904_10001701_pt1 | contig 34927 bp, 61 predicted proteins | sample LakEriMetagenome_6_FD_203529 | JGI IMG/M metagenome (GOLD analysis project Ga0315904, IMG submission 203529) | Freshwater fungal communities from buoy surface, Lake Erie, Ohio, United States - Buoy 12 MA120 | ecosystem: Environmental > Aquatic > Freshwater > Lake | place: USA: Lake Erie, Ohio...
AAGACGGCGTGCGGCGGTCTGATATTGCTCGGCAGAAATGTCAAAATCATAGTCCGCAATGCCAATCTCGGTCATCGCGGCGTTAATGAACTGGCGGCGGGTGTAGCCCACTTATTTGGCCTTCTTCTTGGCTTTGGCAGCCGATGAAAGCGCAATGGCAACTGCCTGCTTTTGCGGCTTGCCGGCCTTCATTTCCTTTCGGATATTGGCCGATATGGTTTTCTTACCATAACCCTGCTTAAGCGGCATCTTGCCCTCCAGAGGTTAGGGGCGGCGCACTTCCAACGCCGCCCCCGCCGAATTACGATACGCGATAGGTAACGAACGTTTCCGCAGCGGTCTTGCGGGTGACGTAGCTTGCGCTCGTCGCAGTCGCCACAACGGTTGCACCGATGATGGTGTGACCGGAAGCAGCCGGAGCCAGGGTGAAGGCGTTAGCGCCCACCTTGATGATAGACCACCGGATCACGTCGCCAATGGCAAACGAGCCAGCCGCGTCCATCACAGCACCGGTCGGCAGCGTGCCAGTCACGGTTGCAGCCGCGCTGGTGAGAATGCCGCCAAGGATCATGGCAGCCGTCACGTCGCCGGTCACGTCGAGCGCAGACGGGGCCGGCAGCGAAAGCGGCATGATGTCCACCACAGTCGCGGCAGTGCCAACGCTGTAGTAAAGCGGGCTATCACCGCCGCCGCTGATGTTGATGGTTGCGCCGCTGGTGTAGACGCTGGAGGTGTAGGAGCCGCTGCCGTTGAACAGCGAGACTTCGGCACCATTCAGGTCGACCGGAGCGGTCACAAGCGACACGCTGTAGGGAGCGGCGCTCCAAACGGCGAGGCGCGCATTGGCGGGAACGGTAACGCGAGCCGAACCGCCGAAGGGGAGAAGAATGGACATGGTGTAATCCTTTCGTGCAAGTTGGGGGAAGGCAACGCGCCCTCCCCCATGTTCGGCTTACGGGGTCTGCGAGAACAGCAGGATGCCCGCCATTTCGGTATTCAGCACGTTGGTGCCGTAGAGCGTGTCGAACGTGTAGCGGGTCTTAAACGTCGCGGTATCGAACCACTTCGTCATCACTAGTTCGATGCCCTGATCGGTCGTCGCGCGCATCACGGCAGCACCGGTGTTATCCGGCACAGCGTAACGGCCCGCAATCAGTTCGATGGCCGGCTTGTGCCAAAACACGTTTGCACCAGCGGTATCGTAGTTCATCATGGTGATAGACGCATTGCTGGCGGTCGCCGTGGCAACGCAGTTCTGATACTGCAATTCCGCATCCGAACCACCCTGAGCCGTGATAAGCGGCGGGGTGATAACCAGCGTGTTGGCAGCGCCCACGGCAACCACGCGAACAGTCATCGGCTGGCCGGTGTCCTGCTTGGTGATGGCATGCACGCTGTTGATGTTGGCGATCTGGAACGCGTCGCCGGCAGCAAAGTTGGCATTGCTGGAGACCGTGATGGTCTGAAAGCGGTTGTCAACGTTGTTGGTTTCGCCGGTCACAGCGGTCGAGGTGGCGCGCGGCACGTAGTAGTTGAGCGCCGAAGCACGGGTATCAATCGTGCGGGCGGTGGCCACTGCGGTGCCGGTCAGGCGGAAGCCCACGTCCGACTTATACGCATCGAAGCCGGCAACCATGCCAATGCTGGCGCGGTCGTAGGCGGTCTGCGTCTTGCCGGTCTGAAGGTTCTGGCGGTTGGCCAGGTTGCCTGCCATGCCGTTATAATCGCGGCTGGTAAACACGATCTTGCGATCTTCCATCGGAACGCCGCGCTCGTTCATCGTCGCATCGCACAGCGCCACGTCATCAAACGTGCCGGCTGCGGTCGTGCGGGTGACAACCAGACCGCCATACACAGCGGCAGTCTGATAAAGCGAGGTGTTCACGTCCGAGGCAAGACGCTGGGCAGCCGAAGCGCCAAGGCGATTTTCCTGCAACGCATCGCGCAGTTCCTTCGCATCAAGCGAGAACGTCACGTTCTTGGCAAAGCCAAGGGTGGACGGCACGCTCAACTGCGTCATGTCACGCGAGGTCACAGGCGAACCCACAACGCGGTTCTGCGACGATGCGATGTAGGGCATCGGACGCCAGATCACGTCATTGGTGCGCTCCATGGTAGCATCGCCAGGGCGATACACATTGACGAGCTTGGAAATAACCAGCGCGTCATCAAAGCCAGCGAGCACGTCCTCAAACGCGACCACTTCTTCCTTTGAAAAGCCGTTCGGCATTGTATTGTTCCTTCGTTACGATGCGGCGCGAAGCTGGCGGCGGTAGGCGACGACCTTTGTCATGTCGCCCGTCTTGAGTGCCTCAGCCCGCAACCGCTCAAGGGTTGCATCAGCCCCACCAATTGCGCCCGGTGATGTGCCGGTGATTGCGCCTTCAGGGGCAGGTTTAGCCGTCCGCTTCATCGTCTTGATCTCCGCTTCAATCTTGGCGGCCTTGAACGCGAACTGCGAAAGACTTGCGACGCTGGCCAATTCCTTGGCCTTTGCCGGGTTCTTTCCGAGAGCATATGTCAGGAGTGCCGCGTTATCAGCGCCGTCAACCAGAATGGCCCACTGCGTTTCGTTGAACATCTGCCGAACCACGTGCTCAACATCGTCAACGTCCGCAGCGCCCAACTTGGCTTTGCTTGCCTCGTATGCCTGTAGCTTGGCTTGCCATGCTGCCTCTGCCTGCTCTTGCGCTTTGCGCTGCTGGGCTTCGGCTTCGTCATGGGCGCGCTTTGCATCAAACCACTGGGTAAGCTGGCGCTCGTATGCGTCGGCGTCATAGTCGCAGGCTTCGAGCGTGGGCTTTGCCGGTAAAGCAGTCTGTTGCGGCTGCTCTTTCTCGGCAAGGCGCTGCTCCAATTCCTTGGCGCGCTTTGACAATTCCCGATTTTGCTTACGGAGGTCTCGCACCCATGCAGGCGCGGCGGTGAATTCGTCTTGAGGCGGCGCTTCCTCACCGATGCTAACGACTAGCTCGCCTTCTGCCTCAACCGGCTGTTCACCTTCTGCCTGTTCGTCCCCACCGGCAACAATCTCAGTGGACACTTCGGCTTCGGTTTCCAGCGCCTGTTCGGCTACTGCGGCGGCTTCGTCAACTTCTACTGCCGTTGTCATGAATACCCCATTATCTCACCACTTGCAACGGGGTGGCGGTTCCCGTCATTGGCGCAAGCCAGCACCAATAGCCTGTGCAGCCTTAATGGCCGTATTCGCGCGGTCGTTATCAATCTTGGCCAGCGTGGCGATTGTCTCAGCCTCAGCCTTTTGCGTGTCAGCCATGGCGCGCTGCGTGTCAGCCTGGGCTTTCATTGCCAGCGCTTGCGCCTTCTCTGCCTCTGCCATCAGATACATCGCCTGCGGGTCTTGCTGCGGCGGGTTTTCTTCTGCCGCTTTCTTAGCAGCGGCGCGCTCTTCCTCGTTGGGCTGCAACACGCCAATTTGCACAAGCTGCTTGCGGTAAAACTCGCGCACGTCCGTAAGGCCCTCGCCTTCCATGTTCATCAGGGACAGCGCGGTAAGCACCTTCTGATCGGCGGGGTCAGCGGCAAGCTGCATCATGCTTGTCAGGGCGCGCACGGTCGCATCGCGGCGGCTGCTGCTGCTCGGGCCAACGTCCGTAACAACGTCAAGTTTGGCGCGGCTCAAATCATTAGCCTTCACCATCTTGCCGGTGCGTTCGTCAATCTTGGGCTTGAGCAACTGCACCGTGCTAACGTCGCCTTGCTCGCCCATGGACTTCATGGAGCGGCCTTCCTCAACGTAAACCTCACCGGCCATATCCAGCCAAATCTCGCCAGCGCGGCGCATGGTCTTGGCGAAATTGCTCATGTAGATAAACGCGCCCATATCAATGCGCGTCTGGATCATCTCAACAGCCTTGCCGGAGATGTTGCTTACCATCTTTTCGGCGGCGGGGTTGTTGCCCAGCAATTCCGCCATGTCCGTTTCGGTAAGCTGCAACAGCGCAGCCATGGCAGGCGGGACTTGCGGCGGCTTGGTGTAGGCTTGCGGGCCAACGGCAGCAATCGAGCCGTCCGCATTGGTCAGCGGTTGGGCAAGCAGATACGGATAATTCTCAAGGTTGTCGTTCGCCCAATATGTCTCAAGGCCGGCAACCTGTTCTGGCGCAAGAATGGGTTTTTCAACGGCAGACAGCGCGGCAATCTCTGTCAGCTTGGCGACCTGCATGTTCTTGAGGCGTTGCGCGTCCATGGCTGGCTGCGTCACGCCAATGCAGCGTTCCACGTTGTCGATGAACCAACGCTTGCCATACATCGGCACAATCGGGATGTGCTTGCCAGCGATGTAGCCGCAATCCTCAAGGATGCCGCCGCCGCTCATAATGTATTTATGGACGCGACGGCAGCGCTTTTTCCATTCCTTGGTGATTACCCCGCCAAGCGCCTGCGCCAGACGAATTTCGTCGTATTCGCCGCCTTCTTCCTCACCGGACAAGGCTTCCTCAACGTCCTCTGCCTCAAAGTCCTGCTCTGTGCCGTCCGGCATGGTGTAGCGCACCATTGCCACGCGTTCGTCCTCGACGCGGTAGTATTCGGCAACGTAAACAATCTTGGGAGCGCACCAGTCAAAGCCGGCGCTGGGTGACAGCTTGGGCCAGGTCGTCGGATCAACACCCCACTTGGCGCGGAACGCTTCGTGCGACATGCTGTAAACAACCCAGCACTCCTTGGCATCGCTCTTGTCATACCGCTTGGCGTCCAAGTCCCAATAGACGGACGTGTCAGCGTCATAGATTGGCTCAAACCGGATGCGCTGCTGCTCGTTCTCGTCGTCGTATTCATCCTCAAGGCACGCGCGCAAACGGAACGCGCCAAAGCCGCCAGCGGTCGCTTCGTCAAAGCAGTTGTCAGCGGCTTCCTCGCCGCAGCTATCGGCCCAGTCAGCGCGGAACAGGCCATCGCACGTATCGGCAAGCTCATCAGACGGCGCACCGTCACGCGGCACGAAGTCCACGGTTACACGGTTGTTGCGATACTCGTTGTAAACGCGAATGAGCGCCTGAAGGATTTTGTTGATTTCAGGGCGCGGGCGGTTTTCAAACTGTTCACCCCAACGGCCCTCCCATTGCGCGCCGGGGATCGTGGCAAAACGGCGGGCGTCGCGGCATTGCTCGCGCACTTCCTGCACAGCGCCATACGTGCGATTGTAGGACGCAAGCGCCTGCTCAAAGATTGCGGCTTCGCGTTCGGCCTTGCTAGGTCGCGCCATGTTCCCTCATCGGCCATACTGTCATCACGACGTTTGGCAGCGGCACCTTACATTAACGCTATGCGCGGTGCAAGCTACGCGCGTAAAGCACTCCGCCAGCATAGCTAGGGCAGTTTATGCGGGCGTCATCAACGGCATTGGCAGCGCAATCACGCTGGCCCTGCTCGTGCGCGTCCAAGTCCAAACCCCAAGCGCGCTTGGCGGCTGCGCGCCATTGAGGTTCCTTCATTATGTCTGCGGCTGTCATAGGCCGAGATGTGCAACCATATCAGCGCCAACAGCGCGAGCTACGCGGTCAAGCCTTTTGCCGACGTGGCCGACGCTGTCATAAACGCGGATCGTTTTATCGACCTCATAGCGCACGCCGCGATAAACAATGTCGTTTAAATCGGCTGCAATCGACATAATTTCACGCTTCAATTCATCGTCCATATGCTTTCTCCCTGCACGCCTTATGCCGCATTAAAGCCCGTTCTGCAACTATCGCCGCCACGCATTTTGCACGGGCAGCGGCGTCACATTCATTGGCCGGCGTTCTGGCGCACGGCGCACGGCTTCCACGGCATAGCGCAGCGCGTCAATCACGTGGTTGTCTTCATCTTGCAGGATGGGCAGCACCTGGCCGGTGAGGTCGTCAACCTTGAAGCTATAGCTGCTCAATTCGTCAATCGTATGGGTGCAGCGCGGATGAACCACGATGTCGTATGACTTCAGCCATTCGATGCCTTCTTTCAGGCTGCCCTTGCCTTTCACGGCTGGCATGATCTTGGGGAAGCCATGATTGCGTAAATGACTGATGGTCTCAGGCCGCGCGCTGTCTGCCACGATTGGCCAGCTTTCCGCTTCAGGCACAGTCAGGAACAGGCTTGGCGTGTTGATAATTTCGCAGCCCACCATGTAGGCTTCCCAGTCCACGTAGATTGTGCGCCCGATGATGTGACAGCGAACCAATACCGTTGGGTCAATTGCAAAGCCGAAGTCAGCGCCAAAGCGGTGAACAGCATCGGCAGGCGCTTCAAATTCTTCAATGCGCCAGTTCTTGAACACCCGCGCTTCGCTGTTAGCAACGTAACCGCCAAGCCAGATGTGCTTGTATTTGTCAGGGTCGCGGCGCTGGTCGTATTCAAGCTCGGCTTGCAGCACAGCAGGAAACCACGGGTTATCGCGGTAATTGACCTCGCGCACCACGGCATCAGGCGGCGGCTGCTCACCACGTAACAGCACGTCAACGGGATCAGTCGGTTCATGCGGGTTCCACGTAAACCACAGCTCACTATCGGGCTTGCGGATTGTCGGGCGCAGCAGGTCAAGCGAACGCTGCGATAGGCTTTGCGCTTCTTCCACCCATGCGCAATCCATGCCTTCAAGCGACTTGATGCTGTCGGCAGTGTGGTTCTGCATGCCCTGAAACAGGATTAACCCATCACCGCGACGGCTCTTGATAACGCTTTCCTGCACCTCGAAATAATCGGCAACGCCAAGCGCCTCGATCTTCATTTCCAGCAACCGCTTGACCGATTGCGCCAACGTCTTTTGCACTTCACGAACGCAGACAGTGCGGCGGCGTTGATCCATCACATGCGCTTCGATGACCATTTCAGCAAAGCCGTGCGACTTGCCTGAACCACGTCCGCCAAACGCGCCTTTGTAGCGTGCTGGCGCGAGAAACGGCACCATCCAGCGGGGGGTGTCAATCCTTAGCGTTGTCACCAATCACCACGCGTTCGATGCGCTGCACAGCCACAGCAAGCGGGCTTTCAGCGTCGCCCTTAATCGTGGTGCTGTCGCCGTAGCGTTTGGGGTCCCACTTGGCCAACAGCTTCAGGCGCGTCTCAACGCGCAACTTGCTGCGGCTAATCCATTCGCTGTTTGCGCCTTCGCTGCCGTCCTGCCGCTTTATCGTGTCGTGCGACGTTTCATCAGCAATGGCCAGCGCCTCAAGAGCGATTGCGTCAAAGCCAATCTCACGCGCGCGCGCGATGCGTGAAGAAAACTCCGCGTCCGCATCCATCCAATTATAAACCGCCCTTGCTGTCGGCATCCAATCATCACGGCAAATTTGCAGCAGCGGTTCGCCTTTGGTTAGGCGCTGTTCAATCTCGTCGCACAGTTCCGGCGTTTTGAGTGATGGCCTTCCCATTATGCCAATGCCTTTTGCAATTCGCCCCAGAATGATACGCTAGGCGACACAAACGCGCGCACGTTCTTTGCTGTCACGGTCTGGCGCTGGCGATACCACATGCCGGTTTCCTCTGCCGCGCTGCCGCCTTCCCACGTATCGACCTCATACGTAATCCAGCGCGTGCCGTCATCATGCTTGCCCTTGGCGATAACGGCAAAAGGACGGCGCGTTGGCGATGGGTTTTTGCCCCATGTCATGCGTCACCGTCTCCCATGCCTTCTGCCCACAGAGCAAATGCGTCTAGCTTGTCGTCGTTTACCGCGTCGCCGAACACACCCTGCGCAAATGCTTCTTCAAGCGTTGTAAAGCCTTCTGTGGAGCGCGGCTGGCGCTCGTTGCGTGTCAGCATGGTTTTGCGGTCAAGGCTGCCTTGCTGAAAACCGTAGTCGTAGTGTTCATACGAAATGTCATAGCGGTCTTGCATCCCAGCGCCAGCCAGCCCATCGCAATATCCGTCCTGAAAATCCATGTTCATGCTCACTCTCCCTGCTTGCAGATTACCGCGTCACTGCGGTTTATGCAATGACTTGGGCGCCAGCCGGTAAGCAGCGCTTCTATGGCAACGCTGGCGGGGCCGCTAATCGGATAGGTTCCCTTTTCCCAATGACGGATGCTGCGCTTGCCGTCGCCTGCTAGGCGTAGGGTTGCGGCAAGTTCGGCTTGGGTCATGCCCAGCTTGTGGCGGGCGGCTTTGACGGCGGCGGGGGTCATTGCCCAATTGCCTCAATCAGTTTGGACGCCAAGGCGGAGTAAGCGCGGGCGGTGCCGGGCGGCATGTAGTCCACGTCAAGCGCGTTGTGGATAGCATCGTCGCGCAACTCCTGCGCTTGCTCAAGGGTCAAGGTGTAAGTGCCTGCTTTGCCAATAAACTCATACATGTCGCGGGTCATGTATTCGTCGGCAATCGTGGCGCTGATGCGGACTTTAACCATTGTTTTTCCCTTGCGGTGGGGCGCTGCCCCGTGTTGATAGGTAGTGTTTACCCCTCCGCATGCCAGCCGTCAACAAGAAAATGCAGCCGCCGCAAATTATTTTCACACTGGCCACAGCCCGGACTTATGCCCCAGCCGATTGCGGAACATGCCATCACTTGTGCAAACGTGCGTCGGCACAATCGCGCCGTCATCCTCAACCTGCACCCGGCCAGCGTTGTAGCGGCCAACCGGAAACACGCGATACGTTGCGCCTTCGCGCATAAGCTGGCGGTTGCGCTCCTTGCACCGCTCCACATTCTCGCCGGGGTCGCCTATCGCCACATCACCCGGATTGATGAACTCGCCGTCGCTGTTAACCGTCTGGCGGTCGTTCGGATTGACGCGCTGGCGTTCCTCCACAATCGCCGTAGCTGCCGTCAAAATCTCGCTGGCGTAGGGCAGGCCCTTGGCCGTCTGTGCTACCCGATCACAAGCCGCACGCAGCAGCGGAACGGCAAGATGGGCGGTGTCGCTGGCCAGGAAGTCAAGCCGTGCCTGATACTGCCGAGCGTCAACGTCCCGAGCCGCTGGGAAGCGCAACGACAGTTCCGCGATGCAAGCCATGTGGCCCCTCGTCGGCTTCAGCGGCTCGTCCGAGGTTGCGCTCAATCCAGTCGAGTGAGGCACTTGGCCGATATTGGCCACCGCCCGTCCCGTTATGTCGCTCCATGTGTCCATTGCCATTGCGTGTCTCCATTGGTTCGTCGTCGTAGCGGCCCTGATTAAGCCATGTTGTGGGGTGCGGAATGAACTGCGCATCTGGCGGCCATTGGTAGCGACCCAAGCCCTGCATGATGCGCTCCAGCGTTGCGCCGCGCTTCTTGGCAGCCGCAAACGCTTTAGCCGCCGCCTGCTTGCCTACCCGCTTAGGGTATGCCTGCCAAAACGCATCAAAATCATCAGCCGGCTTTGCACACACAACAGAGATAGCGTTAGCTATCTCCTTCTTCTCTGTCTCTGTCTCTGTCTCTGGTGCGTTCCGATGCGTTCCACTGCGTTCCGGCGCGTTCTGCTTGCGCTCTTTCCATGCAGCCTTACGCTGTGCAGCCGTGCTATCTTCCCGTTTTGGTTGACGTTTTTCCCAGCCGGTCAATTTGCCGTCTTGATCAACGACGCGGCCCTGCATCGCATCAAAAATGGCTTGCACGTCGCATTCGTCAACATCAAGCGCGGTCGCAATGTCCTCAGCGCACAGCCCTGAAAGCGTTCCGCGTTCCGCTGCGTTCCCGCTGGCGTTGCACATCATAAATGTGAAAACGGCAATCACGTTGCCGATGCTTTGACCGCTTTTGCGCGCAATCGTGCGCCACTTTGGGTCTGTCGGCATGTCGTGCCAAAGGCGAACCCAGTCCGTCATTCCGCCGCGCTCCGAAGCGCGTGAATGACGGTCGTGTGGTCACGGTTAAATAGCCGGCCAATCTCTGCAAGGCTATCTTTCGGAAACTGCGCACGAATGGCTTTCATGGCCTGCCAGCGAGCGTGGACATATTCCTTGCGCCGGCATGGGCCAGTCAGATCGGCAACGGTCATGCCGTGCTCAAACGCCACGCGGGCGATAATCTCTAACCGGCGCTGGCGGCCACCCTTTGGGTAATGATACGGTTGCTGCAACCGATAGCGCAAAAAAGATTGCTGCGGATATGCCGCAACTTGAAAACGAAACGAAGCCTGTGTATTGATAAACATAGTCGCTCCTTATCAGCGATTACAATGCGCCGGCTCCCTTCGCCCGGGGGTCGGCGCAAATCCTTTTATGGCGCAAATTTAGGCGCTGTGCAATATGCCTCAGGCGCTGTCCACAACGTTGCCCACAATGATTGTGACACGCCCACCGCGCACAGGCTCCCCATACACATACTCAGGCGCAAATCGCTTGTCGTTGATGCCCAGCGCGTCCGCTATGCCGTCCACATACGCCTTAACCAGATGCGGCATGTTCTGGCGGTCGATACGCCGTGATGGTGGGTTGAACGTTATGCGTAGGGGTATGTCCCCAATGGCAGGCAGCATGATGGGTGGCGCTGTCTTGATGGCCCAGCCGGCTGTTACGCGATGGCTGCGTGTGAGCTTGTGGCGTGCCATGTGGTGAATGCGGGCATTGGCTGACAGCCCAGCGTTTGGCCATGGAAGCGTTATCACACCGACACCTCTGGCAAGCCCAATTCGCGGCGAAAAGCGTTCAACCTAGCCATGCGCGCAGGACGTTCGCGTTTGTCTTTCTCACGGGCTTTTGCAGCGGCGATTTGTGCCAGTGCTACGGCAGCAGGATTGCGCTTGTCGGCGAGTTGGCGGCGGCGGAGTTTGAGGCGTTCGGCGTATGTCATGGGGCTTCGCCATACAAAGCTGTTTCGGCTTCATTCATGAGCCGGCCTATCGTAATGGCAATATAAGGCACGCTATGCCCCATTCTTGCTAAAATGTGAGCCTGCCAACGCCACGGCAATAGCGCGATAAAACAACCAATCATGCCGCCACTCCCCAGCTATCAACGCGCCAGCCGCGCTTTTCGGCTTCGGCAACAATCTCATCAGCCGTCAACACGCCTGGCCGCATCTTGAAGATATAGCCGTCATATTGCGGGCCGCTTGAACCATGCGGAAACTTTGGATCGTAAATTCGGCGCGGGTAGCAAGGTGCATAGCCTTGCAAAAACCGTGCGGCCAAATCAGCGGTCGTCTTGGGCATGGCCTGTTCGGTGCCAACGGTTGCACGGCTGGGCGTGTAGTTGTAGCGCGGCCCACGTGCTGCTGGCTTGCGCTTTTCCACAATGCGGGGATGGCGTTCGGCTTTTAGCTTGTTGGCTGCCGCGCCTTTCAACTGCCCTTCGCGCTGGCGGTCGTAACCGTTGTTCACGGCCATGGCGTAAATCTTGGGCTGCTCCTTGGCCAGCCGCTCCCGCAACGTGCTGCGCTTCCAGCCAATGGCTTCGGCAATCTCGCTTACGCACATCGTCTTGGCCAGTTCTGCAACGTTGTCGGGCAGTTCACGGCGCTTGCGGGTTTGCGATACGTTGCTTTCCAGCATCCAGCGATGCAGAGTGCGTTCGCCGCAGCGGTAATGCTCTTTGAGTGCAAGCCACGTCATGGTGGCGGCGACTTCCACAAAGTCAGCCGGCAATGGCCTACGTCGCGGGCTTGGTTGTCCTAGTGCTGGCATGTCATTCTCCCTGTGCCATCTCCCCACAACTGCGCTTGGCACGAGGCGCAATTGCGTAACGGCATACTGGCCGGGAGCTCCAGCGTCATAACGCCTTCAACGCTCAACCGGCCAGACCGGCGACGGCGGGAGAACCGTGCCGATACTATAGGGTCGCCAGCGCCTGCGATAAAGCAACCGCCGTCTTAATCGTTGCTCGCGTGCCATCCTTGCGCAGACGTTCAATCTGATCGCGTGATACGCCTGATGCATTGGCAAGCTGAAATATCTTCACGCCACGCGCGTTCATGGCGTTGGTCAGCCATTGCGGATTGCTAAAGTCTGGCATGATTTGCGTTGTCATGCGCCCTTATAACCGGCAAGCGTGCGGCATAGTCAAGCGGATTTTTTGCGGCATATGTGAAAAAGGCGCTTGCATATACCGCGCGGCTGCGGCATGAATAGTGGGCGGTGTGAGTGCAAGGGCCATCCGCACATAGGGAGAAAGACAATGCAGATTTATACCGGAAAGACAGGCAGAGGTGCCTTCTTTGTTGGCGCTGACAACGCAAGCATTATTGTGGACATTGATGGCTATGGCGAAGCGACGTTTCCGAACGCTCAGCTTGCCGCAGATCATTGCCGCCATGTGATGTTTGTTTGCGGCGATGCGCCGATGGCAGACGGCAAGATGCCTTATTTTGGCGCGGCCAATGCCCTTGAAGCAATTCTTGAAACTGGGGAGGCGGAATGATGATCGACGATTACGCACACGCCGCCAGATTGCAGGCCGCATACGAGCGCGCCAACGCTGGCAATGATGAAGGCCCGCGCACGCCACGTTTTGACGTGTCGGAACGTGCCCGCGCTGGCGCTGCCTTGTTGGCGCTGCTGGGTCACTACGCCTACAGCGAAGCCGCTTCCCACCTGAATGACGAAGTTGCCAATCAGGTTTGCGTTGATGGCAATGCATTTGAATGGCACGTGTCGGCTGATGCGTTTGAAGGCTTGCTGAGCGATTATGTAGGCAATCCGCAAGCCGCTATCACGTATCTGCAAACGCTGCTGGCACCGTCACAGCCGGTCAATCTGCTGGGCAAGCGCGCTGGCGATGTGATGGTGTCGCTGTGAGCGCCGATATGATTAGCATGTTTTGCGCTGGGTTTTCGCTTGGCGCAACTCTTGCCTGCATTGTGGCCGGCAGGCCGGCTTTAGCCGCAGGTAACGCTGCATTTTGCGTGCTCAACTTGTGGATGGCGCTGTCATGAGCCGCTACATCGTCACCGACGCAACCTGGCGCGAGCCGTTCACCCGCCCGCGCGGTTGGCAGGTCGTGTTCAGTCAGCAGGAGCGCGACAGCCGCGCCGCGCTGATCGACCCGCGCCCTGAGCCGGGTTTCTGGCCCACGTCGCGCGCCGCCATCGCCTGCCATCCGCGTTTCTGGCGCGTGGCTGTCACCCTCACCGCTGGCATCGTGCTGGCGCAGATTGGGAGCATGATCTGATGAGCGAGTTGCCGCTTAACGACGATTGGCAGCGCCTTGCCGGCATCGTTCGCAAGATGCAGGCCATGTCAGAGGCGCACTATGCCTTGAAGCATTGGGTGCCGTGGAAGGCCGCGCCGCTGAGCCAGTTTGGCGAAGATTGGCCGGTTGGCACGATCATCACCACCGGCAGCGACGAAAAAGACGATTGGTGTGTCTGCACCGATAACGTCCGCGCGTCTCAGTGCAACGGCGCGACTTCGCGCGAAGATGCTGAAGCCATTGCCGCTATGCACAACGCCTGGCCAGAACTGTGCAACGCATTGAACGCCGTTCTGGCGGCGCGAGGTGTGGCATGACCTTCACCCTATCCGCCCTTATCGCCGCAAACGCCGCGCTTGTTGACCGCCCGCCTGCCACCACGTTCACCGCAGTTGCGCGCTATGTCTGGCGGCGCTGCACATCGTTCACCGTCCGTCATGGCCGTGCTTTTGTGGTTGCTGTGCGGGCTTATCGGAGTGCGCTGTGATGAGCGACTTTCATTTGCAATCGCCTGTGCCGCAAATGACCTTGCGCGATTGGTTTGCTGGGCAGGCGTTGGCGACGCTCGCAGACTGCCCGACGCCTGATCTTGTCGAGAACGCCGCTGTCATGGCCTACGCTCTTGCCGATGCCATGCTTGCCGAACGCACCAAGGGAGAAACCAAATGACACACCCCCTCTACGCAGCCATAGACGCTGCTATTGCACAACACGGCTGGCCAGATGACGCCAAGCACATCGGCATCAACTGCCCCGCGCTGGAACCACATCGCTTTTCCGTCACGCTTGGCAAGTTTGGTGATCCGGCCAATTCGTTCATGGGCGTGTCTGATACGCTGGCCAATGCTGCTGCCATGGCGCATGAACAGCAGAGCATGAAGCCGCTGCGGTTTACGCCGGTTGTGGTGGGAGGTGTGGCATGACGGCAAGCAATCCACGCGCTGCGCTGTTTGCGGCAATGGCTAAGGCGTTCCCTGAGATCGAGGGCGCTACGAAAGACAGCAACAACCCGCATTTTAAGAGCAAGTATGCTGACCTTGGCGCGGTTGTCGATGCCATCAAGCCGGCGCTTGTGAAGCATCAGCTTTGGTTCCGGCAAGCGTTCCATGACGCACAAGGCGGCGTCGCTGTGGAAACGCTGATCTGTCACGCCAGCGGCGAGGAAGTCTCGTGTGGCGTGCTGTTTGTGCCTGCCAGCAAGCAGGATGCCCAAGGCTACGGCAGCGCCATCACCTATGCTCGCCGCTACAGCCTGCAAACGGCGTTTGGCGTTGCGCCAGAGGATGACGATGGCGACGCGGCGTCAAAGCCAAAGCCGCAAGCCAAACCCGCTGCTGATGAGCCTGGCGGTGCTGAAGATGAAGCCGCCAAGTGGAAAGCGTGGGCAACTGACCGTTGGAAGGAACTTGCCGCAATGGAAGGCGAAGGCGACCCGGCCAAGCTCAACCTCTGGCGGCAGTCTAACGCCACCGCGCTGCACCGGCTGCATCTGCACAATCAGGACATGCACGAAAAGCTGATGGGCAAGTTCGATGATGTTTACGCGCTGATTGGCGGCGGCAATCACCAAACGCCAATTTCGGCAGGTTAAGGAGAAAGACAATGGCAACACGTAAAGACATGATGACGCCGCGCCCCGGTTCAAACGGCAAGACATTTTGGCATCGCATCGGCACCGCATGGGAAGGCGACGGCGGCAAGATCAGCCTTGTGTTTGACAGCCTGCCGCTGCCAACGATGAACGACAAGGGCCAGCTTGAAACGCGGGTGCTGCTGATGGAGCCGCGCGATAATGCAGCGCCGCAGCGTGGCAATGGTGGCAGCCCGCGACGTGCGCCGCTTGATGACCTTGATGATGAGGTTCCGCCTTTCGTTACCATGCTTGGCCGTGAGCCGGGCGCAAGTAAGTGGGTGATTTAATGAAAACGCCGCATGTCATTAGCTTGGTGCTAGGCATCTTGTGCCTTGCGATTGCGTGGAATGAAAAAAGCGTAGGCTTGCGGCGTTTTACCTTTATTGTGGCGCTGTTTAATGTCTTGGTGGCATTTGCCTGATGCCCCTCGCTCGTCGCCATAAAAACAGCGGACGCCAGAATGACGGCAAACGCTTTCCGGCGCATTTGCAATTCGTGCGCGGCTTTTGCTGCCTAATTGAAGGCAAAGCCGGCCACGTATGCAACGGCAAGGTGCAAGCGATGCACGTCGATTACGCTGGCGGCAAGGGCGTGGGGCTTAAGGTGCCGGATTACTACACCGTGCCGGGCTGTGCAGAGGCACACCGCGAACAGACGGACGTGCTGGGCTGGGCAAGATTTGAGGCAAAGTATGGCGTTGACGCGCTACAGCTTGCCAAAGACCTTGCCCGCCAGTCGCCGTCATTGCAGCGGGCTGCGCGTGAGGCTGGGTATAGCATAGAGGGAGATGAACATGAGTGAGCTTAAGCCATGCCCCTTTTGCGGGTGCGATGTGAAACTTGTTGAACGTGAAGGCCACGACCCTACGTTTGGCCGGCGCACATGGTATCACATTGAAGGAAAGCACACCGGTATTGGTGGCGCTTGCCCCGGCGAAGTCAGAGCGCGCGGCTCTGCTGAAACCGCTGTAAATGCGTGGAACGCTCGCGCGTGACCTATCACGTTAGCCTTTCCAGCGACCGCAACCGCGCGCGCGCTATCTCGCTTGTGCAGAAAGCGCCCGCCGATTGGATGGCCGTCATCAAGCCACGCAACCGCAGCGATGAACAAAACGCAAAGCTGTGGGCGATGCTGACCGATGTTGCCAAGGCGCGTCCTGGTGGCCGTGCTGCAACTCCAGACGTGTGGAAGGCGCTGTTTATGCAAGCGTGCGGGCATGAACAGGTGTTCGAGATGGGGCTAGACGGTCGCCCGTTTCCCATGGGCTTCCGCAGCAGCAAAATGACGGTTGGCGAGATGGCTGATCTCATCACGTTTATCACGCAATGGGGCGACGCTAACGGCGTTGTTTGGACAAGGGAGGATTGAACATGACGGCACTAAATCCAGATTTTGTGCATCGCGGCATCGCGCTGGTTAAAACTTGCGATGCCTGCCCAGAGCAATACGACGCTTACGATGGACGCGGCCACAAGGTGGGCTATCTTAGGCTACGTCATGGCTATTTCAGGGCCGAAGATTGTCGCGGCGATACTGTCTATGAGGCTAGACCGGAAGGCGATGGCGTGTTTGAGTGGGATGAGCGCGACGGCTTTTTGCGCGCTGCCATTGACGCAATCAAGGAAAGCAACGGCTGATGCACAACGAACCACGCGACAATGCCAGCTTCATGCTGGGCTGGGCCATTCTGGCGCTGCTTGTGGGTGGGCCGGTGATGTTGTTTGTGATGATGGGAGGTTGGTGATGTGGAGAGATATTAGCACTGCGCCTGATAGCGGCGAACCGTTTCAGGCATGGGTAAAACGCGACAACACTCCAGATGGCAAGGGGTGGTGGGAGCCTGATTGTCGCATCAACGAAGATGGCGCATTTGAAATACATGGCCGTATTGATTACGATGAAGATGGCTATGCGGTTTACGGCCATCTGACTGCAACGCACTGGATGCCGTGGCCAGAGCCGCCGTCCAATGGCTGATGATTACGACACGTTTGCCAATGCCGAGCTTGCGCTGTGGCCTGGCGTATCATGGGAACGCGGGCAAACGACACGCCATCGCGTGCTGATGCTATCCTACGATGGCAAGAGCAGACGTGTGGTCTACCCCATGTCGCCAAGCGATAACAGCGGCCCACGCAATCATGCGCAGGATATACGACACACATTATGGGGCATGGGTGCGCAGCGGGTGAAGCCGGCCAAGGCGATCAGACGCAAGGAACGCAACCGCCAGCCGCGTGATGTGGTGGCGCAGCCGGTGGCGGATGATGGGCGAAAAAGTTTGGCGGATGCGCTTTCAGGCTTGACCGTGCCGCTTTGATGCGGTTTACTGCGTGCGTCATTGGGAGAAACGACATGGCCAACAACACAGCAGACGCCATCCGTGCAGCGCATGCAAGCGATATGGATTTACCGAACATGACGACCACTTGGCTCACGCCAGAAACCGCTATCGGCTGCACGCTGCCGTGCGGGGCGAAGGTGGTGCGGGCGCGGCGTTACAAGGACGGCGACATTGCTGTAACGTTTGACAGCCCGCCTATTTCTGACACGGGGCTTCAAACACACCTCTGCGGATGGTGGTATTTCAGAGCAGACGGAACCGGCGATTGCTTTCCGCCCCTCATCCCCGCCGCACCCACCCCGCAGCCCATCAACGTGGTGCGCGAACGTGTCCGCGATAGCGAAGTGCAGCATCCCATCACCCACGCTGCCATCCTCGCAGCCGTTGAGCGCCTTCCTGAGCATCTGGACGGCCCGGCAGCGATTGCCGAACACCTGTGCAAGGAACTGGGCGTGGAGGTGCCGGTGAAGCGTCCGCCGTGGGAGGCGGCTTATACCGAATGGGCGCGGCGGCCAGATGCTTGCGTGAAGCTTGATCTAGTATGGCAAGCCTCATGGGCAGCGTGCGAGGCGCATCACGGCATTATGGGACAGGAGCAACAGCCATGACAACGCCTGATGAAGCGATGCTGTGGGCGCGGGAAACGGCAGCGCCACATCACGGCCACAACCGCACGATGGATCGCGCAGAAGCCTACCGCGCCGGCCATGCTGCACGTGACGCAGAGGTGGCCGCCAATGCCGAAAGGGTGGCGGTGCTGGCGGCAGAGAACGCGCGGTTGCGGGCGCTGCTGAAAGAGGCGCTGCCGTTCATCGGCTATCAGATGCACGTGCCGGAATTGCTGGCCAAGGTCGCAGACGCCGTTAACGAGAGTGACGCATCATGAACGCGCAAGAGATTGCTGCCAAGTTGACTGAAAAGCAGTGGGAGGCGTTGACCATAATGCCCGACCCGCCGTTTGGACTGGCTTATCCCCATATCAACGGGCAGGTTCGCGTCAATCTTTTCCGGTTAGGTTTGCTGGAATATCAGCCGACTGAACGCGACGCATTGCCCAAAATGTGCCTCACCCCGCTCGGCCTCGCAGTCCGCCAGATCATCCAGGAGCAAACCAAATGACTGACATGCGCGAGAAAGTGGCGCGGGCAATGCGCCTCGCCGATATGGAACACCGTGGATGGGACATGGCGGAAGCGGAGGCTATCGTAGCGGCTGACAAGCCAACGCTTGCTGAATTGCGCCACGCACAAGCCGCCATCACTGCACTCTGGCCGCTGGCGATGGAGGAGGCGGCGAAGGTGGCAGAAGCTGCGATGCGGGTTCACGCAATGGATGTTGTGCTAGGGCGCGGCATGACTGATGCCGGCAATCCAGCCGCCGCCATCCGCAACAGAAAGGTCCCGCTATGAACGCCCCCGATCCCGAACGCATTTGGCTTCAAGCCGCCGTTGATGCTGACCCGCATGAAGGTCGGCAATGGTGCCAAGACAAGGTTTGGCCCGACAACGATGAGGACAGCGAGCCGGTCAAATATGTCCGTGCTGACTTGTTCGCCGCACTCACTGCCGAACGTGATGCGGCGGTGGCAGAGGTTGCGCGCCTGACACGCTATGTCGCCGCCAACGAGGCCATGTGGAAAGCAGACCACAAGATTGCACAAGACGCCATCGCAGCCGGCGCACATTTGCAGAAAGATAGTCAAGATTTGCAGAAAGCCGGCGCACACAATCCGCCGATCATCACCGGCCAGTCTATGCACTCATTCACATGGGAGCCGCAGCCGTCTCCAAAGTCAGAGACGCTCATAGACACCGGCAACGGCCCGTTCCCTATCAACGGCGGCCCGTTTGACGCATCACAGCCGGTCATCCTGTTCGGCAATGAAGGCTTCCAAGGCAACCGCCACGAACGCCGCGCATGGTTGGCAAAGATGCGAAAAGCTAATCGCGCGGCCACGCCGCCACAAGAGTAACATGCACGTCCACCACGCGTATCACAGACGCGCCGATGAGCCTGGACGGGCCGATGTTCATGGTGCGCGACGAATGGGGCGCTGTGCGGTTGGTGCCAGAGTTTACGGGAGAAATGTGATGGGGCCGTTCGACTATCCGCGCCCGGTTCTGTGGTTCGGCTTGGGCTTTTGCACGGCAGCCGTGCTAATCGCGTGGCACCTATCCTAACGCGGCCACGCCGCCACAAGAGCCGCCCGCTTCGCCTCGCACAACGCCAGCGCAACCTCGCTTTGAATAACCCAGGCTGCCAGCGCCTTATCCGTAGCAGGCAGCGGCAGCATTGGAGCCGGTGCGCACTCAACGGTCGCTTGTGCTGGCGGCGGCGGATTGTCGGACAGTCGCGCGGGCTTCTTCAAGAGACCGCACGAGGTCAGCATCAAAGCAGTCGCGCACAGGGCGGTCACGCCAATGGGTTTCGACACGCACGGTCTCCTTAACGCCTATTTTGGGGATGTGGTCGGACTTCTTGGCCAGCTTGTCGGCCTCCCACTGCCCGCGTTCGGTGCGCAGTTGCAGAAGCTCAGCGCGGGCGGCTTGCCATGTGGCGCGTTCCTCTTGAACGCCGCGTTCATGCGCCCAAAAATACGCACCCACGGCCAGCAGCACGCCGCCGGCGTATGGTGCAAGACGGATTGCCCAAAGCGGTATCATGTGGGGAATTCCTTGCGGGCCCCTAATGCCCGTTTTTGAGGCAAAAGCTGCTGATTATCTAACAATATCAACGGAATTCGTGCAGGGCCCTTTTTCATGGCTGCACCGTATTGCCAAGCATATGCGACCGGCTGTCGAACTGGCTGCCCACCTTGCCTGCAATCGGAATATCGCCCCACCAATAGACGCGCGGGGGCAGCGTTACCTTGCCATTGTAGCGCACGTTGCGCGCCTGCGTGTTGCCGCGCGAGGCTTCAAAGCCCTTCAGCGAGCCGCCCAGATCACCAAAGAACGCGCCGGGATAGCTGCTCAGCACATTGTCGGTGGCCACGCTGTCACGCAGCAGCCCGCCTGTGATGGTGTGCGAGAAGATCACCGCCGCATAGTTGCCGTGGAAGTGCAGCCGGATGCCGCTGCCCGGTTCGGTCTTAGGGTCGCTCGACAAGATGCCCTGCATCATGCCAACCATCTTGTTGTTGACAATCCAGCCGTCCGATTGGGTGGGCTTGTCCTTCAGGCTCCACAACTGGATGCCATCAGGGTGCGCGCTGCCAACGCGCGTTGACCAAAAGAAGTCATTGCCGGCGATGATGAAGCGATGGCTGCCGACCATGTTGATGCCGTCGCTGGTGGCTTTGCGGAACGTATTGCGGGCAAACAGCGCGTCCGTCACCTCATAGCCCATCAGGCCGGTGCGATGCCCCTCGAAATAGCTGTCGCGCACGGTCACGCGCACGCCGTTCCTGATCTGCACGCCGCCACGATTGCCGCCCGGCCCGGCATAGAAGCGCGCGTTGGCGATGCTGAAGTCCGTCACGCCGGACGCCTGAATGGCATAGGTAACGCTGGTGTCCTTGGCCGGCGTGCCATAGGTGCCGCCGATGATGGTCAGCCCGTGGCTGTTCAAGACGGTGATGCCATCGGCAAAGGTTGCGCCAACTGCGGTCAGCGTGACGCCTGTTGAGCGCGCGGGAAGGTTGCGGATAAGCACGCGGTCAGGGCAAACTATGTTGCCGGTCGTGACGCTGCCGGTGAGAAGCGCGGCGGCGATGGCGGCGCAGGCAATCATGGCGTTGGCCCTTTATCCGCTTCGTTCTTTGCGCGGTCTTTTGCTGCCGTGCCAAACCCCGACGCCAGCAAGATAGCGCCAAACCCGCCACCGTAATTCAGCGGGTCAAACGTCTTGTTGTGGAACAGGTGAAAGCCGGAATAAACGATATACGACGCCACCGCAGCAAGAGACAGCACGCGGCTAATCTCATATTCCATGTTGGAAGTGCCGGTGAGAATGTCGCGGAAAAATGCCATTACGGATAACTCGCCCACGGCAACTGCCAATGCGGCCCGTCCTTGAACGTGCGCCAATCGCCGCCCCATTCAAGCGCCACGCCTTCCGCAGCCGCAGCGGCCTTGATAATCTTGGCCAGCCGATGCGTAAGCGGCCAATCAAACATTTCGGTTGTCTCAATCACGCCGTCACGGTCAAGGTCAAGCAGCGGCGCAAGGTCAACCGCGTGGCCGGTAAGGTGACGGCTGCGCATCGTCTTGCTGGCCTTTGCTGCCACAAGCTGCTTTTGACGGGCAAGCGTTCGCACGCCTTCTAGCACGGTGAACGGCAAATCGGTGTCCGCAGCGGCGCGGCGCACCACGCGCACCAAGTCAGGATGCACCCCTTGCAGGCGCGTTTCATCGCGGGCGGATAGTTTCATGATTTACCCCTTGTGATTAGCCAAGTCGCCAAGCATGCCACGCCCATGGAGAATAGGACGCTAGCAGCAAACGTCATTGGCTTACACCTTGGCGCATACCTTCGCCGTCGCAGTTGAGCTTGCGGCAGATGGCGGTTAGCAGCGCCTTGCTTTCCGAGCGGTGTTCCTCAAGTTTGGCGAGCCGGCTTTCATGTGCCGTCCACCCTGCACCAATACCAAACACTGACACTATAAGGATAGCGGCGCTGGTAAGGCTGATGTTCTGCTTGTCAATCGGCGGCATCTGCATCAGTCTGCCCCCGTTTCAAGGCGCGGCCCGATGCCCGCCACAGCCAAGCCATTATTGCTGCCACTATCGCGCCGACCGCGTATTTTGCGTCCGTCTCCATTAATCGCTCCCAGCAAAAGGAAAGCGATTTGAAGGCCCCCGCCGACCGTCAACATCGTTAGATAGCCCCAGGTGTCCACTGATCCGGACGCCCAATGCGCATAATGCAGCCCCAACTGCACAAAATAGACGCGCGCCAGAATGGCCGGCGTGCGCCCCGTTGGTTGCCACAGCAGCACAATTGCGCTGGCCACGTCAAAAAACATGAACCACGCAACCGGGGCAACGTCATCAGCCGCTATCACAGATAGATTGCAAGCAATGAAATTGGCCGCCAACACTAACGCGCTACGCAACAACAACGGGCAGCCGTGCCGGACTGCAAGTAGGCTCCCGACCAAAAGGCCTATCGCAAAAACCGTCTGCACGAACACGTTACGGCAATTCTTTGGGAGTGCCGCCAGAGAGAGGCCCAACTTCAATACCGAGCGTTTCGGCATGTTCGCACGCGGCGTCATGCAGCGTCTTGTGATGCCGTGCAATGGCCAGCATTACCGGCTTGCACACGTCATGCGCCTTGGCCAGTGTTTCTAGATTGTGCAGCGAAGCGGCAATGCGCTCGGCTGTGTCTTGTTCCCACTTCGCCACGTGTCGTCTCCTTACAGCCCAAAGTTGTCATAGGAATACACTGCACCCGGCGATGCATCAACCGCCAGCGCGCTATCTGTCACAGTGCAAATCAGCGTGCCTTGCGCAAAGCCGCCAAAGGCAACGCCCGTCACAAGCGGCGTGCATGTCGGGTTAGTCGTGCTGCCAAAGAAACCAAATGAACCGCCGCTGGTGCCTGTCCACGACCACGCATAAGTGTAAGGCGGGGTGCCGCCGGATGCCGTGCAAGTGTTGTCGTTGAACGTCCAGCCGGAGTTATTGAAGTCGGACGCAACCTCGCCCTCTTGCGTGACGGCAACAAGCTCAACGCTGCCACCGCCTCCGGTGCCGCCGTAGCTATTGCCAACCGCTGCAAGGATGCCCGTCACGTCACCTGGCCTGCAATATACCACACGGTTGCCGTGCGCTTCTTGATGACGCAATCACCATACACAGCGAGCGTGCGAGTGCCGGTGTTTGTGGTGCCAGACTGCCGCAGCGTGTCGGACGTAATGCTGATGGTAATCGTGGCGTTGGTGCTGTTGCTGATCTCAATCGCCGTGCCAATCGGAAACGCAATGCTTGCGTTAGCCGGAATAGTGATGTTGCCGCTGGTGTAAACGGTCTTGCCTGCGTCGCTCAATTGCAGCGTGCCGCCCGTTGAAACAACCACAGGCAGCCCGCGAAAGCCAATCGAATTGGCCGCCGCCGTGCCGGTTTCGACAATGGCCACGTCTTGCTCTAGCGACGTAATGTCAGTGTTTGCGCCTGATGCCGCTGCGGTGATGGCAGAACGCGCGGTGGCGGCGTTCGATACGGTCAAGGTCAGCGTGCCAGCGCCCGTGATGGGGCCGCCGGTAAACGCAAAGCCGGTCGTGCCACCGCTTGCTGCAACGCTCGTTACGCTGCCTGCTGCGTTAAGGCTGGGCGCGCTGAACACCAAGACGCCTTGCGCATCCTTGACGGTCACAGATGCAGCCGTGCCAGCCGTGTAGAGCCGCGACGGCGCACCCGCGTAAACCGGATAACCCGCATTGACCGTGGCGGGATTAGGCGCTGGCAGGGTCAAGGCGTCATCGTAATAGATGGCTACCGGATTGGTGACGGGATCAAGATTGGCCACGCCAACGTAAATCAGGCCGCCGTCGATTGGTTCGCCGTCAAGTCCGGTGAATACGGAAAACGGTGGGGTGATGGGTAGGCTCATTGCGGTTGCTCCCTGTCCGTTTGAACAATAGCCGGCTGCGCTCCAATAGCATAGGCCCGCATACGAGCGCCAACAGCATCAAGACGGCGCGGCGTAGGCTTGCGCAACAAGTCAGCCGCCAACGCTGGATCAAGCATAGCCTGCACCGTCAAATCGCGCACAGCAGACGCGCGGCCAAGAACCGCCGCAGTTGCATCTAGCACCGTATTCATTGCGCCCAGCTTAGACGCACCGATACCTTGCAACACCACGCTGGCAAGACGGCCCCAAGTTTCGGCGTTGCGCACGCTGTCACTTCCCGGCGCGCGATTGTTTGTAGCCGCCGCCTGCACTCGCTTAGCTTGCATACGGAGATTGAGCAGCGCAGAACGCTGTTCACGCGACAAAAGGTTAGTGCCCTCTGTTTTGCTCAGCACATTGACAAGCGCCTTTTCCAATTCGGCATTGCGCACCAATTGCACGCCGTTTGCGTCAAATCCGCCCGCAGACGCCTCTTCAATGTAATTGCCAATAGCCCGACGCAGCCCCGCCGCCGCTTCACGGTTAGGCCGAACCTGGCCAACCAGACGGCGAAAATCACGCGCGCCATCTTTTTTGCGCAACAGCGTAGAAACAGCCTGCACGGCATCGCCGGCTTCAGCAACTTGCCGCAACGGCGACGACATGAATTGCTCGTTCAAGGCCGCGACTTGGCGAACCGCGTCAACATCAGAACGCGCGGCAGGATATGCGCGCAGCGTGTCTTGATATTTTGTCAGCACGCCTTCAATGCGCTGCGGATTGTTACCAGCCGCCTCAAGCTCGCGCCGCAGTTGGCCGCGCGCAATGCCTTCTGCCTCATCAGCCCCTATTGCGCCTTGCAAACGTTGCGCAGCACCGGCACCCGTCGCCCCAGCCGGCACAAGCGTGCCCGGAACTCGCGCCTCATCTAAGCGCGGATTGCCAAAGTTATCCGTTGCCAGCGCTCGCCCAACTTCATTGTTGCGGAACGTTGTAGCGTATTCCCGATAACCTTGGCGCGCTCGCCGCATTGCCTTCATACGAGCCGGCCCAGCTTGCGCAGACAAAAAGCCTTCAGCCGCATTAGCCGCAGACTTTGCCAGCCCAGCGGAAATGTTATCACTGCCTTTAAGCCTGCCCGATTGACGGCGAAGGTCACTGATAATCCGCTCAACTTGGCGCGTTTCCAAAACGTCAGCCTTAACCAGTTGCCCAATCAAACTTGCCACGCCACTTTGCGGCGGCAAACCTGCCGGGAAATAATCGCGCATAATGTCCAAAAGCGACGACTGAAACGGTGACAACACCCGCACGCGATCAGCATCATCGGCACGCTGTTGCAAATATTCCACATCGTTTTGCGTAACCGGACGCGGCGGCAAGCTGTTAACATCACGGTAAAGCGCGTCCCAATCGTCGGCGTTCATGCGCTCAATATCTAGGCCGCGCTCATCAAGCATCTGCCGCACATAATCTTGGTTTTGCTGGCGCGCTTGCGTTTCAGCACGCGCCACTTGCGCGTCAACATTCATTGCGCGCCGGCCTGTGCCGCCACGGCCCGCCGCCCCCAAATCCGCCAGCAGCGTATCTAGAAAATCGTTTGCGCCAAACGTATCAGGCGCATTGGCAGGCGCAGCAGGGATAAGCCCGCGCTCCCGCGCCGTTTGAATTGTCTTGTCCAATTCAGCGCGCGGGCTTGCGTTGTTACGGAAAAGCCCCGGCAACTGTTGCGGCCCATACCCCATGCGGATCAAATCACGGCCAAGCGGGCTTTGCGGGTTTACGCCTTCGGAACGCAACAGCCCCAACAGCGACCCACCTTGCGCCCGCATTGCAGCAGCATCAGCATCAGGCACACGATCAGCCAGTGTTTCGCGCACTCCTTGCGCAAATCGGCCCACGTCGTTTTGCGACGGCATAGACACAGCCGGCAAATCAAATTCCACCGGCCCGACTTGCACAATCTCTTCACCGCCAGGAATATCATACAATGCAGACGCACGCGCCTTAGCGGCACGCTCAGCTTCACCAAGCACGGCCCGCGCTTGCGTCCCCGCAACCTCTGGCGGCTCCAATGCGCCAACCGCTGCACGTTGCGCACCAATCATGCGCGCATTGCTTGCAGCCGTTTGCGCTGCCAATGCCGGCAGTTGCGTAACGTCGCCAGCGCCAAGCGCGCGATTAGCCGCCAACTGCCGCTGTTGCGCATTGCTTGCCAGCCTGTCCGAAATTTGCGCGCCGGATTGCACGCCAGACTGCAACGAGCGCGTTAGGCCAGACAGCCCAATATCGCCCGCAACCTCTGCCGTTGTTGGCATAACACCAGCCGGATTAGGCCCGGTCAATGCCACCTCAATGCGCTGCGCCACATCGGCAGGATTGTTAAGCGTGCTTTCCTGCAGCAGACGCGCCGCCGCTTCTTCCACATAACCACGGCCAAGGCGACGGAATGACGTGCCCAGCGCCTGCAATGCCGCCTCACCCGCAACCGGCGTCACAATGCCCGCCAGCACAGAAGCAACAATTTGCGCGGCAGGATCGCCACCAACTTCCGCAACCATCTGCCCAGCAGCGCCCGCAGCGCCCGCCCCAACCAACTGCGCCGTAGGTTGCGCAGCCAGCGCCGCCCCGACACCTTGCGTCACAGTTGGCACGGCAGCCGCGCCTTGCGCCAACATGCGGCCAAGCCCCATGCCGCCCGCCGCGCCACCCGCTGCCGTTGCTGTTGATTGAATAATGCGCTCAGCCGCCGTTTTGGCTTCAGGAACCCCAATAGACGCAAACAAGTTTTCCATTGCCTCCGTTGGCGTGGAAAATTCAGTGCCAAGCAAACGGTTGACGCCTGTGACAATCGGATCAAAAATCAACGGCGCAAGCGTAGCCGTAGCAGCGCCCGCAAGAGCGCCTGGAGGCCCAGCCACCATGCCGCCAAGCCCAGCGCCGGCCAATGCAGGTGCAAGACCGCGCGTAGTCGCGCCGAACACGCCCCCAGCCGTTGTTTCGTCTTCAGCAAATTCGCTAGGAGGCACGTCAACCGTTTGCACGGGTTGCACAGCGCCGCCAAATTGCGATGCAAGCGCAGAATAATCGACCTCTTCAGCAGGCTTAGGACGCGGAATGTTGACACGCAGCACCGGACGCCCAGCCGCATCCGTTCCCATACCGCCAGCATCATTGGCCGGCTGCACAGTGCCGCCAAACTCTTTGGCCAAGGCTTCGTAATTCGTTGCCATTACCGAATGCCAGCCTTACGCTTGAACATCTCTGCCGCCGTCTTGTTAGGGAATGTTGCAATCGAGCCGTTGGGCAACGTAACAGTTACACCCGCGCCCGGCAGCGTCACGCCTGCAACACGCGCAAGGCGGTTTTTCACTTCCTGCCACGCAGCCAATCGCGCGTTAGCCGGCGTATCAGGATCGGCCAAATTGCCCACGCGCTCTTTTAAAAACGCAACGTCAGCATTGGACACGCCAGCGCCAAGGCTCCCGCCCGTAAGCTGCAATGTCATATCACTGACAATGGTTTTAAGCCGTGAAATGTTTTGCATCCCCGGCGTTGCTTCGCCGGCAATGTCGCCATAGCGGTTGGCAAAAAACGCTTCTACTGCGCCGCTTGTCGAACCTTTGATAAGATCAGCAACAGGATCGGCCCCGGTTGTCGGGTCAACACCAGCCGCTTGCAACAGATTAAACGCGGCGTTCTTGGGTGGCGTCTTGTTGCCACTGCCGATAGCTTCAATTTTGCCAGCAGCGTTAATCTGATAAGTTTGGCTAGGCTGCAATCCTGCCTCAGAAACCTCTTGCGGCGTCATTGTTCGCCACGTCGATTGCGCGGCTGCGCGCTCTTCACCGCGCAACGCAATTCCTAACCGCGCTTCCTCAGCAGGCGACACGGGCGCAGCTTGCGCGCCAATCAGCGGGCGCAACCGCGCCGCCGCAACCGGCTTCACATCGGCGCGGAATTGCGCGTAGGGGTTTTCTGCCATTGTCAGCCGCCCAAAATTCGCGCCGCACTGCCAGCGCCATACTCTTCATCAAATGCAGCGCGGGTAGCCGGATTAGCACGGAGAAAACGAATAGCGCGCTCAGGGATTGACGGAGCTACGTCGCCACCCGCTGCGGCTTCCACATCTTTGCGCAAAAACAGCCCGACGCCCGGCACAGAAATGAATGGGTCTTTGTCGCGCTTAGCCTTGAGCGCCGCCGTAAATTCAGGCGAGCCAGGTTGCAGACCTTCCGCAATCAATTCCTTGATGAACGGCGTATCGCCCTGACTGCCTAGCCCCGCAGCCTCGCCAAACTTCTTAAACTTGTCGGGATCGTTCGCCGCAAGCAACATGCCAAGCGTGGTCTTAGCTTGTTCGGGGTTGGCTTCCATGCGCGTTGCAGCGTCACGCAGCGCCTTGGCCATTACCGGATTAACGCGTTCAAATGCGTCGGCGCTTTGCTCAAGGGAACGCTTTGCGCCCATGGCATCGCCGGTTGTCGCAAGCGCAAACGCGCGCTGGCCAGCATCAAAAGCGGCATTTTTCGTGCTGTCGTCAAACGTCTTGTATTGGCCGGTGAACAATTCGGCGGCCTTTGCCCCACCTTTTTCCAGCACGCGCCGCTGTGCGGCTACATAGGCAAGCGGGTCGTTGCTGCCCATCACGCCTTGCAGTTCGGTGTTCACAAGGCCCAATATCTGCTGTTGCGCCTGCTTTTCGGCTATTGCCGCTTCCATTTTGGCGCGTTCGGTTTGCGCTGCAAGGATAGCGTTACCGCCCTGAAGGCCAGCCGCAAACGCCTCGTCTGGACGTTGAACGTTAAGGCTGTAATCGAACGGCCCCATTAGAACTTGCCGCCTGCGCCAAGGAACGTGCCAAGCAGATTGGCCGGCATGTTGAACATATTCGCCTGCGCACGACCGACGCCCAGCGCCGTGCCTGCTTGCGCTGCGCCGATATTGCCAAATTGCTGACTGATTTGATTGGCCGTGTTAATGCCCGCGTTTCCGACGCCTGCCGCAGCGTTCTGCCCAACGCTGGCAATCCCACCAAGCCGGCCATACTGCTGCTCAATGAATTGGTTGAGCAAAGCTGGTCGAAACTGGCCAAGCGCACCTTGCACGTTGCCGCCACGAAGGCCGCCTGTCGCGCTGGCATTCTGCAAAATGGCGTTTTCGCCTTGCTGCAACAGCCCTTGGAATAGCGGGCTTTGCTCTTGCTGCTGGAACGCCTGCATCTGGTTCTGTTCTGTGCCAAGCCCGGCCAAGTCCATAAGCCCCTGCAATGCAGGAATGCCAGCCTCAGAATACGGCGCAAGCAACTGGCGCATCTGTTCACGCGCGGCGCGCTGTTCTTCAATGGCCATGCCGGCGGCGTTTTCTTGCGCCTGCCCCGCCTGCCGTGCAGCGCGTGACTGCGCACCGCTTGAAAGCGCGCTGCCGCCGATAACAAGCCCAGCCGTCAAAAGGCCGCCAGTAGGATCAGGCATTGTTCATTTCCAGCATGTAGTTTTCATATGTTTCGCCGTAGAGCGCCATGACAGACTGCCCAATCTCCAGCGCCGTCTGCGTGCCGTGTTCAATCTGCACACACAACATCACCATGTCGTAATAGCCAGCGCGCCAGACAAACGCGACGGGGCCATGCTCCTTTGCCCGCTCGGCATCGTCGCTGGCTTTCCACTTGGCATATTGCAGCGCCATAACCGGCAAAAGCGTCATGCTGTTGCGCTGAAAGAACGGATGGCCAGGCATAGCGCAAAGCAGGTTCCAGCCGGCCTCAATCGCCGTTTCGCGCGGCACGTGGTCATCATCAACCACGTCATCAATGAACTGCATGGACTGCCAAAGCAGCATCAGCCATTCAACGCAATCTGCCGACAATCCCAGCTTATCGGTGAGGTTGCGGCGAAGCCAAAATTCAGGGGGAGCGTCGTTCATGGTGTCCTGCCATGGGCGGTCTACCGGCTGACCTAGACGCTCGGTGCAGCAACTATACGCGAGACGGAAAGACTATGCAATAACCCGTCCGCTGGCGTAAAGCACAAGCGAACTGCCAGCCGCAGCCTGCGCCCAAATGCTTGCGCTTGTTTCCAGCACATGCCCGTTCATCTCTGCCACGATGAATGTTTCGTTCGGCGCAATCAGGCGCTGCGATACAATCCGATTGTCATTGCCCGCTGTGCCAGCAACGGGAACCACCCACAGCGTTAGCGCAACCGCGCCGCTGCCAACGTTCGTTGCGGTGAACTTGTCCACGATCACGCGCGATTGTGCGGCGTATTCGTTCGTTGCCGTGGTGCTGGCAAACTTGGGCTGAATTAGTGCGGCGGGGGTGACGGCCATAGCGTGTCCTTACGTCAACCGCAGACGGATTGCAGGGGGGAGCGCGTTGGTAGGCGTGCAAGCCGGCGCGGATGCAGGCAAACCACCCGCAAAGGCAGACGTGCCGCGCTGCACCAAGAATTGTGCAGTTGCGCCCGCCGCTGGCGCACCGAACGAATACGCGCCGGCAATGGCAGCCGCGCGGTATGTCGGGTTGCTGCTGCTGTGGGTGACAAGCCAATACAATTCGCCCGCCGCTAAAGTGCGCGAGGCGATTGTGTCTGCTAGGTAGCCTGTGCCGGCGCTTGACAGGGCAACGGTGCCAACAAGCAACGAGCCAGGAGCCGCGCTGCCGTTGTCTGCATAGATGCCCAACCGGAACGTTGATGCTGCAACGCCGACCGTCACTTCGATAGCGAGTTGGTTAACCGTAAGGTCGTGGGCAGGAATGAACGGAACGGCCTCAAAGCGGTCTGCTACCGTCGCTGCCACGCTAAGCGGGGTGCCGTTGATGACGGGCAGCACAAACGCGCCGGAGCCATAGGTGGCAGCGCCATGAATACCGCCCTTGACCGTGCCGTTCGTCTGGAAAAACCCGCTGCCTTCGCTGTATTGAATTTGCCCACCAGCGCCAAGGAACGTGCTGTAAAGCTCAAAGTTTGCCGTGCCGTTGTAATGGATCACCGTTACCGTTGAGCCGACGGCGCCACGGTTGCGGATAAACAGCGTTTTGAGGTTGCGGAAACCGGACGATGGGCCATCCAAAACATCTGTTGTGGTTGCCGTGCTGATGGCCGTGTTGTTTTGTCCAAGCGTTACCGTGCCGGTCACAAGGTCAGCATAGGACGCGTGAACGTCAATCGTTGCCGCCGCGCCGGTCGTCACCCTGATACGGTGAGTTGAGGCTGTCAGGTTTAGCATGTCAAACCGCCCATGAAATTGCTTCGGAGCCGGCGCTACCCGTTGCCCATGCAACATCATAATCTGTATTGCTGGATTTTACCAATGCTTGGCCGGTCGTGCCGCCCGTAGGAACGCCCCCGCGCGATGCGGCAAGGTTGCCGCTGGTTTGCGTCGCAAGGTCAACGCCTGACAGCGTGCCGCCCAGCGTAACGGTGCCAGTTGTCGTGATCGGGCCGCCCGTAAGCGTAATGCCGTTGACCGTGCCTGCCGTGGCAACGCTCGTGACGCCGCCACCCCCACCGCCCCCACCGCTACCGCAGCAGGGGTTAACCCAGATTGCGCCGTCCGTTGTTCCTACGGCCACCACAACGCCAATCGGAACAACCTCAGTCGGCGCAGTCGTCGTCAATGCGCCAGGCGTCACGCCGTCTGCAAAGAGAATATCCCCCAGCGCAAAAGCAGACGTGTCCACCCGCTGCACCGTGCCAAACGCCGTTGCGTAGCCTTGCTGTCCGTTGGCCAAGTCCTGAGACAACAGCCCAACAACCGTGTAAGGCTCTTGCACGCCGTCTGCCGTGAACAATTCCACATCAAGCGCGTTGGTGATGGCTCCCACCACCCGCACCACCTGTCCCCGCGTCATGGCCGCGCCGCTTGTGTTGACAACGCACGCCAGCTTGTCAAAGCCGATACGCAGCAAAACCCCACTATCGCCAACGCCAAGCCCTAGCGTGTCGGCGATAGGCTCCCAGCCCATGCGGCCACGGATCGGCACGTAGGGCGCAAAGCGTGACCAATCTATGGTGGAAAGCGCCGGCCCGTCCGTATCAGGCGCACCCAACGGCGCATAGGCCGCAAGCTCGGCAAGCTGGGCAATGACCGTGTTCGTCGTTTCGCTGACTTCGCCAACCGTAAACAGCCGTTCAAACGCGCGGATTGCCTCAAAGTCGTTGTCAACAATCTTTGCGATTTGCTGCCGTGTCAGGCCAAGTTTGCGTGGCGGGTTGCTGGCCATCAGTAAGCCAACGGCTCTAGCGCCGCCTCCAATCGGGCAATGACGATATGAGCATCGGACGTGCCTTGGAAGCGTTGGATGCGCCAGTTACGCATGGTTCCCTGCCGCCACCAGCACAGACGCTTCACGCGCTGCCCAAAGCCGCCCACGCCAAGATAACGCGGCTGTGACCACGTAACGCCGTCAATCGTGTAGCTGGTGCTGATGGTGGGCGACAAGCCAAAGGCAACGCTGCCGGTCAACGGCACAAGTTCCAGCGCCGACACGATTGCGCCTTTGCCTTCGTTGTAGATGATGCTTGTGCCAAACTCCCAACGCACCTTTTCACCCCAATGCGTGCCAATGTCCCGCACAAGCCGGCCCAGCTTCGTGCTAGTTGGGTCTGCAACGCGCCAGCTATCGTAGCACCACAGCATGTCCCGCGCTTTGTATTGCGCAAAGCCGTCAATGGCCGTGGTCAGCACGTGCCAAGCCGGCAGTTGCAGTTCTTTGCTTGCCGCGCCATCATAGACGAGTGTCCGGTCGGGGAGGTGCACGTAAAGCAACTCATGGCTGCGGTCGTTACGCGCTTCTAGGATGACGGCGGCAAGTTCGGTTTCGCTGTAGCCCAACAGCAGGTCGTCTATTTCTTGCGTGCTGATTTTAACGTCTTGGCCATTTTCACCCAAGAACACGCCCGGAGGTTGGTTGCGGCCACTGCCCACAAACGCGACGGTTTCCATGTAAACACAGCACGCATCGCGGCCAACGGTTCCTTTCTGGATTTGAGCGCCTTCATTGCGCTGGAACGGGAACAAATCACCGCCTACGTTGTCAAACACTTCAATTGTGAAGCGGTTGAGCGCATAGACTTCGTTGCGCAGTTTCACCAACGCCAGCACAGGGTCAGGGTCAGCTTCGGCACTGCCATATTTGAGTGGGTTAACCTGCGTCGGGTCGGTCAATTCGGTGACAACCAGAAACTCCCCGTCCGTTGTCATGAAATAGCCGTCAATCCAGATCACGTCATTGACGTTGAGCAAGTCAGGGTCGGTCACTTGGGTTAGCGCGCCGTTCCAATAATAGAGCCGGTCGCCGCTGTTGATAGCCAGCCGGTCAAAGCTATAGTCAAACGCACATTGACCGCCCGTGCCAACGTCGCCAAGTTCGGTAACGGTGCCGTCTGCTGCTACGGTGCAAAGCTTTGTTCCCAGCACGCGATATTCGATGCCGTTCCACACGATGCCGCCACGGGGCAGGCCAAGGCCAACGCTAGGGCCTGTGGGCGTGTCATGCTGCACAATGCCATCACCGGGCCGCAGATAGCCTTGGTTAATCCCAGTATCGCGCGGCGTTGGCACCCAGTTGACGGGATAGCTAACCCGAAAATCAGGCGAGATTGAAGCAAAGATGCCGCTGATGATCGGGATTTGGGCCATTAGCTAGCCGTAATCGTAACGGTCTTTTCCTTCAAGACGGTTACGTTGTCAGAAGCCATCATGCGAATGGTCACGTTGCGGGTGCCGGTGAACTTCTCCATTGTCACCAGTTTGGCAACGGGCGTGCCGCTTGTCACCGCAAGGCCGCTACCTGTTGAGCTAGTGCTGGTGCCCTGCAAGGGGTTGCCCGCATCGTCGCCGGTCACGTTGATGCTGCCACGATACGTCATGTTATCGCGTGGCACGCGATACAGCAATGGGCGCGCATCGGTTTCACCGCCAGCCGCCCCGCCCGTTTCTTCCCAATAGTAGGGGTATGCCCAGCCGTAATCAAACTTGAGGTTGCCTAGCGCGCGTGCGGCCTCCCATGCCGTGCCGCCATCAGAAGGCGTCAAGACAGCGCGGGTGTTGTTGGCCTCAAACGTCGCCGTGAACGTAACAGCCGGAACATAAGTTGGGTCAGGCGCAGGGTCTCCGGCAATGTCGTCACCACGGAACCACGTCACACCATTGTTGAGCGATACCCAAAAGTCACGCGAGGTAAGAGGTTCGCCATCAAGCGCCCGCACCTGCCGGCCAAGTTCGATGTTCATGGTGGCGCACGAATTATCCGTCCATGCGCTGATTACACGTGGGCCATGCGCCTTGATGGTCGGGTCAAACGACCATGCCAGCGCCCATGCAATGCTGTAGCCTAGCCGGCTTTGGCCTTCGCGGTCTTGGTCGCCGGGCTGCACATCGCCTGGCGGGTTGATCGTGCCGTCTGCCGCACGCCATGCGCTATGGCCAACGTCTCCGGTCATCAGCGTGTCATTCCAGCACGGCGCACGAAGCGCAACACCGCCCGGCAATGCGTTAATCTCGTTCACGTATTCAACGTGTTCTTCACGCTTCGTCGGATTGCCGCTGTCATCCACCGGGTCGCGGGCAGTGCGCCACATTGGCGGGATAATCCACGGGGCAGACGGCGTGTTGCTAAACCGCGCCACGGTTTCATCGTAATAAAGTTCGCGGCTACCCACGCCAGATGCCACGCCAGAAAGCCCCGGCGTCCATGCAAGAATATGGCGCATGATGCGACGGCCACAATAGCGCGCGTAATACTCCATAACACCGCTAAGATTGCCGCTTACGTTGTCGGGCAGCACGCCCGCCGCGCCCATAAACTTCCACGAAGCGTTTCCGGTCGTGACGGTCGTATTGTTGGCCCAATCCGCTTGATCGGTGCCGCCAATGGCAATGTTGACGATGCGCAACGGGTGGCGCGGGTTAAGCGCGTTCCATGCGTTGAGCATAGCGACAGAGCCTTGCCCGCAATTGTTGCGCCCCGTGCCCGGCGTGATGCCTTGGTCTAGATTAATTTCCTGAATGACAGGCTGGGCATAGGTTGCAGCCGTGCCGCCGCGCGCGTTGTTCATCACAACAAACGTGCCGCGCGCCGTAGCGTCCACAGTCAAACCGATGGCGTTTGTGCCCAGCGGGGCCAGCGTGTCGCCGTCGCCCGACGTTACCTGCGCCATGCTGGATTGGCCGTGCATCGCAATGTCAGTGCCAACCACCCAGCCACCGCAACGGGCAATGCGTGCTGTGTCAGCCTTGTCGCGCACTTCCAGAATGTAAGGGCCGCCAACGGTAGGGTTTTCGTCAAACGACCAGTTACCACCCGATACAGTGGCAATGTCTGCCCAGTCCAAACCCGGCACCACA
>Ga0315904_10001702_pt1 | contig 34926 bp, 39 predicted proteins | sample LakEriMetagenome_6_FD_203529 | JGI IMG/M metagenome (GOLD analysis project Ga0315904, IMG submission 203529) | Freshwater fungal communities from buoy surface, Lake Erie, Ohio, United States - Buoy 12 MA120 | ecosystem: Environmental > Aquatic > Freshwater > Lake | place: USA: Lake Erie, Ohio...
TAAAAGTATTAGAAATAATAATTTAAAACAATTTAATCAAATTCTTCAAAAAGCAAAAGAATTAAACAAAATAGATATATATAATACATTAAAAAAATGTTTTGAGTTTTTCACTAAATTACATAAACTTTTTCCAAATAGATATATAGATGCAAATGATGGAAATACAGGAATTGATAGAAGAGATGGTAAAATAAAAATATTTGACTTATAAATTTAATAGAATGGCCCCATACATAGACATAGAAGTTACTGACAAATATATTATTCGTGAATTTAACGAAAATATAGATCCTATTGAGTTAAAATGGCATAGGGATAATGAATTACGTATAGTAGAAATATTAGGAGAAACAGACTGGAAAATACAACTTGATAATGAATTGCCAACTTCATTAAACCAACTAATACGTATAGACAAACACCAATGGCATCGTGTTATTAAAGGAACAGGAACGCTTAAATTAAAAATACATAAATCATGAATAAAGAAGCTCTTAAAAAAATTATTAGAGAGGAAATTAAAAAAGCTCTTCAACCTGTTGTTAAACCTGAAAAAGATAAAGAAGAAAAAGAAGTACTTCCTGGTCCTCCTCCCAAAGAACCTAAACGTAGAACATTAACTCCTCCTGAAAAAACCCCAGAAAAAACCCCAGATAAGGCAGTTAATGAAACTGAAAATGATAAGCTTTTAAAGAAAATAATGCAAAGATACAGGTCAGGAAAATAACACACTCATAAAACATGGCAGAATACAAAGATATATTTTCACCTAAAACTTTAGCAGGACTTAAAGGTCAGTCTGAAAAAGAATTAGCTCAAATAACAAAAGGCAAATCTCTTCGTCAGATGCTTGATAAGGCTAATCAACTCATATGGAGAATACAACCAATAGAAGCTGACTACAAAAAAGAGCTAGAAGATTTAGCTGTGACATTAGCAAAAGAAACATATCCAGTTATAGAATACGCTGGAATTGGAATAGATGCTAAATTGGGTAGTGATACTACTTTAGGAAAATCATATCAAACTGATCCTAAATTAAAAGAAAAATATGATATAATTATTCACGCTCGAGGAGCAATATTTCCTGTTTTAATGCATGAAATAGCTAAAGGATTATATGAAATTATTTCTAAACAGGCATACTATACTAAAATCTCTCCTGAAAAAAGACGTATTATAAACAGTATCACCCAGGGCGCAGCCGTACAGGGAGCATTTAGTTACCATTTATATAAAGATTTTTTAGATTTAATTGATCCCGAATTAGTAAATGATTATACTAATGTTATGGATGCTACTTTTGGAGGATATCATGATGAAACTCACATAGCCAAACTAATGAGCATAATTGATCGTTATGGGGATCAATTAACCGGAGTAGGACGAATGAATGTATCATTTCCTAAACGGACAGAAAAGGGTGATGAAGAAGCTACAAAAGTTACTCAACAAGTAGATACATATAAAAATGAATTAGATGATATAAGATATGGTAAATTCATTTATAATAGTGTAAATAATTTATGGATAGATTCTGGTTATGATGATTCTCGTGTTAGAGATTTATTTTTAGCTGAATTGTATAAATTAGAAGACTACAATGAGTTTCAATCGTTTGTTGAAAATGCAATTAATAACGAATTAACTGAAGCTCAAAAAAGGTGGGCGTTAGGAGAAATGCGTGATATATATATAGATCTAAAAAAAGATGATACTGGATTAACTGGTTTGGGTGAGCAATTTGTTCGTATGAATAGATTAGCTGGGTTATTAAAATAAAAATACAAAAACATGTATAAAACTAAAAGATTGTTCTTTGACATTGAAACAAGTCCAAATATAGGAATGTTTTGGACCGCAGGTTATAGACAAAATATCAATCATGATAACATTATAAAAGAAAGAGCAATCATTTGTATTTGTTATAAGTGGGAAGGAGAAGATAAAGTATATTCCTTGACTTGGGATAATAATCAAGATGATAAAAAAATGTTACAAAAGTTTGTTGAGATAGCTAACGAAGCTAATGAATTAGTAGGACATAATGGAGATAAATATGATTTAGCTTGGATTAGAACTCGATGTTTATATCATGAAATTCCAATGTTTCCCACTTACGTGACTATAGATACTTTAAAACAAGCTCGTTCTAAATTTAAATTTAATAGCAACAAATTAGATTATATAAGTAAGTTTTTAGGTTTAGGTGAAAAAATCCATACTGGGTTTGATTTATGGAAAGAAATTTTACTAAATAAAAATAAACAAGCGTTAAATGATATGGTAACATATTGTATTAATGATGTTATTTTACTTGAAAAGGTATATAATAAAATGTCATTATATTTTCCGCATAAAACTCATTTTGGAGTATTAAGCGGAGAAGAAAAATCATCTTGCCCACACTGCACATCCGTAAACATGATTTTTTCTAAAAGACGACTATCAGCAGCAGGAACATCCAGAGTTCAATTACAATGTAAAGACTGTGGTAAATATCATACAGTATCTAATACTACTTATCAATCTATGTTAGATAAGACACATACACCGCAATTTAATTTAAATCTATAATATTTATAATAAAATAATAAAATGAATACCTCTAATTTAAGACAACTTATCCGCGAATCTATTAATGAATATATCCGCAGTATTGACGAAGCCGGAGAACGTGCCGCAGTAGAAGCTAAAATGAATGCTACTAAAGAAGCTATTGAACTTCGTGAGAAAAAAATGAACATGGAAGGTTTAGATGAAGCTTATCATGATATGCTTGATGAAAATAAAATGAAGCAACTTAAAGATGAAGTTAAAGCTTTAAAAAAAAGTCTATCTAAATACGAAAAACAATTAAGTAAATTCGCTTCAAAAGAAACAAAACCTGAGAATACAGAAAAAAAAGAAATTGTTGATGAGGTAGAAATAGAAACAGGTGAACCTAACATAGGTGAAGAGATTCAAGACCCAGAATCTGGTCCCCAACTAGAGTATGAAGAACTCAATGAACAAATTTTATACATGCAAAAAATGGCTGGTATTCTTACAAACGAAGAATACGCTGCTAAATTAGAAGAAGTAAAAAAGAAAAAACCATCTGCGGGTTTAACTAAAAAACAAAAATCAACTGTTTCTAAAAAAGCTCACACTGGTAAAGATATTGGTAAAAAAGGTAAAGGATTCGAAAAAATAGCCAAATCAGCTGAAAAACGTTATGGTTCAAAAGAAGCGGGTGAGCGTGTAGCTGCTGCGGCAATGTGGAAAAATATTAAAAGAAAATAAAAATGATCAAACTTATTAATCTTTTAAAAGAAATAAACATTTCTAATGACTTAAAATTCAGAGACATAGAACCAGGAAATACATATGTTGCTACTAGAGATTTTTCAATTTTTAAGAAAGGAGATCAAATAAAAGTAACATATGCTCGCCCAGTAGGATCTGAAAATATTATTGTATTAAAAAATAAAGAAGGAAAAACAGATCAGATACAAGGAGATTTAGGAGATGATGTAGAAGTATTTAAATAAATATCTTATAGTTTATTAATTATATTATAATACTAAGTATTTTTTAAAAGATTAGGCTTACTAAATCTTTTTTCGTATATTTAAAAAAATAAAGGTTATGAATATATTTTACATTAATGAAGATCCAATTGTGGCTGCTCGTGAATTAGCAGATGGCCACATTCGCAAAATGCAAATTGAAAGTGCTCAAATGTGTTGTACAGCACATTGGGAAACAGGAGGAACAGCACCATATAAACGTGCTCATAAAAATCATCCTTCAACTATTTGGACTAGACAATCAATCCAACATTATATTTGGTTAGTAGAACATGGTTTAGAGATATGCCGTGAATTTACTAAACGTTATGGTAAACGCCATAAAACACAAGATGTATTAGAATGGTTAATGATTAATCATCCTAATATTCCTGATGTTGATTTTGTACCTCCTCCAAAATGTATGCCTTTAGAATATCAAATAGGAGATACTATTGAGTCTTATAAAAATTTTTATATATTAGATAAAGTAGGTATCAAAAGATTAGGTTGGAAAAAATTAAATAATAAACCGTCTTGGGTTCCTTGATATTTATAACAAACAATTTATTATGATTAAATTAATGCACTTACTCAAAGAAATGGAGATTACACCTCCAAGTGCAGTGCTTAAAAATGATTTTGTTAAGAGTGCTTATAATTTTTTCAAAAACGATCAAGACATATTTAAAAACTCGGGCATAGAAAATATAATACTAAAAAACCAAAGTAAAATTTTAGAGGCAGTTTGGGATTATTATAGTTCATTTCGCCAAGAATATGATAAAGAAGATAAAGAAGAATATAATATAAATTATCCTTCTAATAAATCAGAGCTTTTAAATCCAAATATGCAAACCGGGAATGTTAACGATTCTTGGTATATAATGTCAAATAAATTTTTACTTCCTTATATAGTTGATCATTTAAAAAAAACAGGATGGGAATATACAGGAGAATATTATCCTGAAGTTAAAAAAGATAATAAAACTGTAGATATATTTAATTATATGGAAGATATGGTTGAGTATGATACTTCTCCTAGAGACTTCTTATACGAAGAATTCTCAGCTTATTTTGACGAAAATTTTTAAAAACAATAAAAAATAAAGTTTATGAAAGTAGAATCACAAGTTAAGCGTTATAACGCAACAGATGGTACTGTTAGATTTATTAAAGATGGAAAACTCCATAACACTGATGGCCCAGCTTTAATTTATCCAGATGGTAAAGAAGAATATTATTTAAATGGTTTTCCCTACACTAAAGATGAGTTTAAAAAACGTAAAAAAGAAGGTGAAGGATTACCATGGTATAAATCAGGAACTGCTAAAATGAGACATTAATATGAAAATAGGATTTTGTGGAACAGTCTCCGTTGGAAAAACAACATTAGTTAACACTTTAAAAGAATTACCTGAATTTAAAGACTATAAGTTTGCTACTGAACGTAGTAAATACTTACGCGATTTAGGCATTCCATTAAATACGGATAGTACATTAAAAGGTCAAACTATATTTTTAGCTGAACGTTGTAGTGAATTACTTCATGAAAATATTATCACTGATCGTACAGTTATAGATGTTATGGCATTTACAATGTGTGCTGATTCTATTGATTCTTTTGATAAAGATAGGTTTGAAGAATATGCTTCTAGATTTATTGATGAATATGACTGGATATTTTATGTCAGTCCTTCAGGAGTAAAAATAGAAGATAATGCAGTACGTACTACTGATGCAGACTATAGAAAACAAATAGACAAGATGATTAAATACATATGTGAATCCAATTTAAATAAAATTAGTAATTTTGGAATCATATCAGGTTCTACTGAATATCGAATAGAACAAATAAAATTTTACTTAAATTTATAATATTTATAACAAAATTAATATAATGAAGCGTAAAGAATTAAAAGATTATATTCGTACTGAAATCATAAATGAATTAAGTTTAGAAGAAGAAGCTGTAGCTTGGAATACGGCTAATAAAAATAAAGCTAAACAACAAATTGATAAATCTAAATTATCGGGTGATGCTAAAAAAGAAGCTAAAGATGAAATCGACCAAAATCCATCTGGTTTAATTAGCAATGTATCAGAAATGGCTCGCCATAGAAAAACTATTAAAATTGAAGACCAAGATAAATTTGATGAAGCTTTAGATTTATATGGTACTGACACTATAGAAGGAAAAATTCTTCAAATGGTTCGTGACGCAGGAGAAAACGGCACTACTCAAGAAGATATAGCTACAGAAATGGGAACATATACATCTATCTTAAATCCACGAATTAAAGAATTTGAAATAGCCAAAGTATTTACTCGTTCTGATAAAGATTTAACTTTACCATCAGATCTAGATCTTCCAGACGCTGAAGATTCAGAACTTCCAGATGTAGAAGAGCCAGAAACAGAAGAACCAGAAGTTGAAGAGCCAGAGACAGAAGAACCTGAGAAAGAAGAACCTGAGAAAGAAGAAGAAGAAGATTTTCCTACTGAATTTGAACCATCTGCTGCTGATATTAAGAGTACTGAGAAAGAATTTGGTGGTGAGTATGGTAAAAAATTATCACCTGAAGATGAAGAAAAATACCAAAAAGTCAGAAAGGGTATTGAAGGTAAAATAAAAAAATTAGCTGACATGAGCGCCTCAGAAAGAGCTAAATCTCCAGATTTACAAGTATTAAGAGCTTTGATTAATAAAGAAGATATTAAGAAATTATTTAAAGATAAAGGTGTTAGTTTAAAAGATCTTGTTGGAGATATAATTGGATAAATATTATGAATCAATCAAAAGACACAGGTTTAATTATTACTATTGGTGTACTATTATTAATAATTATAATTCAATATTTTACTCTTAATAAAAATCACGATAATAAATTTAAACACCAAATAGTAAATCTTCATCGTCAAAATGATTCTTTACTTTTAAGTATAAGTAAGAGTGAATCTAAGATTTACAAAATGGATTCTTTAATTCAAATATATAAATCTAGAATAGACTCAAATAAAAATAAACTAGCGAATTTACAAATAATAGCAGATCAAAATAAACAAAAATATAATGAAGAACGTAATCGTCTTACTAATCTTTCTAATAAATCCATTGTTGGGGAGTTCACAAACGCGTTTAAACACTGATAGTTTATGTTGTGTGCCGTGTAGTACTTTAAGAAACGCTTTACTCATGAAAAATGATTTTACCTACACTAAACAACAGTTAAGCGTGGCTAGAGATTCTATTTCTTTGCTTAAAAATACAATGCTTAATCAAGATTCTATTATATATTGTAAAGATACTTCACTTACAGCTTGCTCTAGTATTAAGAAAGACTATATTAAAATTATAAGTAATAAAGATACTGAAATAAAGTTATATAAAAAAGAAGTTAAAAAACAGAAAAATAGAAAAATAATAGCGTATACCATTAGTATTATATCCATACTGTTGGGAACGTATATAGCTACATGACCCCAGATTTAAAACAAATAATAAGAGACGAATATGTTCTTTGCGCTAAAGATCCAGCACACTTTATGCGCAAATATTGCTTTATACAACATCCTCAGCGAGGACGAACAATATTTCATCTATATCCATTTCAGAGCAAAGTATTAAATTTATGGCAAGATAATCCTTATTCTTTAATATTAAAATCTCGTCAGTTAGGTATATCAACATTAGCAGCCGGTTATTCTTTATGGTTAATGTTATTTCATAAAGATAAAAATATCTTATGTATAGCAACTAAACAAGAAACTGCTAAAAATATGGTTACTAAAACCAAGTTTATGTATGACAATTTACCTACTTGGTTAAAAATACCTGCTGAAGAAAATAATAAATTAACATTACGATTAAATAATGGTTCACAAATGAAAGCAACTTCAGCTGCTAGCGATGCTGGTAGATCTGAAGCAGTTTCATTACTAATTATAGATGAGGCTGCCTTTATTGAGGGTATTGAACCAATATGGGCTTCAGCTCAACAAACTTTAGCTACAGGAGGTGGAGCAATTGTATTATCTACACCATATGGAACTGGAAACTGGTTTCATAAAACGTGGGTTAAAGCAGAAGCTCAAGAAAATAATTTTTTACCTATTAAGTTACCATGGTATGTTCATCCTGAACGAGATCAAGCATGGAGAGATAAACAAAATATTGAGTTAGGTGATCCTAGATTAGCAGCTCAAGAATGTGATTGTGACTTTACAACATCAGGTGATGTAGTATATTTTCCTGAACATTTAGAATACATGGTTACTTCTTACATTACTGATCCTATAGAAAGAAGAGGAGTAGATAAAAATTTATGGATATGGGAATCAGCTGATTATACTAGAAACTATTTAGTAGTAGCAGATGTAGCTCGGGGAGACGGAAAAGACTCTTCTGCTTTTCATGTTTTTGATTTAGAGACAAATGCTCAAGTAGCAGAATATAAAGGTCAATTACCACCCAAAGAATTCGGTTATATGTTAGTTGGTATAGCCACAGAATATAATGAAGCCTTATTAGTAGTAGAAAATGCTTCTATAGGTTGGGCTACATTAGATTCTATTCAAGAAAGAAACTACAGAAATCTATATTATTCACCTAAAAGTGATAATGCATTAGTAGAGTCATATTTTAATAAATATGAAGATATATCTCGAATGACTCCTGGTTTTACTACATCATTAAAAACACGACCTTTAGTAATTAATAAGGGTAGAGAATATTTAGGTGACCATAGTGTTATTCTTAAATCAAAACGTTTAATCGAAGAAATGAAAGTATTTGTTTGGAAAAACGGTAGAGCAGAAGCCCAAACTGGATATAACGACGATTTAGTAATGGCATACAGTACAGCTATGTACATTAGAGACACAGCTTTAAAATACAGACAGCAAGGTTTAGAAATGACAAAAATAACCTTAAATAATATTCAACGATCACCTCAATATCAGGGAGCATATTTTGCATCAGGCCCTGATAACCCATATAGTATGAACATAAAGGGGCAACAAGAAAACTTAAACTGGTTGCTTTAACAAAAACAAAACATGGCAGATACAAGCATATTTCCTAGATTAAAACGATTATTCTCAACAGATGTTATCATTCGTAATGAAGGAGGTAATCAACTTAAAGTAATGGATGTTGATTCTATTCAAAGAAGTGGAGAATATGAAACCAATTCTTTAACAGATAGATATAGTAGAATTTATTCTGCTAACGCTACTTCACTTTATGGACAACAATTAAACGTTAATTATCAATACTTAAGAGCACAATTATACTCAGACTATGATGTTATGGATACTGATGCTATTATTGCATCAGCTCTTGATATTGTTTCAGATGAGTCTTCATTAAAAAATGAAATGGGTGAAGTACTACAGATTCGTAGTTCAGATGAAGATATACAGAAAATTTTATACAATTTATTTTATGATGTTTTAAATATTGAATTTAATTTATGGTCTTGGGTTAGACAAATGTGTAAATATGGTGATTTCTTTTTAAAACTAGAAATCGCTGAAAAATTTGGTGTTTACAACGTAATACCTTATACCGCATATCATATTGAAAGACAAGAGGGATACGATAAAGACACACCTACATCCGTAAGATTCAAATTTAGTCCTGATGGATACATCGGTGGGGGGTATGGTCAATTTAGTTTACCTCATCAATTTAATAAAGAATCAGCAGGTATATATTTTGATAATTATGAGATGGCTCACTTTAGATTATTAACAGATGTTAATTATCTTCCATACGGCAGATCATATATAGAACCAGCTCGTAAATTATTTAAACAGTATACATTGATGGAAGATGCTATGCTGATTCATAGAATTTCTCGTGCTCCAGAAAAACGTGTATTTTATATAAATGTTGGTTCTATTCCTCCAAACGAAGTAGAAAGTTTCATGCAGAAGACTATTCGCACCATGAAAAAAACACCATATATAGATGAACAAACGGGTGAATATAATTTAAAATATAACATGCAAAACATGTTAGAAGATTTTTATATTCCTGTTCGTGGTAATGATAGTGCTACTAAAATCGATACAACTAAAGGTTTAGAATATAACGGTATTGAAGATGTTAATTATCTAAGAGATAAGTTATTTGCTGCTCTTAAAGTACCTAAAGCATTTATGGGTTATGATAAAGATTTAACGGGTAAAGCAACATTAGCAGCAGAAGATATTCGTTTTGCTCGCACAATTGATAGAATTCAACGTATTATTTTATCTGAATTGTATAAGATAGCTTTAGTTCATCTGTATGTTCAAGGCTATAGAGGTGAAGTATTAACTAATTTTGAACTTTCATTAACTACTCCATCAATTATTTACGATCAAGAACGTATTATGTTGATGAAAGAAAAAGTAGATTTAGCTAAAAGCATAATGGAGGGTCAATTATTACCTACAGATTGGATTTACCATCATATTTTCCATTTTAGTGAAGATCAATTTGATGAATATAGAGATTTAATTCTACAAGACGCAAAACGCAAATTTAGATTAGGTCAAATAACTGAAGAAGGTAATGATCCTTTAGAAACAGGCAAATCATATGGTACACCTCATGACTTAGCTACATTATACGGAAAGAGCAGAATGGCCTCAGATCCAGGTAATGTACCTATAGGATATGATGAAGAAGTTAAATTAGGTCGTCCACAAGAAAAAGCATCTAATATTAATACTCAAAAAGATGTTTTTGGTAGAGATAGATTAGGTAGACAAGCTATGAAAGTAGATGATCAACCAGATTATAATAGTAAAACCCTTAACGAAAGTACTTATTTAAAAAATAAACAATTTTTAAATGAAATGGAGAAAAAAATAGTATTCAAACCTAACACCCCAGGAGAATCACTATTAGATGAAAGACAGTTGAGAGATTAATTCTTTATATATATTTATAATAAAAAAAATCAATATAAATGCTCATAAAACATTCAAAGTTTAAAAATACAGGCATTCTTTTTGAATTATTAGTTAGACAAATTACATCCGATACTCTATCAGGTGCTGAGTCTAAAGCTACTAATATACTAAAGAAATACTTTAATAAAACTGAATTAGGTCGTGAATATAAACTATATGAAAGTTTATTAAAACGCACTAATTTAACTGAGGGTAAAGCAGAATTAATAATTAATTCAGTCATTGAGAGTTCTAAACAATTAAATAAATCTGCTCTTAAAAGACAAAAATATAATTTAATTAAAGAATTAAAAGAGCATTATAATTTAGAAGAATTTTTTAAAACTAAATTACCTAATTATAAAGTACACGCTGCTTTATATACATTAATTGAATCGTGTGGGCTTAAATTAGTTTCTGTAGAACATACTATTTCAAATAAGTTAGTTATATTAGAACATTTAACTTCAACATCAAATGATAAGAAAAAATCTAATCAAATTGTTGAAGAATTTTCTCAATATGATAAAGATACTCGTATTTTAACTTATAAGATTTTACTTAATAAGTTTAACGAAAAATATTCTGACTTTAATAGAGATAAAAAAGCTGTTCTTAAAGAAATTATTAATAGCGCTGATAATCCTATTAAATTAAAAGAATTTTATAATAGTAGACTTACTACAATAAAAAAAGATATTATTTTATTGAATAAAACTACTAAAAATGAAGTTACTAAGATTAAGTTAAACGAAATTGTTAAAAATCTTTTAACTCCATTAGGTAAAAATGATAAAATTGATAATGATCATATGATTAATCTGTTACAATATTATGATTTAATTGAAGAATTAGAAAAAACTAATGGAAAATAAGAAAAAACTTAAAACACTTATTTTTAAAACACTAAAAGAAATGAGTGCTACTGGAGCAGGAGCTAGCGCTGCTCATTTTGAACCAGGTGAAGGAGCTCAATATGCTCCTAAATATGCTTATAATCCTGATAAAAAAGCAAAAGGTGCTAAAAACATTTATTATTATAAATTAGGTTGGAAACCTGTTGATGCCCCTAAACTTCATTCTCAAGCTAAAGGAATTGAACATAAAGATTTATGGTCCAAAAAATTAAAAGAAAATGAAGAATCAACTCAAGGATATTTAAATTCTTTAAATTTAAAAGAACCAGCTTTAAGTAAATTTGTCGCGGGTAGAGTAGAAGATTTTGATAAAATTGAAGATAAATTAAATACTTTGCTTCCGTTATTACAAAGAGCTAAAAAAGAAACTATGGATTATTATAAAATATCTCCTGATTTTAAAGTTCAATATGGGACAGATATAGCATTAGATTACTTAGACGACTTAATAAAACTATTTATAAAAAAATAAATACAATGACATTACAAGAACATTTTAACCAGATTAAAAACGGTAAAGGAAATAAAACTCAATTTCTAAAACAAGCCCGTAGTTTATTCCCAGAATATTTCAATCAATATACTGATTTTAATACTGCAACTAACATATTAAAATCAAAACAAATCATTAGTGAGGCAGCAGGTGGTGTTGTAACTAAGGGTTTTGATATATTTGATTGGAAAAAGATATTAGCTGAAGAAGTTAAAGCAACCGAAAAGGAAACATCTAAAGAAGTACTAGATAATCAAAAGAATACTTACAACAACTCAGACAAGAAAAACGCTGATAACATTAATTTTAATGAAATCATGAAAGGTTTTTACGCTGAGTTAAAAGACGAGAAAAATAAAAATAAAACAGGTGACGAAATCAAAGATATAGTTGTTAAAAACTTAGCTAAAGATTGTTTATACTATACTAAAGATGGTGAATTTGGAACTAAAGGAGTTGGATATAATACTGAAGCGCCAGGTTTAGGTACTCCAAAAGAACCTAAAGGTAAACATAAATCCTCAGGCTACGGTGATATTGAAAAAGAAGTAAAAATAAAAGCAAATGTTCAAAACTCATTGGGTGATAAAGAAGCAGAAACTTCAATGCCTAAAAAAGTAAAAGAAATGCCAGTAACACCTCAAAACTCATCTGGTGTCAAAAAAATGAAAATGCCTGGTTCTGAAAAAAAGATTAAACTGCAAGAATCACAATTTGATATCCCTACAGAACTTCATAGATACCATGATTTATTATATCAAATTGCTTCTGATTATGGTAAAAAACATGAACTTTTTAATAATGTCATAGACTATATCGCAGATATAGATACATATCTTGAATATGGAAAAAAAGAACTGGCTAAAGAAAAAGAAAACAAAATGTTCCAATATTTAAAAAGTTATGAGGTAGGTCAACAAATAGACAAAAATGGTGCACTGCAGCCTACAAACGCGTTAGAAAAATATCTTCCATATATGCATTTAAATGAAGCTCCTCAACACCAAGGAGTGTCAGTTCAACCTAATGTTGGTGGTAGTTTAGGTGGAAGACGTTTTATTCCTAGCACAACAGCATTATCAAAAGCTGCAGTAGATGCTTTAAATGCTGCTGGTTTAAGAAGATCTAACTGGAGTAAACCTCATGTTAAAGTATTAGGAAAAGAAGATGATATTAAATTAATGATATCTAAATTATTATTAGACACTATAGGAAGTTCTGAAAGAGGTCGTTCAAAACTAAGCATGACTGCTTCTAAAATAGGAACAGGTATTACACCTGTTGAAATGAATCAATTATCAGGCGAATTTAAAAAACTTGTTAAAGTACTAAACGCTAATGAAAGATTAGTACCTCAAAAAGATGACTATTATTTATTAGATATTCCTGTAAAATATAATGATAGAAGAGCTCAATATGAAATGCCTTTACCAAAAGATATAGATGAACAGATACTTCGTGAGTTTATTGGTGAACTTATTAAAGAAGAATTAAAGAGAAGTAGTAGCGGAGCTGATTATATTGAAATAAATGGGAAAACGGTTAAAACATATACTCAAAATGGAGATTCATCATACAATGTTACATATGATGATGATACTAAAGATAGAATCGCAGTAAGTAATGATGCTTGGGATGAAATTAATACTTTACATCAAAACGCTACTAAAAAAGAATTAAGCGAAAATGTAGGTAGTATATTAGATACAGAAGGTATAGTAAGTAATCTTGTAAAAAAACTAACAGACAATAAATTTTCAGAAAAATCTAAAACAGATGTTTATGAGTTAGCTAAAAAAACTCTTAATGGAAGAACTAAAGAAGAAAAAAAAGAATTTTATAAGTTATTAGCTGATGAAATAGGTAAAACAAAAATGGATGGTGCCTCAATAGAACAGCAAGCTTATAATTCTATAGCATCCAACTTATAAAACAAATATGAAATCACTACTAATAGAAACACGCCCATTCACAATTTCTCCTTCGGTTCTTACAGAAAGTAAGAATACAGGTAAAAATCCTATAGTAGAAGGTATATTAGCTACTGTTGAAGTAAAAAACGGTAATGGTAGATATTATGCTAAAGATTTATGGGAACGCGAATTAAAAAAATATTCTGCCTCTATTAAAGAAAGAAGAGCATGTGGTGAACTAGATCATCCTGATTCTCAAGTAATTAACTTAAAAAACGTATCTCATAACATTACTAAAATATGGTGGGATGGAGATAATGTTATGGGTGAAATAGAAATTTTACCTACTCCATCGGGAAATATAGTAAAAGCACTAATAGGATCTGGTATTAGAATAGGCGTTTCATCTCGTGGAATGGGTAGTCTAAAACAAGTAGGTGAAGTATTAGAAGTACAAGATGATTTTGAACTATTATGTTGGGATTTTGTTTCAACACCTTCAAACCCAGGTTCATTTATGACTTCATTAAACGAAAATTTAAATTATTCAAAGATAAATCCATACTCTAAAGTAAATAACATTATAACAGATATTTTATGTGCTAATGGAACATGCCCAATATTTTAACCCCTCCTAAAATAGTCTTTTAGGACCAAGGCGCTTTTAAAAAAAGTGCCTTTCTTTTTTCATTTTTGTGACTTTGAACAAATTTATATATACGTATATAAGAATATGCCCAACCCTATGAGGCATTACCGATCATAATTTTATTACGCTTGAATATTTTATTCACACTAAGCGTATTTCCAAAACAAACAATTTAAAAATTTAAGGAAAAATGGCAACAAACAGAGACTTGCTTAAAGAAGCAATCGCAGATGCTAAAGCTGTTAAAGAAACCGCTATCGCAAATGCAAAAGCTGCTTTAGAAGAATCATTTACTCCATTCTTAAGAGAAAAATTATCTCAAAAAATTAACGAGATGGATGAACTTTCTGAAGAAGAATTAGAGGAAATGGGATCTACTGAAGTAGAAAAATCAATGTACGAAGGTGACATTGAAGAAATTTCTTTGGATGAACTTTTAGCTGAATTAGATGACTCTCCTATGGAAGAAGAGCTTTATGAAGCTAAAGAAAAAGAAGAAGAAGAAATGTCTATTGAAGACATGTCTGAATCTGATCTTAAATCATTCATTGAAGATGTAATCCAAGACATGATCGGTTCAGGTGAACTCGAAGCTGGTCATGAAGGTATGGAAAATGAAGAAGGTGTAGAAACAGAAGAAGAAGAAGAAGTTTCTTTAGATGACATTTTAGCTGAAATTGAAGAAGCTAAAAAACGCAAAAACAAACCAGAAGAAGAATCTGAGCAATTAGACGAAGACACACTTAACGAAATGGCATCTTTTTATAAAATAAAAGATACTGCTAACAAAGAAAATGCTAAGCAAGCTATTAAGCTAGTTAGAGATGCAGTTACCAGTAAAGGTACTTCTTTGTACAACATGTTTACTACTTTAGCAGATGAAGGTGAAGTAGATCTTCAACAATTAGCTAAAGAAACTGGTAAGGATATTGCTACTTGGAATAATCCTAAAACTAGAAGTTATTTAGAAAAAGATGGAAAATTAGCTAAATATGTTGATGCTTTAAGTAGTCCAAGTGCTGGGAAAAGAGGCCGTACAAAAGGCTCAGGTGCATCTAAAAGTTTAGATGATCTTGAACTTCCTTCAGTTGATGAATCACTTAACGAAGCTTACAGAGCTATTAAAACTCTTCAATCTGAACTTCAAGAAGTTAATCTTTTGAACGCTAAACTTCTTTACACTAACAAAATTTTCCGCAACAAATCATTAAACGAGTCACAGAAAATTAAAGTTTTAACAATGTTTGACAAAGCAAAAACCAAAAAAGAAGCTCAATTAGTTTACGAAACTCTACAAGAAAGCTTGAAAACAACAAATACAACTAAAGCTCCAATTAGAGAATCATTAAGCTCAGCTTCTAAAATGTTAGGTGGTGCTTCTACCAAACCAATTATTACAAATGACGCATTTGCTCGCATGCGTGAACTAGCGGGTTTAAAAAATAACTAAAAATCAAATCAAAAATCAAAAATGAACACAATTCAAAATTTACTCGAATCCGCTAATCCTTGGAAGTCACTTCAAAGTGATGCAGGTAGATTAGCGTCCAAGTGGGTCAAAACTGGCTTACTTGAAGGGTTGGGAGAAGTTGAGAGAAACAATATGTCTATCCTTCTTGAAAACCAAGCAAAACAATTAGTAGTTGAAACTAGTCAAACTGGTGTTTCTCCTACAGCAGGTACATTTACTGTAGGTCAATCTGAAAACTGGGCTGGCATTGCTCTTCCATTAGTACGTAAAGTATTTGGATCAATAGCAGCTAAAGAATTTGTTAGCGTTCAGCCAATGAATTTACCTTCAGGTCTAGTATTTTTCCTAGATTTCCAGTATGGTACTAACGTTAATCCATTTGCTTCTGGTAACTCACTTTACGGTGCTCGTAACACATCAGGTCAGTTTCCTTTCCAAACAACTGGTACAACTGGTGGTTTATATGGTGCTGGTAGATTTGCTTACTCAACTAACCAATTTTCATCTTCATTGTTTGTAACTGGTTCAACAGGTGGTGGTACATTACCTACAGTAGGTGCTGGTACAGGTTCAATGGTTACTGCTTCTTGGGCAGAATTGAATTATGATTCTGATTTATCAGCATCAGTAGTAAGTAACAGAATCTATAAAGTAACTGTAGCTACTGCTTCAACTTTCTTACCTAACTTTGATCCAGATGGTGTTCGTGCATTTGTAATGACTTCAGGTTCAGTATTTACCTCAGCATCTATTTTACCTGCATTTACTACTTACAACTACACAGCTAATACTATTAGTTTCTTCTTTACAGCTTCTGCTGCTTTAGGTGTAGCTGCTGGTGGTGCTGGTTTCGTTTGTTACTATAACAAAATTACTGCTGACAACAATCGTGGTGATTTTGAAGATACAAGTGCTCCTTCATTCTCAGTTCCAAATGCTCAAAGCGCAACTACAATTTCTATTCCAGAAATTAATATCAAGATGCAATCTCAAGCCATCACAGCTAAGACTAAAAAGTTAAAAGCAGTATGGACTCCTGAGTTTGCTCAAGATCTTAACGCTTACCAAAATATTGATGCTGAAGCAGAATTAACTAACATCATGAGTGAGTATATTTCTATGGAAATTGATCTCGAAATCCTTGATATGTTGATTGAAGATGCAGCCGCAGCTACTGAGTACTGGTCAGCTGTTAATAATACTGTTTTAAACGCAGCTGGAACAGATTTTACAGCAAGTTTAGGTTTCTATAACACTCAAGGTGGTTGGTTCCAAACTCTTGGTACTAAAATGCAAAAAGTAAGTAACAAGATTCACCAATTAACACTTCGTGGTGGTGCAAATTTCTTAGTATGTTCTCCAACAGTAGCTACAATTTTGGAATCAATTCCTGGATTCGCTGCTAATACTAATGGTGACGCTGCTAACACGGAATATGCGATGGGTGTTCAGAAAGTAGGAGCTATCAATAGCCGCTATACTGTATACAAAAATCCATACATGACTGAAAACGTAATCTTGATGGGCTTCCGCGGTAAACAATTCCTTGAATCAGGTGCTGTGTTTGCTCCATACATTCCGTTGATCATGACGCCTCTTGTGTACGATCCTAATACCTTCACTCCACGTAAAGGTTTGATGACTCGTTACGCTAAGAAAATGTTGCGTCCTGAGTTCTATGGTAAGATTTACGTTAGTGGTTTGAATACCCTTTAATAATCTTAGTGTAAGATAAAATTAAGCCGAGCCCGTAAGCTCGGCTTTTTTTATTCATATTTATAATAAACAAACATTATGAAAGAACCTAATCGTCAAAGAAAAAACGAAATTAAAGCTATTAATGTTTTACAATTAAATGAAGAGCAGAAAGAAGCAAAAAGGTTAATAATTGAAAATCAAATAGTTATTGTAACTGGAAGAGCAGGATCAGGAAAAAGTTTAGTTTGCGCTCAAGCAGCATTAGATTTTTTAAAAAAGAAAGAAGTTAACTGTATTTGGAATACAAGAGCAGCGATAGAAGTAGGTAAATCTTTAGGATTTTTACCTGGTGAATTAAATGAAAAATTTAATCCATATATGGAAGCATTTATAGAAAATCTTAGTAAATGTTGTACAAACCCAACAGAAATTCCTCAACTTGTTAAAGATGAGAAAATAAAAGCAATGCCAGTTCAGTTTATTAGAGGTAAAACAATAGATGATATTTTGATTGTAGAAGAAGCTCAAAATTTAACAAAAGCAGAAATGTTAGCTATTTTAACTCGTTTAGGTAAAACTGGTAAAATTGTTATTAATGGTGATAATGAACAACAGGATACAAAAGAATCTATTACTGGATTATCATATGCTATTGAATTATCTAAAAAAATAGAAGAAATAAAGTGGATTAAGTTAAAAGAGAATCATAGATCGGACTTGGTAGGTAAAATACTCGATTATGAGTACGGTAATTAATTTTAACGCACTACCTATTATCTTACATACCAATCACACTAAATTAAATTTAAGTTAAAATAATAACGTTTATGACAACAAGAATACCATTTAAATGGGGTAATGCTAATTTTGCTTGGGAAACAAATCCATTTCCTAATCAAAGCCGCAATCCGTTTACTTGGGATGATGTTGCATTAATAATTGAAGTTATAGGTGGTTTAGGTGGTGGAGGAAAAGTAGAAGACCAATATTGGGATAAAAAGAAAAAGAAAAAATTTATTACTTTAATGATGAAGTGTGGAGTAATGGATAAAGAATACAAAGAAACCAAAGAAGTAACAGATTATAAAATACGTATATCAGACGTAGCTTTAGTAGCTAAAGAAGTACTAGGCATAAATATAAAAATTGATTTATAATGTATAGATTATTTACAGATAAAACAGAACTTTTTGAATGTAATATTAAATTAGAAGGCGCCCAACTAAAAAACAGTCAAGCGCGACTAATAATTGAGTCGGAAGATATTAACCTTTTATTTAAAGGAAAAATTGATTCTGATGGTAAATGTACAATACCAATTAAAAAACTAAAAGGTTTATTAGAAGGAGATACAAAAGGTGAAATTAAGCTTGAAGTCATAGCAGAAGATACGTATTTTACTCCCTGGAAATCGGAATTTGTAGTTGAAGCGAGCAAGAAGTTAACAGTAGAAGTTAAGTCACAAGATGCTGAATTGATAATGGAAAGTGCACCAAAAGTACATGTGAGTGGAATTAAGGAGGAAGTAAAAGATCCTATATTAGAACATGTTATAAAAATAGTTAAAATGTTAATTAAAGAAGATATTAATATAGATAATTTAACAATTAAGAAAAATAAAGTTAACAACATTATTGCAACATATATTCAAACAAACCCAATTCAAGAATCATATTTTCCAAAAGTAATTGATGGAATTATGAGTAATTTGTCTAAAAGAAAATAAATAAGTTATGGCTGGACCTTTTGATTTTACAGGTCAAAATATTGAAAATACTTACCAAAGGGTTCTACAAACACCAGATGGAACTACATTTTATGATGGGACTGGTTCATTAGTTACATTACCTAGCGCTAATACTGCTTCACTTTTAACCACAGCATCAGTATCTTCAAATACTATTACCTTTACTAAAGGTGATGGGAGTACATTTCCTATTACTGTTAACACAGGGTCAGGAGGAGGTTCTCCTACAAATACTGGTTCATTATTAGTAACAGCCTCTGCTATATTAAACCAAATTACTTTTACTAAAGGTGACACAAGTCAATTTACTATAATTGTAGATACTGGTTCCGCAACATCTATAGATACTGGCTCATTTGTAACTACATCCTCATTTAATAATTTTACTTCCTCATACAATACAGGTAGTTTTACTGGTTCATTTACTGGTATTTTTAATGGTACTGCTTCTTGGGCTTATTCATCATCACAAGCCACTTCTGCTTCATATGCTTTAAGTTCATCATATAGTTTAAGTAGCAGTTATGCTTTAAGTAGTTCATATTCAACTACAGCTTCTTATGCTTCAAATGGCGGTGTTACACAATTATTAGCAGGACCAAATATATCTCTATCTCCAACAAATGGTTTAGGCCAAGTCACAGTTAGTGCTACATTAAGTGGAAGTACAATTTTTAATACCGCAACTGGATCTTATGGATCGTTTTATGATACAACCACACAAACTAATCCTGTTGCAAACGTACCTCGTTCAATGTCTCTTAACGAAACAGATATTACAAATGGGGTATCAATATCAGGATCAACAAATCCTTTTAACACTTACATCAAGACAAAAAATGCAGGTGTATATAATATTCAATTTTCTGCTCAAGTAGAAAAAACAGATTCTGGAACCGATGAAATAGTAATTTGGTTAAGAAAAAATGGAATTGATTTAACAGACACTGCTACTACTATAACATTAGTTGGGAACTCTACTAAAGTAGTAGCAGCTTGGAACTGGTTTGTAACCTCAGCAGCAAACGACTACTACCAAATTATATGGATATCAGCTGATACCAGTATGAGGTTACTAGCAGAACCAATCTCAGGAACACACCCTGGTATTCCTTCAGTTATCTTAACAGTAAATAGAGTAGATCAATTTTTAAGCAATACAGGTTCGTTTACAGGATCATTTACAGGAGAACTTATAGGCACAGCAAGTTGGGCTTATTCATCATCACAGGCTACATCTGCTTCATATGCGCTTTCATCAAGTTACGCCACCTCAGCATCTTATACTTTATCAAGTTCTTATAGTTTAAGTAGTTCACTAGCAGAATCATCCTCATACAGTCTCTCAAGCAGTTATTCAGAAACAGCTTCTTATGCTCTAAATGGATTACCACCAGGTCTATCCAGTCAAATATTACAAATAGATACTTCTAACCAATATCAATTGCAGTCCCAATTAAATGATTTAACTGGACTTTTATCAGTTGATTTTGAGAACAGACTACTATCATATGATGGAACAACACCAGCTTTAGAGTATGGTAAATTTGGAATATTATATGACCCATCTGGAAACAAATCAATTGATTTTGGAACTAAAAGAGAAATATATTACTCAGATGGTACCACACCAGCAATAACATACGGTACCCAAGACTTAATAATAATATCAGGAAGTACTCAATTTAGTGGGTCTGTATTTATATCTGGTACATTACAGGGTGGAGGCTCAGGACATATCATAACATATGATACTGCTTCAGGTCAATTATTTTATACAGCTTCTTCAGCGATCGGCGGAGGACCTTCAGTATCAACTGGAAGTTTACTGACTACAGCATCAGTCAGTTTAAACACTATAACTTTTACAAAAGGAGATGGAAGTACTTTTCCAATCACAGTTGACACAGGTAGTGGTGGGGGAGGTGGAGTCACTCAAATTATAGCCGGACAAAATGTAACTATAAGTCCAACATCAGGTACTGGATCAGTAACAATTAACTCAGTAGCAAACAATAGCACAAAACTTTTTAATTATTATAATTTTATGTAATTATGGCACAAAATTTAAACCCAATTTTTGTACTCACGCCTAACGTAGGAGTAGCTAGAATAACAGTGGCTACAACAGCTTCAAATGGAGCTGGAACTTTAGTAACATTATTAACAGCATCATTAGATGGAACAAGAGTGGATGGGGTCAGGTTTCGTAACTCAGCAACCGCTTCCGCAGGAGCAACAACAGCCATGACTCACAAGATATTTTATTCACCAACAAATCAATCTGGTTCTGGTACATGCTTTCTTGTAGGCGAAGTATTAACCAGTGCAGTCACAAGAGCTGTTGGAACAGTTGGTGCCACTTCAATCTATACGTTTGACTTACCATTATATATGCCTTCAGGCTCAGCTTTATTTGTTGCCCAATCAGCCTTTAATAGTCCTCTTGATCAATTTGATGCTCAAGCATTCGCAGGAAATTATTAATTATAAAAAATATGGAAGAAAATAAATTTGTAATTTTAAGTACAAGAACAGACAGAGAATTTTTATATACGCTTGTGAGATATAATGATGAATTTGAAGTAGAAGTAGCTCATTTTGCTCCTAAAGACATAAATGAAATAAATCAGAATATTATTAATAGAGGGTTAACAGAAATAGAAAAGAAAAGGTTAGCATTAGAAATTCAAGCTTTAATACCACAAATAGAAGTTAACAAGGATATTATTTTTTAATGGCTACGTACTATTTTAGAAACGCCGGAGCAAATTGGGGAGATGCTACTAATTGGTCATTAAGTACAGGAGGACCAGCAGATGGAGCAGTTCCAACTGCAGCTGATGATGCAATATTTGATGCAAACTCAGCAAATTGTACAGTAAACGCTTCTAATAGAGTTTGTCTTACCATAAACTTTACTAATTACATAAATACCATTACAATGGATTTTGGTATCAGTGTGAGTGGTAACATAACGCTTGGAGCTGGAATGGGTGTAGGAGGCACAGGATTTTTAGCATTTAATAACGTCTCAGCCACCTATACTCCAAATGGTTATATATGGCCTAATGAATTTAGATTTATTACCATCTCTACGTCAAAAACATATACAATTGCCGCAGATTGTACCTTTGGTGGAGTAGTAACAAATACCGGTAGTGTAGGAGGTGCCTTAGCCAATATATTTGCTGGTGGAAGAACAATAACTTGCAATGCTGGTATCAATAATACAGTTGACCAGCCTTTTCAAGGAGTGACTTCTTTAACCACGTTTGTGATTGCTGGGGGCACACTAAATGGACAGTTTGGAACGTTAACAAATCTTAATTTAAACAGTGGTGCAAATGCTATAACTATATCAGCTGTTAACTTTAGCAGTACAACAGGTACATTCTCATACACTTCTGGAGTAGTGAACGCTGCTTCAGCAACTTTAACCATGACTCTAGGAACTCTTAATCTAGGATCTAATGTAAAATGGAACATAATAATAGCAGCAGGTGGTGGAACTACAACTTTAACTAACGACCTTTGGTGCAACACATTAAATATGTCTGGAGCATTGGGTTTAGTTGGTGATTTCAAAATTTACTTAAACACATATACCGGTACTCTAGGAAACGTTCAAGTTCCAAGCGGTGGTGGAACAAAACCTACTTTAAACTTTAATGGAGGAACTTCCAGTACAACATCAGGTACAATTTCTATATCATCCAATACCATAAACGCTTGGAAATTGATTGATATAGATATGCCTTTAGTTACATTTACAACTGATATTTTTGTTTTAGGCTCTCTTACAGATGTTTCTTTTAAATTAACAAGTGGGACATTTATACCACCAAGAGTATTAAGTATCACAAACGCAATAGGATCAATTGATACCTTAGGCACAAGCTGGAATAGAGTAGACATTGGGTCTAATGTAACTTTTGGTACGTGGAGTATACTTATAGATATTTGGTGTACCTACCTAAGATTTGCAGCAACTGTTGGTCTAACTTTAAATGGATCTAGTATATATGTAAACGGAAGCTTAGAAAATTCTAATTCTGGGGCAGTCCAAGGAACAGCTACTATCAATTTAATTGGTAGTGGATTTTGGGTACATGGAGGATCATCTACTGTTTTTTCAAATCCTCTAGTAATTAATACCGGAGGAACCTATAGGTTAGGTGCATCAGCTAATACTACATTTCCAAATCTATATAAAAACGGAAATTTAAACTACATAAAAGGAACAGTAATAGCTAGAGGAACAACTTTACTTGTTACTGCAACTAGTGCTGGATGGGTAAATATGCATAGAATAGCTTTTGATACAGTCACAATAACTGGTGGAACAACTCAAACAATGAATGAATTTTTTGGAGGAAGACCAGGAAGGTTTTGTGTAGTAAGATCCACAAATACCACAAACGTAACAATTATATTTACTGATGGTTTTGAAAAATTTGCAAGGTGGGTATCACCCTCTAATATGACAATCTCCAGAAGAGGACAAGTAAAACTATTATCTAGTAGAGGAAGTAGAAGTAACACTAATTTAGGTTTTATAAGTTTTGAAGGTGGAAGTGCATTTGGATTAGCTCACAATAATCCAATTACATATCAACCTACATCATATTATGGATTAGGAAATAATCCTGCTGATCCGGCTTTATTTTAATATATTTATAATAAATAACTAACATATGAATATCCCTATCTACCCAGGCTCAAGTTCATTTTATACCGGAAGTACACCTTTTGGTTTCTATGATAATGATCCTCAATTTCAAATAGATGCTGATAAAGTAGTAACATTTTGTGCTAGAAGATTAGGATATCCTATTATGGATGTTGAATTACAAGACTTAAACTTTTACGCGGCGTTTGAAGAAGCAATCACAACCTACGGTAATGAGTTATATTCATACCAATTAAGAGATAATTTATTAGATGTTATGAATACTCCAACATCTTCTAACTTAAATAACGCAATTATAACTCCTAGTTTTGCTAATCTTGTCAGATTATCTCAACAATATGCTTCTGAAGCTGGAGTAGGAGGAAATATCACTTATTATAGTGGATCTATTCCTTTAACAGCATCTATTCAAGATTATGATTTAGGTCAGTGGGCTATTGAAAATAATATAACTGGAGGAATAGAAATAAAAAGAATATTTTACCAACCTATCCCTGCTGTTAATCAAGTATTTAATTTAAATTTATTCTCAGGATTAGGAGGTGTTCCAGCTGTTGGTACTTATGGTTTATTTGGATCAACAGGATTCTTAATGTATCCTACAAGTTTACTTATACAAACTGCTCAAGCAATCGAAATGCAAAATCAAACGGCACTGCCGGATTATACGTTTGAGTTAATAAATAATAAACTAAGAATATTTCCTATACCTCCACAAGATGGACATAGTTTATGGTTTCAGTATCTTAAACTAGAAGACAGAATTAATAGTATTGTTCAACAAGTATCAGGAAGTATAACTAATCCTTCAAATGCTGGATATAATAATCCAACATACTCGCAAATAAATTCAATAGGTAGACAATGGATTTTTGAATATACTTTATCTTTATGTAAAGAGATATTAGGGTATGTTCGTGGAAAATATACTCAGGTTCCTATACCTAATAATAATGTAACATTAAATCAATCTGATTTAATCTCAGCAGCAACAGCTGAAAAAGCAGCTTTACTTGAAAGATTAAGATTATATCTTGATGAAACTTCAAAACAAAAATTATTAGAAAGAAAATCATTAGAGAGTGATTATAGAGTTAAAGAAATTAGTTATTCTCCATTAACAATATTTATAGGATAAAAATATGTGTGCATTATTTGGTTCTAGTCGAGATGTGTCATTTGTAAGAAGAATGAATAGAGAATTAATGGGTAACATTATTTCTCAACAATGTGCTTTTTACAAATATAAGTTAAATGAAACCAAAATTAATATGTATGGAGAAGCATCAGGAGGAAAATTTTTTGATGGTCCTACATTATTTAATGCTCTTATTACTATTGGTGAGAGTACTAGTCCTACAAGTGATTTAGGAGTCAATTTTGATTGGCCTATAAGTTTTGCATTTTTAAGAGACGATTTAGTTGAAGCAAATGTGCATCCAGAAGTAGGAGATGTTATATTATATCAAGAAAGCTATTGGGAAATAGATAACGCTCGAGTGACTCAATATTGGGTAGGTAAAGATCCAGATTATCCTTATGAACCAAATCCTTTAAACCCAGGATTATCTAATTTTGGTTACAATGTTGAAGTATTCTGTGATTGTCATTATGTGCCAGCAGATAGAGTGAATCTGCAAAGAACTAGATTATTATAATATTTATAATAAAATGATAGGTATATATAAAATAACTAATCCTAAGGGTAAAGCATATATTGGGCAATCTACTAAAATTGAAATAAGAACTAATTTTTATAAAACATATAATTGTAAAAAACAACCAAAACTTCTTAATTCTCTTAAAAAATATGGTTGGGAACAACATATATTTGAAATAATTGAAGAATGTAGCTTAGAACAATTAAATGAGCGAGAAATATATTGGGGATCACATTATGGTGTTTTAGGTAAAAGCGGTTTAAATTTAAGATTAGGTAATGGAAGAGGAGCATGTAGTGATGAAACTAAACAAAAAATGAGTAAATCCCATTTAGGGAAAAAAGATAGTGAAGAAACTAAAAAGAAAAAAAGCCAAATTCTAAAAGGAAAACCCAAACCAGAAGGATTTGGAGAAAACCATAGTAAATTATTAAAAGGAAAATCCAAACCAGAAGGATTTGGAGAAAAATTAAGTAAAGCAAAAATAGGGGTACCACTACCATTGGGTACAGGTGAAAAAATAGGTAAAACAAAAGAAAAACCGGTATCCCAATTTGATAAAGAAGGAAATATACTTAATATGTTTGATTCTGCTAAAAAAGCGGCTAAATATATAGGAGTACATGAAATTAATATGAGACTCCATTTAGGGGGAAAATACAAAACATGTAGAGGTTTTATATTTAAATATATATCACAAAATGTCTAAAGGAAGAAAACCAATACCTAAAACACAAAAAGAGATATTAATCTCTCAGCAAACTCCGTATATTCCACCGGCAGGAGCACCTGGTTTTTCTCCTACCGGAAACCCAAATGAAGCCAATATACCTAATAGAGGTGATCAAATTTCATTTAGAGGAGATACTACAAAACCATTTTCAATAGGTATTCAAGATATTGATGAGGCTATTATGTATTATTTTGTAAATGTAATTAGACCATTTGTAATACAAAACGGAGAAAGAATAGAAGTGCCTATAATTTATGGTTCACCAGAAAAGTGGGCTTCATTTCAAAAATTTGGATATTTCAGAGACTCTCAAGGCAGAATTATGATGCCTATTATTATGTTTAAAAGAGATAATATTGAAAAAATAAGATCTGTAGCTAATAAGTTAGACGCTAATAATCCTCATAACATATCTGTACAGGGTAAAAATTATAGTCCTAAAAATGCATATGATAATTTTGGTGTTTTGAATAATATCAAACCTCAAAAAAAATATTACGCTGTTGTAGTTCCTGATTATATAACAGTAACATATAGTTGTGCTATCAATACATACTATATGGATCAATTAAATAAGATTGTTGAAGCAATTGAATATGCTTCTGATTCATATTGGGGTGATCCATCACGTTTTCAATTTAGGGCTATGATTGATTCATTTGCTATTAAAACTGAGTTAGCAGATAAAGAAGAGAGAACAGTAAGTAGTACTTTTTCTATTAAAATGAACGGTCATATCATTCCAGACTTAATACAAAAAGATACAACAATCCCTAAACAAATCCCAGATGTAGTAGAGATAGCTATCTCTGAGCAAGTAGTAAATAATATAAACAATAATTAATAAAATTTATGGAAGTAAAAGTTTTAACATCAGAAGAAATTAGTTCATTAAAATCAATTCAAGAAGAAAGATTTCAATTGATAGAACAATTTGGTATACTTGAAATAAAAATTCAAGAATTTAATTTACAAAAAGAATTACTTAAAGAAGAATTAAAAAAATTACGTCAAGAAGAAAACACAGTAGGTGAAAATCTACAGAAAAAATATGGGGATGGAACAATCAATCTTGAAAAGGGAGAAATTGTAAGTAACTAGTATTTTTAAATCGTTTCACCATATTTATAACAAAATTAAACAAAATAAAAAATGGCAGAAACTTTAATCTCACCAGGCGTTTTACCAAGAGAAAACGATTCATCTTTTGTATCTAGTAGACCCGTAACAGTAGGAGCAGCAATTATAGGTCCAACTGTTAAAGGTCCTGTAGAAGTTCCAACAGTTGTCACTACATATAGTGAATATGTTAATAAATTTGGCACAACATTTACAAGCGGAAGTGCTACAAATTTAAAAACATACACGTATTTCACATCTATTGCGGCTTATAATTATTTCACAAATGGAGGTCAATCTCTATTAGTAGCAAGAACAGTCTCAGGATCCTACACAGCCGCTTCTAGCTCAGCTATCACTAATAATATAGTTAATACAAGTGGAGCTCCAGCTACCGGATCATATACCTTTACTGCGGCTAATACTGGTTCAATATATCAAGGAGCATATATTTCCGTTGGAAGTAATACATGGTATTTCTCAGGATGGGGAAATAGTACTTCTTATAATAATGCTTTAGATTATGCTTATTTTAGTACAGGATCTAACTGGGTGGGAGGATTAGCTACAGCTATAAACAACTGGACAGAACTTCAACCATATGTGTCAGCTAGTACAGCAGGGTCAACATTGATTTTATCTGGTTCAGCTGGAAACACAGCAATTAATGGGGTTACATTATATACATCTAGCTATATTGGAGATGCTGGAGGATTGGCAGCTACATTAGGTGGAGCTACACCAAGTACTACATCTACAGCTTTTGTTTTAGAAACTCTTTCAAAAGGAATTATAGTAAATAGCACTTCAACTGAAATTTCTAATAATATTTTACCAAGCGGTTCTAAAGATAATGTTAGATGGCAAATTGTGAACGCAAATACATCATCTGGAACTTTTGATTTATTAATTCGTAGAGGAGATGATAATATTCTTCAACCTGTGATATTAGAAACTTGGACTAATTTAAATTTAGATCCTAACTCTAATAATTATATTTCTAGAGTAATTGGAGACATGAGAGAAGCATATGACTCAGTAAATAATCAGATTATATATGATGGAACTTTCTCTAATAAATCAAAATATGTTAGAGTTAAACAAATCAATTATACAACTCCTAATTATTTAAATAGTGTAGGAAACCTATCTGTAGCGGCTTATTCAGCATCTATCCCAGTTAATGCTAGTGGAACATTTGGTAGTGCAGTTGGAAATATTAAGGGTGGAGCTAATTTTTACCATAATATTAATAGTTCTAATACTCAAGGTCTTGTTGGGGCCAATTATGATAACATGATTAATTTATTATCTAATAAAGATGATTATCGTTTTAATATATTATTAACCCCAGGGTTATATGATGCTGACTATGCTCAACAAGTCTCAACAATTATTAATAATACTCAAGATAGAGGAGATAACATATATGTATTAGACCCAGTTGGATATGGTGAACAAATATCTACTGTAGTAAGTCAAGCATCTACTCGTAACACATCATATGCTACAGAATATTGGCCGTGGTGTCAAGTAGTAGATCCAGCTTCAGGCGAATTAGTTTGGGTACCGGCCTCAACAATGATTGGTGGAGTATATGCTTATAACGATTCAGTATCTGAGCCTTGGTTTGCACCAGCTGGTATTAACAGAGGTGGTTTATCTACAGTAGTAAGAGCAGAACAAAAGTTAGCTCAAACAAATCGTGATACTTTATATAACGGAAAAATAAATCCAATAGCTACATTTCCAGGTCAAGGTATTGTAGTATACGGTCAGAAAACATTACAAACTCAAGCATCAGCTCTTGATCGTGTGAATGTTAGAAGATTGCTAATTGCTCTTAAATCGTATATTTCTCAAATCGCTAATAATTTAGTATTTGAACAAAATACAATTGCTACAAGAAATCAATTCCTAAGTCAAGTTAATCCGTATTTAACAAGTGTTCAACAAAGACAAGGATTGTATGCTTTTAGAGTAATCATGGATGACACAAATAATACCCCAGACGTGATTGATAGAAATGAATTAATAGGTCAGATTTATCTACAGCCTACTAAAACAGCTGAATTCATTTACTTAGACTTTAATGTGACAGCAACTGGAGCTACTTTCCCGGGATAATTTTTTAAAACACATATATTTATAACAAAATAAAATATAAAACAAAATGGCAGTATTAGATCCAAACGAAATATTTTTCACAGCATTTGAACCGAAAGTTAAAAACCGTTTCATTATGTATGTAGATGGAATCCCCGCCTATACTATTAAAAAAGTAGGCCAAGTAAGCGTAGATATGGACGAAATTAAATTAAACCATATTAATGTTTACCGTAAAATCAAAGGTAGAGCTAAATGGGCAGATATTGAAATGACATTATTTGATCCTATCACTCCATCAGGTGCTCAAGCCGTAATGGAATGGGTACGTTTACATCATGAATCTGTTACAGGTAGAGATGGTTATTCAGATTTTTATAAAAAAGATGTAACTATCAATATCTTAGGTCCAGTAGGTGATATTGTTAGTGAGTGGATTATTAAAGGAGCATTTATTAAATCAACTAGTTTTGGTGACTACGATTGGGATAATGATGCAACTGCTCAAGAAATAACAGTAAATCTGGGACTTGATTACGCAATTTTAAACTTCTAGTTAAAAAAGCAACAATCCAGACCAATCTTAAATCCTCCTCGTATATTTATAATAAATGAGGAGGATTCTTTATGCTTAAATGTCAACTTTGTAATTATGAAACTGATAAACAGCAGAAGTTAAGTAAACATACTTCTTTTTATCATAAACTTAAATTTCCCGAATATCTTATTCAAGTTAAGTATAATGGGGTAAATCCATTATGTGAATGTGGTTGTAGTGAAAAAACTAAATATTCTCCTGAAAATGGAGATTTTTTTAAATTTATAGTAGGTCATCATTCTCGAAAAGAAGGACATTGGGGTGATTGGAACGACCCAAAACGAGTAGAAAAAATCATATCAACCCGCAAACAAAAATTTACATCAGGTGAGTATGATTACATAAAGAAAGCAGTAAAAGAAAATAGAAAACAACCGGATTTAGGTAAAAAAATATCTAAAGGAGCCAAAGGTATCCCCAAACCTAAACCTAAAGGGTTTGGTATAGGTCGGATACAATCAAAAGAAACTAAACAAAAAATGAGCGACTCAGCAATGAAACGAATCATAAAAGAAGATAAAATACATACTTCCAAATTAGAAACAACATTCCAAAATATATTACTTGAACAAAATATTGAAAATACCCATTCATATTATGTTAAAGAAATAAAAGCATTTTATGATTTTTACTTACCTAACTATAACACGTTAATTGAAATAGACGGAGACTTCTACCACTGCAACCCAAACAAATACCCAGAAGGACCTATATGTAAGACCCAAGAAAAAAATCTTAAACGTGACCAACAAAAAAATCAATGGGCTAAAGACAACGGTTTTAAATTACTTAGATTTTGGGAAACTGATATTAATAATAATCCTCAACAAATAATAGAAACGCTTAAAAAAGAGCTCACCTAAACTTGGTGAGCTCCTTTATTTTCATTATATTTATATTCAAATAAACGTTACTAAATAAAATCTATGGACCAAGTAAAACACGATTTCCCAACGGAAATAATCGAATTACCATCTCAAGGATTAATATATCCTGAAACCAATCCTTTATCTCAAGGTAAAATTGAAATGAGATATATGACTGCTCAACATGAAGATATCTTAACCAATCAAACATATATCCAGAAAGGCACAGTTTTAGACAAGTTACTGCAAGCACTCATTGTTAGCAAGATAGACTATAACGATTTAATTGTCGGCGATAAAAACGCAATTATGGTGGCAGCTCGTATTTTAGGATATGGTAAAGATTACACATTTGAATATAGAGGAGAAGATTATACAGTTGACTTATCAAAATTAGATAATAAACCCTTTACTGCTAAAACTAAAGGAGTAAATGAATTTGATTATACATTACCTAGTACTGGTGTTAATATCACATACAAAATATTAACTCATGGTGATGAACAAAAAATTCAAAATGAATTAGAAGGATTAAAAAAATTAAGCCCAAATTCAGCACCTGAATTATCTACTCGTTTAAAATATATCATAACATCAGTAAACGGAGATCGAGAAACTAAAACAATTCGAGAGTTTGTAGATAAATACTTACTAGCCCGAGACTCACGAGAACTAAGAAATCACATAAAAGAAACACAACCAGACATTGATCTGACTTTTACTACTGAAAATGGCAGTGCTACAGATATCCCTATATCAGTTCGTTTCTTCTGGCCTGATTTTTAATAAATGGTAGGTATATATAAAATTATTTCTCCTAGCAATAAAATTTATATAGGGCAGAGCGTTAATATTGAAAAAAGATGGATACATTATAGGTTACTTGATTGTAAAAAACAACCCAAAATATATCGATCTATTTTAAAATATGGTTTTAAAAATCATATTTTTGAAATTATTGAGGAATGCTCTATTGAACAATTAAACGAAAAGGAAATATATTATAAACAACAAATCGTAAACAAATTTGGTTGGGAAAAAGTCTTATTTTGTGAAATTTATGATGGTGGAGGTGGACCTAAATCTGAAAAAACTAAAGAGAAAATATCAAAAGCTAATAAAGGAATAAGTAGAAATAAAGATAATAAAAATAGGTTGGGGGCTAAATTGAGTCAATTATCTAAAGATAAAATATCTAAATCTTCATTAGGAGTTAAAAATACTCAAAAACACAACAAAAACATCAGCGAAGCAAGATTAGGTATAAAATTTTCTCAAGAACATATTGATAATATGAGTCAAAGTAGATTTAAATACTCAATCATATGTTTAGAAACTAATACCACGTATAAAAGTGCTAATCAAGCTTCAAAAAATTTAAATATTCCATCGGCCTCAATTATAAAAGTATGTAAAGGAATATATAAACAAATTAAAGGATATACATTTAAATTTACTGATGATGCAAAATAAAATAATTAATGTTCCGTTGGGATTAAATTTATTTAACATAACCCCAAAAACCGCCCCCACCGCCCGTGCTAATCTATTTACCCAAATCCATGAAATAGTATTCCATGGTAAGGGTGGATATGACTGGCATACAGTCTACAATATGCCTAGATGGTTACGTCAATTTACATTTAATAAGATAAAAGAGCATTACCAAAAAGAAAATGAAGCACATGAAAATGCTCAATCTAAAACAGGAAATAAATCTACATTGATAGATTCTTCAGGTAATGTTAATAAAGAAGCATGGAATAGTGTTCCTAAACCTATTTCACCAGCCGCTAAACTTAAAACAAATTATAAATAATTCATATTTATAATAAACAATTATTTAGACAATGGATTTAGAAAATTTAGGTCAAACTGCTGCTGAGTTAAAAATAGCATTTGAAACTCTACAAGAACAAATTAAAAATAATGCTAAACTATTATCTAAATTAACTGGAGACACAGCTAAAGGATTTAAACCTTTTATCTCTAATGTTAAAAATTTAACAGACGAATTAGCAAAAGCTAGTAAACAGTCTTTATCTTCTTATAAAGAAAGATTACAACTTGAATCTAAACTTCAACAAGTTCAAAAAGAAATAGTTGGTTTAACTCGTCAAAGAGAAGTGATAGCTTCTAGACTATCTATTGCCACTAGAGCTGAAAAAATTCAATTATTATTATTAATAGATAACTATGATGAATTAATATCTAAATCTCAAGAAATAGTAGATAATACTAAAAAACTTAAAGAGGAGCTTAAACCTATTAATGAATACATTGGCACCAAAATGTTTGGAGCATTCTCAGACATTATAAATAAAATACCAGGATTAAGTAGATTCTCAGGACCATTTAAAGAAGCAGCGGAGGCTACTGAAAAAGTAGCTACTAAAAATCAACTTATATTTGGTAATGTTAAGGGCATAACTAAAGCTCAATTAGAAAGTTTAAAAACAGGAAAAGGATTAACAGCTGAATTTGCTAAACAGTTAGGGATAACTGATAAACAAGGAAAATTAGGTACTCTTTCTGGAACTAGCGCTGCCTTAAGAGCTAAAGCTTTAGGTATAACAAATGCAGTAGCTGGAGCTTCAACCCCATTAATGGTTGGTCTTAAATCATTAGGTCCTGCCTTAGCTAAAGCATTTGGACCTCTATATCTTATATTTGAATTTCTTGAAGCACTCAAACAAGCAGATAAAGCTACTGGAAATCTAGCTAAAGATTTTAATTTAACATATAATGAAGCTGCTAACTTAAGAGGAGAACTTATAGAAACAGGTAATCTTTCAGGAAATATAGCTTTAAATGCAAGATCATTACAAGAATCAATGGTTGCTGTAGGTAAATCATTAGGTTCTAATGCTAAATTAAATGAAGAAGATCTTAAAACATTTACTGAATTAAGAGAAATGGCAGGCTATACCAATGAAGAACTAATTGGTATGCAAAAAATGTCCTTAGCTATGGATAAACCGTTAAAGGATAATGTTAAAAGTTTCTTAGGCGTAACAGCTGCTCTAAATGCTCAAAATAAATTAACAATAAATGAAAAACAATTATTAAAAGAAGTAGCCAATACTTCAGTAGCAATCAGATTATCAATCGGTGGAACAGCCGAAGATTTAGCTAAAGCCGCTTTTAGAGCTAAACAGTTTGGTATTAATTTAGAACAAGCAGATAGAATATCTGAAAGTTTATTAGATTTTGAATCATCTATCTCTAATGAATTATCAGCTGAATTATTAACAGGTCGAGATTTAAATTTAGAACGTGCTAGGTTATTAGCATTAAATGGAAAAGTATCTGAAGCTTCAGCTGAAATTTTAAGACAAGTAAGAAGTAGTGCTGAGTTTACAGCAATGAATCGTATTCAACAAGAAGCTATAGCTAAAGCTGTTGGTATGAGTAGAGAAGATTTAGCTAAATCATTAATTGAAAGAGAAGCATTAGCTAGATTAGGAGATAAAGATAAAACAGGACTTGAAGCTTATAATAGATTAAAAAAACAAGGATTATCTGATACTCAAATTGCTGCAGAGTTAGGTAATGAAGAATATGCTCGCCAACTAAAACAACAATCTATCCAAGAACGTTTTAATGCTTCTATTGAAAAACTCAAAGAAATATTTATTTCTATAGCTGAACCAGTTTTACAAATTGTTTCACCATTTGTCGATATTTTACTACCAGTATTGTCTACTGTTAGTGGGGTTGTGGGATCTATAGTTAGTATTTTTAAAGGAGGAACAGAACAATT
>Ga0315904_10001703_pt1 | contig 34871 bp, 27 predicted proteins | sample LakEriMetagenome_6_FD_203529 | JGI IMG/M metagenome (GOLD analysis project Ga0315904, IMG submission 203529) | Freshwater fungal communities from buoy surface, Lake Erie, Ohio, United States - Buoy 12 MA120 | ecosystem: Environmental > Aquatic > Freshwater > Lake | place: USA: Lake Erie, Ohio...
AATCCCAAAAAGAGGCGACACCAATACAGATCGTCATAGTCTCGAGCCCAGCCGGTCAAAAAACCCATCAACGACCAACCCAAAAGCCCGATCGGGTAGATCCAGCGGACTGAGATCCGATCGACCAAGAAACCCCAAAAGAGCGAGCCCAGCGCGAAACTGTAACCAAAGATCGCTTCGATATTTCCATATTGAACCAGGCTGAGTTTGAACTCCTCCTTGATCCGCGGAGCCGCCACCGCCAAGGTCTGACGGTCCATGTAATTGACCGCGGAAGCCAGCAGCAACAACAGACAGACCGCCACGACGCGCGAGCGTGGAATCGAAGCGTTATCGTCTTTGGGGAATAGCACGAAGAACTCCGTTCGATTTCTACCAGTAGCGTTCCACGACGTAGTGGCCAGCTTCCGATCGCTTGTGCTTGCGCATGCCGCGAGCATTGAGCATCGCTTCGACATCGTCGAGCATTTGCGGATTGCCGCACATCATGACCGCGCTGGTTTCCGGGGCGAGCCGTTCGCCCGCCAATTCCTCGAGTTTGCCATTTTCCATGGCCGTGGTGATGCGCCCCGAGATACCTCGGTGGTGTTCGGCTCGGGATACGACCGGAATCATTTTGAAGCGACCGGCATGCGTTCGCTCGTACGATTCGAGTTCTTCGGTGTACGCAAGGTCGGTGGGATAACGCACCCCGTGGACCACGACGATCTTTTCGTAGGTCTCCCAGATCTTTTCCTCTCGCAACATCGCAATGTAGGGAGCCAACCCGGTGCCGGTCCCCAACAGCCAAATGCATTTCGCCGTCGGCGTATGATCGAGTGTGAAGCCGCCGGTGGCCTTCATCGAAACATCGATGGGATCCCCATCCCGCATGTTCCACAATCGAGGTGTCAACTCACCCTCGTCCACCCGAACGATAAAGAACTCCAAGGTGGAGTTGTGGGGAGACGCTACCGAATAGGGACGGTGCAGATGCTTATCTTCGAGCGGCATGCCGACCTGCAGGAACTGACCGCAGGAAAACGGTGCGACTCCGGGGCAATCGATAAACAGGGTGAACAACCCGTCATGCCAAACATGCTTTCGCGCGATCCTACCGTTGATCCATTGCAGCGCCATAGCAAGGGGTCCAATCGAAAAAAGGATAGAACGATCCGGGGAGAGAAACTTCCCGATGATAGCACATGCGCGCCGGGCGGTGGTGCCCGATCACTTGTCCTCCCAGCCCTTCGCTTCGGCTTGCCACAGAGCGTCCAAGTCCACTTGTTGGGACTCGGCAGATTTCTCGATGTTTTCCCGCTCGTGCAGGATCAAACGCGTGATCTGCTCGCGGGTGTCGTTGATCAGGGCCAGCAACCCATTGAGCATGTGGGTACCGTGCCATTCCCCAGCCGCAAATCCACGCACCGCCTCCGCTTTCAGGTTGGCGAGTTCGCGCTGCAATCGAATCAAATTCGCGAGATCGAGTTTGGAAGCGACCTCGGTGCTCAGGGCCGATTGCTCGATCGCGATCACCCGCGTCATGAACTCGGCAAACCGGTTTTCCCGCTGGCCGCGCTGATGCTCCGCATACCACTGGTAGAGAAAGAACAGAGCTCCGATCACGGTCGCCGCGATGGCCAGTAGATTCTCCGTGTAATCGATCATGTCGCTCGCGATCAAAACCTTGTTGCGATTGCGGTACTGGCCGACTCCCGGGTGCAGTTCATACTCCGATGGCAATTCCAAAAGCTTTGCGTCCCCATCCAAGCCCAATTGACGCGCGAGATTGGGATCAAAAAGAGCCGACAACAAGCGCTGCACCGATGGATTGGACTCTTTTCGGTGCGTTACCAAGAGCATGCGGGAACCGACCGTGACCAAATCGCGATTGGGTACATCCGGAAAAACTCCATAGGTGTACGCGGGAATCGTACACTCCTCGACCGACGAGCGATCGAGATCGAGCACCGTCGCTCGGTCGTCGGATTGTCGTCCAGCAGAATCGATAGGGAGCGATCTCGATCGGGTGAAAGCCCGCGAGAATGGAATCGAAACGAGCCGATATCCTTTTTGACCAATCAGCTCGTCTGCCGTGGGGGACGGAACGATCGATACATGAAAAATCGCATCGGGCAATGCCTCCGGCGAAGCCTGCAAAAGATCGCTGAAATTGCGTAACTCGTCGGCTACGATCACCGAATTCGGATCGCGCAGTGGATCGGTTCCCAATCCGGCGAACTCGAGCAGGTTGACAGCCAGCACATGGGTTCCACTCGACCGAGAGCCCAGGAAGACGCGCTTTCCCTTCAGACCTGCCAACCCTCGATCCTTGAGCGTGGCTTCGAACTCTCCTCGGACCAGAACGTGCAACGGCTCCACATGCAAGGCCGACAATTGCCTCACCTCGGTCCGATCGCGAAGACTCAATCCCCCTTGGACCAGTGCCAGATCGATCTTCCGATCGTTGAGCCAGTCCAAGGATTCCTCGGAGCCCGCCGAAGGGATCAACTCCAGTTCGATGCTGTGCTTTCGAAGATGGTCCGCAAACGCAGAAGCCATTTGATAGCGGGCGCCCGTCAACTCGCCAGCGGCCATCCGGAACCGGAGGATCGGTTCCACGCGCCAAGGGCCCCAGATCCAGACCCCGCACCCCACGAAGGCCAGGGCTGCCAGCAGGAGAAATAACTCGCGCCACCGACTCGGGTACGGCATTTTGACCAACGTTTTGACCGGCGTTGATCCCTTGTCGCTCGGGGGTTTAGTAGTGGGGTGGGATTTCATCTTCGGGACGCCGAGGCTCGCGTTGGGTGTCCCGCACCGCGCGCAGATCGCTCGACACGCATCGAACCTCGCGCTCGAGAATCGCGATCCGACGGGACTGGTCGATCACGATTTGATCCAAATCGTGGACGGTGCGCTGCAAGTGCATGAACAGGGTTTCTAGTTCAGTCAGTCGCGTTTCGGGGGACGGCTTGGGTCGATTCATGCCATCATCTTAGATCGTTTGAGGCTCTCTTAGTAGTCAGTCTCGCGATTCCTCGGCGTGGGACCTGCCGCGCCGGTCGCTTTTCAAACCGCTACACTGGGCAGACGCGCCCGGAAACCCTTTTGAACTCCACCCATGCAAACCGCAGTCCCTGCCGCGAGAATCCGAACCGCCACCCCGGAACCGATCCAATCGCACGGAAAATTCGTTCTCTATTGGATGACAGCGTTCCGAAGGCTCCACTCGAACTTTGCCCTCCAGCGTGCGGTCGAACTGGCTGTCGAGCTGCAGCGGCCTCTCCTGATTTTCGAAGCTGTCCGAGTCAGTTACCCCTGGGCATCGGACCGATTTCACCAGTTTATTATCGACGGGATGCAGGACAATGCGAGCCAGGTCGCATCGAGCAACGCCGGTTATTTGGCCTATGTCGAACCGCGGCGCGGAGACGGCCATGCCTTGGCCCAAACCCTCGCAGAGCAAGCGTGCGCCGTCGTGACCGACGACTTTCCATGCTTCTTTCATCCCGACATGTATCGACGGATCGTCCACCAATGGCGGAGCTATGTTGAGCTCGTCGACAGCAACGGCATCCTTCCGATCCATGCCGCCGATCGCACTTTTACGGTCGCGCACTCCTACCGTCGCTACATGCAGAAAGCGATCGCTGCCGAGGCCCCGGTCTTTCCCATCGACGACCCTCTCGACCATCCCAAGCTTCCTCCTTGGAAAGGCAAGGCGGCATCGCTAGCGCCGCGGTGGAAGTTCCTGACGTCGACGGAACTCGGTCGCGTGGACCTGAACGCGCTGCCGATCGATCACTCCGTCGGACCGACCGGGGAGCGAGGCGGCCGAGTCGCTGCCTTGCAATGCCTGGAGCGTTTCGTCTCCAAACGGCTCGACAGCTATGCCGAAGATCGCAACGAACCCGAAGTGCAAGGCTCCAGCAATCTCTCCTCCTACCTCCACTTTGGACATGTCAGCCCACACGAAGTGTTTCGCGCGGTCACGCAAACGGTCCCGAAATGGTCGCTGGAGAAAATCGGAAAACCGAACGGCAAGATGACGGGCTTCTGGAAATTGAATGAAGATACCGAAGCCTTTATGGATCAGTTGATGACATGGCGCGAGATCGGTTTCAACATGTGCGCACGCGAACCGAACTACGATCGCTATGAATCGCTCCCCGCTTGGGCGCAGACAACCCTCGCTGAACATGCCTCCGATCCTCGTCCCAAGGTGTATTCGCTCGAGCAGTTCGATCGCGCTGAGACCTACGATACTCTTTGGAACGCAGCCCAAACGCAACTGGTTCGAGAGGGGCGGATCCACAACTACCTCCGCATGCTGTGGGGAAAAAAGATCCTGCACTGGAGCGAGTCGCCGCAAGCCGCGCTCGAGATCATGATCCACCTGAACAACAAATATGCGCTCGATGGTCGCGACCCAAACTCCTACAGCGGGATCTTCTGGGTGCTAGGTCGGTACGATCGGGCATGGGGACCAGAACGGCCCGTGTTCGGAAAAATCCGCTACATGACCAGCGAGTCGACGCGCTCCAAATACTCCGTCAAAGCGTACATCCAGAAATACTCGTGACCTCCATGATCGCTGCCCTGATCTATCCGCACCAATTGTTTCCCGACATGGCATGGCTGCGCGGCGCCGATCGCATCTATCTCGTCGAAGATCCTCTGTTCTTCACGCAGTACACGTTCCATCGCCAAAAACTGATGCTGCATCGGGCCTCGATGCAATGGTATGCCGATCAGCTGCGCAAAAAGAAGTATCAAGTCCAAACCATCGAAGCCGCCATGCTCAAGTCCAGCGGCGACATGGCGAGGATACTGAAACGCGATGGCGTCGATCGCGCGCGGATGATCGATCCCGAGGATTTCTACCTCGAACAGCGCATTCGAAACGCATGCAGTCGACACGGGATCGAGTGCAGCATGATCCCCGATCCCCACTTCCTCACCCCGAGCGAATCGATCGATGCTTTTGTCCAAGGAAAAAAGAAACTCTTCTTTACCCAGTTCTACATCGAACAACGCAAACGACTGCAAGTCCTGATCGACAAGTCTGAGAAACCGATCGGCGGCAAATGGAGCTTCGATACCGAGAACCGACGGCGACTCCCCGCCGACGAAGTCCCACCGACGATCGATTGGCCCAAACAGGATGCCTACACCACCGAGGCCCAACGCTATGTCGAAACCCACTTCCCTCGTGCCCTAGGCGAACCCGGTCCACTTCTTTATCCCGCCAACGCGAGAGCCGCCCAACGCCATCTCGTGCGATTTGTCGAGGATCGGCTGCCATGGTTCGGCGATTACGAAGACGCAATCAGCCGCCAGCATCCCTTCGTCTACCATTCCGTACTGACCCCGATGCTTAACATCGGACTGATCTCCCCCGACGAGATCGTCCAGGCAGCCCTCGCGCACTCCGAAAAAGTACCCATCAACGCCCTCGAAGGTTTCGTGCGGCAAGTGATCGGCTGGCGGGAATACATTCGACTCGTCTATCGCAAACTGGGCGTCCACCAACGCACCCGCAATTACTGGTCCCACTCCCGAACCATCCCGAGCTCCTTCTACGACGGAACCACCGGCATCGAACCGGTCGACCATGCCATCCGGCAAGTCCTCCGTTACGGGTATTGCCATCATATCGAACGGCTCATGATTCTCGGGAACTTCATGCTGCTGTGCGAATTCCATCCCGATGCGATTTACCAGTGGTTTATGGAGATGTTCGTCGACGCCTACGATTGGGTCATGGTCCCCAACGTGTATGGCATGAGCCAACACGCCGACGGAGGAATGATCACCACCAAGCCCTACATCAGCGGCTCGAGTTATGTCCTCAAAATGAGCGATTTCAAGAAGGGACCATGGTGCGAGTTATGGGACGCCTTGTATTGGCGGTTCATCGAGGAACATCGGTCGTTCTTCGAATCAAACCCCCGCATGAAGGTCATGACCGGCCAACTCGATCGCATGGGAGACAAGCTCGCTGCTCATCGCCGACGGGCCCAAACCTATCTCGAAAGTCTGGCGTGACATGGCTTTGGCAATCGGCTAGGATAGGGGCGAGGAATATTAGGATTTCTGATCCCCATTCTGGTCCCAAAAAGGTATTCAACCTGCATGTCTGAAACGCTCGCTCCTTCTTCCGCCACGCAGTCCGCCACGACTGGCCCGGTTGCGGGTCATTTGTCGATCCCTGTGGAAGCGCAACCAATCCGGGTTTACTGGATTTATGCCCTCTCGTTGGGGTTGGTGCATGTGCTGAGTTTGTTCGCCCTAGTTCCGTCGTTGTTCAGTTTCAGCGGGTTGGCGGTTTTGGTGGTGACCCATGTCCTGTTTGACGGTCTGGGGGTCTCGATCGGTTACCACCGTTTGCTGACGCATCGTGGGTTTTCCTGCCCGCGGTGGTTGGAGCATTTGCTGGCAATTTTGGGGATTTGCACGCTGCAGGATTCGCCGGCTCGGTGGGTAGCGGTGCATCGCATGCATCACCAGCACAGCGACCATCAACCCGATCCGCACACGCCGCTGGTGACCTTTTTTTGGGGACATGTCGGATGGTTGCTCGTGGTGGATCGTCGCCACGACAGCATCTTCCACTTCGAGCGTTATGTTCGCGACATGTTGCACGATCGCTTCTATTTCGTGCTGGAAAAATATCTCGGTTGGCTCTGGATTTACCTGGGCCATGCGGCCCTCATCACCGGGATGGGATACGGTTTCGGCTTGTTGTGGGGCATGAGTTCTTCGGAGGCGGGATGGCTGGCCCTGTCGTGGTTGGTTTGGGGAGTGTTCGTTCGAACGGTCTTCACGCTGCATGTGACCTGGGCAGTCAATTCGGTTTGCCACACATGGGGGTATCGCAATTACGAGACGCGGGACAACAGCCGCAACTCTTGGTGGGTTGCCTTGTTGACGTTCGGCGAGGGGTGGCACAACAACCATCATGCCGACCAGCGGAGCGCGCGGCATGGTCACAAATGGTACGAGTTCGATGCATCATGGTGGACGATTCGCACTTTGGAGCGGATGGGTTTGGCATGGGATGTGATCGGCCCCAAGCCTCAAATTCAGTTGGCGATCGACGGTGGTGGGCCGTCGGAGAACGATTCCTAGCGGTGATTCGGTATGGCTGATTCGCTTCTGGTCACCGGGGGCGCCGGTTTTATCGGCGGGTGTTTTGTTCGCCAGCAGGTTGCCCGCGCGCGGTATCGGATCGTCAACCTGGACCTCCTGACGTACGCTGGCAATTTGGATTCGATCCCGCCGAGCGATGGCAACCAACACATCTTCGTGCATGGGGACATTGTCGATCGCGAACTCGTCGATCGGCTGCTCGAGAAACACCGACCCGTCGGCATCGTCCATTTTGCGGCGGAATCGCATGTCGATCGTTCGATCGAGGGGCCGGCACCGTTTGTTCAAACGAATGTTGTTGGAACGTGGAATCTGCTGGATGCTGCGTTGGTGTACTACCGCGGCTTGAACGATGCGGACCGATCGCGATTCCGATTTCTGCATGTTTCGACCGACGAGGTGTACGGCTCGTTGGGCGCGACAGGAAAATTCAGCGAGACGAGTCCCTACGCGCCGAACTCCCCCTATTCGGCATCGAAGGCTTCCTCCGACATGTTCGTGCGAGCCTACCGGGAAACGTACGGTTTGCCGACCATCCTCACCCATTGCTCGAACAATTACGGGCCGTACCAATTTCCCGAGAAACTCATTCCGCGGATGGTCTTATGCGCGATCGACCGGAAGCCGATGCCGGTTTATGGAGATGGCCAGCAGATTCGGGATTGGTTGTTCGTGGAGGACCATGGCCGCGCCGTCGCCGACGTGTTGGAACGAGGAGGGATCGGACAAACGTACAACATCGGTGGTGACAGCGAGCGAACGAACATCCACATGGTGGAATCGATCTGCGATTTGGTGGATGAGTTCCTCGGTCGCGAGGCAGGTGAATCGCGATCGCTAATCCGATTTGTCGAGGATCGTCCAGGGCACGATCGTCGCTACGCCATCGATGCCAGCAAGATCCAGCGCGAGTTGGGTTGGAGACCTAGCGCAAGGTTGGAGGCGGGGTTGCGGGACACGGTGGCTTGGTATCTGCGCGAGACCTCGTGGTTGGATCGCGTCCGCAGCGGCGCGTATCGCCGCGGAGTTGTTTAGCGGAGTTGTTTAGCGGAGTTGCTTAGCGCTTCGGGGTGCGCGGTTGCAGGCCGCGACGGATTTGGTACAGGATCCACAAACCGCCGGCGATTCCGATCGCGGTGGTCGCTCCCGTCACCCACGGAGCAGAAACGTTCGACGCCCCGAGAATCTCGCGCGCGGGGGCGGGATCGAAACGATCGATGACGAGCAAGGGGCCCTGCTGCGCTTCCCGATCGTTGGTCGCCTCGCTGACTTGCGCGGTCTTGAATCGCCACATGCGATAGAACCAGCCTGAGACGGTGGTCCGGGATCGAGGGTACCAAGCCTGTGCCTCGCCCGGCACGGTATCGCCAGCATCGATCAATAGGGAGTCGGGCACTTTGAGAGCGACCAACGTGACTGGAAACTCCTTTTCGAAGACGATCGGCTCATCCATCTGCTCGAAGCGGATAGTGATTCGGGTGTTGCCGATATCGGCAAAGCCGTCCAGTTGATAGTAGTGGTCGGCTCCGAGCCATGCTTGTTCGTCCGCGTTGCGAACGTCGACCCGTTGAACGCGCCGGACTTCCGCGATCCCTTTCACGCGATAGCCCGCGGAGGCGGTATCGGATTGGGGGGACTCGCGTTTGCTTTTGCGCGACTCCGCGCGTTGAATACTCTGCATGATGTTCAGGACTTGGTCGGCATCGGGGGGCTCTGCATCGAGTGGGCCCGTTTCGAGAGGCGGTTGCGAGCATCGCAGGAGACTGTAGAACGCCTGCGACTCGCGCGAGGTCATCGATTTTCCTTGAAGGCCTTCGATCGCGTCGATCCAGTCGAGGTTCCAGCCTCGCTGCAGCAGGGCGTTCCAACCTGCCGGGAGCGTGGGCGAGATAGGGAGCTTGTTTGCGGAAATGGTGCTTTCCGCGGATGCGTCGATCGTTGCATCGCGCCATTGGATTAGCGGGGTGATCATCACGATCCCGGGTCGATCACCGATCGCATGGAAAGCCGGGCCGGTCGCGATGGCAGGTTGCCGCAGGTTCTTCGCGAGGAGCCACTGCGAGGGAACATGCTGGGTGATGACTGCGCAGGCGTTCCCGTCCCGGTCATCGGGCATGGGTTCGAGTAGGCAAACGAAAAGCTCTTTCCATGGCCAGCCGGGAAACGGCTCTTTTTCAATGGCGACACGTCGCACCTCGGTAACGATTCCTTGGAAGCTTCGAATTTGTGCGCCATCGGTCTCCCAGAGAGGGCGATTCGATTTGGCGATGAGTTGCACATCGTCGATGACTCGATGGAGTCCATCGAGCGTGGATTGGACGAGTTCGTCTCGCGCCATCGCGTCGATGGCATCGAGGTCATTGCCTGCGAGACCTTCGATGCGGGCATGCAGCGGTTCGCTTCGAGAGCCGATCCGCTGTTGGATCCGTGCGATTGCGCCGCCGATGTCCACGGGAGGGCGCCATGGAGCAATGGGCCGGGATTGGCGCCAAAGTTTCGCGATCATTCTCTGCTCGTCCGAGAATTGCGTCGTTTCGATTCGCCCATCGGATGCAATGGGTTGAAGGTGCGAGGCAATGATTACGGGGGCGATTTCGCCTCCCCGATTCGAAGCATAGGCGCGGCGTTTGGCGACCAAGCCGCTGACACGGATCGAGAGATCCTTTTTCATGGCTTCGGGTGAAATTCCCAAACTGGTGGGAACGTGGATGATGATCGGTTGATTGCTCCCATCGTCCGGTCTAAGCCACAGGACGGCATACTCACGGATGCGAGGATCCTCGGTGGTCATCGAGGCGTTTTGGTCGACGAGGACGATCCGACCCGAGATGCGGACCCCCTTGCCGCGCAAGGATTCGGTGTCTCCCGTCAATTGCGGGACCGCGATCGCGGGGAGTATTTCCGGTGCTAGTTCGCCGCGAGCGATCGCTTCCCCGATCGCGACCGCCCGTTGGGTGGTTCGAATCAGCGGGATGCGATCGCTGGAACGCCAGGGGGTGTTGTCGGCGAATTGCCGGAGCACGCTCCGATCCAAAGCGAGGCGGAACGCGCGGAAAGAGTCCCGCGTTTCCTCCGACTCGAGGTTCATCGGTGCACCGGACCTCTCCGACATCCGTTCGAGGAACTTCGACAGGTCGGACAGGATCGGGTGTTCCGGGGACAGGGAGTCCGACAGTTCGGTCCATCGGATCACCTGATCCTTGGAGGTCACCAGCCATTGGGCTTGCTCCCGCTGCCGTTCCTCGTCGTGGGTGGAAATGCTTTCTTGGGTTGGAATGTCAGGGATCTTCGAGTCCGGAGCGATTAAATGTTCGTAAGTCAGGTGGGATAGGAGGCTTGCTGGAGCGGACTCGAGAAGATGGCTGAGAATCTGCGCCTGGGTTTCGAGCTTGGGATCGGGAGTGAGCAGAGTCCAGGAAATCCATTCCTTTTCCCCAAAGGAGCTTACCGCCGCCAAGCTGTCCGCATCGGGCTGTCCGTCCTGCGTGTCTTCTTCTATTCTTCGCGAAGCCGAGTGGTCTGGGTGCATCAAGCCGACTGCCGTTGCCACTCGTTCAACCCGTTTGGGATCGGAAACTTGCCGCATGCCGATCAGCACCAGGGCGAGCAATACCACGAGGGAAATCAAATGCCTCGGGCCCTTGGAGGTTTCCATGGCCGAACGATGGGTCCGGCGTTGACCTTCCAATGAGTACCAACGGTCCCTTCTTCGTGCTGACATATCAGGGGGTTCCTGCGAAAGGACTCTCTACGAACGCGCGACACTCCGCTATACTACGGGCCGCTACTCTGGGTGAATACATGAAAACCAATCAGTTGTCGTCCCGTCCTGTCCGAATTCCCTATCGCATGGCAATTCCCTATCGCATGGCATGGGTTGTTCGCTTATTGCTGACTCCCTTTTTGCTGGTGGGACCCATTTCTATCGTATCCGCCGAGGAGCCTGCCTCCAAGTTCTTGGAGCGGCTCAAGGAGGAAGGGCTTTACGATCAAGCCCTCAAGTACCTGGATCTGAGCCTCAAGCGAAATCGCTTGCCGGAATCGATGAAGAGCGAGGTTGATCTCGAGCGGATTCTCCTTTTGCAATTGTCGCTTCAGAACGTTCGCAGCGACAAGGAGGTCGCCGAGAAGCTGCAGGCGATCGAAAAAGGGTTCAAGGATTTCTTGAGCGCCCAGCCGGAACATCCTCGCCGCGCCGAGACGATGCTGAAGCTGGCCGACATGTATATGGCTCGAGGAGACCAAGTCCTCGAGCAAATCAAACGGGAATCCTCACAGGAAGCAAACGCGGGGAAAATCGCGGAACTGCGAGACCAAGCGAGGGCGTCCCTGCAACAAGCATCCCAGGTATTCGGTGAAACGACAACCCATTTGCGTCCAATCCTGGAAACGTTGAAGGGAGCTAAAATCGCCCCGAACGAAACCGACAAACTTGCGTTCCGCGAAAAGCTGTTGACGGAGTACAAGCAGGCTCAAATCCTAAACGCGATCACCACCAAGTTCCTTGCCGAAACCTACGATGCGAACTCCCCCGAGTGGAAATCCAACTTGGAAAGTGCCGACAAGCAACTTCTCGAAGTCGTCGACAAGAGCTCCAAGCAAGCCGGCCCCAAATACTTGAGCTTGCTCAATCGCGGGCACGTTCAAGTCTTGCTCGGGCAAATCGACGCGGCGCGCGAAAGCTACAACCGAGTGACGGAAAACGAGGATCCCGGGGTGTTTCGAACGTGGCGAGTCCAAGCCGTCGCAGCCATCGTCCGCCTCGACAGCTCCCCAGCGTCGGGCAAGTACGAAGCGGCGGTGACACGAGGCGAGGAAATGCTCCGGCAAGGGGATCTGCGCGAGAAGGAGAAACCGGAGTGGTTGGAACTCCAACTCGCAATCGCCGAGGCGAGGATCGCATGGATGAACACCATGGACGCCAAAGCCGAGGATGGCAAGGTCCGCAACATTCGGCGCGAAGCCCGCGAAACCCTGCAATTTCTCGTAAAAAAAACCGGCCCCACCCAGAAGAAGGCGGCCGAACTGCTCAAGACCCTCGGGATCGAAACCAAGGCAGCCGAAGATACCAAGCTGCCCGAAGCAAAGACGTTTGACGAAGCCATCAAAGCGGCGCGATCTCGCATCGAACGCGCCAATTCCGCAGCCGCGACACTTCCAATCTTGACCGCCCAGCTGGAAAAAACACCCGCCGCTGAACAAGCCGCGATTCAGGAGCAAATCCAGCAACTCAACAACGAGGCGTCCCGCGATCGCGAACAAGCCATCGAACTCCATGCCAAAGCGTTTCAGCTCTATCAAGACAGCGATTCCCGAGATGACCTTTTGAAGGCCAGGGTGCAACAGTCGTTTCTCCATTACCAACTTCAAAAGTATCGCGAAGCCTACGCGATCGCCAATGTGATCCTCCGCACCCATCGCGGCACCGAAGAGGCGGAGCAAGCGGGCGATATCGCCTTGGCATCGCTGGCCGAAGCGATCGAAACTGCCCCCGCAGAACAAAAACCTGGTCTCACCGGCTTGCTCGAAGGCCTCGCCAAGAAATTCCTAGAAATCGCGCCGGGATCTCCACAGAGCGAAAAATCTGCAGATGTCCTCGCGCGGTTAGCGATTAGCAATCAACGCTGGGATGATGCCGAGACACTGTTGGCTCTTAAGAAAGGACCGCCCGGGGTTCTGGAGTTCGTCTTGGGGAACGTTCGCTGGATCCAGTACCGCAACGCCAGCGCCCAGCGACGTCGCGATGGTCAAGAGGAGACTGCGGAGGATCTTCGCTTCAAGGAACGCGCCGACGCGCTCCTGACCACCGCATGGAGCGCACTCCAAGCAGAGGACGTCAACAAAGCAACTCTGGAAGGAACCAACAACCTGGTCGCGATGAATCTCAAGGCCGGAAAACTCGACGACGCAATGAAATTCCTGAGCGAACCCGGCAAAGGTGCCTTGGCTCAACTCGGGATGGTCTCCGACATCAAGCCGGAACTGCGACTGGAAACCCAACGATTGAATCTGCAAGCGATGGTTCAGGCGGCAGCCCAAGGGCGTGCCCCCATGACCCCCGATCAAGTCGCCGCGTCGATCGGAACACTCCGGGATTTGAGCGAACAAACCGGCGACCCCAGCATGCTCAACCGAACCCTTCGCAATCTCGCGGTCGATATCCAAAATCAATTGGAAGGGACCAAAGACCTCAGCCAAAGAAATAGCCTCGCCGATGCCTACAAGGTCTTGATTGATCAATTGATCGAGATCAGCAAGGATGCATCGACCTTGGACTCGATCGGCGCCTCGGTCACCCAATTTGCGTCCGCCTGGGAGAAAGAGCCAAGCATGACGGAAAAAGCCAAGAGCATGCTGCTCGCGGCCGAGAAGGCATTCGAAAAACTCCGCAGCCTGCCGCCGTCCGATCAAGCGGCCTCCAAGAAACCCGAGGAACTGCTTCGGAGTATGGCCCTCGCCAAAAGCGGGCTCGGCAAATTCGACGAGGCGCAACAGTTGTTTTTGCAAGCCCTCCAAATACGCTCGGGAAACATTACCATCCAAATGGAAGCCGCGAGAAATCTCATGTTGGCGGCCCGGGGCAAGGATACGGAAAAACTCAAACAGGCCCTGCTCGGCGCGGAACCCCAACCCAACAAGAAGAACTTGATCTGGGGCTTCGGTCAGATCGCCCAATTAGCCGCCAAGGATCCGAACTTTCAAGATCAGTTTTTCGAGGCGCGATGGAACGTCGCGCGATGCCGCTCGCTGTTGGCCGAAGCGGAATCTGATCCCGCCAAAAAGCAGAAACTCTTCGATGCCGCCCTCAACGATGTCACGCAAACCATGGTCCGATTCCCCGAACTCGGCGGCCCCGCCAGAAAGACGGAGTTCGATCGCCTGACGCGCGAGATCCAACAGAAAGCCGGAAAAGCGCCGTCCGGGCTAGCCGGGCTGAACGCGGCCCTTCCCAAAATCGACAATGAAAAATAACCCGTTCACCGATCTGCTTTCCCTATGAACCTCGCCATGAACAAGAACTCGCTCCTGCTTCGAGCTACCGCGTTGCTCTCCCTGCTCCTCGTCCCGGGTTCCTTGTGGGGCCAAGACCGCGATCGCGTGTTCCCCCTCAAGGGTGCTGCGGTCACCGGAAAAATCGTCGAACGAAACCGAGACCGCATCGTGATCGAAGTTCGCGGCGATCGCAAGAATTTCCCTACCAACGAAGTGCAACGCATCTTGTTCGAAAAGGAGCCTCAATCCTTCTCTCGCACCAAAGACTTCACCGCGCAAGGCCAAATCGAACAAGCCGTTGAGGAGTTTAAGAAAATCGACGCCGGTTCCCTCGAATCCGAGGACATAAAGCTCGAGTATCGCTTCTATCGCGGTTACCTGGCCGGTCTCATGGCGCTGCGCGGCCGAGGCGATCCAACCGCCGCGCTCAAACAACTGGCCGAATGGGTGAAAGACGACACTCAAAGTCATCACTTCTACCCCGCTGCCGAGACGATGGGAGATCTCGCTCTGGCGAGCGGGGCTTTCGATCAAGCAGCCAAGTACTACGGCGGCTTGGCGAGTGCTGCGGTTCCGGAACTCAAACTCAAAGGGAGCTTCCTGCAAGGCAAAGCCCTCCTCGCACAAAACTCGACCGCCGAAGCCAAGGGCAAGTTCGCCTCGGTCGTCGAAGCCAAACTCTCCGACCCTCTCTCCCTCAAATATCAAAAACTCGCACGCATCGCCATCGTCCGATGCGATGCCGCCGACGGAAAAACCGACCAAGCCATCGCCGAATTGGAAAAAATGGTGGACGAAGGGGATTCCACCGATTCGGAATTGTACTCCGAATTGTTCAACACCCTGGGCTTGATGTTCGAAGCTGCAGGCCGGAACGACGAAGCCGAATTGTCCTACCTCAAAACCGACCTCCTCTATCCCATGCAAGCCGATGCGCACGCCGAGGCGCTCTACCATCTAACCAAACTTTGGACCAAACTAGGGAACACCCAACGGGCCGCGGACGCCAAGCAAAAACTCGGAAAACTTTACCCGACCAGCGCTTGGACAAAGAAGTAGTCCACAAAGCCCAAAATTCGCAGACATGCCCTAGCAAGTTCGCTAAGATAATACCTTTTCCGCCCCCCTCATCCTCACGCAATGCAAGCTCTTTCGCCTTTTGGAGTTACTATGCTTCCTCGCCGACGCTCGATGCGATATGCCCCGATGAACCCATGGACGCTCGTTGTATCCATTATTTCGGTTGCCTTTCTCACCAGCGCGACGGCCTTGGCACAAGAGGGTGCAGCGAAGAGCGAGAACATGCTCGTCAAGACGTGGAACGCCCTCGGCACGATGTACGCCGTGACGTTCCTGATCATGTCGATCGTCCTGGTGGCTCTCGTGGTCCGAGCCATCATCGCCGTCCAAAAGAACAACTTCATCCCGGCGGATCTCATCCAGGGAATCAACACCAGTCTTGATGAAAAGAACGCACAGGCTGCTGTCGAACTGGTCCAAGCAGACGATAGCTTCCTCGGCAACCTCGTCTCCGCAGGGCTCGGGAAAATTTCCAAAGGGAAAGACGCCATCATGGAGGCGATGCAAGTCGCCGGCGATTCGGAAACCATGCGACTCGAACAAATGCTCAGTTACATTGCCCTCATCGGCAACGTTGCACCCATGGTCGGTCTCCTGGGAACCGTCCAGGGGATGGTCGCCTCCTTCGGCACCATCGCCAGCAGCGCGCAAACTCCCAAACCCAACGAACTGGCGTCCGGTATCGAACAAGCCCTCTACACCACGCTCGTCGGCCTCTATCTCGCTATCCCAGCCATCGCTATCTACAACATCCTTCGCAATCGCATGCAGCGCATGATTCTCTCGGCTGGGTCCGAAAGCGAAGAGATCATCGAGAGATTCCAAACCCTCGGTAAATAGCGTTATCGCAAAGGCAGGCCCATGGCTGTCATCAAGAAATTCGATACCAAACTCGCCGAGGGAGACATGACCTCGATGATCGATATGGTCTTCCAGTTGATCATCTTCTTCATGGTTCTCATCAACTTTTCGCAAGAAGACCAAAACGAAAAGATCAAGCTTCCGTCGAGCGAATTGGCCAAGCCTGCGGAGGTCCCGCTCGAGCATCCCATCGTGCTCAATCTCGACTACAGCGGCGCGGTGTACATGGGTTCCGAAAGCAGTTCCGTCGATGGTCTGCGTCCCCTGTTGCAACTCGAAGCCGATGCCCTCAAGGCGAAGGGATTCGGAGCCAAAGACGCCAATATCATCATCCGGGCCCATCAAAACACCCCCGGCGGCAAGGTCCAGGAACTAATCAAGAAATGCCAGGAAGTCGGATACGAAAAGTTCGCCCTCCGAGCCCGCGAGGATCGACCCTAATATGGCGATGAAATTCAAGACCCACGCCCCCGAAAAGGTCGAGATGCAACTGACATCCATGATCGATGTCATCTTCCTGCTCCTGATCTTCTTCATCATGACATTCAAGATCTCCGCGCAAGAAGGAGACTTCAACATCAAGATGCCGATCGGTGGTGGTCAAGGGGCGATGGATACCACCAACATCCCCATCAAACTCCGATTGCGCGCCAATCCGGACGGCGAACTGGTGGATATCGTGGTCGACGAAACACGATCGTTTGGAAACGACTTCACCAAACTCCGCGCATACATCCTCCAGTTGACCGGCGGCAATGCTCCCCCCAATCCCGAAGAGGGACCCGAAGTAGAGATCGACCTCGATTACAACCTGCGCTATAGCCATGTGATCGAGGCGATCACCGCTGTTACCGGCCAACGCCAGGGAGATCAGATCCAACGCTTGGTCGAACGGATCAAATTTGCTCCACCACGCAAACCCAACTGATGGGATGACGGGAGCAAGCCACTTTCGGAATGATCTCAGCGATCGTTAGCTGTCCGTTTCACTCGCGTTTTTTCTAGCCAGCGGTCGAAAAAACCGGCTTCGTTCTCTTTCAAGACCAGAAACGCAGGTCGCTCCGGCATCGCGGCCAAGCACTCCTCGATGACGTTGAGTCGTTCGCGTCGCAGTTCGTGAAAGGATTTCTCATCGCCGCGCAGATAAGCGGCTTGGCAAGCGAGTTCCAAATAACGAATCCAATCAACCCGGTCATCAAGCACGCTGCTGGGTCGCTGGAGAAACTCAAGGGTTTCCTTTTTGGCAACAGGCAGCCACTCATCGACTTTTGGACGATCCAATTGCTCCAGATAGTAAAGAGTCATCGTCCTCGCTGCCGTGCCAGCGTGCCTCCATTCCAAACAAGGGGTCGGGCTTTTTTCCTTCAATTTGATGGCCGAGTGGTAAAGTTGTCGGATCCGCTCTTCATGGTCAATGTTTTGGACATCGATCAACTTCACGCGTACACAGATTTGGGCATCGAGATAATGTTTTTCCTCGGGATAAGCCTCGACTAGCCCGGAGATGATTTTGTCGGCTCGCAGCAGGTTTTCGGGGGCCGGAGCTCTGGGATGTGAGAGCCCCTCTTGGATGTGATGGCGTGTCAAGCAACAGTGGAACAAATCGAAGCGATAGGCCGCAACTTGGGGAACCGCGTCAACCAAACGCTGAAATTGCCCCTCGGCCTTGCTGAGTTTTTCCTCTGCAATCGCATATCTCCCAAGATGCAATGCGACGCTAGCCAGGCGGAAATTCGAGACCGCCGAATCGTTCACGAGCTCGATGTCCGTGGGGTAACGCGCGAGAAGTCGGTCAAAGAAATCCGCCGATTTCTCCAGTCGCTGGTAGCGAAATTCCAAGGTTCCCGGCACCGCGTCCAACGAACGTTCCGCCACGCGGTCTCCATCGTTTAGGATCTCACGTGCGGTGACCAGCATTTCCTTCACGGCAATCCGTTCCCGTTCGGCAGATCTCCATAACCAGAAACTGAGGACAAGTCCGCAGACGATGGCGCTGGCCAAGGCCAAGCACAGTGCCGAGGTGAGAGGTTCTGCCTGAATCCAACGTTTCATACGCAGCGCCCATGGTACGCGGCGAATACGGACAGGCAGCCCCTCGGCAAAGAGCCCAAGATCCTCTTCGATCTCCCTCATGGAACCGTATCGGTCAACCGGCGATTTTTCCAAACACTTCAAGCAGATCGCCCGAAGCGCCGATGGGATTTGACGCCGCTTGTCTCGCGGGAACGACACTCGCGTCGAGTGCGATTCACGGAGCGCCTTGAGAATATTGCGGCTCTCGTTGGGCGCTTGACCTGCCAGCACCCGATAGAGAGTCGCCCCGAGGCCGTAGATATCCACCGCTCGCGTCACATTCTCTTCGCCCCCCGCAATCTGCTCCGGAGCCAGGTAACCTAGGGTCCCGAGAAGTGCTCCAGTGATCGTCACCGAAGGGAGGGATCTGGATTCCTCGCGCGTTGCCGAGATGTGTTTGGCCAAACCAAAGTCCGTGACGATCGGAACACCCTGATCGGAAACGAGAATGTTTCCTGGCTTGAGGTCGCGATGGATGATACCCCGCTCATGCGCATACTGAAGCCCCGATGCGATTTGTGAAAAGAGTCTTGCGACACCTGGAAACGCTACTTTCTGCTGCTGGACGTATTGATCGATTCGCATGCCATGGATCATCGGCATCACGAGGTAGGCGATTCCGTCATCGGTTTGCCCAAAGTCAACAATCGAAACAAGGTTCGGGTGATCGAGTTTCTGAAGGATGAAGCGCTCGATGTCCAGTCGTTCGATCGCATCCAACCACCGGTGGTTAAAGACCTTGATGGCGAACTCCCCTTCCGGATCCTCGCGGGTCGCTTGGTAGACGCAGCTGAACCCGCCACTCCCGATTCTGTTCCGCAAGGTGTATGGCCCCAGTTGCCTCGGGAGGGACTCCTCGTTGCTTGTTGTCGCCGCGTCACGTGTCGCCGCATCACGTGTCGCAGCATCTCTTGGGGACAAAAAGCTGGCGCTTTCGGAAGCCTTGATCGTCGACCGAAGTTGCCTCAGGTTTTCCGCGAGCGAGAGTTTGGGATCGCGCGCGAGGAAGTCTCGAACGAGCGGGTCGTCGAGATCCAAAGGAGTTTCCGACGGGGTGTTTTTCTGGTCCGAGTGCATCGATACTCTTTCGACGTGAGGTCGGAGAACGATTGCGAGTCTAATCTCCTACTCCGAACGACGGTTCTGAACGCTTGGAGGATTTTTTGAAAACCCGTCGCTAGGCGTTCGTACCCCCCAGGCGGCGAAACAACCAAGCGCGAGCAAGTCTGAGATCGGACTCGACCGTCGACTTCGATATTCCCAAGGCGAGGGCGACTTCGCAAGCGGACATCTCGCAGAAGAATCGGAGGTTGACGACCGAAGCCTTGCGGGAATGGATTTTCTCGAGTTCTTCGAGAGCCGTTTCGAGTTCCCGTTCGTCGATATGTTGGTCGTGAAAAACCTGCTGAAACCAAGGGGAATCCGCCGGTGCGCCGAACTCAGCGTGCCGGCGACGGGAGTCGACGCGGCGGTAGTGATCGATGAGCAGTTGTCGGGTCGCGCGCGAGATGGCGGCAACGACGTAATAGATATCGGGAGCCCTATCCATCGTATTTCCGCGCACCAACCGCACGAGAACGTGGCTCATCAGCGACGAATGCGACAGCGACGAATATCGCACGCGCAGCGCTCTCGAGGCTTGTGCCTTGGCCGTGTGCAACATCCAAGCGGCAATCCGTTCCCGCGCACCGACGTCACCTTTCTGCGCTGCCACAAGCAATTCGTGCAGCACACTCGCGTTTGTAACAAAAGTCATGCGTCATCCTTCGTAACGTGAATCTCGTCTTTTACGGTTGCAACCAACGGACCATGGTCTTGGTGACCTGGTCGGCGGCGTCTTGTTGGACAAAGTGATCGGCGTCGGGGATCGTTACCAGCGTCAGGTCCCGATCGAGCCATTGCCAGGTGCCGTTGAGCGCATCGGACAAGAGCGCCTTGTCCTTGAGACCGTGGAACATGAGCACCGAACATCGCACGCGAGGCGACGGCTCGCTCGGGGCCGTGTACGGTTCACGCGGATAGTTGGCTTTGTAGTAGTTGAGCATCCCTTCCATGCTCGATCGCTTGAGCGCCTCGAGATACTTGTCTTTCGCATCGGGATCCTTGACCCATCCGACCAGCGTGTCGACCTTCACCATCTTGGACGCCTCGGCCGTTTGAAAGAGTCGTGCATACGCGCTGTTCTTCTGTTGTTCCGGGTTGCTCGCCAATTCACGCGAAAGACCATTTGGATGCGGTAGATTGAGAATGATCAGCTTGCTGGTTGCGTCCGGATATCGCATCGCGAATTGCCATGCCACCATTCCCCCCCAGTCGTGGCCGATGATGATGGCTTGCTCGCGCTCGAAATGCTTCACCACCGCGAGCACATCATCGACCAGGTGATTCATCGCGTAGGATTCGACTCCCTCGGGTTGGTCGCTCCAGTTGTACCCGCGCTGATCGATCGCGACGACTTGATGGTTCTCCGCTAGGGCGGGCATTTGTTTTCGCCACGTGTACCAGTAGTCCGGAAAACCGTGGATCATCACCACCAGCGGCCCAGTCCCCTTGGTCACGTAATGAATCTTGGTCCCGCCCGAATTGGCGTAGCCATGCGTACCGAGGTTCCCCTCGGCGGGATCTCCTGCGGCAGGTTTTGCCGTCTGGGCATTCGCCCAAGGAGCGATCACCCATGCAAACAACGTCAACCAAGCAATCCATCGAAATCCGGAAGTCATGGTGGTATTCCTCGGTGCAATGAGGGCTCGGGTAAAATTTTGTCGTTGCGATTTCAGCCGTTTCGAACTAGCGAGATTCTACCGGGTTTTTCGCAACCCGACGCGTGAGCGAGGGACGCAGGAGAGAAGATCTCAAGAAGCATGCGGTGCAGGCTCGAGAATGCGATGGATCGGAACAGACGATTGAGGAAAATATGAGTCGGAGCCAGTTTCGGACTGTGCAAACGCATCGCTCGATTCTCCGTATCCACGCGAGGCTTGGTATTGTATTCAAAAACTTTTTAACAAGTAGATGCGCCGAAGTTTTCTTACGGCAGTGTGCCCAGGTAAGCGAATAGATCGGAGACATCCTGCGGGGATCGATCTTCCAGCAAGCCGCTGGGCATGATCGATTCCGTGGAAAAGGCTTTTTGTTGGATTTGATCCTGGTTGATCCGGAGGATCGAGCCATCCGCTGCTTGCAGCGTGACGCCATCGGCGGCGGTGTAAATGCTCATGCCGGTCACCACTTCTTCATCGACGGTCAGGATGCGGACGGCTCGATAGCGGTCTGGAATATCGCGGCTCGGTTCGTAAATCGCGCGTGCCAGATCCTCGCGGGAAAAACGTTTGGCGACTCCTGACAAGCTCGGTCCGAGGGCGGATTGGCCACCGTGGCACAGCGCGCACTTGGATTGAAAGAGCGCGGCTCCTCGCTCGGTGTTCCCTGGCAGGCGTTCCATTGCTGTCAGGACGCTGGCGAGGTCGGGTCCTGACTTGGGCGCGATCAACGCCGTCCTCTGATGTTCGTCGAGTTGCGCTTGCAGGTACGAGCCCCAATCGGACCAGGATTCGGTGGCGGGTGGAACGCTCCGTTTGCTGGCGTCGGCGGCGCGTCGCGCGCGATCGAGTATGGCGGTACGCGGGATCGCGATGCTGGTGTTCAAACATGCCGAGACGAGCTTCGCAAGAACAGGAAACTCGCGAACGGGGTCGCTCATCGCGAGCGAAGAGAGTCCTCGCCACGCATCTGCCCACAGCATCCGATCCGAATCTTCCAAGGCACTCAAATACAGATCGTACTCGCTTGCCTGGGGGGCTTGAGCCAGATAGCCGAGGCAAGCTTTGCGAGTCGATTCCACTTGGCATCCTTTCGCGAGCGATTCCCGCAGGGTTTCATCCACAGGGCCCGCGACTGCGAATCGTAGGAGCGGTACCGACCATTGGTCCGGAGACGTCGACCGAAGGTGGTTGCGAATCTTTTCGCGAGCTCGATCCTGAATCGAAGGTGGAAACGCGTTCAGCAGCGCGAGATCCTCGCTGGACGGCGGGCTCGGCAACGCAACGAATGCCGCACCCAGTTGGCTGTCCCGGGCCATCAAGCGGGCGACCAGTTGATTGATTCGGATCGGCCACTGGTTGTCGGTGTACAGCCCGCGTCCTTGCACCTTGCGAACGATGTCTCCAAGTGCGGATGCCGTTCTGGTTGTCGCCTCTTGTGAGCGGGGTGCCGTGCATTGGGTCAAAGCGCAGAGCATATGGAGATCCGACGTCGGATGAGATTCCTGGGTGATTTGATCCAGGAGGTAGCTGACACATTTCGGATCGCTGGGCTCCGTCATCGCCAGGGTGCGAATCGATTCGGCGTAGAGAGGTTCCCAGCCTTGCTTTTTTGCGGAATCGGCGAGCTGCAGTCCCCACCGAGCCAGGTTGTTTCGCGAGGCCTCGGTCAATTCTCGGGCATACACTCCGCGGTATCCATCGCTGATATCGGCCGGAGCATCGGTCTGCAACGGAAGGCTCCAGCGACGGTCCCCCAACGCAGCTTGCATGCAAGTCAGGGATTCCATCTGTTCCCGTTGCGAGAGAGAACCGGGGTGATCGGCCAGATTCTTGAGGATCGCTTCGAGGAGTGGTTTGTCGACCGATTTTCGTTCGGCGGCGAACAAGAGTTTCGAGATTTGTTGATCCTGGCGGATGGCGTTGTTGGTTGCGAAAACGGACTGGGTTCGGCTCAACGCCCACAGCCAAGTGCGCCGCAACGCGTTGTCGGCTGGAGTGGATTGCAAGAGAGGCGTCTGGTTGGACGGGATCGGCCATCGCTTGAGTCCCGCAGCTTCCCATCGCAACCGCTCGTGGTCTGGTCCAAAATGAATTTCCCAACGGCTCTCTGCATTTCCTCGGGAACCTTTGGTCTCCAGGACACGGGAAACTTCGTTGGGTAACGTGTACGATGTTTGCCGACCTGCCAGCCACCACGCCGACGCAACGACGGCCGTGTCGGAGGACGTCGTGCCGCGTTGGATTTGATCCGCGGGAACGATTTCCCCGAGGCGCGAAAGTATCTGCGAGGCGCGGAGGCGATATTTTTCGATCCCATCGCTCGGTCCATCGAGGGGAAGTTTTCCCAATGCCAGGTCAATGAGATACCCGCGCAGGCGAGTTGTAACCCGGGGTCGCCACGTCGCGATCGACCAAGCGCTCCAAGGGGACGGGGATTTGACGATCTCTTCCAACGCTTGAGCGTCCTGCTCGCGGAGTATTTTCTGCTCGAGGGCGGTTGCAAAGCAGTTTGGAAGCGCGTCCCCTGCGCGAGGTAGGAGGGTCGGAGCGTCCGGCGCATACGAGACGCGGTAGACTGCTCCCAAGGTTCCTCGACCTCCCACCGAGACCAAGAGGCTTCCGTCGGGAGCCACGCACGCCGAGGTCGGAGCAAAACCAGCGGTGCCGGTGGGCTCCATGAATATCTCCGATGGAATCTTGTCCTGAATACGCTCGTCGGGCGGAAGGTTCCCCGACGGATAAATCGCAATCACGCGACCGAACGTCCAGTCCAGTACGAACACCGCGTCGCGATAGCGTTCGGGAAACGCGGTGTGTTCGTAAACCGCGACTCCGGTGGGGGAGCCTCGTCCTAATCGAGCGAGAACCAACGGCATCGTCACTCGGTAGTCATCATCTTTCCATGCGGCACCGCACCATCCCGCATCGGACCCTGGACCGAGGACCATCGCGCGCGTTGGGCGATACCAGGGCAACGTGGCTTCCCGTTCGTCATCGCTGTCGTAGGTCACGACTTGGCCATCGGGGAAGAAATCAAAGTCATAAGCGTTCCGCAGCCCGTGGGCCCAAACCCCGCGCCGCGAAAAATCGGGGCTCATGCGCCAAAGCGTTCCAGCGCGTGCGCGTTGCACGGGGGCGTTTGGGTCGTTGGCGAGCCGTCCGACATTGGCTGCGAAGTTTCCGGCGATGAAGTACCAGTAACCATCCGGCCCTCGCTTGATCGCATGGCAGTCATGTTCGCCACCCGTGGGAACTTCCAGCACGCGCTGCGCCTTGGAATTGGCAACCGAATCGCCATCGGTATCGGTCGATCGCCACAGCCCGCCATCAGCTACCCAGTAGAGGGTATCGCCGTCCAGCCAGAGGCCCTGCGCCCCCTGCTTTATCTCGCTCGTCCAGTCGACGCCGCGATCGAAAAGGCCATCGCCGTCCTCATCCAGGAGCGTTCGCAGATATCCTGGGCCCGAAACGATGGGGCGACCTTTCGCATCGAGGGTCATGCAGAAGCAGTCGTGCGCGAGACGATCGTCGGCAACCCGCTGTACGAGGAACCCGTCGGGGACGGAAAAGGGAGGGGGTTCGGCCTGGGCAACGCATCGAGCAGTTGCAATACTGACAGGTATCAACACCATTGCCAAACGAATCAAACAGGTTTTCCACCGATCGATCGACATGGATGCGGATTCCAGGGGAGGACAGTTTATGCGGGAGTGTAGGTCATGCGTGGTCCAAGATCCTCGCTCCGTCGACTATATTAACGCATTCCCCCACGAACAAGCATAGGAACCGTTCATGAACTTGAGACAAAAAGCCTGGATGCCGAGACTCCGCAATCTGTCCGCAATGGCGCTCGCCTGCTTGTTCGCGGCGGGTGGCTTTCTCGATGGCACGTCGGTGCGAGCGCAATTTTCGGTCGATCAGCAATCCGATCGCGTCGACATCCTCTACCAAGGGCAGTTGTTTACTTCCTATCGTTTCCGGTCGGGCACCAAGCCGGTCCTGTGGCCAATCCATGGTCCTGACCAACAGCGGATGACGCGAAGTTATCCATTGGACGATAGCGTGGAGGGGGAAGCGCACGATCATCCCCATCATCGCGGTCTTTGGATGACATTCGGGGAGGTCGATGGAGGCGATTGGTGGGCCGAAGGTTCCGGGCGCGGAATCGTAGCCCATCGTCGCGTTGTCGAGGCTGTATCGGAGGGTGAAACCGCGCACGTTGTCGCGGACCACGAATGGGTCCGACCTCGCGGTGAAGGAGAAGAAGCGAGCCCCGTTTTGAAAGAGACCTGCCGCTACACGTTTGGAGGAGATGCGAACGAAAAAATCATCGATTGCGAATACGTGCTCCGAGCGCAGGATCCTCGAGCGACGGTCCGCTTCGGCGATACCAAGGAGGGAATGTTTGCGATCCGAGTACCGGAAACGATGCGCGGCGATCGTCCTGGTGGCGACTTGCTCAACAGCGAAGGAGATCGCGGTGGAGATGTGTGGGGTAAATCGGCCCAGTGGGTCGATTACTCGGGGCCGACAGCAACTGGCGGAACCGACTTGTATGGGATCGCCATCCTAGTTCATCCCGCCAGCTTTCGCGCAGCGGGTCTATGGCATGCGCGAACCTACGGCTTGTTCGCCCACAATCCGTTTGGCATCAAGGATTTTATGCCGAACCGAACCAAGACTCCATCCGGTCAGCGCGAGGCGCCGCACGAGGGCGGATATGTCTTGAAGGAAGGAGAATCGCTCCACTTTCTTTATCGGGTTGTTTTCCATCGCGACCGCTGGTCGATCCCGAAGGGAAACGAGCACTGGGAGGCATTCGCGAAGACCGTGCCGACCTTGAACTCTCAAAGAGCCCGCTGATGAGGACCGCAACTTGAGCAGCGAACCGAACTCGAAACTGAGTTTCAAGTGCCCGCGTTGCAAGCACCCGTTGCGAGTGTCCAAATCCGCATCTGGCAAACAAGTCACGTGTTTGGCATGTCGCGAGAAAATTACCGTACCTGCGGAGGAGATCGCTCCCGGGGATGCGGATCGATGGCTGCAGTTGGAAGACGCACCCAGCCCCGAGCCGAAAGGAGCGGTGGAGAAATCCTCGCCGCCGAAGTTGGGCGCGAGTAGCTTCGACGACGATCTGCCCGAATTGGCTCCCTTGTCTCCACCCTCTCCGTTGGCCCCCATCCCGGGCATCGGGACCGCGCTCGATGATGCGCTAGCGCGGTTGGCCCAAGACGAGGCTGACCGAGGGGACCAGCAACCGCGCACCCAAGATGAGGAATTCTCATTTCCGTGCAAGGTGTGCGGCACCTTGTTGTACACCTCGGTGTCGCGCGTCGGGTCCATGACCCGCTGTCCCGATTGCCATTCCGAGTTCAGCGTGCCATCGCGCCCCGCCAAGAAAAAATCGCTTCAGTATGAGGTCGATACCGGTTTAGCCGACGTGCGACTCGCCCCGGTCAACGAGGGGAAGCCACGGGCCGAGACGATGGAAACTCGGAATACCAAAGAGATTCTCGATCGAGCCGCCATCGAAGCGGACCGGGAACGCCAGGAACTGGACATCACGGTTCCACCGTTTGACTCGCAACGATGGCTCTCTTTGGTATTCGGATGCTTTCGCGATCCTGGGGTTATTTTTATTGCCAGTATCCTCGGGGGATTCGCCGCAGCCTGCTGCTATGGTTTGTACGAGATCGGCAAGATCGAGATGTCGATCGTTCAGGTATGGATCCTGCGAGCGATCCTCTTTGCTGTGGTCGGTGTCCCGATCCTAATATCGATTGTAATGTGCTTCATGGTGATCCTCCCGATGGCTGCCAATCGCCTCAAACGGGTCGAGGATTGGCCATTCGGCCGGTTCGGCGAATCGATAGGAGAGATCGCTATGTTGGTAACGGCGATTGCGATCGCTGCGTTTCCCGGCGCGTGCATCTCGACCATGCTGTCGTGGGTGGATGCTCATCCAGTCGTTCGCGAAGTCGTCGTGCTGTTGTCGATCTGGGGATTCACCCCCATCATGCTCTTGAGCATGATCGAAAACAATCAGATCCTGAACCCATTCTCCAAGGTCATCTTCGATTCGATCCGCATGCGCAGCGAGGGATGGGGCGCGATGTACTTCCAAACCGGAATTTTGATCGCTGGCCTGTTTGTTTTGTATTCGATCGCATACATCACCAACGCAGGCATGATGGCCTTCTTTGGATTCGTTTTCCCGTTCTGCATGTTCCTGATAGCGAACCAATACGGAGTCCTGGCCGGCCGCCTTAGCGAAATCACCAATCTGGGATTCGAAGGGGATTTCAGCCAGGACAACGAGACCTAAGACAACGAGACCTAAGCCGTCTCGGTGCAATCGAGGGACAGTTACCAATGCCGCGCGAACAGCAGTATGATCGAATTCAAGAATCGAGAGCTCTTTGGAAACTCGCCGCGTACATCTTTGCCGTCGTCATCGTGAGCGTCATACTGCTTGCGATCAACGCCGGCATGGTCTTCGGTCTTGCTACTGCCTTGGAATCGATTCTGCAATTTGTTCCATTGATTGAATCGATTACGCAATATGCGATCTATGTCTTCCCGGTATTCTTTCTATTCCTCGAATGGTACGCGTGGGATGTCTTGATCTCGATCCGGCGTACCAAGTAGCGATCGTATCAAGAAGCGCGGGCCAGCGTGGGTGATTCCGTGGAATCGCGATCTGAGAGAGGGATCGCGATCATCGTTTCCTGATGATGGGAGGGAAGGCAGCAGTGCCGTTTGTCGCAAGAAGAACTCCATCGCCTTCGCATGTTCAGCCCATGCGCTAGAATCAGCAACAAGCCTCCGATCGGTGTCATCCAGGGTTGGGCCAATCCCATACCTGCCATCAGCAACGTCGGCGATTCGTCCTCGGCTTGGGTGAGCGAGTGATCAGGATGGGGATGATTGTGCCCTGCGTGCGAATCGTCGTGCGAATGGGATTCGGCATGCGCCGTGGTCCCGGGGGTCGAACAACAACTTTCAGGCATCAGAAATGCGGATGTCAGGATGAGCCCAAGACCGGTCGACGCCAGAGCGAGGAGTCGGACGTCTCGAAAACGCCACGCCATCGGTGCGATCGCCAAAGCGACCAGTCCGCAGCAGAGGACAGCGACAATTTGGTGAAATCGAGGATCGGCCATCCACTCGGTCAGCTTCAGCGTCGGCAATGTCGCGACCAGGACGGGAGTCGCTGCGCAGTGAACTGCACACGCGGCAGAGGCAAAAATTCCCAGCCGATCCTTCCAATCACGCATTCCATCACCTCCCAATCTCGATTCGAATGACTACCCTCGGATCTCGGAGCCAATCCCAAACGGACCCCCCACTCTCCGACCGCGAGTTTTGACTATCGTAACGAGATTGTTGGTACATGCAATCCGATTGCGGAAACATTTCTATTCTTCTTGTCCAATGCATGCATCTTCCTTACGAGCCGCAAAGATTCAGGAAAACTACCGGGAAATCCTGCGCCAGGTCGCGTCTGCCGCCCAGGCGACGGGGCGGAATCCTGGGGATATTCGCGTGGTGGCGGTGACGAAATATGTTGGAGTCGCCGATGCGATGGCGTTGGTGGACGGAGGCTGTCTCGACTTGGGGGAAAGCCGACCGCAGAGCATTTGGCAGAAAGCGGCGGCTGCCCCCTCCACAGTCCGCTGGCACTTGATCGGGCATTTGCAGCGCAACAAGGTCCGTCGCACGCTCCCTCAAATCCATTTGCTTCATTCGTTGGATTCGGTGCGGTTGGCGGAGGAATTGGCGAAGGAGGCGTCCTCGCTCGACATGTCCATCGGCGTTCTTCTCGAGGTCCAGATCGCGCAGGATGCGAGCAAGACCGGCATGGCACCCGAAGATGCCGCAGCCTGGCTTGATCGCTACGTTACGGAGGACCAATTGCGAAATCGTGTCCGACTCCAAGGATTGATGGGCATGAGTTCGCTCGGTGCAGATGCCTCCCAGGTGCGTCGCGAATTCGCATCGTTGCGTTCCTGGATGGAAATCTGGAACCAGCGATACGGGTTGGAGATGTCCGAGTTGTCGATGGGAATGAGCCAGGATTTTGAGGCTGCCATCGCGGAGGGATCGACGCTGGTTCGGATCGGCTCGCGACTTTTTGAGGGATTGCCCGACGCGTGAGCTGACGCTTTGGATTGAGATGATTCCGAATGGCGCAGTTTCCATGAGCCTGAGGCGCTAGCCGATTTTTGCACGTCGAACGAACTCGGCTAGCGCCTCAGGCTCATTTTTGTCGGCTGTGTCTTGATGGCCCCGGTGTCGGCAGGATGCTTTGAAACGCTGCCGGCAACTGGTCGAGCAGATCTTCAGGGAGAGTGCTCGGGGTGCCGAGGATCCGATGCGCGATGTCTCCGGCCAGACCGTGCAGATAAACAGCAAGCAAGGCAGCGTCCCAGGGGGAGAGGTGTTGGCACACCAGGGCGGCGAGGATCCCGGTCAACACGTCGCCGTTCCCTCCCACGGCCATGCTGGGGTTGCCAGTGGAATTCTCATGGAGCCGATCCCCGTCGGTGACGGTCGTCCGATGTCCTTTGAGTACGACGATCGTTTTCGAGTGTCTGGCGATTTCAACCGCTCGCTGCTGTTGCGCTGCGCGATTCGATGCGGGGATCCCGCACAAACGTGACCATTCGCCGGGATGCGGCGTCAGGATGCGGTCGGCGGTTGGGCGGAGAGCTTGCCAGTGGGTGTCCGCCAAGGCGTTGAGGGCATCGGCATCGAAAATGGCGGTTCCTGGCCACGAGACAAACAGCTCGACCGCACGGCGATCCGACTCGGGCGAGCGTCCAAGTCCTGGCCCAATGGCCAGAACACAATCCTCGAATCGCGGGTCGGCCAACGCAGACATCGAGTCGTCCAAACCCAGGGTCATTGCGGATGGGAGGGCCGTGGCAGCGATGCTTTGGCATCGGTTCGGAACGGCGAGGGTCACCAGTCCGGCCCCTGCCCGGAGAGCGCCGCGTCCGGCGAGGAGAATCGCACCGGTCATGCCCAAGCTTCCGCCAACCAGCAACGCGTGGCCGAAGAGTCCTTTATGGGCGTGGTCATGGCGAGGGGCGAGCCTCGGAATGGGGTGCGAGTGATTCAGCGGTTCCATCTTTAATTCCTCCCGCAACAGCAATCCAAAACCTTCAGGTTTCATGGTACTATACGCAACCTCGACCGGCGGTCCGGATTGGGTTTCCGGCGCCTTGGACCCCTTTTTTTTCGGCCAGGGGCGAAGCATCCCGTCGAATCAGCTTCCGCAACCTGAACTGCTACCGTCACGTGACCAAAGCCAAGATTGTACTCGTCGCCATCGTTTGGCTCATCCTGCTCGGGATCGGAGTTTCGGTCTGGCGTTTGGTGATTCATCCGCTTCGTTCCCAGCAGCAAGCCCAGCAAGCCCAGCAACAGGCGGAGCGGGAAGTCGCCGCAACCTCGGGTACCAGCCGCTATCGGCACGAACTTCTGCTGGGCCTGGACAGTTTCTCAGGCTATGCCGTCTTGAGGAGTGAAGAGTTTCAAAAACAGCTCGCGGACCGGGGGATTCGGATCAAGAGCGTCGACGATGGTGCCAATTACGCCAAGCGGGCATCGGACTTGGAAAAAGGGGCGCTGCAGATGGCCGCCTTCCCGATCGATGCGTTCCTGAAGACGATGTCCAGCACCGATTATCCCGCTGCGACCATCGTTGCGATCCTCGACGAGACGCGCGGCGCCGACGCGATGGTTGCTTACAAGAGCAAGTTTCCCGACGTCGATCGACTCAATCAACCGGATGTTCGTTTCGTGCTGGTCGGCGATTCACCGAGCGAAACGTTGGCGCGTGTCGTCATGCAGGATTTCGACCTTACGGGGCTGGCGGCGACTCCCATACAAGCCGTGTCGTCCCCAGAGGAGTTGATGGCCCGCTATCGCGGTTCGGGTCCATCGACCAACGATGTCTATGTGACCTGGGAGCCATTTGTCAGCCAGATCCTAAGCAACGACCAACTCCATGTTCTCGTCGACAGCTCGCGCTTCACGGGGTACATCGTCGATACGTTGGTCGTCAGCCGGGATTTCCTCCTCAAAAACGGCCCGGTCGTCGAGTCCGTGCTCGAATCCTACTTCACTGCCCTATACGCGTACCGAGACCAGGACGCGCTGATCCGATTGCTGCTCAGCGATGCCAAGTTGACCAAGCAGGAATTGACGGCTGAGCAAGCCAAGCGATTGGTCGACGGGATTCAATGGAAGAATACCCAAGAGAACTTCGCTCACTTCGGAAAACGAGCCGGCGCGGTAGTGCACATCGAGGACATGCTCAGCCGGATCGCAGCGGTGCTGGACAAATCGGGCACGCGGGCTGGCGGCGGGAGCGACGAAAAATTCAATCGCTATTTCTTCGATCGTCCGCTTGAGAATATCCAGACTCGGAACTTTCATCCCGGGCTTTCGAACGAATCGGTACGAGTCGAGGAAAAACTCAAAGCCTTGGGCGATGAGCAGTGGAATCGACTGGTGACAGTCGGCACGCTGAGCGTCCCTGAGCTTGTTTTCCTGCGAGGCAGCGCCAATCTTTCGGACCAGAGCAAGCGGATTCTCGACGACCTCTTTCAGAAACTGCAGGCCTGGCCCCAATACTACTTGATCATTCGAGGAAACGCCTCGCAGGCGGGCGACATGCAGGCTAACATCCAGTTGGCCCAGCAGCGGGGAGACGCCGCGCTGAAATATCTGCTATCCCTCGGGATCCCGCCCGAACGGATGCGGGTCGTCACCGGTGAGATCACCGGTCAGACCCGCGTGAGCTTTGTGGTAGGTCAAGTGCCGTTTTGAATCCCAGCATCCGCAACAGGACAACTTGCCTTGGACGATCTGCGCAAGCGAATCATAAACGAGCTGTTCGTCGCTCCCTCGGTCGTCTTGCCGATCGTCGGGGGTGCGACGGCGTGGCTCTTGTCCTGGGCTGGAGGCGGGATCGACTGGCTCAATGGGGCTGGGCTCGCGGGTGTTCTGGTCGGAATCGGATGGTTCGCTACCCGGTTCATCTTTCAGATCGATGCGATCACCGAGAAAGCGATGCGCGATCAGGTGGCCGACCGGATTCGACGCGAAGAGGCCAAGCTCGACGACCTTGCCCGACGTCTCGCGGCCGATCGCGATCCACGCACCGAGGACTGTTTGAAGGTTCTGCGAATCCATCGCGCCGAAATCGAGCGGATCGCCCAAACCCCCGGTATCCAAATGCGCAGCATCGGGGTGGTGCAGCAATCGCGAGAGCTCTTTTGGGCCGCTATCGACCAACTCGAACAATCCCTAAAACTGCATCATTTGTCCGGGCAGCTCAGCGGCCCATCGCGGCGCGAAGCCATGGAGCAACGCGAGCGGTTTTTGAGCGAAGCCATCGAGAGCACCTCGCACCTGCGCAATGCGGTCGGTATCTTCCAGAACATCGCGGAGAAAAACCAAGAGCGCGACATCGATGCGCTGCAAAGAGAATTGTCCGACTCGATCGAGGCGGCCAAACGCTCTGACGAGCGGATGAGGGAATTCGAAAGCGCCCCCGACTACGAATCCTTCTTCAAAGAGTAAACCAAGACCAATTCCATTTTTGAAATTCCCGAGAGGAGCAGAAGCTTATGTTCAACGCAATCGGCCGTTTTTTTCGTGCGATCAAATACCTATTTACCGGAAAGATCGATGCGGCTGCCGATGCGCTCAGCGCCAATCCGACCGTCATCTCCGCCAATTACGATCGCATCATTCAAGAGAAAAAGAATCGTCTCAATCAGTACAAAGATGCGATCAGCGCCATGATCGCGCAGGAGGAGAGCAAGAAAGCCAAGCTCACCTCCTTGACCGAGGAAATTCAGAAACTGGAAAAACTCAAGTCCGGTGCTGCGGCCCGCGCCAAGCAGCTGGTCGACAAGTACAACGGCGATGCGGTCGCCGTCAAAAACGATCCCGAGTACGCCAAGTGCCAAGCCGCCTTTAAGGATTTCACCAGCACCCTGGCGGAAAAGCAACAGCGGGCCACGGAAATCGATGAGGACCTCAAGCAACTGGTCAAGAACGTCACCGGTCACAAGAACCAAATCCAGTCGCTGATGCGCGAACTGGAAAAGATCAAGGAAGAAAAGCACGATGCCGTCGCCGATATCCTGTCGGCCACCGAGGAAAAGCAGATTGCCGACATGGTCAACGGCATCTCCAACGACAAGACGTCCGAGGAATTGCAACGGCTCCGCGATATGCGTCAAAAAGCATCCGCCAACGCTCGCGTCTCCCGCGAACTGGCTGGCATGGACGCGCAGCGAGCGGAATCGGAATTCCTCGAGTACGCCCAAAAATCAGCCGCCGATGACGAGTTCGACGCGCTGATCGGCTTGGCAACGGAGAAGAAGGGGAGCGAATCGGCGGTTCAAGACACGAAGATCCCCGAAGCGTGATCGATCGAGAACTTCATCCACCATCTAAGGAGAATCGAAGATGAACATGAAATCCAAATGGAGATGCTTTGCGCTGGGAGGCTTCCTCGCAGCGTTCGCCGCGAACGGTTGTACCGAGAGCAAACCGCCTGTTGCCTCCGGAGGCAAGGGTGGGTCGGGGACAAAAGCCCCCGTGAAATTCACGCTGGCTTGGAGCGAGTACCCTTCCTGGAGCATTTTCGGCGTCGCCGATGATGTCGGCCTGATCAACCGCCTACCAGGAGCTCAAGGCTCGATCGAGAAAAAGTACAACATCGACATCGAACTGCAGCTGGCCAGCTACGACCAGTGCATCGCCCTGTACGGCAATTCGCAAGCCGATGCCGTCTGCATCACCAACATCGACATCCTTGGGGTAGCAGGGTCGCGAACCAGCGTCGCCATCGTCCCGACCTCCACCAGCGCCGGAGCGGACGCTTGCATCACCGCTGGCATCACCACCCTTGACGGGCTCAAGGGGAAAGCCACCCGCGGGCTCGAAAAGAGCGTTTCGCAATACTGCTTCGACCGTTGCCTGGAAAAACGGAACGCCACCAATGCCGACTATCCGTTTACGCAGATGGATCCCGAGCAAGCGGCCCAGACCTTTCAGGGCAAAGACCCGAATGTGCAGTCGATCATGGTCTGGAACCCGTTCGTCATGCAATCCTTGCGCAGTCGCGACGATGCCAAGGTCCTGTTCAGCTCGGAGGAAATCCCCGAAGAGATCATCGACATGGTGGTCGTCGGCAAGGATGTGCTCAGCAAGGAAGGGGGCGAGGAGTTCGCCATGGCCATCCTGGAGACCTTCTATGCCATGAACCAACGCATGGCCGATCCCAAAACCGCCGATGAGACCTTGGTCGGCATCGGCGCCAAATTCGCCAAACTGGAGTTGGCGGACATGAAGACCGTCGTCCAGCAGACCCGGTTCTACGCCGATCCGAGCGATGCGGTCCGGCTGTTTTCGAGCGAAACCTTCCAGAAGGAAACCATGAAAAAGGTCAGCGACTTCTGCGTCAAGTACGGTATGACCCCGCAACCGGTCGCGCTATCGTTCGGGACGGGCCAAGGGGTGATGGACTTCGATACTTCGTACCTGAAGTCCTACCTCGAGTCGCAGAAAAAGTAATCGGAAAGCCCTGCGGGAAACCTTGGCATGATACGACGCGATCTTCCGAAATGGCTGTTTTTGGCGCTGGCCATCGGCGGAATCGTCGTCTTGCTCGGGCTCTACCAGTGGATGTCCGTGCGGCAGACCGCGATCAATCCCAAGCAAACCACGATTCCCTCGTACGCCAAACTGGCCGAGGGGGTCAATCGCGTGTTCCAAACGCAAGGGACTGCCGAGAACCCGAAGCCTCCGATGTTCTGGGCCGACGTCGGAGCTACCCTCTGGCGTTTGGCCGTGGGACTGGGGCTGGGAGTTGCCGCCTCGATCGTCGTCGGTGTTTTGATGGGGTGTTACCGATGGATCGAGGCACCCTTGAGTCCGATC
>Ga0315904_10001706_pt1 | contig 34844 bp, 25 predicted proteins | sample LakEriMetagenome_6_FD_203529 | JGI IMG/M metagenome (GOLD analysis project Ga0315904, IMG submission 203529) | Freshwater fungal communities from buoy surface, Lake Erie, Ohio, United States - Buoy 12 MA120 | ecosystem: Environmental > Aquatic > Freshwater > Lake | place: USA: Lake Erie, Ohio...
GGAGCCTTGTCGATCATGTCGAACGGAGTGAACGGGTTCACGTCCGGGTACGCGTCGTGCAGCACCTTGGTGATCGCGGCCGTCAGGGTCGTCTTGCCATGGTCGATGTGACCGATGGTGCCGATGTTGACGTGCGGCTTGGTGCGCTCAAACTTGGCCTTCGCCACTTGAGTTCTCCCTTGTTGTTAGCCGTCCGGCGGTAACGCGGATCGGGTCTTCTGTCGTGTTCTGTTGTGATTCAGTGATCCGCGACTACTCGCCGCGAGCCTTCGCGATGATCTCCGTCTGCACGTTCGAAGGAACCTGTGCGTAGGAGTCGAACTGCATGCTGTAACTGGCGCGCCCCTGGGTGCGGCTGCGCAGGTCTCCCACGTAGCCGAACATTTCGGAAAGCGGCACCAGTGCCTTGACCACCCGCGCGCCGGAACGCTCCTCCATGGCCTGGATCTGGCCACGGCGAGAGTTGAGGTCGCCGATGACATCCCCCATGAAGTCCTCGGGCGTGGTGACCTCAACGCCCATCATCGGCTCGAGGATGACCGGTCCGGCCTTGCGGGCTGCCTCCTTGAACGCCATGGAGCCGGCGATCTTGAAGGCAAGTTCGGAGGAGTCGACGTCGTGGTAGGCGCCGTCCTGGAGGGTGACCATGACGTCCACCATCGGGTAGCCGGCGAGCACGCCGTTCTCCATGGCCTCCTGGCAGCCGGCGTCGACGGAGGGGATGTACTCGCGGGGGATGCGACCGCCGGTGACCTTGTTCTCGAAGACGTAGCCGCCCTCGGCGCCGACGCTCGGCCCGATGTCGATCTGCACCTTCGCGAACTGACCCGAGCCACCCGTCTGCTTCTTGTGGGTGTAGTCGACCTTCTCGACCTTCTTGGTGATGGTCTCGCGGTAGGCGACCTGCGGCTTGCCGACGTTGGCCTCGACCTTGAACTCGCGCTTCATGCGGTCGACGAGGACCTCGAGATGGAGCTCGCCCATGCCGCCGATGATCGTCTGGCCGGTCTCCTCATCCGTGCGGACGTGGAAGGTGGGATCCTCCTCGGCCAGGCGCTGGATCGCCACGCCGAGCTTGTCCTGGTCACCCTTGGTCTTGGGCTCGATCGCGATGTGGATGACGGGAGCCGGGAAGGTCATGGACTCCAGGACCACGGGCTTCGACGGATCGCACAGCGTCTCCCCGGTCGTGGTGTCCTTGAGGCCCATCACCGCGACGATGTCGCCTGCGCCCACCGAGTCGATCTCCTCACGCTTGTTCGCGTGCATGCGGTAGATCTTGCCGATGCGCTCCTTGCGGTCCTTGACGCTGTTGAGAACCTGAGTTCCAGTCTCCAGCCGACCGGAGTACACGCGGATGTAGGTGAGCTTGCCCAGGTGCGGATCGGTCATGATCTTGAACGCCAGGGCTGCGAAAGGCTCGGAGTCGCTGGGAGCGCGGACGATGACTTCGTCCTCGTTGCCCATCTTGTGGCCCTCGATCGCCTGGATGTCCAGCGGGGAGGGCAGGTAGGCCACGACAGCGTCGAGCATGGGCTGCACGCCCTTGTTCTTGAATGCGGAGCCGGTGAGGACAGGGGTCAGCTTGTCGGCGAGGGTCGCGCGACGGATCGCCGCCTGGATCTCCTCGGTGGAGATCTCCTCGCCGTCCAGGAACTTCTCCATGACAGCGTCGTCGGCCTCGGCAAGGGTCTCGAGCAACTTCTCGCGGTACTCGGCCGCCTTGTCGGCCAGATCCGCGGGGATCTCCTCGATGGCGTAGTCCTCGCCCTTCTGGGTCTCGCCACGCCAGGTGAGCGCGCGCATCCCGATCAGGTCGATGACTCCGATGAAGTCTGACTCGTTTCCGATCGGAATCTGCAGCACCAGTGGGATCGCGCCCAGGCGGTCGACGATCATGTCGACGCAGCGATAGAAGTCGGCGCCCGTGCGATCGAGCTTGTTCACGAAGCAGATGCGGGGAACGCTGTACTTGTCGGCCTGACGCCATACCGTCTCGGACTGAGGCTCGACACCGGCGACGCCATCGAAGACGGTGACAGCGCCGTCGAGCACGCGCAGGGAGCGCTCGACCTCGACGGTGAAGTCGACGTGACCGGGGGTGTCGATGATGTTGATGGTGTGGTTCTTCCACTCGCAGGTCGTGGCCGCGGAGGTGATGGTGATGCCGCGCTCCTGCTCCTGCTCCATCCAGTCCATGGTGGCCGCGCCCTCGTGGACCTCACCGATCTTGTAGTTGATGCCCGTGTAGAACAGGATCCGCTCGGTGGTCGTGGTCTTGCCCGCGTCGATGTGCGCCATGATCCCGATGTTGCGGACCTTGGCGAGATCGAGGCTCGTCTGGGTAGACACGCTGCTGTTCTCCGTAGACTCGTAGGTGAGGGGACCGACTACCAGCGGTAGTGCGCGAATGCCTTGTTGGACTCGGCCATCTTGTGGGTGTCCTCGCGCTTCTTCACCGCGGCGCCGAGGCCGTTGGAGGCGTCGAGGATCTCGTTCATCAGCCGCTCGGTCATCGTCTTCTCACGACGCTGGCGGGAGTAGCCGATCAGCCAGCGCAGAGCAAGAGTCGTGCTCCGGCCGGCCTTGACCTCGACGGGGACCTGATACGTCGCGCCACCGACACGACGCGACCGCACCTCGAGGGTGGGGCGGACGTTGTCGAGTGCGCGCTTGAGCGTCTGGACGGGATCGGTGCCCGTCTTCTCGCGGCAGCCCTCGAGGGCGCCATAGACGATGCGCTCCGCGGTGGAGCGCTTGCCGTCGAGCAGCACCTTGTTGATCAGCTGGGTGACGATCGGTGCTCCGAAGACCGGGTCGTTGACGATGGTCCGCTTGGCAGCGGGGCCCTTGCGAGGCATCAGCCCTTCTCCTTCTTCGCGCCGTAGCGGGAACGAGCCTGCTTGCGGTTCTTCACACCCTGGGTGTCGAGGGCGCCACGGATGACCTTGTAGCGGACGCCGGGGAGGTCACGGACACGACCACCGCGGACGAGGACGATCGAGTGCTCCTGCAGGTTGTGGCCCACGCCCGGGATGTAGGCCGTCACCTCGACGCCAGAGCTGAGTCGCACGCGGGCGACCTTGCGCAGAGCGGAGTTCGGCTTCTTCGGGGTCGTGGTGTACACACGCGTGCATACGCCGCGACGCTGCGGGCTCCCCTTGAGGGCCGGAGCCTTGTTCTTGGAGACCTTGTCCTGCCGGCCCTTGCGGACCAGCTGCTGGATGGTTGGCACTGTTGCCGTCCTGCCTTCTCGTCGAGTTCCACGTACTGCCGAGTTCCACGTACTGCTTCCACGTACTGCCGAGCGTGCGGGTGGTGCCTCCCGACCCACGCGGTCGGGTGTGTCGCGCGGCCGCCCGTGCCGAACGACATCCATAGTGCGGATGATCCCGGGCACCGACCCGCAGGGTCAGGCGCCGCTGCGCAGCTCACGGGGAAGAGCGCAGGTCGGGGTGTGCCCCCTTGACGTGGGCACGGCGGCCTAGGCTACCCGCCCCCGTTCCCGGGAGTCAAAACGGGGTCCCCTACCCATGCCGGCACCCCGCGGACGGCGGCCAGCCGTGGGTCACGGACCCGGTGCGCCACCGCCGGGCCCTTCCGGAGGGGAGCAGCCGGCGTCAGACCCCGCCGGCGCTAGCGACCGCGGCCAGCACGAGGAAGAAGGCACCGATGACGAGCAGGGCCGCCCAGAAGCCGATGTTGATCCAGGAGATGATCTTGGCGGCCGTCACCAGGCCTCCACCCTGGACCCGGCCCTGTCCCGCGGCGATCTCCTTCTGAGCGCTTGCCGCCAGGACCAGCGCGACTATCGCCGGGATGATGGGGCACACAGCCCAGGAGAGGATCGAGAGCACGAAGGCTATGACCGCGTTCGTGGACGTGGGCGACGACGGCGGGTAGTACGCCGGAGCCGGGACACCCGGAGGCGGGGCGCCCAGTGGGGCCGCCGGCCACTGGGCGGGCGTGCCGGGTGGGGGGACCGGGGTTCCGGGCGCAGGCGCCGCCACCGGAGCCGCCGGCCACTGGGCGGGCGTGCCGGGCGGAGGCGCCGGCCACTGGGCCGGGGCCTCCGGGGTCACGGATTCCGGGGTCACGGATTCCGGGGTCACGGATTCCGGGGTCACGGATCCAGGGGTCGGCTCGGACGGCGTCTGATCGCTCATATCCCCAGAGTAACCCGACGCCCGGCCCCTGGCCCCCGGCCCGTCTGTCCCGACCCGCAGCGTCGCTGACGTCACGCGCCCGCGGCCGCCGCACGGCTGCGCAGGACCTGTGGGTGGTCGGCGGGCAGGCCGTAGTGGTCGACGAGCAGGGCGGACAGGGCGCGCTCGGCAAGCACACTGCGCGCCATCTGCTCGCCTCGACCCCACGGGCGGACACAGGCGCTGTAGCGGTCGAAGAACGCAGGCTCGCCGTGCTCCGGCCAATGACGGCCGTGAATCGGCTCGTGATAGTCGGCGTCGGCGGTGAAGAAGCCCAGTTCGTGCCACCGGGCCAGATGCGGACCGTCGGACTCCAGAATCACCGCGACGATGTCCTCGCCCTCGTCGGCCGCGGCCGCGGCGCATCGCTCGAGCAGAGCGTCAACGAGACGGATCAGGTATCCGCGATCGAGGTCGATGCGCGCCTCCCGGTGGATCGCGCCGAACAGCATCATGACCACCTCTGCGCGTCGATCGACGGCCATCACCCACTCCCCAACCGGAAGGCCGTCGCGGAAGACGACGAAGGCGTGAACTCGCTCGCCGGATGGAGACTCCCCGGTCAGCACCTGCTGCTCGAGCTCTTCGAGCACATGCGGGTAGGACGGGAAGTAGCGCCCATGGATGGGTGCCAGCTGAGCGAGGAGCTCGTGGTGCTCGGCCGCGGACATGTCGGCCGCGAGGGCGTCCACGACCGTGAACTCGGGCACACCCTCGATCGGCGTCAGTGCCGATTCCCGCATCCGCTAGGCGTCCGATCCCTCGCGCATGCGCCTGCGCATCTCCGCAGCGCGCTGGGTCAGGTCGGCGAAGGAGTCGCTGTCGGTGATCTGCCTCACCGCCTCCTCACGCTTCTGGTGGTCGATCTCGACCTTCAAGCGCTGCACCTCCTGCGACAGCGAGCGCTCGCGTGCTCCGACCTTCTCCGCCATCTCGCCGAAGGCGTCGGCCAGCTCGTACATCTCGTCCGGGAAGCGCGTGCTCACCAGCTGGCGCACGTCGAGGTCGTACTCGCCGTCCGCCATACGACGGGCGGCATCCGTAAGACGTCGCAGGGGGCGCACGAGCGCCGTGGAGAGCAGGAGAACCAGGCCCAGCAGCAACGCGTACGACCCCACCAGCACAGGGAACAGGCGACGCTGCACATCGGAGACGACTTCGTCGACGTATGTCATCGGATAGTCGACTCCCACGCCGCCGATCGTGACTCCCGAGGCGTCCTTGATCGGGACGTACGCGCTCATCCAGGTGCCGTAGGCATCGGTGTAGGGCGGCTGCAACACCGGGCCCTCGAGTCCGCGCTCCATGTGGTCGTTCGTGACCGAGGTGTTCGTCTCACCCGTCGGCACCTTGAACGTGTAGCCGATCTGGGGGTCGAAGCCGTAGCCGGACGAAGCCGCCGCATACAGCTTGCCGTCCGCAGGGTCGCGAAAGTAGGTGTACGGCAGAGCATCACCGGCGAGCAGGCTGATCTTGTAGAGGTACGTCGCCTGATCGACATAGAGCGGACTATCGGGATACCCCAGTCCAAAGGGGTTGTCCGGATCCGGCTTCGGTGGCACGGTGGTGATGAGCTCGACGAACTGCTCCTTGTCGATCGTGGCCGCGCCTCCTTCCGCGATGGTCAGGAGCTGGTCCTGCAGCCGGGTCTGGGCGTTCTGCGAGCTGAACTGCAGCACGTAGATGGCGATGAACACGAAGATCACCGTGAAGGCAGCGGCAAAGGTGATCAGGAGCTTCCAGCGCATGGCAAAGCGCATGATGTGACCCGGCGGTCGTGCAGTTGTCGTGGACATCACTCGTCTCCCAGATTCAGGGTGCGGTTCTGCTTGCGTCTGCGCAGGCGCCAGTTGAGCAGGCTGTCCTCCCACCCCGCGCGCACGTTGCGCATGGCCGGCAGGGCCCCGATGGTCACGAGGGCGGCCAGCGCGGGAACGAGCCACAGCTGGCCGACCGCCCAGCCGATCGCCGCGAGAGGACCGGCGATCACCAGTCCGAGAGAGACAGGCAGCAGGTCGACCACGAACGACACGCGGGTGCGGCGCTCGTCGGGGACCAGGGCGAGGGCCGCTCGTCGGGCGTTCTCATCGATGCTCCATCTGGGGATGAACCACGAAGCGAGGCCGAGTCCCACCAGGACCAGCGAGCCGGTGATCAGCCCCGCCACGAGCAGCATCCCTCCGATGACGGTCGCGACCGGCAGGATCGAAAGCACGCCAGGGATGCCCAGGCGCTCCAGCATCCGCTCGGCCGCGAAGGCCTGCAGGAGCAGGCAGACGACGAGCGAGGCGAGCATGACGCCAGCGAAGAACATCTGCAGACGACCGGCGTCGGCCCCGATGATCTCGTCCTCCCCCACCATGAAGGACAAGAAGACGGTCATACCGCCGACGAAGGTGAGGATCGACCCCACGAGCAGGGAGCGCCAGACGGGCACGCCGTCGATGAAGTCCCGAGCACCCGCAACCGCCTGGCGGAGTGTCTCGCTGCCGGCCACGCCTTGGGCCGCGCTGCTGCCGCGCAGCATCCGCGGCAGCCAGAGGGCGATGAAGATGCACACAATCGGATCGATGACGAGCAGGACGGGAAGCGGAACGCTTACGGCATCGAGCAACGGGGGGCTCACGGTGGCGATGGCGAGCCCGGCGAGCTGGCCCCCATACGTCCACGCGACGATCCATCCGAAGATCTTGCGCCCCTCAGCGACGTTGAACTCATCCCCCGCCAGGCTCCAGATGAGCAGCGGCACGAGGAAGTTCAACTGGTCGCCCATGAGGTAGATCAGCGCCATCGCGAGCACCGGCACGAGTCCGGCACCGAGCAGGATCAGGGCGACGATGAAGGCCACGGCGTAGCCCAGGGTCGCGACGCGCAGCACCTTCAGGCGCGCATGGCGATCGACGTACTTGAACTGCAGCAGCGCCAGGAGGATGAGGCCGAGGCCGCCGAGCGGATAGACGATGAACAGGGCGGGTGCACCAGCCCGGGCCACGATCTGCGTGGCAGCCACCGCCTCGGTGAGGAATCCGGCTACGGAGACCAGGGCCAGGCACAGGGCCATGGGCCATGCCCGGCGTTTGAGGCTCGTGGACGTCATCGAGGCGCGGAACTCCCCGTGCGCACGCTGCTCTCGACGCGACGATGGCTCGATCACGTCCGACGAGCCGGTCACGTCAGATGGGCTCGTCACGTCCGACGAGCCGGTCACGTCAGATGGGCTCGTCACGTCCGACGAGCCGGTCACGTCAGATGGGCTCGTCGCGTCCGACGAGCTGTCGGCGCGCGCCGACGGTCGCTTGGCCAAGAAGCCCCAAGGGTCCTCGGCGTCGTCGGCCATCGTCAGGAGCTCACCCTGGCGGCGATCTCGCGGATCTGGGCCGACCACGGGTGGTCCGGATGCGTGAGCGAGAACAGTCCGCCGGAAGCGTTCTGCACGACCTCCTCCGACAGGGGGAGGATCGCAGCAGTCTCGGCGCTGTACGCGGCCTGCATCTGGTTGCGCAGATCTGCGGTGTCGACGCCCGACGGGACCTTGTTGACGACGAGGTAGAGGCTGGGGACCTCGAGCTTGCGAGCGACATCCACCGTGACGGCGGTGCCCTGGAAGTCCTGGCGGTCCGGACGCAAGATCAGCAACAGGATGTCGCTGATCGTGATCGACAGCAAGGTCTCCTCGTTCAGGCCCGGATGCGTGTCGATCAGCAGGTAGTCCAGCTTCAGGTCGCGCGCGAGGTCACGGAATCCGTCGTTCAGGGTGCCGACGTCGTAGCCCTCGCGCAGCACCCGGGCGATGTCGCCCGCCTTCATGCTGGATGGGATGAGGAAGAGCTGCCCACCCTCGGCGACAGATGTCGACCTGCGCACGACGTCGGTGACGTCGTGGGCGGCGTCCTTGATGGCGAGCTTGCCCCACAGGTAGTCGTTCAGCGTGTTGTCGAGGTCGTCGTCGAAGCCGAAGAGCACATGGATGCCGGGGCTCTGGATGTCAGTGTCGACCACCCCGACGCGATACCCGCGGGCTGCCAGGTTCGCCGCGACATTGGACGTCGTGTTGCTCTTGCCTGTCCCTCCGCGGAAGGAGTGGATGGAGACCACAGTGGTCATGAGAGCTCCCCTGCTGTTCGAGTGGTCACAGGCTAGTGCCTGGTCGACCGCCGCACCGACGAGGTTGCCTTTCGGGACGAGGCCGTTCGCTCGCCATAGGACCCCGGCCCACGCTCCCCCGGAACCCCTTCCTCGCGAATCAGCCGCATGTCAGGAGGATCAGCCGTGGCGCTGCAGACTCCGCCCGTCAACCTGCTTCTGCGCCTGGCACCCGGTGTATCGCGGCACCCGGCGTATCGCGCGGATACAGCGGCCTGGCCGGCCGTGACGTCCACGGCGTGCTCGATGTCCTTCACAGGAGGCAACTGCTCGCCTGCCAGGTCGCGGACGATGAGGGCATCGCCTGGGCGACGCTGGTGCCCCTTCGACGGGAGGTCGCACTCCCCGTCCCCGGTGGATGGACGGCCGAGCCGACGACCCCACTCTGACCATCCCGCATGGGCCACTGTGGATGAGGTCGTAGCAGTGGCCCGGTGGCCCGTTGTCCGGGTGATCGTGGCCTTCGCTCCGGGTACCGATCCGGGTGACACGTGGAATGTGCCCCTGCTCGTTGACCGGCATCCGCGACCGGCTGGCGCAGCGCAAAACTGGACTTCCTCGGCCGGGTGATCTGGCGCAGCGTGACAGGCCAGGTGCTCGTCGACCACTGATCGACGGCATCCCGTCGGAAGCTGATCTCTCGTCCGGATGCCTAGGCCAGTTGGCGCCGGGCCAGCTCGGCGAACTGGCCGTCACGCTCCATGAGCTGCTCGTAGTCACCCTCCTCCACGATCCTGCCCGCATCGAGGAAGACGATGCGGTCGGCATGACGGATCGTCGAGAGTCGGTGCGCGACCACGATGCGCGTGAGCCGAATCCGGTCGAGGGTCTCAACAACGATCCCCTGCGTGACGTTGTCGAGGGCGCTCGTGGCCTCGTCGAGCACGAGCATGCGAGGGTCACCCGCGAGGGCACGCGCGATGAGGATGCGCTGGCGCTGCCCCCCGGAGATGGTGCCTCCCCCGTCGACGACTGGGGTGTCGAGCCCGAGGCCCATCGCCCGGACGTCGTCACCGACCGCGGCGGCGTCGAGCGCCTGCCAGATCTGCTCGCGGGTCAGGCCGCGCCCCATGTCGACGTTCTGGACGATGGTTCCGGGCAGCAGGCTCGAGGACTGCAGCACGCATCCCACCTGACGCCGCACCGATGGCTGGTCGAGCGAGGCGAGGTCGCGGCCGTCGACCATGATCGTGCCCGACTCGGGCACCTCAAGGCCGAGCAGCACTCGCATCAGGGTCGTCTTGCCGCAGCCCGATCCGCCGACGATGGCGACGTGCTCACCGGGGCTGATCGACAGACTCACCCCGTCGAGCACGGCCGGCCCCTGCGGGGTGTAACGGAAGACGAGATCCTGCAGATCCAGTCCGCCGTTCAGGCGACCGACCGAGACTCCGGTGCCGCGACCCTCTGGCTCGGCCTCCAGCACGTCATCGAGTTCACGCAGGGTGGCACGCCCGCTGAGCAGCCCGTTGACGGCCAGGATCGCGGCGGTGACCGATGCCGTGGCCATCCCGGCAGCCGTCTGGGCGGTGATGAACTCGGCGTAGGTGGCGCCGCTCGCGGCCGTGACCGCGACGATCGCGATCACGGTGACCAGCGGCCACAGGCCGAGCACGAGACCCTGCATGACGGTGACGCGGCGCAGGGAGATGTCGGCCCTGACGTAGTGCGCCTGGAGCTGGGCCCAGCGGCGCAGCGCTCGGGACTCCGCTCCCGAGATGCGCAGGCGGTTCACGGCGCGCAGCGTCTCCACGAGCCGGCCGTTCGCCTCGCTGGACGTTCGCACACGCTCCCTGACCCGTGAGGCCACCGCATGAACGAGCAGTAGGCCGATCGCGACCTGACAGATCAGCAGGACCACGAGTGTGATCAGCAGCGCTGAGTTGGTCGTGGCTACAGCTGCCAGCGAGCCGAAGATGATGAAGGAATCGAGGAGCGCGAGGATCGTGGCATCCGGGACTGTGCCGGCCGCCATCGTGACGGCACCGGCCTGGGTCATGCGCGCACCGAGGGTTCGACTTTCGTGCCAGTTGGCGCGCAGGCGCATGAGTCGATCCCACATCGCCCCCGCGGCGATGGCGGTTCCCCGCACCCTGACCCGCAGGAGGGCAAGGCCGCGCACGTAGCGCCACAGAGTGGTGGCGCCAAGGACGATGGTCAGGACCCCGAGCAGGGCGAACAGGGACGCGAGCGAGATGGTGCCGAAGGAGGCCGTGATCGAGCCGAACACGATCGGGGTGACGAAGGACGCAAGGCCGAGGAAGACAGTCAAGGCGAGGACGACGGCGACGTCGTTGCCCGATCCCTGGGTCGCCAGCCGCAGGAGACCGCGCAGGGACTGCGGGGCGGCCGGCAGGACGGGAACGAACTCGTAAGCAGCGGGTCTGACGCCTGCGGCCAGTTCGGGAGTGACGGGGACTCGCTCGTTCGGCGCAGCGGGATCGACCATGACCCGGCCGCGCGCACTGGCCAGCAGCGCCACTGCCCGGCCATCCGTTCGATACCCCAGCAGAGGCGGTCCCTCGACCGACCACCAGCGGGACGGCAGGTCGATGCTGCGTGCCCGTGCCGTGCATGCTGCCGCGATCGAATCCGGCAGTGACCGCCCCGCTGCGAGGTCCGCGACGATTCCCTCACGCAGGTTCTCGGGCACTGCCATGCCCGAGGCCCGCAGCACGATCTCTGCCGCTACGACGCCTGCCTCGTGCGAGGTCCCGACAGGAACGGGCCGAACCACGTCGCCCACGACCGGGGCCACGAGGGTGTCGATCGCCTCCAGGGTCTCTCCCTGCATCGCGGCCTGCCGGGCGGCGAGACGTCTTCCCCGTTGCGCCTGTTCAGCCTCCGAGCGCTCGAGGGTCGCGAGTGCCACGCAGCGCGTGACGAGGTCGACAGCCGCTTGCCACTCCTCCATGGTCTGGGGGGCCGGCCCGTCGGAGACAAAGCAGCGGAGCCCGCTCGTCACCCACACTCCGCGGGTCACGGGGAGCGGCACATCGAGCGGGCCGATATCGGCCCCGGGAACACCGCACCAGCGTGCGCTGCCCGACGTGATGCGGAGCCACCCCTGGATGGAGCGGTCGGCCAGCGGCACGGAGTCCGCACTTGTGGACACCGACTCGCCGGGTGCGCACCTCAGGGCCGATCCCGAGGGAGCGATGACGCGATCGGCCCAGCGATCACCGCGGCCTGCCTCGTTGAGCCGGTAGATCCACTCGACGAGGCAGTCAGTGCCATGAAGGGAGTCCTGGCCCAGGGGAACGATCTCCACGGACGTGCCCGGAAGGCCCGTCATGAACACCTGCCCGCGTGCGGGAACCCGGGCCCCGACAGCCCGATCCCCGGCACGCAGCGTCAGCATCGGGCACCGCGGGCCGTCACCGTCCTGGACGAACACGATGACGTCGCCGGAGATGACGTCAAGCGTCTCCCCGGGTGCCAGCTCCAGCAGGTCGACTGCGGTGAGCGGTCGAATGGTCATTCCGTCGTCACCAGCCGCGCGTAGGCACCGCCCAGGCGCATGAGCTCGTCATGGGTGCCGCGCTCGACGACGACTCCTCGGCTGAGCACGATGATCTCGTCCGAGTCGCGGATCGTGGAGAGTCGATGCGCAATGACCAGGCAGCCGATTCCCCGACGACGGATGGCCTCGTCGACCCGCTGCTCGGTCTGGGGGTCGAGCGCGCTAGTCGCCTCGTCGAGAATGAGCAGCGAGGGGCGGCGCGCCAGCGCACGCGCGATCTCAAGTCGCTGTCGCTGGCCGCCGGAGAGATCGGCGCCCCCCTCATTGAGGACCGCATCGAGTCCGCCCGGACGTCGGGCGACGTCGTCGGCGAGCTGGGCGTCGCGAATCGCCTCGATCACGTCGCGCTCCGGAATGGACGAGTCCCACAGAGTGACGTTGTCGCGAATCGTGCCGGCGAAGATCGAGACATCCTGATCGACGAGCGCGAGACCGTCCGTCAGCACGATCGGCGAGTGCTTGCGTCGGGGAATGCCGTCGACGAGCAGTTCACCCGACCACGGTTGGTACAGCCCGGTGACGAGTCGAGAGATCGTGGACTTACCGCAGCCGGAAGGACCGACGAGAGCGATGCGCTGGCCCGGGCGCAGATGGAAGGAGATGCCCTCGACTATCGCGGGGCCCCTGCGCGAGTAGCCGAAGGTGATGTCGCGGAGTTCGAGCTGACCGCGGATGACACTCGGTGCCTGCGTGTTGTCAGCGCCCTCCCACTCGTCCTCGAGGTCCGCTTCGAGAACGTCGTCGATCTGCTCCAGGGACGGACGCAGCAGGACGGTGGACGACAGGGCCAGGACGATGGACGTGACCGGGGCGATCAGCATGCCCACGAGGGCGATGACGGCGATCAGATCGCCGGGATCGAGTCGGCCGATGATGATCTGCGCCATCACGGCTCCGGTGATGACGATCATGGACAGGCCGGTGAGGACCGTGGGCACCAGGCCCACTCGGAGCATCCGCTCGGCAACAGCCTGCTGTGCTTCCAGCACCTTGTACTCGGCGGCAACACCGCGCGCGATGATGCCGTCCTCGGCGCCGGACGCCTTGATCGACTCCACCTGGCTCAGCGCCGCGATCATCGTCATGCCGCGCTCGATGGACACCACCAGCGTCTTGGCCGTCTCGTCCTTCGCCTTGTCGATCTGCGCGCGCATGATCAGGGCCATCGTTGCTGTGATCACCACGGCGATCACGCCGGTGATGGGATCGACGATCAGCAGCGCGATCGCCGCGATCAGTGCCATCAGGATGCCGCTGCCGACCTGCGTGACAAGGGCGATCACGGACTCACCCAGCGACTCGACGATCAAGGCGCGCTGGGCCGTCGATCCGGCACCACGCTGGGAGTGGAAGGACGCCGGGAGGCGCAGGAGGCGCTCCACCATGGCCGTGCCCATGCGGATGCTGATCTTGGTGGCGAAGCGAATGGAGATGAACCCCTGCATGGCCTGGAGGACGGCCTGCAGCGCGAAGGCCACCACCAGCCCGACGAGCACCCCGGACACCATCACCGCACCCGCACCCGACAGTCCGTTGCCGAAGGCGGCAAGCAGCTGGGGCTGGATCAGCGTCGGGACGATGAGGAGGACGGCGAGGATCGTCGTCAGGACGACGGCCGCGGTGACGTTGCCGGCAGCGGACAGGAGCCGAGGGACCACGGCCGGCCGCGAGCCGCCCTTGACGAAGCCCTCGCCGGGAACGGCCTCGATCACGACTCCGGTGAAGCTGGAGTCGAACTCCTCGTGGCTGACCTTGCGCGCACCACCGCCCGGATCGTTGATGAACCAGCCCGATCGATCGAAGCCCTCGACCACGAGGAAGTGGTAGAAGCGCCAGTGGATGATCAGCGGGAACGCCATGGACTTCAGGCGCTCCGGCTCCCTGCGGAATGCCTTGGCCGTGAGCCCGTAGGAACGGGCGGCCTCCAGGACGTTCTTGGCGGTGGCGCCATCACGCGAGACGCCGCATGCCTGTCGAAGCTCGTCGAGGGGGACGGTCCGGCCGTAGCGACCCAGGACCATCGCCAGGCTCGCCGCGCCGCATTCCGTGGCCTCCATCTGCAGCACCGTCGGCACGCGCTCCCGGCACCGGCGTGGCGGTGGAGGGGTCGATGGCGGGGCAAAAGCCTCGGTGGTCATGAGATGCCGAGCATCCCCTGAAGGAGCGTGCGCTCGGACAGGACGAAGGACACGGTGACCTCAGCGCCGGGAGGCAGCGCGCTGGCCGGCTCGAGCGAGACCATCGTCAGTTGGACCGCTCCCTCGACCGGCAGCGCGGTCCGCGCCATGGCGATGTCGGCCGGGACGGGAGCACTGGACACCGACACCACGCGTGCCGAGACGGTGCCCTGTCCCGGGACCGACAGTTCCACGCGAAGGGCATCGGCGACGGCGATTGCGTCCCGCTCCGGCAGAGCGACGAGAACCGACCTGTCGCTGCCCTGGGGGAGCACCGTTGCGACGGCGCTCCCGAGCGAGACGACTCCCCCGGTGAGGACGAGCGACTGCCACACCTTCCCGGCCACCGGACTGATGGCGTCGAAGCCCGATCCGTCAGCCGTCACTCCTGTGGCGATCGTGCTGCCGGGTGCTACCGTCGCGCCTTCACCCGACATGACCTCGGTGATCACTCCGGGGGCTGGACTGACCGACTGGACGACACCACTCACCGCCACAGCCCGGCCCTCGGCCGAGATCGCCGTGACGGTCGTGGTGGCCGCCGCATAGCCGAGAAAGGCCACGATCGCGAGGATCACGCCGACGGCCGCGAGCCAGGTGCGGCGGGTGACGATGGGCAGCAGATTGTCGACCTGCTCGGGAACGTCAAGGCGGGCGAGTGCCGACGCGCGGAACGGGCTCGCCTGGAGCGCTGGCGCGGTGGGCTTGTCCTCGACCGCCTCGAAGATGGCATCGAGGACATCCGACTGGCGCTTTCGCCTGATTCCGTCGTCATCCGTCACGGCGCCAATCTAGGCCACCGGCCCGTGGTAGCGTCTCGCACGCCTCGCCCGCCATGGCCACACCGACCATCTGGAGTCCCGGTGAGCAGTGATCCTGAGTACCGCTACCCGGAGCCGACGACCACGTACGCGGCGTTCGCCGGGCTGGTCCGCTGGTACCGCCCCTATCTCACGGGCATGAAGCGCCTCATCAGCTGGACCGTCACCGGCACACTTCTCTACCTGGTGACCGTGGCCCTGACGCCCCTGCTGGTGGAGGGGATTCTCGATGAAGGCACCTGGGAGAGCCGGTTCGCTCTCGGCCTCGTCGTCATCATCGCGTTGCGGCTCATGTCGTCCTACTTCGCCTACATCGGAGCGCACCGCGTGGGAAGCGAGTCCGCCTCACGCCTGCGGATGCGGATCTTCGACCGCGCACTCGAGTCCCGCATCTCACGGCAGCAGGTCCTCGGCCGCGCGTCAATCGTCAGCCGCCATGCGGAGGACGTCGACCGGATCGCCGAAGCTGTCGAGAAGTCCCTGACCCAGGGCCTCACCGCCATAGGGCGGATCCTGCAGAGCCTGGTGCTGCTGGCGATCATCGAGCCGATCGCCGGCCTGGCGATGGCCGTCGCGACAGTCGTGTTCCTGCTCGCCTACCGTCACATCGGGCGCTCCCTGCTCCACATCGATCACCGGCGCACCGAGGCCAGCACCGGCGTCGCCAGCATCGTCGACGAGGGCATCAGCACGTCACGACTGCTGTCGGGCCTGAATCTCGGGGCCTGGCAGCGACGCCGGTTCGCCCACCGCGTCGAGGAGCTCGAGCTCCGCACGCACGAGCAGGGGGTCGCCGTCGCTCGACTCAATCTCGCCGCCGACGCCGCGGGGCTGGCGGGACTGTTCGTCGTCACGATGACAGCGGTGGTGCTGGGTGGTGAGAGCCTGGCCGGCGTTGCCGCCGCCATCCTGTACGTGGTGAGCGTCGTCGTGGGCCTGGAGACCCTCCCGCCCTGGGTCCGCGCAGTCCAGCTCGGCGTGGTGTCCCAGCGCCGCATCGACGTGATCCTGAACGAGCCGGACCGCGTGGACCGAACCACGAGCACCAAGGACGGCGGCGGCCCCGTGGGGCTCGCGGCCCGGGGGCTGTCCCTGAGACTGGAGACCGGGAGCCAGCTGACCGACGTCGAGCTGGCAGTGCCCCGCGGAGCGGTTCTCGGCGTGGTCTCGTCGCCGTGGCCACTCGCCGATGGGCTCGTCGCAGCACTGGCGGGCGACCAGAACCCGGACGCCGGAGACGTCACCCTCGACGGCACTGACATTCGCAGTGCGTCCGTGCGCGGACGGATCGCCTTCGTGCCTGACGAGACCGCCGGATTCGACGTGTCGGTGATCGACGAACTCCACGGAGCGGCGCCGCACCTGAGCGACGAGCAGGCCCGTGACCTGCTCACGCGGCTCGGGCTGGGGCACCTGGTCGACCGCCCCGGGGGCCTCGCCACGCCACTCGGTCCGGGGGGCAAACTGCTGTCGGTCAGCGACCGACAGCTGCTCAACCTGGCCGTCGCTGTCGCGTCGGACCCTCGGGCCCTGCTCGTGGGATCCATCATCCCGCTGGCCGACGCCGACGTCGCCCTACCCCTCATCACGATGCTGCGGGAGCACGCCTACGAGGCCACCGTGATGAGCGTGCGCGACCCGCTGGTCGCGGAGGCGATGGACCTGATCGCCTTCGTCGACGCCGACAGCCTGCGCACTGGCACGCACCAGGAACTGCTCGTCTCGTCACCGGCCTACTCCCGACTGTGGGAGCAGCGCCTCACCGGTGCCGATGTCGATCTCAGCGTGCTTGGCCTGGCCGCCGATGACGAGGCCGGCATCTACACCCGGCTCGTCACCGAGAGCTACGCCGCAGGGGATCCGGTCTACCGCGAGGGATCACCTGCCGACCGCATCCTGTTCGTCATATCCGGTCAGGCGGCGGTGACCGTCATCGGCAGCGACGGCCACGAGCGACGGACGGCAGTCCTGGGGCCGGGGAACCACTGCGGCGACCTCCGCCTGACGGTCGGCGAGACTCGCGCGGAGAGCCTGTGGGCCGTGACGCCGCTGGTGGTGCGATCGCTCAGCCGCGAGGCGATCACCGCAGGTATCACCGGACTGCTGGACCGCACCCCGACAGAGCGACGCATCGTGACCTCGATCCTGCGGGACGGTCCGGGAACGGCGGAGGAGATCAAGGTCCGGCTGCCCGACGTGGACGCGCGGCTGTTCGAGACCAGCCTGGCCCTGCTGGTTAAGGACGGCGCGGTGCGGGAGTCGGACGGCGTGCTCAATGCGGTTCAGCGGCGGCAGACCCTACCCGGGGCAGCTGCCGTGCTCGACCGCCTTCGCGACATGTAGTCGCCACGGAGCACGAGCACCGATGTCCGCGAACTCATCCTGCCAGCGTCGCCTGCACACAGGTGAGGGCCCCGTCCTGCGACGGGGCCCTCACCTGTGGTGTCGATCGTGACGACCGCGGATCAGTAGCCGCGGTAGTCGAACTCCTCCAGCGGGACCGCGGCACCCGACGTCGCACCAAAGGCACTGTAGTCAAGATCGTCGTAGCTGCCGAAACTGGCGTACATCGCAGCCTTGGCCTCCTCGGTGGGCTCGACCTTGACGTTGCGGTAGACCGGCATGCCGGTGCCCGCCGGGATGAGCTTGCCCAGGATGACGTTCTCCTTCAGGCCCAGGAGCGGATCGCTCTTGGCGTGGATCGCTGCATCGGTGAGGACGCGAGTGGTCTCCTGGAAGGAGGCCGCCGAAAGCCAGGACTCCGTGGCCAGCGAGGCCTTGGTGATGCCCATCAGCTCCGGACGACCCGAGGCGGGCTGGCCGCCCTCGGCCACCACGCGACGATTCTCCGACTCGAAGTGGGAGCGCTCCACCAGCTCGCCGGCGAGGAAGCCGGAGTCGCCGGCCTCGACGATGATCACGCGCTTGAGCATCTGGCGGACGATGACCTCGATGTGCTTGTCGTGGATCGACACGCCCTGCGAGCGGTAGACCTCCTGCACCTGGTCGACCAGGTGCTCCTGGACCTTGCGCATGCCGAGGATGCGGAGGACGACCTTCGGGTCGACCGCACCAGCAATGAGCTGCTCGCCGACGGCGACGTGCGCGCCGTCCTCGATGAGCAGCTTTGCACGCTTGGACACCTGGTGCGCGATCTCCTCGCTGCCGTCGTCCGGCACGACGATGATCTTGCGGGCCTTGTCGGAGTCCTCGATACGCGCCCGACCGGAGACCTCGGCGATCGGGGCGTTGCCCTTGGGCGTACGCGCCTCGAACAGCTCGACGACGCGAGGCAGACCATGAGTGATGTCCTCGCCCGCGACGCCGCCCGTGTGGAAGGTGCGCATGGTCAGCTGGGTGCCGGGCTCGCCGATCGACTGGGCTGCGACGATGCCGATGGCCTCGCCGACGTCGACCAGCTTGCCGGTGGCCATGGAGCGGCCGTAGCACATGGCGCAGGTGCCCACCGAGCTCTCGCACGTGAGAACCGTGCGGACCCGGATGGTGTCGGCGCCCTGATGGACCAGTTCCTCGACACGCGGCGTGGTCAGCTCCTCGCCCGCGAGCGCGATCACGGTGCCGTCGACCTCGACGTCGCGCGCCAGCGTGCGGGACGTCACAGAGGTGTCGAGGTTGTCGACGGGGCGCATGACTCCATCGACCCGCTCGCCCACGACGACAATCGTTCCGCGATCGGTGCCACAGTCGACCTCGCGGACGATGACGTCTTGGGAGACGTCGACGAGTCGGCGGGTCAGGTAGCCCGAGTCCGCCGTGCGGAGCGCGGTGTCGGCCAGACCCTTGCGGGCACCGTGCGTGGAGATGAAGTACTCCAGCACCGACAGGCCCTCACGGAAGTTGGACTTGATCGGCCGCGGGATGATCTCGCCCTTGGGATTCGCGACGAGGCCGCGCATGCCCGCGATCTGGCGGACCTGCATGTAGTTTCCGCGCGCACCGGAGTCGACCATCATGTGGACCGAGTTCGTGCGCGGGAAGTTCTCCTGCATCGCCTTGGCGACCTCGTCGGTTGCCCGGGTCCAGATCTCGATGAGCTCCTGACGGCGCTCGGCGTCGGTGATCAGGCCACGGTCGTACTGCTTCTGGACCTTGTCCGCCTTCTCCTCCGCACTCGCGAGAAGAGCCGCCTTGGCCGGCGGTGCGATGACGTCCGAGAAGGAGATGGTCACTCCCGAACGGGTGGCCCAGTGGAAGCCGAGGGCCTTGAGGTCGTCAAGGGTCTCGGCGACATCGACCTTGGCGTAGATCTCCGCCAGGCGGTTGACCGTCTGACCGAGGACCTTCTTGTCGACCTGGGTGTTGACGTACGGGTAGTCGTCCGGCAGGGCCTCGTTGAACAGTGCCCGGCCGAGGGTGGTCTCGAGCAGGAACGGATCACCCGGCACCCAGCCCTCCGGCGCCGTGAAGTCCAGCGGTGGGAGACCCTCCGTCAGGCGGATGGTCGCCTTGGCCTGCAGGTCGAGGGCACCGGCCTCGAAGGCCATGATCGCCTCGGCGACGGACGTGAACGCATGCCCCTCGCCGATCGCACCCTCGTTCATGGTCGTCATGAAGTAGATGCCGAGGACCATGTCCTGCGTGGGCGTCGTGATCGGACGACCGTTCGCTGGGGACAGGATGTTGTTGCTCGACAGCATCAGGATGCGCGCCTCGGCCTGGGCCTCGGCCGACAGCGGCAGGTGCACCGCCATCTGGTCACCGTCGAAGTCCGCGTTGAACGCGGTGCACACGAGCGGGTGGATCTGGATGGCCTTGCCCTCGATCAGCTGGGGCTCGAAGGCCTGGATGCCCAGTCGGTGCAGCGTGGGAGCGCGGTTCAGCATGACCGGATGCTCGGCGATGACCTCCTCGAGCACGTCCCAGACGACGGGACGCGACCGCTCGACCATGCGCTTGGCGCTCTTGATGTTCTGCGCGTGGTTCAGGTCGACGAGCCGCTTCATGACGAAGGGCTTGAACAGCTCCAGGGCCATCTGCTTCGGAAGGCCGCACTGGTGGAGCTTCAGCTGCGGACCGACGACGATGACGGAGCGGCCCGAGTAGTCGACGCGCTTGCCGAGCAGGTTCTGGCGGAACCGACCCTGCTTGCCCTTCAGCATGTCGGACAGGGACTTCAGAGCGCGGTTGCCCGGCCCTGTGACCGGCCGGCCACGACGGCCGTTGTCGAACAGCGCGTCGACCGCCTCCTGAAGCATGCGCTTCTCGTTGTTGACGATGATCTCAGGAGCGCCGAGATCGAGGAGCCGCTTCAGACGATTGTTTCGGTTGATCACGCGGCGGTAGAGATCGTTGAGGTCGGAGGTCGCGAAGCGGCCACCATCCAGCTGGACCATCGGACGCAGGTCCGGCGGAATCACCGGGACGGCGTCGAGGACCATGCCCTGAGGCGAGTTCGTGGTGCTCAGGAAGGCCTGCACGACCTTGAGTCGCTTGAGGGCACGGGTCTTCTTCTGACCCTTGCCAGTGGCGACGATCTCGCGCAGGTGCGCGGACTCAGCCTCGAGGTCGAAGGACTCCAGCCGCTTCTGGATAGCAGCCGCACCCATGCCACCGTCGAACCAACGACCGTAGCGATCACGCATCTCCCGGAACAGCATCTCGTCGCCTTCGAGGTCCTGGACCTTGAGGGTGCGGAAGCGGTCGAAGATGCGATCGAGACGCTCGATCTCGTTGTCGGCCTTGCGACGCAGCGCAGCCATCTCACGTTCGCCCGACTCGCGAACCTTGCGGCGGACGTCGGACTTCGCGCCCTCCTCCTCCAGCTCGGCGAGGTCAGCCTCGAGCTTCTTGGCACGATTCTCGATGTCGTTGTCGCGTCGGTCGGCGATCTGCTTCTTCTCGATGCCGAGCTGCTTCTCCAGCTGCGGAAGCGCATCGTGGCGACCCTCGTCGTCAACCCACGTGATCATGTAGGCGGCGAAGTAGATGACCTTCTCGAGATCCTTGGGTGCGAGATCGAGCAGGTAGCCGAGCCGGCTGGGCACACCCTTGAAGTACCAGATGTGAGTCACCGGTGCGGCGAGCTCGATGTGCCCCATGCGCTCACGGCGGACCTTGGCACGGGTGACCTCGACGCCACAGCGCTCGCAGATGATGCCCTTGAAGCGCACCCGCTTGTACTTGCCGCAGTAGCACTCCCAGTCGCGGGTGGGGCCGAAGATCTTCTCGCAGAACAGGCCGTCCTTCTCCGGCTTGAGCGTGCGGTAGTTGATCGTCTCCGGCTTCTTCACCTCACCGTACGACCACGTGCGGATGTCGTCCGCGGTCGCCAGGCCGATGCGCAGCTCGTCGAAGAAGTTGACGTCAAGCACTGTGGTGTCCTTCGTTCGGTTCGGTCGTCAGGTGGTGTCGGGTGCCGGTCGGCTAGAGCTCGTCGACGCTGCTGGGCTCACGCCGTGACAGGTCGATGCCAAGCTCCTCGGCGGCGCGGAAGACGTCGTCGTCAGAGTCACGCATCTCGATGGCAACACCATCGCCACTCAGTACCTCGACATTGAGACACAGGGACTGCATCTCCTTGACGAGGACCTTGAACGACTCAGGGATGCCGGGCTCCGGGATGTTCTCGCCCTTGACGATCGCCTCGTAGACCTTGACGCGTCCGAGCACGTCGTCGGACTTGATGGTCAGGAGCTCCTGGAGGGCGTAGGCGGCTCCGTACGCCTCAAGCGCCCACACCTCCATCTCACCGAAGCGCTGACCGCCGAACTGCGCCTTTCCGCCCAGCGGCTGCTGGGTGATCATCGAGTACGGACCGGTGGAGCGGGCATGGATCTTGTCGTCGACCAGGTGCAGCAGCTTCAGGATGTAGATGTAGCCCACGGTGATGCGGCCCGGGATGGGCTCACCACTGCGGCCGTCGAAGAGCTGCGCCTTGCCGTCGGGGCCGACCAGGGTCAGGCCGTCGTCGGTCTTGCGAGTCGACTCGAGCACGAGCGAGAGCTCGTCCTCGCGCGCACCGTCGAACACCGGGGTGGCGACCTTGGTTCCGCGAGGAACGCTCTTGACCTCGTCGGCCATGCGTGCGGCCCGCGGATCGGACGCGTCGACCTCCCAGCCGGTCGCGGCTGCCCAGCCCAGGTGAGTCTCGAGGATCTGGCCGATGTTCATGCGGCCAGGGACGCCGAGCGGGTTGAGCACCACGTCGACCGGGGTGCCGTCCTCGAGGAAGGGCATGTCCTCCGGGGGAAGGATCTTCGCGATGACGCCCTTGTTTCCGTGGCGTCCCGCGAGCTTGTCGCCCTCGGTGATCTTCCGCTTCTGCGCGATGTAGACGCGCACGAGCCGGTTCACGCCCGGCGGGAGCTCATCGCCCTCGTCGATGTCGAAGACCCGGACGCCGATCACCTTGCCGGACTCGCCGTGCGGCACCTTGAGCGAGGTGTCGCGCACCTCGCGGGCCTTCTCACCGAAGATGGCGCGCAGCAGGCGCTCCTCCGGAGTCAGCTCGGTCTCGCCCTTGGGCGTCACCTTGCCGACGAGGATGTCACCGGGGACGACATCGGCGCCGATGCGGATGATGCCGCGCTCGTCGAGATCGGCGAGCACCTCCTCCGACACGTTCGGGATGTCGCGGGTGATCTCCTCCGGACCGAGCTTGGTGTCGCGGGCATCGACCTCGTGCTCCTCGATGTGAATCGAGGAGAGGACGTCGTCCTGCACCAGACGCTGGTTCAGGATGATGGCGTCCTCGTAGTTGTGGCCCTCCCACGACATGAACGCGACGAGGAGGTTGCGCCCGAGAGCCATCTCGCCGAGCTCGGTGGACGGGCCATCGGCGATGACCTGGCCGGCCTCCACCCGCTCCCCCTCGGACACGATCGGCTTCTGGTTGAAGCACGTGCCCTGGTTCGAGCGGTGGAACTTCTCCATGCCGTAGAGGTCGTACTCGCCGTCGTCGGTGGCGATGGTGATGGCCTCAGCCGACACCTCCGTGACGACACCGGCCTTGGTCGCCTTGATGACGTCAGCGGCGTCGTAGGCAGCGCGGAACTCCATACCGGTGCCCACCAGCGGGGCCTCGGCGCGCAGGAGCGGGACGGCCTGACGCTGCATGTTCGAGCCCATCAGCGCGCGGTTGGCGTCGTCGTGCTCGAGGAAGGGGATCATGGCCGTGGCCACCGACCACAGCTGGCGCGGCGAGACGTCCATGTAGTCGACCTCGACGGGGGTGACGTAGTCGACCTCGCCACCCTTGCGCCGGCAGAGCACGCGATCCTCGCTCATGGTGCCGTCGGCACTCAGCGGGGTGTTCGCCTGCGCGATGACGTGGAGGTCCTCCTCGTCAGCCGTCAGGTAGTCGACCTGGTCGGTGACCTTGCCCTTGACCACCTTGCGGTACGGGGTCTCGACGAAGCCGAAGGCGTTGATGCGCCCGTAGGTGGCAAGCGACCCGATCAGGCCGATGTTGGGGCCTTCCGGGGTCTCGATCGGGCACATGCGGCCGTAGTGCGACGGGTGCACGTCGCGCACCTCGAAGCCTGCGCGCTCACGGGAGAGGCCACCGGGGCCGAGCGCCGACAGGCGACGCTTGTGGGTCAGTCCCGACAGCGGGTTGGTCTGATCCATGAACTGGGACAGCTGCGAAGTGCCGAAGAACTCCTTGATCGAGGCCACCACCGGGCGGATGTTGATCAGGGTCTGCGGCGTGATCGCCTCGACGTCCTGGGTGGTCATGCGCTCGCGAACGACGCGCTCCATGCGGGACAGGCCGGTGCGGATCTGGTTCTGGATCAGCTCACCGACCGTGCGCAGGCGACGGTTGCCGAAGTGGTCGATGTCGTCCGTCTCGACGACGACCTCGCCGCGGGGGCCCTCCATCGTCTCGAGCCCGGCGTGCAGGCGGACGAGGTACTCGATGGCCGCAACGATGTCGTCACGGGTGAGCACACTCTGCTCAAGCGGCAGGTCGAGGCCGAGCTTCTTGTTCACCTTGTAGCGACCGACCTTGGCGAGGTCGTAACGCTTGGGGTTGAAGTAGAAGTTGTCGAGCAGGTTGCGGGCGTTCTCGAGCGTCGGCGGCTCACCCGGACGGAGCTTGCGGTAGATGTCGAGGAGGGCGTCGTCCTGGGAGTCGATGGAGTCCTTCTCGAACGTGGCCATGAACGTCTCGTACTGCCCGAACCGCTCGACGATCTCCTCGCGCGTCATGCCCAGGGCCTTGAGCAGGACGGTCACGGGCTGCTTGCGCTTGCGGTCGACACGGACCGCGACGAGATCCTTCTTGTCGATCTCGAACTCCAGCCATGCCCCGCGGCTCGGGATGATCTTGGCGAGGAAGACGTCCTTGTCGGAGGTCTTGTCGACCGAGCGCTCGAAGTAGGCACCCGGGGAGCGCACCAGCTGCGAGACGACGACGCGCTCGGTGCCGTTGATGATGAAGGTGCCCTTGTCGGTCATGAGCGGGAAATCACCCATGAAGACGGTCTGGGACTTGATCTCACCCGTCTCGTTGTTCATGAACTCGGCCGTGACGAACAGCGGCGCCGCGTACGTGAAGTCCTTCTCGCGACACTGGTCGACGGTGTACTTGGGGGGCTCGAAGCGATGGTCGCGGAACGAGAGCGACATGGATCCCGCGAAGTCCTCGATGGGGCTGATCTCCTCGAAGATCTCGGTGAGACCCGAGGCCTGCGGCACCTCCGTCTTGCCGGCCGCGATCTGCGCGGCCACCCGGGCCCGCCACTCCTCACCGCCCAGGAGCCAGTCGAAGCTCGCTGTCTGGAGAGCGAGCAGATCCGGAACCGCCAGCGGCTCGCGAATCTTGGCGAAGGACACCCGGTTCAGGGCCGGGGACAGGGGCGTTGCGTCAGAACGCGAGGGGGCCAAGATCTGTTCCTTCCACGGTGCACTGCATCACAGGTGCGCTGTCACAGGTGCGCTGCGGCCACGCCAGACAGCCCTGGATGTCAAGTCCGCGAACGGTCGAGACGCCAGAGTGGGAGGAAAGGATGGCAGCGCAAAGCAGCAGTCTACCCCGAGGGCACACCGCTGTCCAACCCCCGGTGGCGCTCCCGTCGATCATCGTCCGGTGAGCCCTGGACCGAACGGACAGCTGCTGCCCGGTCTCGGCGTCTCCACGGACCTCGTCCGACGAGGCCTGCACACGGGGTGTGCGGGAGAATCGTGACCCGAAGGGCCCGAAAGGTCAAGCAGGGCGCGGGATTTGGGCGCGTTCCGTTACGCAGACGTGACCTCGGCCGGCGCCCCGGAAGCCCCGGTCCGGCCTGGCATCCCCCACCGGGCAGGCCTCTCGCCGCACATGCGGAAGGGGGCGGACCCGATGGGTCCGCCCCCTTCTTGCTACCGGGGTGCTACTTGAGCACGACCTTGGCGCCCGCACCCTCGAGCTGCTCCTTCGCCTTCTCAGCGGTCTCCTTGTTGACCTTCTCGAGAACGGCCTTGGGGGCAGCCTCGACTAGGTCCTTGGCCTCCTTCAGGCCCAGGTTCGTCAGGGCGCGAACCTCCTTGATGACGGCGATCTTGTTGCCGCCGTCAGCCTCGAGGACGACGTCGAACTCGTCCTGCTCAGCCGCGCCGCCCGCGTCGCCGCCTCCGGCCGCAGGGGCCGCAACAGCAGCCATGGCCACGGGGGCCGCAGCGGTGACGTCGAAGGTCTCCTCGAACAGCTTCACGAAATCAGAGAGCTCCAGCAGCGTCATCTCCTTGAACGCGTCCAGCAGCTCGTCAGTGCTCAACTTCGCCATGATGGCGTCCTTTCGGTCAATCCGGCCGAGGGCCGGGTGGGCATCAGCCCTCGGTGGTCTCCTCGGGGGTCGCGTCCTCAGCAGGAGCCTCGGTCGCCACCTCCTCGGTGTTCTCTGACGCCTCGGCGGAAGCCTCGGCAGGGGTGTTCTCCGACGCCTCGGCGGAAGCCTCGGCAGCGGTTTCCTCGGCAGCCGCCGGAGCAGCCTCCTCGGCGGGGGCAGACGTTGCCGCGGCCGACGGGTCGGCCTCGAGCTTCGCCTGCAGGGCGCCCAGCGCGCGGGCAGTCTTCGCCAGCGGGGCAGCGAACAGCGCAGCTGCCTGCGACTGCTTCACCTTCAGGACACCGGCAAGCTTGGACAGGAGAACCTCGCGGGACTCCAGGTCGGCGATTCGCTGGACCTCCTCGACGGAGAGCGTCCTGCCGTCCATGTAACCGCCCTTGATGACCAGGGCGGGGTTCTCCTTGGCGAAGGTGCGCAGCACCTTCGCTGCCTCCACGGCATCGCCCTTGACGAACGCGATCGCGCTCGGGCCAGCCAGGAGGTCGTCGACACCGGTGACACCGGCGTCCTTGGCAGCGATCTTGGTCAAGGTGTTCTTGACGACCGCATAGATGACCGTGGATCCGAGGGTGCGACGCAGGCTCTTCATCTGCGCCACGCTCAGACCCCGGTACTCGGTGAGCACTGCCGCGTTGGACTCGCGGAAGTGGTCGGTGAGTTCGGCGACAGTGCTCGCCTTGTCGGGCCGGGCCATGGGGCTCCTTTCCTCGGGCCCCTCAAGCAGAACGCCCCGGCGCAGGCGCACGGGGCGTGGACCTCCAAGCCTCGAGGGCCGGGGTCGAGCTCGTCTCACCTGCGCGGGTCGCCCACCTGAGCGGGACCTTCGACCACCGGCAGTCTCCTGCCGCTGGTGACCTGCGGTCTTCGGTAACGCGAACAGTACGGCAGGGGCGATCTCGGACCAAATCCGGCCCCCGGGCACGGCACAGGCCCGTCGGGCGCAGCCCCCCGAAGGGGACTGGCCACGACGGGCCTGTGATCGAGCGGGACCTACGGAAGCAGCTTGCGCGTGGGCGCGGGCTGCTTGAAGGTGCCGACCTTGGCCGTTCCGGTGGACGAGTTGCCCGCCAGGTACACCTGGTTGGCCTTGCCCTGACGGACGAGCACGCCATCAGAGTCGTACTTGCCCATCCAGTAGCCGGTGAGGCCCTGGTGCGACGTCGCCGACACCACGAACGGCACCACAGCCGCCGACTTGAAGTTCCGGCCCTGCGTCTGGATGGCCTTGATCAGGCCCTTGCGGGTCAGGTTCGGCCCGGCCGCCTTGATCGCCTGCGAGAGCACGTAGGCGGTGTTCATGCCGTAGTACGTGTAGAAGTTCCAGGGCAGTCCGGCAGCGTCCGCGAGCGTCTTCATCTGGCTCACGTACGGGTTGCCGACATCGGTGATCGGGGTCAGGAAGCTCGGCGTGTAGACCCCGTTGAGGGCTGCCTTGCCGGCCGCCGCGCTGCCGACGATGCCGCTGATGATCGTGGGCTCCGAGCCCACCGAGGTGACCATCAACGTCGGCTTGAAGGACAGCGCCGCCATGGTGCGGAAGAGGACACCGGTGGCCGACGTGACACCGAAGAAGACCACCAGCTCGCAGCCGGCCGCCTTGAGCTTGGTCACCTGGGCCCCGAAGCCCTGGGCGATCTGCGTGGGAAGGTAGGACGCCTGGGCGGCCCAGTCGGTCATGCCCGCTGCCGAGAAGCCGACGCCCGCATTCTCGCCGAACTCGCCCTCCTGGTACATGAAGCAGCGCTTCTTGCTCGCCAGCTCAGGCGTGTTCTTGATGTAGTACGCCATCACCTTCGCCTCAACGAGGTACGAGGGGAAGTAGGGGAAGGTCGTCGGGTACTTCTTGACGTTGTCGAACAGGGACGAGCCGGTGTTGACGAAGATGTCCGGCATGCCCTGCTTGTTGATCTCGTCGACGACGGCGAGGTGGTTGGCGGTGCCAAGAGCGCCGTACATCGCGAAGATCTTGTCGTTGAGGATCAGCTCGTTGGTCTTCGTCACCGTGGCAGCCGGGTTGTACTGATCGTCCTTGACGATGTACTTGATCTGCCGGCCGTTGATGCCACCGCTCTTGTTCACGTAGTCGAAGTAGGCCTGCGCCGCCACCGGGACGTCCTTGTAGCCCGGGGACGCGGGTCCGGTCAGCGGCGTGGTGGTGCCGATGATGACCTCGGTCTTACTCACTCCGGGATCTGCGGCGCGGGCCGCCCCGGCCATGCCGACGGAGACGAGGCCGACGGCCGTGGCCACCGCGATGGTGCGAACTGCCAATGACATGATCACGAGCTCTCCTCACGGATTGTGTGTCGTGTAGTGAACGGTCGGGGGAAAGCCGCCCCCCGATGAACACTGCGTTTACGGCAGGCTACGGCGACTGTCGGGACTTCGCCGCCGGAATGCGGCAATTGGCATCAGGTGTCGAGTTCATTCCGCGCGTTCCGACGACCGGGAGCGAAGTCGTCTACTCAACTCGCCCAGACCGCCGGTGACACCGCCCGGGGCGAGCAGGACGACCACGACGACGAGCAGGCCGTACAGCAGATTCGGGGCGTTGTTCGTCACCTGGTCCGGCCAGCCCCGGTCGGCAGACAGGGAGTCGACCAGCTCGGGCAGCCAGACCAGCAGCACCGCACCGATCGCTGCGCCGACGAGGGAAAGCCGCCCACCCAGCACCACCCCCACGAGCAGCGACAGCGACAGGCCGAGACCGAAGGCGCCAGAACCGACTAAGGTGAGGATCTGAGCCAGCACGCCGCCGGCCAGCGCCGCGAAGAGGGCGCTCACGACGAAGGCGGACACCTTGGATCGTCCAGGCGCGATGCCCACGACAGCGGCAGCGACCGGATCGTCCCGTACGGCCTGCCACACTCGACCCTGATGACCTCGGACGAGGTTCATGGCGAGGAAGCCCACGACACAGGCCACGGCGATCGCCACGGAGGCCTGCCACTGCTGCAGGACGAAGCCATCGGCCAGCGTTGCCACCGCGTCCAGGCCCGAGTCGTCGAGCGGGACCTCCGGAGCAGCACCATCGACGATGGCGGTCTCCTCCGGGGACGGCAGCGCCGACGAATCGACCCCCGACTCCGCCTCATCCAGCGTCAGCAGATCCCCCTCCGCCACCCCCGACTCCGCCTCATCCAGCGTCAGCAGATCCCCCTCCGCCACCCCCGACTCCGCCTCATCCAGCGTCAGCAGATCCCCCTCCGCCACCCCTGACTCCGCCTCATCCAGCGTCAGCAGATCCCCCTCCGCGACACCCGACTCCGCCTCATCCAGCGTCAGCAGGTCCCCCTCCGCGACACCCGACTCCGCGCCGGCCGCCGGGTCGGCGCCATCGACGGGGACCTCCTCCTCGACCAGGAACTCCTCCAGGGCCGCGTCGGCTTCCTCCTCGGTGACGACGACCTCCTCCATGTCGGGGTAGCCGCCCTCGGGATAGGGAACGATCAGTTTCAGACCCTGCTCACCGCCGAGGAACGTCGGGAACCGGTTGATGATCGAGGCCGCACCCACGGCGATGCCGAGCGTGAGCCCGGCGAGGTAGGGGCCGCGCAGGCGCGCACCCAGAGCGCCGATCACCGCGCCGGCGATCACACCGCCGAGTCCGGCGAACACCATCGACCACACCGCATTCCACGGCACGCCGATGATCGGCACGGTCGACCAGTGCATCGACGTCAGGGCGAAGACGTACCCACCCACTGCCATGAGCGCACCGTTGCCGAGGGACACCTGGCCGGACAGCCCCACGAGGATCGTCATGCCGAACATCGCTGTGGCGTACATCGCCGCAAAGGCGAGGTAGTAGCTCAACTGGGTGTCGACCGCGCCGTTGAGCAGGGACAGTCCCACCCAGATCAGGAAGGCCAGGGCCGCATGGCCGAGCAGCCGCGAGCCCGGGACTCGCAGGATCAGTCCGTTCCAGCGCTCGAGCATCAGACGGACCTCGCCTTGTGGTGCGAGAACACTCCGTCGGGCTTGAACCACAGGTTCAGGCCGAGCAGGACGAGGGCGACGATCGCCGCATTGCTGGCATCGCTGTAACCCGTGACCAGCGACAGCACGAGACCGGTGCCGATGCCGAACGCGACAGCGCCGACGAGGGAGTCGAGCCCGCCGATGACGGCCGCCGTGAAGGCAAACACCAGGAAGATGTCGAAACTGTTGGGCGACAGGGTCGACGTCGGTGCCACGAGGACACCCGAGACCGCTCCGACCATGCCGGCGATGACCCAGCCGACGGCCAGCATCCGCGACACCCGCACTCCGGAGAGTCGGGCCACCTCGGGGTTGAAGGCCGCCGCGCGCATCGACAGACCCAGCTTGGTCTTGGTCAGCAGGATGGCGAGGGCCGCGACGAGCAGGGCGGTGACGACCAGGACCAGGATGTCGTACGGCGTGATCGGGAACACCCGCCCGAAGATCTCCAGGCCCACGTACTCCACGGGAGTGGGGTACGACCTCGGCTCCCCTCCCCAGATCATCGCGGCGAGGGACTGCAACGCAATGAGCACGCCGAAGGTCGCGATGATCGCGCCCGAGGAGTCAGCCCGTCTCACCGGTCGCATGACGAGGACGTGCACGATCAGGCCCAGAAGCGCACCCGCAATCACCGCGACGACCAGAGCCACGAACCACGAACCGGTGAGTTGGAGCACGCTCAGTCCGACGAACGTCGTGAACATCGCCTGCCCGACCTGCGCGAAGTTGACGACGCGCGTGGAGCGCCAGACAAGCACCAGGGCGAGGGCCATCAGGGCGATGACCGCACCGTTGGCGACACCGCCCAGGAAGAAGTCGACGAAGCTGCCCATGGCTGCCCTTCAGTAGCCCAAATACGCGTGACGCAGTTGCTCGTCGGAGGCGATCTCGGCCGCGGGCCCCTGCTGGACCACTCGCCCGAGATTCAGCACCATCCCCGTCCGGGCGACCCGCAGAGCGGTCACCGCGTTCTGCTCGACCAGGAGCACGGCCAGGTTGGTCTCGCGCGCGCGGTCGCGCACGAGCTCGAGGATCTGGGTGACGATGAGGGGGGCGAGCCCAAGCGAGGGCTCGTCGAGCAGCAGCACCTGCGGACCGCACATGAGGGCTCGGCCGATCGCCAACTGCTGGCGCTCTCCGCCGCTGAGGGTGTCGGCACGCAAGTGCCGCCGCTCCTGCAGGATCGGGAAGAGCGCGAAGACCTTGGCCTCGGAGGCGTTCCGCTGCGCCTGCGTGCGCCACAGTCCCCCGAGGCGGAGGTTCTCCTCGACCGACAGCTCAGGAATCGTCGACCGGCCCTCCGGCACCATGGCGATGCCCGAGCGCACGACATCCTCGGGCGCCCAGCCGGTGATGTCATCACCGTTGAACGTGACGCGGCCGGCCTCCGGCCGCACGAGGCCGGCAAGCGTGCGGAGCAGCGTGGACTTGCCGGCGCCGTTGGCGCCGATCACGGCCGTCACCTGCCCGGGCGGCACCGTGAGCGACACGTCCTGCAGCGCCTGCACCGGGCCGTACGACACGCTGAGCCCCTCGACGATGAGCATCAGTGCGCCTCCTCGCCCAGGTAGGCGGCAAGCACCGCGGGATCGCTGCGCACCTGCTCAGGCGTGCCCGCGGCGATGACCGAGCCCGCGTCGAGCACCCAGATGAAGTCGCAGACATCCATCACGAGCTCCATGTGGTGCTCGACCAGGAGCACGGTGCGATCGGGAGCCCAGCTCTTGATGAGGCCGCCGAGGTCGGCCATGTCGCCGGCACTGATCCCGCCGGCCGGCTCGTCCAGCAGCAGGATGCGCGGATCGCTCACCAGAGCCCGGGCGAGCGCCACCCGCTTCTGGATCGGGTAGGGCAGCTCCCCCGGGCGCCGATCCGCGACGTCAAGGACGGCGAACTCCTCCATGACAGCGCGCGCCTGATCGCGCAGCTGGCGTTGGCGGGCATCGGTCCAGGGGAGGGCGAGCGCGTCGGCGACGATGCCGCTGCGCACTCGGACCGTCGCACCCAGCATGACGTTCTCCAGCGCCGTCAGACTCGGGAAGAGGCCGACACCCTGCAGGGTTCGAGCGATGCCCAGACGGGTGAGCCGCTGAGGGGCGATGTGCCGGAGCCTCCTGCCCTCCACGCGGACCTCGCCGGAGTCCGGCCTGAGGAAGCCGCTCATGACGTTGAAGACCGTGGTCTTCCCGGCTCCGTTGGGCCCGATGAGGCCGGTCACGCTGCCCCGAGGCACCCCGATGCTGACGTCCTTGAGGATGTGGAGTCCGCTTAGCGTGACGTTGACGTCGACCGTCTCGAGCACAGGGTTCGTCAACGGCAGGTAGTAGCCCACGACTCTCCCTCTCCCCCATCCGCCGGATCCTTGAGTCTGTCCTCCCCCATCACACTCGGCAACCGATTCGGACAAATGGTCGAGCCCCCGACCCGTACCCAGGTAGGGGGCTCGCCTGTGACAGTTGAAGGACGGGCTAGATGTCGTCCTCCGACATAAGGTCCTTCACGCGGTTGGGATCCAGCGGGATGCCCGGACCCATGGTCGACGACATCGTCGCCTTCTTGATGTAGCGCCCCTTGGCGGCGCTTGGCTTCAACCGCAGGATCTCGTCCAGCGCAGCCGCGTAGTTCTCGACGAGGGACTGCTCGCCGAAGGAGGCCTTCCCGATCGGGAAGTGCAGGTTCGAGTGCTTGTCGACGCGGAATTCGATCTTGCCGCCCTTGATGTCGTTCACCGCCTTGGCTACGTCCATGGTCACAGTGCCGGTCTTCGGGTTCGGCATGAGGCCACGCGGACCGAGCACCTTGCCCAGCGTGCCGACCTTGCCCATGAGGTCAGGCGTGGCGACGGCCGAGTCAAAGTCGGTCCAGCCGCCCTTGACCTTCTCGATCATCTCGTCACCGCCGACGAAGTCAGCGCCCGCGGCGCGGGCCTCCTCCGCCTTCTCGCCGTTGGCGAAGACCAGGACCCGAGCGGTCTTGCCGGTGCCGTGCGGAAGGTTGACGGTGCCACGGACCATCTGGTCGGCCTTGCGGGGATCCACGCCGAGCCGCATCGACACCTCGATGGTCGGATCGAACTTCGTGGTCACGGTGCCCTTGGCCAGGCGCACTGCTGACAGGGGGGAGTACAGGGACGCGGCGTCGATCTTCTCTGCCGCGGCCAGGTAGGACTTGCTGCGCTTCATCTCTGCTCCTTCGCAGGTCGTGGTCCGAGCCGCGCTGGCTCTGCCACTGGGGTGAGTGGTTGCTCTCCGCTCACGCGGAGACGGTTTCATGCTCTCCGCTCACGCGGAGACGGTTTCATGCTCTCCGCTCACGCGGAGACGGTTTCATGCTCTCCGCTCACGCGGAGACGGTTTCATGCTCTCCGCTCACGCGGAGACGGTGATGCCCATCTGACGGGCGGTGCCCTCGATGATCTTCATCGCGGCCTCGACGTCGTTCGCGTTGAGGTCGGGCATCTTGGCCTCGGCGATCTCGCGCACCTGGGCCTTCGTGATCGACCCGGCCTTGACCTTGTGCGGCTCGCCGGAGCCCTTCTCCAGGCCGGCGGCCTTGAGGATCAGGCGCGAGGCCGGAGGGGTCTTCAGGACGAAATCGAACGAGCGATCCTCGAACACGGTGATCTCGACCGGGATGATGCTGCCCCGCTGGTTCTCCGTCGCAGCGTTGTACGCCTTGCAGAAGTCCATGATGTTGACGCCGTGCTGGCCCAGGGCAGGGCCGACCGGCGGCGCCGGGTTCGCTTGCCCGGCCTGGATCTGGAGCTTGATCAGGCCGGCGACCTTCTTCTTCGGTGCCATGGTGTGTCGGGTCCTTCGTTGTGGTGGCCCACCGGGCGGGAGCCCTATGGGGTCGTGCGTTCGTGCTGTGGTTCGTGTTCGTTCTTGAACAGTCGGGCTAGTTCTTGATGATCTGGCTGAAGGCCAGCTCGACCGGGGTCTCGCGACCGAAGATCTCCACGAGGCCGGTGACCTTCTGGGCCTCGATGTTGATCTCGGACACGGTCGCGTGCAGGGTGGCGAAGGGACCGTCCACCACGGTGACGGAGTCACCGATCGAGAAGTCGATCTCGATGGCGGGACCGGCAGCAGCTCCACCGGCGGACGGAGCCTCAGCAGATCCTGCGGCGGCCGACTTCTTCTCCGGTGCCGGCGCCAGGATCGCGACGACCTCGTCGAGGGACAGTGGAGCCGGCTGGTGGCCGTGCCCGACGAACCCGGTCACGCCAGGCGTGTGCCGGATGGTGCCCCACGACTCGTCGGTGAGGTCCATGCGAACGAGCACGTAGCCGGGGAACTTGTTCCGGCGGACGAGCTTGCGGACGCCACCCTTGATCTCGGTGACCTCCTCCATCGGCACCTCGACCTGGAAGACGTAGTCCTCCATGTTCATGGTGGTGATGCGGGTCTCGATGTTGGCCTTGACCTTGTTCTCGTAGCCGGCGTAGGAGTGGATCACGTACCAATCCCCCGGCGCCACCCGCATCTGCTCGCGGAAGGCGGCTACAGGGTCCTCATCCTCGGCGACGATCTCCTCGGCGAGGATCTCTTCGGCGACGAGCTCTTCGGCGACGATCTCGGCCTCGAGCACGACCGCCTCCGCCTCGACGATGGCAGCTGCCTCCTCGAGGGCATCCTCGGCGTCGACGATGGCCTCCGCGACCTCCTCGGGGGTGGCGTCAGCAGGGATGTCGACGACGACCTCGTCACCGCCGGGCGCGGTGGCGAACGGGTCGATCGAGGGCGACGTGGGGTCCTGGTCGGACACGGCGGTCAGTCTCCTTGGGTCGTCGGTCTGTAGCGGGCGTCATCCGAAGATGAGCAGCACGCCTCGGGTGAATACGTAGTCGTAGCCCGCGATGATGCCGGCCATGATGAGGACGAAGATCACGACCACGGTCGTGTAGGCGATCAGCTCCTTGCGCGTCGGCCAGATGACCTTGCGCAACTCGGCGACCACCTGGCGGATGAACAGGGCCAGGCGCGAGAAGACACTGCCCTTGTCCTTGCGACCGCGGGATTCGCGGTCGGACACGGCATCGGTGTCCGTCATCGTCCAGCTCCTATCTCGTGCTCGTGTCCTGCTCAGGTCGTGCTCCGGTCGTGCTCGGGTCGTGCTTCGGTGGTACGAGAGTCGTGCCTGGACCGCCTGCGATGCGCAGGGCACCTCGCAGGGCCGGAGGGACTTGAACCCCCAACCGC
>Ga0315904_10001708_pt1 | contig 34810 bp, 34 predicted proteins | sample LakEriMetagenome_6_FD_203529 | JGI IMG/M metagenome (GOLD analysis project Ga0315904, IMG submission 203529) | Freshwater fungal communities from buoy surface, Lake Erie, Ohio, United States - Buoy 12 MA120 | ecosystem: Environmental > Aquatic > Freshwater > Lake | place: USA: Lake Erie, Ohio...
GGAAACCAGCCCACGGGTATCAATCCTTGAAGTTTGCTTTCGCCTTGGGTTTGAGGCTCAAACTCAACCACAGCGATCGCATTTTGAGTCCCGTTGGCAACGTAGAGCACATCGGGCTCTTTGCCAAAGACCAAGGCGTTTGGGGAGGCTCCGAAGAGCTCCGAAGGATTGGACTTTGTCCAGATCTTTTCTTGAACGCTCAAGGAGTTCAAGTCGATCACACTCAAGAAGTCGCTTGCAGCATTGGCGCAAACGGCGTACTTGCCATCGGGCGATACGACCAGCCCCGAGGGGTGCAAGCCGACGAGTATTTCGTCGACCTTGGACGAATCCAAATCGATGATCGAAACGGAGCCTTCGTTGGCGATGAAGCGTACCGGATCGACGCGTACGAGGGTCCCCTTTCCGGCCGGACCGACAAGATCGGTTTGGCCTGGACGGCGTCCTCCCCAATTGCTGACGATCGCACGATTTCCAACGAGCTTGACGTCATAGGGCGCTACGCCGACATCGAAACTTCGTACGACCAGTCCTGATTCGAGTTGGATTTCCAGCAAACGGTTCGAGAGATTACCGCAGACGAAAAGTTTTTTTCCATCGTCGCTGATCGCCAATCCGCTTGGGATCTCCTGCTTGCGCTGCGGGGCGTTAGCATTCGGAAGAGGGATGGAATACGAGGGACTGACTCGGCCGGACTCATCGACAGCAAAGACCTTGATCGAACCCTGGACATTGCTCATGTAGATCGAGCGGCCATCGGGCGAAAAGACCAGTCCTGTGAAGCTGGCGATGGCTTTGGTGTCGGGTTTGAGGTTGTTGGCGGCTGCTTGATCGGGCGGTGTTTTCGAATCATCGCTCGGCAGATCGACTTGCTGGAGCACTTGGGCCGATTGAGGATCGAGCACCACGAGCTTGCTGGTCTTGCCGCTGGTCACAGCGATTTTGCCATCGGGTGACAACGCGATGACTTGGGGACGCATCCCTGGGAGTTCCTGCCATTTTCCGATCGGGGTCAGTCGCTGGTTGACGGGGGTCTCGATCGATTCGTCGATGGATACTCCGACGTCCTGGGCGATCGTCTGAGGTGTTCTAAGTCCGAGGCTGGCCAGCGCGATGGCAATAAGGATCGATTTCGTTGAGAGCGTCATGGTCAATGAAGTAGGTGGTCCGATGTAGAGGTTCAGGATGAAGCGGTGGAAAAATCGGAAAATATCCTACCGCGCCGCGACGGTCCATTCTTGGAATCCCGAGTTTTTTTAACCATCAGGCAATTCCAAACCTATCGACTCACCCGCGCTTGACTAAAATAAGGGATGGATTTGAAGGAACCTTAACGAAAACAGCCCAATATCATGTCCCCACTCGTCATGGCCATTCTTGGCACTCTCTTTGTCATCGCAGCGATCCTTGTATTGATCTTCCTGGCTGTCCTGTCGAGGTACTTCTGGCTTTGGATACAAGCCATCATGACCGGCGCGAATGTGGGACTCGGGGACTTGATCGGCATGATGTTTCGACGTGTCGATGCCAGGATGATTGTCCGAAGCAAGATCATGGCCGTCGCCGCTGGAATCGACGACCCAGAATTGACCACCAAGGCGCTCGAGGCCCACTATCTCTCCAGAGGCAACGTTCCCCAAGTGATCCGAGCCCTGATCGCTGCTCGCAAAAGTCGGCAGATCAATCTTTCGTTTCAAAAGGCAGCAGCCATCGATTTGGCTGGACGCGATGTGCTCGACGCAGTCCAGACCAGCGTTTACCCCAAGGTCATCGATTGCCCACCGCGAAACAGCGTCAACCCATTTCTCGATGCGATCGCTAAGGATGGAATCCAATTGATGGTCAAAGCCCGTGTGACCGTACGTGCCAATCTAGCCCAACTCATCGGTGGTGCCACCGAAGACACAATCATCGCGCGGGTTGGCCAAGGGATCGTCTCTGCGATCGGTTCGGCCGAAAGCCACAAAGTCGTGCTTGAAAACCCCGACATGATTTCCAAAGCAGTACTCGCAAGCCGTCTGGATGACCAGACCGCTTTCGAGATCGTCTCGATCGACATCGCCGATATCGATGTGGGCGAGAATATCGGAGCAAGACTCCAAGCCGACCGGGCCGAGGCCGACACCCGCGTCGCGCGGGCTCGCGCCGAAGGCCGACGGGCCGAAGCCGTCGCGATCGAACAGGAAATGTTCGCCAAGATCGAAGAGAGTCGAGCCGCCGTCGTCGCCTCCGAAGCAAGCGTTCCGTTTGCAATCGCCGACGCCTTGAAAGACGGCAAGATGAAAGTGATGGATTACTACAAGCTCAAGAACATCACCGCGGATACCGAGATGCGTCAAAGCATCGCCGGAACCAGCACCACCGGTCCCTCGAACGCCCCACAAACACGTCCTGCAAATTAATTCCGTTCCGACCGACGACCATCCCACTCTCATCGACTCGAACCGATAATCATGGCCGACGAACTCGACGAATTTCTCAAGCAAGCTGCCCAGAGACGGATGCGAAGGCAGCAGGAAAGCAAACGCCCTGGGGCCTCTGAATCTTCCTCCGCCCCTATATCCCGTTCGGCACCGGCGAATCCCTCCAAGGGTCCCATCGGTCCTACTGGCAGTTCCAACAAACCGACAGCGAAAATCCCGGGGCTCGCTCCCCCCGAAGCCAAACCCTATTCCCAAACGCGCGGGAACGTTTTCGATGAGGACGCTGCCCTTGCCCAACGGCAGATCGAGTCCTCCCTTGCCAACCGCCATGTTTCGACCCCCATCGACTCGGCCGACGAGGGGATCGATGACTACGTCCGCTCGAATATGCGGGACGGATCCACACTCGGAGACATTCAAAATCGCGATAGAGAAAAAAAGAGGGTCGCCTCGACGAAAAGCAAGCCGACGAGCACCAGCACTTCTTCGGAGCAGCCGATGGTGCATTCGAGGCCCAACGATAACTTGGGCTCGTCGGATCTAATCCATCAGCTTCGCAATCCTCAAACCTTGCGTATGGCGATCCTCGCACACGAAATCCTACGCCGACCCTACGAATGATCCAAGTCGAAAGACCATCGACAACATGACAGACGGACCTGACTTTCTCAAGGGCACCGATGGATTGCTCCCGGCGATCGCCCAAGACGCACAGACCCTCCAAGTCCTAATGATGGCTTGGATGAACCAGGAAGCTTATCTCGAAACCCTCGCTTCTGGATACGCGACCTACTACAGCCGGTCGCGAAAAAAACTCTGGCGCAAAGGAGAAGAAAGCGGGCACCGCCAGCGCGTTCTCCAAGTGCGCGTCGATTGCGATGCCGATTGCATTCTGGTGATGGTCCATCAAACCGGTGCGGCTTGTCACGAGGGCTTCGCCAATTGCTTCTTTCGGCAAGCGACCTCCGATGGCTTGATCGTCGACCAAGTTCGCTTGGTCAACCCCGAATCAGTCTACAAGAACAAACATGGTTCCCAGAGTCTCGATTCTGGTCTTCCCGAGTGACTCGATCCTAAGCGGCCAAGATGCCAGAGCTACCAGAAGTCGAAACCATGCGCAGGGGCTTGTTCCCGGCTATCGGTGGAAAGATCCGCCGTGTCGAGTTCCCCGAGAGCCGTTATCGACCGATCGTGATGAGTCCAGCACCTAGCCTCTGGGATTCAAGCCTAGTGGGCCGATCGGTCCTGGGGATCGACCGAATCGCCAAAAGGGTCTTGATCCGACTCGACGACGACTTTCAGATTGTCCTGCAGCCCAAGATGGCAGGCTTGACCTTGGTCGCCGATCCGCCGACTCTCGAACACATCCGTCTGGTGATTCATCTTGAGAATGCTCACTGCGAGCGGATCCTCTATTGGGACCGCCGCGGATTGGGGACAGCCCATATCTGGTCGGCAGATCAATGCGACCGATTCCTCGGCCCATCGGTCCTCGGGCCCGACGCGTTGAAGATCGATGCAAAGGAGTTTCATCAGCGGTACGGCAAGCTCAAGCGGCCGGTCAAGCCCGCTCTGCTCGATCAGCGACTCGTGGCAGGCGTGGGCAACCTCTATGCGTCCGAAATTCTCCATCGAGCAGCGATCGACCCTCGAACCTTGTGTCTGCGAATCAGCAAACCCAAATGGCATCGTATCCACCAGATCATGCAGCAAGTGCTCCTCGATGCGATCGACAACGAGGGCTCGACGCTCTCCGATGGGACTTACCGAAACGCGATCAATGGCGAAGGTGGCTTTCAGCACTTTCATTTGGTCTATGCCAGGGATGGGCAAATCTGTACGTCCTGCCGATCCGGAACGATTCGACGCATCGTCCAATCGCAACGCAGCACGTTTTTTTGCCCAGAGTGCCAGAAAAGAGGGTAAGGGACCCTAAGGTTCGTCGCCGGGCCAATCGATGGTCTGATCCAATGACTTCACACGCTTGAGCCCTCGCTCCCAAAGCGGACCGATCATCGCCTCCTCGAGCCGAACGTCTGCATCGTTGCGGATCGCTTCAGGGCCCAGCAATTCGCGATTCGTCCAACGCTTGGTGTTTTTCCAAAGCTCCAGCGTGCTGCCGTTGGTTTTTGTCCACGTGCCAATCCACTCCGTATCGACCGACTCGGACGATTTGGTTGGGAGTACCTCATGGATCCAATCGGCCGGATTCGAACTGCCTTCTTCCCTCCAAACCACGGCATGCTTGCCCGGTTGTTCAAGAAATTCGCGAACTTGAATTCGCCAATGCTCTTGCTTCATCAATTGTTCGCTAGGAACGATCATCCATTGAGCTTCGCTCGGGCACCGATCCGTAGCCCGGGCATCGGCGTACTTGTTCAGCAGGGCAAATGCATGGTAGTGATCTTGTCGGTCGGCCGATCCCCAGTAAATCTTGCGGTCCGCAAGGGGCTCGACGCACCATACGAGCGAACGGCCCGCATCGGCCGCTAGCCCGCGAGCCAGACGATCGGCTGGCTCCTTGTTGGAACCTGCTGCCCATCGAGCGCATTGGAGCCATAGGCGTCGGTTGTCTGCGTAGTTGAGGAACAGTCCGCCGATCGCGTTTTGGTCACCCAGGACCACGATCCGCCCGGCCCCAAACTCCTTGGCCGCAAGAACCGCGAGAGGTCCGTTGGGCTCGTCGGGTTGCTGTTGGAAATCGCCGGTAAATCCCATGTCTTTACCTTCGCCGTACATCGGGATACGCCCCCGATCCGCCCAACTCGTAGGGCTTGTCCATGCGACGGCAAATCGCGCGTCGACCGTACCACCGGTCTGAATGCCTAGATGCTCGATCCCCGAGACAATCGGGTGATCGCCAAAGGATTCGATCAGGATCCAGCCGGCTCCTTGCCCCAGAGTATAGGGTGCATGTTCGCAAGCCGTCGCGCTGGATAGATTCAAATCGAGTTGATCCATGAGCGGTTCGAGCGCATGGTTGTGGAAGTAGCAGTTGGTGTGGTCGGTGATGATGATCAGACCAGCGCCCTGTTGGACAAATTCGCGAAGTGCAGCGATCTCCGAAACTCGGAATGCTGGACGATCGGCCGACACAAGGTTAAGGACGACAAGGTCGAGCGAAGCGAGAGACTCCGCGTCCCAGGCCTCGAGTTGCACATCGACCTGCCAGCCCATGGCCGAAAGAGCCTGTGCGGCGCGCGAAGGACCTGCAAGCAGGTGGTACTGGTTGAGTCCAGGTTGTGGGAGTGTTTCGATCCATGTGTGCGAGTGCATCGCATCGAAACGGACCCGGATCGGAGCGTCCGGAATTTGGGCGAGACTCGGAAACGAGCCCATCAACCCAAACATTGCTAAGCAACAGGTAAATTCCACGATCGGACGTCGAGGTCTCATCGTGAGGGTTTGCTCAATGGGTTTTGAATGTACTGCGTGTAGCATCGCTTGCAGAGAATGTACTGACGGCGTTGGTACCAATCATCTCCGAAATCGGACGAACTGATCTCGTCGGCCGATTCGATCATCGCTTCGATATCGCTCAGTTGGTCCTCGTGGGACTCATAGTCCTGATCGTCCACGTAGCCCTCGGCCTCGATTTCGATGGTGATCGTGTAATGGAGATTTTCGAGGGTCTCCAAGGCCTCTTGGCATCGGTCGCAACGAGAGTTTTGCACGTCGGGCCTCAGGCGATTCGAATAGCGAAAGAAAGAGTCAAACGAATTGGCGAGTGCGATTAAGGTTGGTTTCGGTTTCGAGCTTCGGATTGCAGGTCCGCGATCTCTTGGGCCAGCGGCCCAAGATCTTGGATCGGCTCGACCTCGGGATCCCTGGGGCCAACTTGGCGCTGGTTGCATCGAAAGAACTCAGACAAGTAGTGTTGGGGCGCGTTGTGTTCGGGGACCTTGAAACGGTCTCCCTTCTGCAAAATCGGTCGGTATTCGTGCATTTGACCAAACTGCCGGTCACCAGCAACTTGGCAGGGAATCCAATGGCCTTGGCCCTCCTGGTCCTCAAGGTAAAACTCTGGATAGCAGTGGTTTGGAATCCATACGCAACGGGCTGGGATGTTGCTTGCTCGGCATAGGGCAATGAAAATTCCAGTCATCTCCTCGCAGTCCCCTCGCTTGTCTTTCATCGCCTCGCGCGTGTTGCGGATCGGGCCATTGGTGTACTCGATGTTCTCTCGAACCCACTCGTAAATTTTTTCGACATGCTCCCAAGCGGTAACGGGTTTGGAATCCTTGATCGACTTGACGATCCGTTTGATGTCTGATGCCCCCGCATCGATCAAGGGGCTATTGCCCAAGAACCAATTGAGCTCCTTGGGCGTCTTTTTCGGAATCACAAAGATCGATGGGTCCGTCGGAGCGGAGATAAACGACTTCTCGATCTGGATTTCGAACATCAGCTCCATTTGACTGTTGGGTTGCATCGCAGGAATGCTCATGACCAACTGCCGAGCCGTCACGGGTGCATTCGGAGGCAAATCGCGATACTGCCACTGAGCATTCGGCGGAATATTCGATTGCTTGATCTGCACCGTTTGCTCCGGCCAATCGGTCGGAAACGCTAAAGTTGCAAAAAGGTTCGTGCAGAAGTTGTCGTTGGAATTGAACTTCATTCCGAACTTCATGTCGAGCTTGCGAGGCGCAAAGTAACCGACTCCCTTGCTGTCGCTCTGGCTGGCGTTCTTGCTACCGGCTGGGGCCTCTTGGTCCTGGGCAAAGGCCCATGCAGCTTGGCAGCTAACGAGGCTGCAGTTGACGACGCTCGGGAACAGGACGAGTCCTGTGATGCCACGGCAAAGCAAATCCCTTCGAGACAACGCGTCTATCCACGGTTCTTTCATGATCGCACTTTGTTGATTGTTTTGCCCGGGTTGATTGCTGCGCTCGGGCGGATTGCTGCGCTCGGTAAGCTGGCACTGGTTGCAGTCGGTACTTCTAGTGTAATTGGATTTTTTTCGGCTCTTGGGCATCCTGGGCTTGCCCGAAAAAGCTTACGCCCTTGTCGAATTCCCCGGCTTTGCTCCCACCCCCCTGCACACTACGCTAGAATCGCTAGCATTACGGCTTTGATTTATTGATTCTTAGGAGTTCCCCATGATTTGGAACGGCAGGACCCACGGGCACGATCGGCGCCTGGCTCGAGCATTTGCGGTGTTTTTATCCTCGTTTTTGGCGTTTCTTGCTGGCTGTCTTGGGGAAATGCCGGTGGTGTTGGGCCAGTTGGAAAAACCCCAGGAGGCAATTGCCCAAACGTTGCCTGTGGGTGCCGAGCAGATCACGGCTGGCAGAGTGACGGCAACGATCTCGTTTTTGGCCAGCGATGAGCTTGCAGGCCGCGAGACGAATAGCAAAGAATTTGAAATCGCTTCGGCTTATGTGGCAGCCCGATTCCGAGGGGCCGGCCTCGAGGGCGCAGGACCCGAGGGAAGCTTCTACCACGAGACGAAAGTCAGCCAGTCGCGAGTACCGTCCGACACAGTTTTGCTCCAAGACGACGGAGTGCCGGTGGCTCACTACGGACTGCTGAGCACGGGCGAGCAAGCCTGTGCGCTTCGGGGGCCGGTGATGGATGTGTCGCTCGAATCGCTTCAGTCCCCGGAGGCCGATCTTAAGGGGCTCAAGGGCATCGTTCGAGGGAAATTCGAAACGCAGGCCAAAGGTTCTCGTGCCCTATCGCAACTGAATCGTCTTGCACAAAGGCTCCAAGCCGCTGGTGCCGAAGCCTTGCTGTTGGATTGCGATCCGCAAGATCTGTGGATCGAGCAAGCCGAGTTGGCCCGTTCGAAGCCCAAGCTGGATCGCAGCGACCGCGCGGGGATCCCGATCTTGCTGATCCCGTCGGCGGTAAGTTTCCCTGGCCCGATCCAGCTCAACACCTCGGCGATGAAAAAAGACGACAAATCGATGCGCAATGTGATCGGGGTGCTTCGTGGATCCGATGAGACGTTGCAAAAGCAAGCGGTTCTTTACAGCGCGCACTTGGACCACTTGGGGGCCAATCCCGCGCTTCGCGACGATGCGATCTTCAATGGAGCCGATGACGATGCGTCCGGAGTCACGGCCGTTGTGACGCTTGCCGACGCGATTGGCAGCATGAAAGAACGTCCGAAACGATCGGTGCTGTTCATGACTTTTTGGGGAGAGGAATCCGGGTTGCTCGGTTCGAAGCAGTTTGTTGCGAACCCTTCTTGGCCATTGGATCAGATCGTTGCGAACATCAATATCGAAATGATTGGGCGGCCCGAGGGTGGAGCCAGGGGGAAAATCTGGATGACCGGGTGGCAGGAATCCGACCTTGGAATTCTGATGAGTCGTTCGGCAAAAGACTGGGGAATTGAGATTTTTGAGCATCCAAAATTCAGTTCCATGCTGTATCGATCCAGCGACAATTGGTCTTTTGTAGAACGTGGGGTTATCGCCCATAGTTTCTCTGCCGGATCGCTTCATCCCGACTACCACCAGGTCGACGACGAATGGGATCGGCTGGAGATTCCGCACATGACGCAAGTGATCCAGGGTTTATGGCTCGGCTCCCTGCCGATCCTCGAGGGCACCCAAACCCCTAGCAAAGCAGCCCGCTGAGTTTTTGTTTCCTACCAACCGAAAGTCGATTGCCGATGAGTCAAAAGAAAGTCCTGTTTATCGTTGGTGATTTCGTCGAAGACTACGAAATCATGGTCCCTTACCAGATGCTATTGATGGTCGGTCATGCGTGCCATTGCATCTGTCCGGGAAAGTCCTCTGGGGATTATGTCATGACGGCGATTCATGATTTCGAGGGGCATCAGACCTACAGCGAGAAGCCTGGGCACCGATTTGTGCTCAACGCGGACTTCGCAACGATCGATCCGGAGAACTACGATGCGTTGGTGTTGCCTGGAGGAAGAGCGCCGGAATATTTGAGGATGAATGCGAGGGTCTTGGAGATCGTCAAGCATTTTGCCAATGCCGGAAAGCCGATCGCTGCGATTTGCCATGGGCCTCAGATTCTCTCGGCCGCCGGTGTGCTCGTCGGCAAGGAATGCTGTTGTTATCCCGCCGTCGAGTACGAGGTGACCGCAGGTGGTGGCAAGTACGTAGCCCCCAATGAGCAGTTCAACAGCGCGTGCGTTTCAGGGAACCTTGTCACGGCCGCCGCTTGGCCTGCACATCCGGCTTGGATGCAGGCCTTTGTCGCATTGCTTGGAACCAAGATCGAGCTCTAGGCCGATTGGGATTTAGAGGGTTTTGTTGAAGCTATACGAGCCCGGTTGTCGGACTTCGACGGCCGGGGCATCTCCCCATTCGATCTTGTCGGGAACCAGCGACAATTTGCTGTCCTTGAGATCATCCCATCGGATGACTTCGCCCGAGTAAGCGGCTTCGCGGCCCATGATCGCCATGAGTGTGCTCTTGCACATGTAGTCGCCATTGTTCAATGGGGTGCCTTCGCGAATCGACTTCATCAAGGCGACGTGCTCGAGGTAGTACATGCTGGGCTTTTCCCCCTTGAATTTCCAAGGGTTCTCGCCGGTGATTTCGTTGGCAAGCACCTTGGCAGTGCCTTTGGTGCCGTAGACGAAATCCTCGGTTTCGTTGAAACAGTTTGGCATCTGTCGGGTCGCCGCGTAGGTTCGGGTGCCGTCGGCCCATTCGTAGACCACGTAGAAGTGATCGTAGATGTCGCCATACTCCGGATCGGTGCGAACTTGACGCCCTCCCATTCCATAGGCCAAGACAGGAGGCACATCGTTGTGGAGCCACATCGATTTGTCCAGTGAGTGGATGAACTGTTCGACGATATGGTCACCGCTTAGCCAACGGTAGTACAGCCAGTTCATGACTTGATTGTGCATCGGCGTCCAGTAGTCCTTCGGTTCGCGGATCCATAGGGTTCCGGCGAGGTAGTTTTCTTGGACGGAAATCAGCTCACCGATTTTCCCGCTGTGGATTTGCTCCATGGTTGCCTTGACCCCAAGATCATAGCGCCAGCATAGACCTGAGACGAGCGACAAACCTTTGGCCTTGGCCGCTTCGCTAGCGGCCATCACGCGGCGAACTCCGACCGGATCGACGGCGATGGGTTTCTCGCAGAAGATATGCTTACCGGCTGCGACCGCAGCTTCCATGTGCATCGGGCGAAAGCCCGGTGGGGTCGTCAGCAACACGACATTGATGTCGGTTTGCAGAAGCTTATCGATCGCGTCTAAACCCGAGAAAGCTTGGTCGTCTGGCACGGCATATTGCTCGCCCAGAGTCCGCTTGAGGTTGTTTTTGGCTGCTTGAAGGCGATCGTCGGTGACCTCGGCAACGGCCGTCAGTCGGCAACCGGAGTCGGCCGTCATCGCGTCTTTAGCGGCACCTGTTCCGCGTCCACCGGCACCGACGAGCCCGACCTTGATGATGTCGGAGCCTTGGGCATGGACCGAGCGGTTGAAGAAACTCGCTGCCAGTCCACCGGCAGCGGCCGAGGCGACAAACTCCCGTCGGCCCAGGTGGCTCGACGCATCGGCTCGAGCCGCAAGTGCTTGAACATCGGACTTCGAGGCGGTCTTTACAGAATCCAAGGGTGATTTGCGATCGGAACTCATGGAAGGAATCACTCGGGTAGGGGTGACGAAATAGGAGGGACGGCGTATCTTGGAGGGAAACCAAGGTTGCAAACGGGCTTCGTTTATAACCCAAGGATTTTCGCATGCAACAGAGCAAAAGATAATCCAAGGTGGAAATTCGCCCGAACCCAAGCCTCTATTGCCCTGAAAATCGTCTCAAACCGAAGCCTCTTTTACCCGAAGACCATCGAGATGGAATCGATCGACCAAGACTCACCCGTGAACGATTTACCGGAGCATGAGTCTTTGGACCGGACTTTTCGCGAACCGATCGATGAGGTTCGATTTGGCCAAGCGATCGCGACGCTGCTGCCGATCGAGCTGGAGATCGGATCGGGCAAGGGACTTTTTCTGACCAATGCAGCACAGTCCGATCCGAGTCGATTTTTCATCGGCCTGGAGCTTGCAGCCAAATACGCCCGCGAGGCGCAATCCAAACTCGAGCGGCTGAAGATCCAAAATGCGGTCTTTATCGCAAGCGATGCGACTCGCGTCATCGCGACAGAAGTTCCCGATGAATCGCTCGTCGCGGTGCACGTCTACTTTCCTGACCCATGGTGGAAAGCCAAGCACAAGAAGCGCCGGGTTTTGTCCGATGAAACCATCGTGCACATCGAGCGGGTGTTGAAGCCTCACGGGGAGCTCCATTTTTGGACCGATGTGCTCGACTATTACGAAATCGCTGTTCCTCGAATCGTCGAGCTGACCTCCCTGAGCGGACCACACTACATTCCGGAGCCGACCAGCACGCACTCGATGGACTACCGCACCCATTTCGAACGACGGACCCGACTCAACGGACTGCCAGTCTACCGAGCCCGTTTCGTGCGAAATGTTCAGTAGGACGAATCTTAGTGGGCGGAATCATGGAAAGATTTGAATACTCAACCCCGACGATGGGGACGATTCTCAAATTCGTCGTGATCGCTCCAACGCAGACCATCGCCGAGCGTTGGATCGACGTGGGCTTGAGCGAAATCGAACGCTTGATCCCAATCTTCAACAATTACTCCCCAGCGAGCGAAATCTCGAAGCTCAACGCCCGCTGTGGCACTCGCACGGAGATTTCGGCGGACCTTTATCGAGCCATCGAGCATTCTCGCCGTTGGCATGAGTTGTCCTCGGGCGTTTTCGATATCACCTGTGGCGCACTGTTCGAGCTTTGGAAACAAGCTCGTGGCAATCGCAGACTCCCAGCCAAAGTCGAACGCAAAGAGGCACTCGAGCGAAGCGGCTGGAACTATGTCGAATGCACGGCAACGCAGGATCCTGAGGCCCCTGATGCAAGATTCTTTCTGACCGTTCATCGACGAGCACTGGTTCTGGACCTATCGGGAATCGCAACCGGATACATCATCGATTCACTCGCCGATCGGATGATCCTCGCCGGATGCAAGGCGTTCCTGATCGACATCGGTGGCGATATCCGACTCGGAGAATCCCCATTAGGAAAAGAGGGTTGGCGGGTCCAAGTCGCCGGACTGGAAAAGAGCGATCCTGCGATCATGGAGTTGTCGCTGGCGAATTGCTCGTTGACCACTTCGGGCGATCGCAATCAATCGCTGGTACTCGACGGGGTGACCTACAGCCACCTGATAGACCCTCGAACGGGGGAACCGCTGACGAACCACCAAAGCTGTACAGCGATTGCATCGACGACGATCGATGCCGATGCGGCGGCCACGGCATTGAGCGTGTTGGGGCGAGCCGCAAGTTCCCAGCGATTCGAAACGCTTCCGATCGATCAAGCGGTTCTCTTGTATTCGGAGTTGGAAAGCGGTCCGGCGCAGCGTTCAACGATCCGTTTTTCTAGGCTCTTGGCTGAAAAGTAGAGACCTAGGAACCGCGAGCAAAGCGACAGAATTTGCGCGGTCTTGCTTTTCTCGTGCTCGTGCTCATGCTCGTACTCGTACTCGTACTCGTACTCGAAAAAATAGCACTCGGACTCAAAGATACCGCCTCGAGTCGCCGAATGGATTTCACGAAATCGATAGCTGAAAAAAATCACCAACCAATCACAACGCTTCGATCACCTTCAACGCAACGGATTCGAACTTCTCTTGCCAAGTCGCATCGAGGATGCAGTCGCTGTCTTCTTGGGCATTCCCCAGGTTTTTAAGTTGCTCGGCTGTTGGGCAGTAGTAGATGTAGCCATTGGTATATCCGGACACAAACACTTGGGGGATCTGGCTTGCTTGCTGGATATTGAGTCCGACCTGGACGGTCAATTCGCCCGGAAAAGTCACCAGTCGGAAATCCCCCAATCGCAATCCGCAGATTTCGACATCGATGGTGCGTTTTGAAGCGGTCGTATTGTCGATGTGATGGGAACGCAAAAGAGCCAGATTCGTTTGGAGCCGAGTCAGGGTCTCCATGGTTTGGATGTTTTCGATGTAGGCGGCGATATTCCTGCGGTTTTCCGAGTCCAAGCGTTTGAGGTCCTCGCGACCTTGTTCTTTTTCGCGGAGGTAGCGATGGGAATAGTACGAAGGGTGTTCGGCATCGAGTTGGTATTGGACGACTAGCGGAAGAAAAGTCTTGAGATTCAGGCTCGTTCCTTGCAAGTTATTGACCAATCGTTCGCGTTCGGCCTGCATCTCGGCGATACGAGGTTCTAGGTTTGCTCGGGGGACTTCGATCATCGTGTGCGAATAGGAAATCGGGGCATTGTTTCGCGTTTCGATTTGGCGAATTGCTCGCAGGGTGCTAAGTCCCAAGAGGGTACCATGCCAGTTCCCATCGCGAGGCTGATGCACATCCTTGTACCGTACTGGGTTGATATCCCCGCCGCATCCTTGGAAGAAAAGCGCAACGCAATCGCCACCCAGGTTTTCTTCGATCAGGCTCGAAGCCGCACCCGAGAGATCGGCGGTATTGCCTCCGCTGGCTGCACCTTGGATCGGATGGCAAGCGAATTGGTAAAGCACGGCCAGGGGTGAGCCATCGAGTCGATCGATCCGGACGACCCCGATCTTGGGGTCGACTGTTCCGATCCCAGCGACTTGATCGTCTGGTGGGAGTGCATAGGCATGTCGAACATCGATCTCTTTTCCGTCCTTCATCTTGAGTCGGCGATTTTCCATGATTCGATCCTCGGACCCGATCCCTGATCCGATTCTCACGGGTGTCATCTTGCTTTTGGCCAGAGCGATCGCAGCGAACGTGCGATCCGCAACATCATCGCATACCATGCCGTGGCAGTGGCTAGCGTTGACGACCAGCCGATTTGCTGGAATCCCAAGTTCCTGTTCCATGCGTTTGCGAACAGTCGGCAGGTAATCGTTTTTGATAGGACCGATTTGACCGATGGCGACCGCATCGACACTGACCAAAACCACGGTGTTATCCCCGGATTCGATCACCAGGGCTTTGGCAAACAGAGGGTCATTGACCGGTCCGGCTTCGAGCTTGGTGATATCCACTTTTGCCACCCCCGCCCGGATGGTTTGGCCCATGCTCCAAGAGGGCAGGATAAGCGACAGGCCAACGGCCAAACACATCGAGCAGAAACGGTAGTTCAACATAAGTTTGAAGTTTGAAGTTTGAAGTTTGAAGTCAGCGAGGTGACGTCAGTATAGAGCAGGCAGCAGTCCCTGCCAGAGTTCCGGCAGTTCCCTGTAGTGGATCTCCCGCAGAGATCCGGCTGTTTGGATTTTAGCCCAGAGGGCGACAATTCTCTGCCATTAGTGCGTAAGCCACCGGATTGCGACGGCTAAAGTCACGCTTTCTCTCGGTGCCTCTGGTTTTCCTCTCCGTGCCCTCGGTGCCTCTACTGTTTCGCTCTCTTATCCCACCAAGCACCCGCGATCGCTCTCAGCCTTGTACTAGCAACTTCCTCGCCGTTGGCTGCGGGTTAAGCGAAACTGCGCCTTGAGGCGAACTCAAGTGGCACTAGCTATCCTGGCCGAACCATTTGAAACAGATCGGTGCTCCGGCACCAGTGTTCGCCCCCTAAACGGGCTACGGATCGCAGACGCCTCGGGTCGACTTTCCCGTCGTTATCGAGAATTTTTGGATCGATATGCATCATCACGACATCGCCGATGATCAAGTTCGCTGCGATTGGACCATCCCCTACCGGAACGATCTGACGCAGTCGGCATTCGAGCGCAAAGGGAGCATCGGCCAACCGAGGGACCTTCACCAGAACGCTAGGGACGGTCTGTATCCCAAGCGCTGCGACCTCGCTTTGCTCCGGTGGGAATGAGGCGCTCGAAGCGTTGATCGCCTCAATATCCGGTTCGGTCGATCCATGAATGACGAATTCCCCGTGATGCTCGATATGGATCAGCGTGTCCTTCTTGGTCGAATCCCGCTTGAGCGTCGGCGAGAAAACCACCACCGGAGGGTTAGCACCAAAGACATTGAAAAAACTGAAAGGAGCCAAATTGACTATACCTGTCGAGGACAACGTCGTGACCCAAGCGATCGGTCGCGGGGCGACCAAGGAGACCATCCATTGATACACTTCTTGGACGGGGATTTTTGATATTTCAATTTGCATAGGTTAGTCCGTAGGGGAAATCGGATGGTCGGAAAACAGGGAGGATGCTCAGGCCATCGATTAGAGCCAGGAAAACGGATAGCTCGGATCGTCCAAGGCCAAGGATGCTTCGGTTCGATGCAGGGGGCGAAAGGTATCGATCATCACCGCCAATTCGTCGGTCCGCTTCGCATCGCGACTCGCGGCGATCGTCCCTGGGTGGGGGCCATGGGGGATCCCGTGCGGGTGCAAGGTGATCGAATCGAGTTCGACACCACGCCGACTCCCGAACTGACCGGCCACGTAGTAGAGCAGTTCGTCCGATTCGACATTGCTGTGCGCATAAGGAACCTTGATGGCCTCAGGATGGGTATCGAGCATCCGAGGTGCAAAGGTGCACACGACGAACCCGTCGGTTTGGAACGTTTGATGGATGGGTGGGGGTTGATGGACCATCCCGGTAATCGGCTCGAAATCCAGAGCGTTGAAGGCGAATGGATAGACAAGACCATCCCATCCGACGACATCGAACGGATGATTCCCGAGGATGTACTGGGTCCACCGATCTCCATCGCGCAGTTCAACGACGTAGGATCCTTCGGAATCGACCGGCTCGACCCATTGAGGGCCTCGCAAGTCCCGTTCGCAGAAAGGGGCCCCCAAGCGGAACTGACCGTCCGGGTTCATGTAGCGACTCGGGAAACCGATCGTCCCTCTGGACTCGACGATCAGCAAATCGGCTTGGTCGATCGCATCGAATTCGATCTTGAAGGTCGTGCATCGAGGGATCACCAAATAGTCGAGATCCCGGAACGGGACCGATCCGAACATGCTCAAAAGTCGACCGGTCCCGGATCGAACAAACCACAGTTCATCTTGGGCTGTGTTGCGATAGAAGAGCTCTTGTTCGAGAGCCGGTCGGGAGCGAGTGATTCGGACATCAGCGTTTTGAAACAAAGGCAACCGTCCATGGATCGCGTCTTGGACCCGCATGATTTTTGAGGTTTTCAGATGGATGTGCCGCAGGGCATCCGGCTCGGCCATCGCCACAGGCTTCGGTGGCATGGCATTGATGGCCAACACCCGAGTCGGAGGTCTCAGGTGATACGCGATGCTGTAGGCTCTGTGGAAGCCTTCGGTTGAAATCACCTCTTCGTAGAAGATTCCTTCGCCTTGATACCCAGGACTCGTTCGGTGAGCGATATGCCGCTTGGGTGGGATCGAACCACGTTGCAAATACTGAGGCATCGATTATTTCCTAGAGGGTAAAGGTAGGGGATAACCCACCGAGTTTTGCAATTCGCCCAATCGCTCGACGAACAAGCTGACTCGGTCGCCGGGTTGCAACCATCCCCCTGTTTTCTCAGGAGTAAGTTCCAGGATGCACCCGGTCCCGACGGTGCCCGAGCCGATCACATCCCCCGGCATGAGTTTGGTATCCCGGCTAGCATGGGCCAAGATCTGCGGCCAGGTCCAGTACATCGAGTTGGCGTTCCCGCGTGAAACCTCTTTACCGTTGATTTCGGCGGTCATGACCAAGTCGAATCGACCTTGGTCGTACCGGTCCATCAGCGACGCGATTGGAACCCATCGAGGACCAAACGCGTTGGCGAAATCCTTGCCTTTGGCAGGCCCCAATCCGACGGCCATCTCCTGCCGTTGCAGATCCCTGGCCGACCAATCGTTGTAGATCGTCATTGCGCAGATGCAGTCCATCGCTGAGTCATCGGCCGGCAGATCGATCGCTTCGTGTCCTACCATCAGGGCGATTTCGAGTTCGAAATCCAGTTCGAGGGTCCTGCGAGGAGGAACGACCAGATCGCCGTGCCCGAGGATGGAATTGGGGTTCGAGAAGTAAAAAACCGGGATCTCGTACCATTGAGGGACCATGTCCAATCCGCGTTGGGATCGGCAGGTCCGCACGTGCTGTTCGAAGGCATAGAAATCGCGGATCGTGCGAATTTTCGGTACATCGGTGGTCGATTCCATCGTCGGTTCCATCGTCTCCATCGGAAATTACCCCTATCGCTTCATGATGAAATCGTCGAAGCACAAGAGCATTCCAGCGACCACGGCCGTGGAGGCCAAATCGGTAGCGTCGCACTGCGGATCGATTTTCAAGTCCCCGACTCCCAAGTACTCTTGGACCGCTTGCGGGTTGGCTAGAAAGTAATCGCGCTGCTCCTGATAGGTTTGCTCTAAAATCTTCGATTCGGCAGCGGCAAGTCGTCGGCTGAGGATCCGCATGCTCAGGGATTCGAAGCGTTTGTCAAGCGTTTCGGGGGTGGGCCCAGACGCCTCGGAATGCTCCTCCGACTTAAGTACGATCTGCGCAGCGTTTCGGGCCGCTTCGATGTACTGAGGGTCGTTGAGCAATACCAGGGCTTGAAGCGGAGTGGTCGTCGTCTCACGGCGGGCGGTACACGTTTCACGACTCGTCGCATCGAAGGCGAGCATGCTCGGGGGAGGAGCAGTGCGTCGCCAAAAGGTGTACATGCTGCGGCGATAGAGCCCTTCGCCCTTGGCCTGCGCATAGGATTTGCCCGTCCCGGCCTCTTCCCATACCCCGGGGGGTTGATAGGGCATCACGCTCGGTCCACCGACTTTGGGGACTAGCAGGCCGGAGACGGCCAAGGCCGCATCGCGGACTTGTTCGGCCGAGAGCCGGTGGCGAGGGCCGTGAAACAAGAGCTTGTTGTCCGGATCGATCGACTCCCAGCTCGGATCGCGTGGAACCGACGACTGACCGTAGGTTGCCGACAGGACCACCTGCTTGCAGAACCGTTTGACATCCCAACCGCTCGATACAAAGTCGCTGGCCAGCCAATCGAGCAATTCCGGGTGCGTCGGCACAGCGCCCTGGCTGCCGAAATCTTCCAGCGAAGCGACAATGCCTCGGGAGAAGAAGACCGACCACCAACGATTCACCGCCACGCGGCTCGTCAGAGGGTTTCGATCCGAGACGATCCACTGTGCGAGTTCGAGCCGATTGGGTTTGGACTCCGAGTCGGGCCGCTTCCAGGATCCCGAAACACGCTCAGGGGGATGGGGTTCGACACGATCTCGGGGAGCATCGTAGGCGCCGCGTTCGAGGATGTGCATCGGGCGGGGGACGATCGCAGGAGCCATGGTCATGACGGTGCGAACCGTTGAGATCCAATCGTTTTGCTCTTTGCGTAGGGTCGCAAGTTCCTCGGTCAATCGATCGTAAGTTTCCTCACCTCGGAGCAAGGGGGCTTCCCAGTGCGAGGATGCTTTTGCAAGCAGCATCGCGCGGCGTTGCTCGGGCATTTCGGGGGCCGATGCGAGGAACAAATTCATCACATCGCGGGTGGCCAGTTCGTAGTCGAAAATTTTTAGGTCATCGATCTTGCCGTCGCGAAACCCAACGTCGCGAAACCGAGCACCGAGCGAGAATTGAACGCTGCCGGCGTTGGAGTCTCCCCATTCGCTTCGGTATCGAAAATCGCGAGTCAGTTGGTCACGGACCGTTTGCAGTTCGGTCGGCAAGCCATCGACATAGAGACGGATTCCAGAGGCGCGACTCGAACCATCGTAGGTGACAGCCAGGTGCGTCCAAGTTTGGACTCCGATCGCTTCGGTCGCCTCGACTCGGATCGCATCGCCGGGCCAAAAGTGGACCAACGAAAATTGCGGCTTGCCGTTGTCGAGGACCAGTTGGAGTCCTCGAAAAGCGGCATCCTCGGCGGCGACGGATTGATGAGCCACGATGACCCGGGGGGCGTGGTGGTCTGGATAGACCCACAGGGAGAAGCTCAAGGGAGTTTCGCGACCGAACTGCCGTTGAATGGTTTTTGCAGGCTCGGTCGGATGCGGTAGGTTCAGTGCAAACGAGGATGCGTCATCCCCGTTGAATTTCGTCGATTGGCCGACGATTCCCGGCTCGCTGCCCTCGAGAGGGAACTCCCAAGTTGGCTTAGGGGGCGAGGCATCCGAGGAGGTCGGTTGGTTTCGATGTTGGAGGATCCATTGGTCCCGAGTTTTCTCGCGAGCTTTGATTTCCGCGATGAGCCGTTGATCCTTGGCGGCTTCCTCGGGGGAGAATAGAGCCAGTGCCGGGGTGGGGGTTGCACGGGTGAAGTGCGAGTACAGGCCGTGTTCATCGATGTCGGCGAAATAAGCGGCTAGCGAGTAAAAATCTTTTTGCGCGATCGGATCGTATTTATGGTCATGGCAGCGCGAGCATTCGAAAGTTAGGCCCAGGAACGCCGTCCCGGCCGTAACGGTTCGGTCGGCGATATACACTTGTCGAAACTCCTCCTCGATGCTTCCACCTTCGTTGGTTTGGCGATGAAGTCGGTTGAAGGTCGTGGCGAGTTTCTGCTCTTGGGTAGCGTTTGGGAGAAGATCGCCGGCGAGTTGCCACGTGATGAACTGATCGTAGGGAAGGTTCTTTGCAAAGGCGTCGATCACCCAATCGCGCCAGGGCCAAACATCCATTTGGACATCGGCTTGGTACCCGAAGGTATCGGCATAGCGGGCCACATCGAGCCAAAGGTTAGCCATGCGTTCTGCGTAAGGCTTGGAGTTCAGGAGTTCATCGACGATCCTGCTTTTGTTGGTTGCCGATGGGTCAGCAGATAGCGATTCGACGTGTTCGAAGCTAGGTGGGAGTCCTGTCAGGTCCAGGCAAGCGCGTCGGAGCCAGACCAGCGCGTCGGCTTGAGGGGCTGGAGCAAGACGTCGATCGAGCAACTGGCGAAGTACGAAACGATCGATCGGGGACTGGTTCCAGCGAGAGAGTTCCGCGCTGAAATCGGTTTTGAGCAGAGGGATGTTTTCGAGGTCTTGGGCAGTCAATTCAGGCGGGTTGGCCCGTGGGACGGGTGGAACGAAAGCCCAGTGGGTTTGGTACTTTGCTCCTTGTCGGATCCATTCGGCGATCAGATCGCGTTGTTCTTGGGTGATCGTCTTGCCTGTTTTTGGGGGAGGCATGAGCGTATCGGGGTCATTGGAGAGGATGCGTTCGAGGATTGCGCTCGCTTGGGGGTTTCCCGGAACTATGGCGTTTGCATCGAGGGCTGCTTGGCGATCATCGAGTCTCAGGTCGGCTTGGCGCGAGTGGGGGTCAGGACCATGGCAGGCGAAGCAGGCATCGGAGAGGATGGGTCGGATATCTCGATTGAATTCGATGGTCGTTGGTGGTTCGCAGGCCGAGGCTGGCAGGATCGATGCCAGCGCGATCGCCACGAGACAGAAGAGCGAAAGGAGCCCGGGGCGGCAGGAAAGCCCTGGGCGGCAGGAAAGCACGGGGCGGCAGGAAAGCACAGGGCGACAGGAATGGCGAGGGTTCGAGAGAATCATGATCCGGTTTTTGAGGTGGGCAGGTCGTTAGCATCAGCGGGTTTGATGCCCGATTGGAGACTATTCTAGCACGATGGGCAAACGCGGCACCTACGATCTGCTATTCCCGCGGGGATCCTAGCTGTTTGGAAGAAGAGAACGCAAAGACGCAAGGGCGCAAAGACGCAAGGGTAGTGGAGCTCCCGCGGGGATCCTGGCTGTTTGGAAGAAGAGAACGCAAAGACGCAAGGGCGCAAAGACGCAAGGGTAGTGGAGCTCCCGCGGGGTTCCTAGCTGTTTGGAAAGAAGAGAACGCAAAGACGCAAGGGCGCAAAGACGCAAGGGTAGAGGAGCTCGCGTAGAGATCCTGGCTGTTCTCTTCACCCGTTTGAGCGATCCTCAAATCGCGAGAAGAAGAAAAAGCAAAAAATCTGCGAATTCAAGGCACTTGCGAAGGATCGGGCGAGCCGTGGATGCATCGGAACGCTTGAAAATAGGGTCTTTTTGGCGAACCGATGGGTTTCCAATGGGGTCTAGAGAGGAGACCGGATAGGCCTAGCGACGGAGCGGGAATTCGGTTAAATTTGTGGTTGTTCGGGGTGTAGCGCAGTCTGGCTAGCGCATCTGGTTTGGGACCAGAGGGTCGAAGGTTCGAATCCTTTCACCCCGACTTTTTCTAAATAACGCTGAAACAAGTACTTACGTTACCTGCCGATGTTCGGCAGTGCAGCCTGAAATTCCACGAAATCCGGTAGTCTACCGGATTCGGTGAAATTGGAGGTTTGCACACTATGCCGAAACCATCTTGTTCCCGCGTTCCTTCTTACCGCCACCACAAGTCCACCGGACAAGCCGTGGTGACCATCAATGGCCGAGATACCTACCTCGGAAAATGGAATTCAGTAGCCAGCAGGTCCGAATACGACCGCATCATTGCCGAATTCCTTGCCAATGGCCGCCGGTTGCAAACCAAGGCCGACGCCACCGTGGTCGAAGTCCTCAATGCCTATCGGAAATTCGCCGAGAACTACTACCGCAAAGACGGTCGGGTCACGAGCGAATACGGCTGCATCGTCGAAGCCCTGAAGATCGTCCGAGAACTGTACGGACGCAAGATCGCCAACGATTTCGGTCCCCTGTCGCTCAAAGCAGTGCGTCAACGGATGGTCGATAAAGGCTGGTGTCGCGGCCACATCAACAAGTCGATTGGCAGGGTACGCCGGTGCTTCAAATGGGCCGTCGAAAACGAACTGGTTCGGGGCGACATGTACCACGGCCTAATGGCTGTCTCAGGCTTGCGCAAAGGGCGCTCCGAAGCTCACGAGCCGGATCCAGTCCTTCCAGTGGACGATGCGACCGTTCAGGCCACGCTGCCGCACCTGACGTGCGTAGTGGCTGATATGGTGCGATTCCAGCGAATTACGGGCTGTCGTCCCCAAGACGTTTGCAATCTGCGCCCCTGCGACGTGGATATTTCAGGGGAAGTCTGGTTGTACCGTCCAGCAACCCACAAGACCGAACATCATGGTCGAGAACGCATCATTCCGGTCGGACCAAAAGGACAGGACATTTTGCGACCATACCTGTTGCGAGAAAAGGAAACCCATTGCTTTAGTCCAGAGGATTCGGAGAGGAAACGCCGAGAGGAACGTCATTCGAATCGAACGACTCCGCTTTCGTGCGGCAACCGGCCAGGAACAAATCGCAAGCGAAAACCCCAACGCTCCGCTGGTGAGCATTACACGGCCAACACTTACCGCCGTGCGATCCACCGTGCTTGCGACATCGCCTTCTTACCACCCGAGCCGCTGAGCCAACGCGAGGGTGAAACCTCGAAACAATGGCACGATCGACTGACGGAAAAACAACGAGCTGAATTGGAGAAATGGCAATCCGATCACCGCTGGTCTCCGAACCGACTTCGACACTCGGCGGGAACCGAGATTCGCAAACGGTTCGGGTTGGAAGCTGCCCAGGTAATCTTGGGTCACGCATCAGCAGATGTCACCCAAGTCTACGCAGAGCGCGATCTGCAAAAGGCTGTTCAGATCATGCGAGAAGTTGGGTAGAAAAGAAATGACTTCAACTCTTCCAGCTAACGGTCTACAATGGCCGTTAGTGCTTGGGAACGCCAATGGAAGGGAATAGTCATGGACGCATCGAAGGTTGACGGAGTGTCGGAATCCAAGGGTACAGCAGCCACAACCTCACAGGCTCCCGAGGTGGATCCACTGAGCGTCACAAGGCGATTGCAACGCGATGGACGCTGGACTGAAGCTGAGCCCGTTCGGAATCGCTTGATCAAAGTATGCCGGCAACAGGGCATGAGCAAGCCAGAAGCTCAGGCTTGGACCTATTCCGAGCTCAACCGACTCTATCCACCCCTTGTCGCTCAGTGGACGGATGACTCGGATGACGACTTGGGATCCGCTGATGGTGGAAACGTTACCGGCTTGAGTGACATTCCAGCGTCCTGGGGTCAGCTACCTGCCAATGCAACCCTTCAGGCTGAGATAAGCTGGTGTCAGGCGAACCGACTGCGGGTTGTTGAGGAAAAGTCCAACGGCACAACCGTCGTTCACCTCGATCTTGCCAGAACGCCAGCTCCCTCTTGGTCTGCACTTGGGTGGCTCGAAACCAGCATTCGAGCGTATGCGAAGTATGTGGACGTCGCAGCCAAAGTCACGGCCACGCAACAGGACGAGCAGGATATGGTACGACGGGAGCGGATGGCGATCGATGAAATCCGGTCGTTGCTTGCGGAGATGCTCCAGGACAGCGACGAGAGATCACCAAACCAAACTCAGTGACACGAGGTCAGCCGGAAAACAACCCAGACCCCCCACCCCATCGCACGAGACGGTAGCGGTATCCCCACTCTCCGCGATTAGAGATTGACTTGCGTTTCGGGGTCCATCCGGGGCATCATATATGCTTGTTCCTGTCGTCGTCCCTGCCTGCTCCCTCCCTGCCTGTCTCGTTGCCTGTGGTCGAAAAAACAGATCGGATATGGTAGTCGCGGCTAAGTACACAGTGGCATCGAGTCATGCTTGCGTGGGGTGTGTACTTTGGCGATCGGAAACGGCGTTTGGTAGTAGTCCTTCCCTGCCGTCGATCCTCCTTAGCGAGACGCCACTCGTGATTGGCTGAGTCGCGTCGACAAGGACGCCAAGGAAGCACGCGATAAGCGCATCTTCGACCTTTGGTTGGCTTGCTCTATACGCAGCAAGAAATTGCTAACGCGGTTGGAATCACAAAACAGGCCGTGGAGCAAGTTTGTCAAGAAACGGCAGGTCTGCCAAAACTTGACAAAGTCGATCAATCCGCAGCCGAGCACGCAACTGACTTCACGCCACCGATCTACAACATCTGGAAGCAGCAAGAGAAGTCGAACGGTTCATCACACTTTGGAAACAGTGAGGTTCGCTGGGTGGATAACTTGCTGTAACTCTAGACGGAACCGTTCGGCATTGTGCTCGATCCATTTGCAGGTGGTGGGTCTCAGTTGCTAATTCGTGAATGCAAAACCTATGTCGTCATCGGGCGATTCCAGCGACACTGTGTCGCTCGGAAATTGATCTATATCCCAAAACCCCTCGCAAGGATGTTACGGTATCCCCAATTCGGCTCGATTAGGTTTGAACTGCGTTGCTTAGGCCATACCATTACACAGTACCATTAGCGTGAGCGTGACATGGCTTGTTCTGGTTTCTTTCAGTCACCAAAACGGATTAGTCATCACCTAATGCCCATATGTACGTTTCGAGGGACTACAACATGATCCCCGCTTTATGCTGCTGTCCAGGAAGCGACTGCCAGGCAGCAGATTGAGATCGATAAAAAAAGGTTAACTAAATTCAAAATCCGGAAGCAGACGCTGGTTCGCCGATTGATTCGCCTTCGTGCCGCGTCAGCATGGGGAGTCAAGCGATTGAGTTAACAAAGCCAAGTCGACATACCGCTTGGTTAGTCTAATTGAAACTCCCAGCGCCACGAACGCTGTGTCCAGGAAGATAAGAATATCTAGCCAGGGCGTAGCGTATTCGATGTAAAATTGATCACATTGAAGTTCCATGAGCAACTCGTCCGTTGTCGAAGACGGGGGAAAATGGACTGCACTCAAGCCCGTAATGCCTGGCTTAATAAGAAGTCGGCTGTCATAATCAGTCCGAAGAATTCGCCCTACCTCTTCATGGATTTCGCAGCGATTTGGACGCGGTCCGATCAATGACATTTCACCACGAATCACATTAATTAAATTCGGAATTTTATGCAGACCCGATTTGACCAGGAATCGCCCAACAGTTGTACGCCGCGGATCCCCAAAATCCGACCATTCCGGTCTAAACCCTTTATCAAGCCGCGTTGTTCGCAGCATGTACATCGAGAAAATTCGTCCGAGCTTTCCAGCCCTCTTAGTGGAATAAAGGGGGAAACCAGAAGTAAGCCAAACGATTATTGTAAGACAACACAATAGTGGAAACAATGTCACGAACATAACGAACGCTATCAATCGATCAAAGCGTTCCTTCCAACAAAAGTATCTAGCGACTTTTAGGTGCGTTGGCGAAATGCTAGGCTTTTCACGTGTTCTAAGTTCAAGCTCAGCTAAAGATATCAGAGTCGGTGTGTATCTCGCAATACTTGCCCGAACTACGCCGTGCTCTTTGAGCGCACCATCGTTGATTGCGTCAACAATAGTGATTGCATCATTAGCAGCACTTTCAGAGTTTACGTTGAATGCGACAATCGTACTGCCTTTGCGGATATAACTCACCTTCAATTTTGCTCCATTGCAACCCATAATGCCCTCTATTAATAGTTGGTAATAGAACGCGTCTTCGTCTAAGAAGTCACCAAAATTTACATCTAGTTCAACTTCAATGAGTGCTTCTTGCTGACCGATGGCGGTCGCAACCGCTGATACGGGTGACTCTCGATCAGATCCTATCGAAAAACTATTATCATCCGATCCGGTTTCGTTACCGCTATAGTCTTGGAATGGGAATACGGCGTGTACACGATCGAGTTCTTGACTGGGGATCATGTAGCCAACTTTGTTTCGCACTCGGGCGACGATTCCATACGCTTTCCTTCCATCATTTGACAAGAGTGGTGTGCCACTGTAGCCGGGCTCGATCACGACAGTGGCGTCTGCGTTTTGATCGAGTTGTAAACGACTGCTTCGGACCGGCCATGACACCAGGCCGCGCCACCATGTTCCTAGCGAAGATCCTATTGGAAGGCCAAATGCCATTATCGGCTCATTAATTCGGGGAATCGAGAATTGCGACTTACTTATAGCAACAGGAACCGCGTCGTCTAACTGCAACACTCCGATATCTTCGTTTTCACCGGATTCGAGCGGTGGAAGCCATTGGCTTACTGTTGCCCAAATCTCAGGTTCATTAGGGACTAGGATGAATTTGACGCATATTCTTTCGTTAGGACGGCTTGTTTCGCCGGACGCTCGGCTGACGGCTTCATTAATCACATGAGCGCAAGTGATCACATGAAAGTCGCCTACGACAACGCCCATTCCCGTAATCTTACCGGTTTTGTAGTTTTTTATACCCACAATAGGTGGAACTTTAGTTTCCATCCGTTGTCCTAGCGTTTTGCTTCCAAGTGAGTGATAGTTTAAAATTCGCCTCAGCAGATGTGCTGGCAAAAAACACATTGCCTTCCGTGGTAAAGTTCACGCCAACTTCCAGTGTCATCTCGTCCGGTCCCGAGTCCTTTATTGCAGCTCTTGCTGCGTCCGCGAGCGGGCGAACGCGAGCAAGCATTGCTTCCAAAGTCTTGGAGGTCTTCTCAATGAATGCGCCTGTTCCAACACGGCGTTCCTGTCCATCGTCGGTACGAATCTCGATAAGAATTGAATCGCCACATTCTGTGGGAACTTCAAGCAGTTGTGTCATTGATACTCCTGATCTATTAGGCTGACGTATTTCAACGTATGCTGACTTGTCAACTTATGGGCGAACTTATTTATATCTGGATCAACCTACGCCCGTTAGGCTGCACCAATGCAGCCTATTACTCAAGCTAGGCTCTATCCGGGGTTTGATGATATCAGGCACCTGCAAGCCGAGCAAGTATTTTTAGGTGATACAGGCTGTTTCGGCGTAATCTCGGGTTGGCCCCGATTACTTCACTCGATGCATGCCAGCCGGCAAACAGAACTGCAACGCGAGTTCCCGCTTCACGTGGTTTGCTCTTGGCTTGGCAACTCGCCACATATCGCACAGCAGAGTTATTTGCTAGTTACCGAGGATGATTTCGCGGAGGCCGCTGGTGGTGGTGAAGGTGATGGTGATGGTGAAAGGAACCCGCTCAGCATCCGTCACCGCTGAGTGAGCTATGAAGTCCAAGAAACCTACATGCAACCTTGGTCTGCTACAGCGCCTGGTTCGGCGTGTCTTTTGGGTTGGTACAACGATATATCATAGGCTGAACGGCTTGCCCGGATGCCAGTTTTCAGAGTTCAGCTTGCACTCACCGAGCTGATTGTGCTTAGAGTCGAATGGATCGACGTTACTCAAGAACCCGTCCATTATTGCCTGCTTCTGCTGTTGCGTTAGCGACTCGTACCACGTTGGCGAGATGGCAAAGTTCTCTGTCTGGCAAAACACCAGCCAGAGCAGGCTCGATGTAATGTCCGCCTGCGACGTGAGCGATTCGATCAGCTGCCGCGGGGCCGCATTCACGGTGTCGAGATGGGAAAGGAGAGCGAACGCGCCTGACGGTGCGGGGATGATCGTGACCATTAGCTGACTCAGGTCAGCTTCCCAATTCTCAAAGTTCTGAAGATAGTTGCCACCGAAGTCGTGGTCTGGAGAGTATACGAAGTTGCAAACTACAGTTGGTGGCTTGGAGAATGGGATCACTGTGGTCATAACCCGCCGCCAGTCAGACGCCACAAGGTGCTTGTCCATCTCCGCCTTGGTCCGCTCGATCTCCTCCGCGCCTCTCAAAGAAGCGGCCTGCGAAAGTAGGGCGTCCTCCGAAAACTGCAGGTCAAGCTCCTTCGGCAGTCCGTGAATGTTCTTTATCGTCTCGACCGGGAGAAATGGGAATTCAGCCTGTTTCCGCTTCAAGTAGCTTTCTTTAGCAATCGCCCTATAAGCGTGCATGAACAATTGCTGCGGTTTGCAATTAAACTGCTCGTCTTCGATCGGAGAGAATAGAGCCTTGTCATGAGTGGCACAAAAGCCGTTGAAGACCGATGTGTTTTTGATGCCAAGCAGACCGATGGTCGCCGGTCCGTCCGCCGACGGAGCGTAGAGGTTGGACCTGAGCGCGTAAACATGGCCATCCCTGGAGATCGGGCGGAGCATGCTCGCCGCCGAAAGAGTGTGCGCGGCGATAATGTCCCCGCTACAGCCGCCAGTTGGTGACAGACACACTCTCGCACTGAACCGCCTCTGGAAGTCTTTGATCGCCTCCCTTGCGGCAGACGGATTGTTCAGGTCAGAAAACTTCACGACATCCCTCCGCCGTTTCTCCGCTCGTCAAAAATCTTCAACTTCCCGACACGCGGCTGATGGCGACGGATCGCCCGTCCGCCACCGAACTTGTTTTTCCACGGATCAGCCTAACCCCTGTAGACCGCACCATTGCAACCTATCACTCAAGTTAGCCTCGACCCAAAGTACAAATGATATCACGCACTTGCACGCCGATCAACTTTTTAATGGGGGGATCGGCTGTTCCATCGAAATTCCACGCACAGTCGAAGAAAAGTACGTTGCCTTGCTCGAATCCGAGCACCGAAACACCCGTTACTTCCCCACTTCCATCACCACCCGAAACCCCAGGTAGTAGTACGTGTCCCCTGGCGGATCCCAGTTCCTAGCCGCAGATCGGCACTTGATACCACGTACTTTTTCAGCTTTCCCTCGGACTCGACAAACAGCTTGCCAGAGTCGATCGTTTCCGATCCAGCGTTGTCCCCATACCATCCGGCTTGATCGAGACTGTCCTTGCTGTCGCCAGTGTTGTAAGCACTTGTGGTTCCAGCACGGCAGGCGTATTCCCATTCGGCCTCGGTGGGGAGTCGGTACACATGACCAGACGCTTTCTCATCAGGCATCTCGCTGAGTCGCTTGCAGAACTCGACCGCGTCGTCCCAGGTTACGTGATCAACGGGATGGTTGTAGCCGACGACGCCGGGTTCCATGGTCTCGACGATCCTCTTGTTCTTGAGCAGCATCTCACCTTAAAAGACGCTCGGGTTCTTACCCATGACTCGCAAGTACTGATCTTGGGTCACCTCGTGGATCCCCATGCAGAAGGCTTTGGAGAAGGTGGCCTTGTGGGGCTTCTCTGCTGGCTTGGCTCCGAGCTCACTTGGATTGGCTCCCATCGTGAAGGATCCTGGTGGGATGTAGGTCAGCTTGAGTCCGATGTTCGTTGTCACGCGCTTGGGTGGTGGCTACGGTCGGCAGCTAGACGAACCGATTGCGGCAACTATGAGCAAAATGGTGGCTAGTTGAGAGGATGGTCGCAATGGACGAGTGCGAAGAAAAGGACAGGCGAGCGATTGGTTGGCGATGTTGAAGCCGGCCAAACCATAGTAGTTGGAGTTAGAAAAGTCTCAAATTGTGATTTAGCCAACAAAACGGAGCTTTACGGCACATCGCATCGCATTATGCAAAAGTGACTTTGGACGCTGTCGTGTCAGTTGGTCGCTGGTGGCGGTCGTGCTTTTTTTGGGTCGATTGGATGATTACTGAAATGGTGTCGGTACGGCGAAACGCTGCCAGTCTGCACCGTCAGAGTGCTACTTTGGTGCTGGCAAAAAGCGCCAACATATAATAGATATCCCGCAGGTGCAGGCAACACGTAGCCTTCGGGTAGGTCGGGACAGCCGAGCAAGTGACGTCGTGTCAGTAGTCATCGGTGCGGCAGTGTTGAATGGAGATTTGGTGGACTGACACGGATTCCGCCGCTGGCAGGTCGAGAAGCAACAGGATAGAAACTGGGGACAGCCTCGAAGTTTTTCCGAGAGTCGCAAAGGGATTTGGCGTAGGCCAAGACAATCGCAAGTTTTGTCGGCATGACGAACGATTGGTTAGCTTCGCAAGGTGTCGCGAGTCGGAAAACCCTCTGGGCAGAGCTTGCTCCTCTTCGTGGAACCGCCTAGTGCGGACCCGCATGCTAGGTGGTGTGGGGAGGACGGTCAGCAATGGCCGTCCTTACCCGATTTCGCCGATGTCTTTAGGACTTACAGACCGAATCCACGCGTGAATCCCCAGGACCATTTGCGGCGTCCACAGGTTGGGCATCGCCGCCGACAGTACGTCAACCATTCAATCAACTCCATCAAAGCATTGAGCATCATAGCCGAAACGAACGATGCAATGAAAGCCAACAATCATCATCAGTGGGACAATAAGTAGGGCCCACCATCCAAGTCCAGTTGAATTGTTTGACTCAATCGCGGCAGGGGCTCTGTTAAGCAGGGATCGAACGAATCTAATCGACGAGATAAGTATGGCGGCACAAACGCTCATCTGCACAAGCAAGAGCATGCCACACGACGCCGTTGGCAGGACACCTCGAGATTCTTCGTACTGACAGTTGCGGCACCGATAAAGCATGAGTCCTCTGAATTGTAGCCTGTGGATCCTTTCGGCGAACGACCGCGATGACCTAGTCGCGGACTAAATGTATCCATCATTTGACGGCCGACCCGCGACTTAGGTCCATCGCTTGGTTCGTCTGTTTTCCTTGATGCTGGAATTGGGTGTTGATTAACACCCTCGCATCGCAAAATCTAGCAGATCTTCTATTTCGCATCGTCTCCCAAGATTGGTTTGATCTTGTCAGGATCGACTTGCAGTTCGACGTTTCCGCATTCAAGGCATGCCATGGCACTCAATGTAACGCCGTCAGTTAGGACGATTCTGGAAAATGGGATTTTCACTTTAAAGAAAGCGTCCTCGATGCGCCCATGAACACGTCTCAATGAACCACAGTTTCTACAAGGTACGGTTGTGGTCTGCATTTTTGCTTAGAGCTGGTCGCAACTTTCTTGGACAGACGAACGGCAGCGGTAACGGGGCCGCCGCCAAGAAACTATGATTCCAAAACCGGCGTCATCGGCGGCTCCCGTTCACCGCATTGTTATTCTGGCGTTTTTGCTTTGACCGGAACAAACTTGCCAGACTTAGTCACGTAAACGGTCGAGCCATTCTCCATTTTACACCAATCGCCATTGCGATCCTTCAATTGAATGGCGTCTTGATCCGAGACGCGGATCGACACTAACGTGCCGGGATCTAAGAATGTAACCGAAGGGTCGGAATCTTGAGCAGACACTGTGTGAATAAAGCAACCGTCGACGTGCGTGACAATGAAACACGGAGCGTTCATCTTTGATTCCTCCGGATCTATCGATACGGGTGCGGAATCAGACGCTTTGGCTTCGATGTAGCCTGTTGTAAGGTCCCATTTTGTCGTAACGAATTCACCTTGCCCTAAGTCAAGAATTAGTTGGCCAGGTGCATATATTTTCAGTTCTTGGCAATGGCGTTGACAATCGGCAATGGATGGACCCACAAGCGTAAAGCGACCACGTGTAGGTTCCATACCAGCGGAAATGGAGAGTTTTCCGGAGTCTTCGACGTACAGATAGTAGCCATGATTACTACCTGCGCTGACGCTTGAGTATCTAAAAGCCACGTCAGGCTGCCCTAGATCAATAACTACCCAGCCCTCACCTTGGCTTCGATAGTAATCAGCCTCTACACGATTCTGGTGCTTTGGCAAAATGCTAAAGTAGCCATCATTTTGAGGCCTATTGTAGTCGTAATAGCAGAGTAGATCTATTCCATGGCCTGTGTATCCACCATTCATCTTCAGCGTGAAAGTTTCAAGTTGCCCTGCCGTGGACGCCTTCGCAACAAATGTCCGCGTTGACATGTCCATCGACAGTAGCTTTCCATTCGATGCTTGTATCGCAAATTGGGTAAACAGTTCCCAGAACGGAGTGAGACGACTGGTATTGACACTTTGCTCAAGGAGCCAAGGTGACCATCCGACCATTTGGGCCATATAGTTCTTATTGTCTCGTTCCAAAAATTTCGACTGCCCCGCGATTTGCGTTATCAGTCGAGCTAGCACTTCAAAGAAGGTTGGGTTCATGTTTAGGCCTTTCAGAATAACTTGTTTTTATACGGATCAGCCTAAACTCTGTAGATCGCACCAATGCAGTCTATCACGCAAGCTAGCCTCGATCCGAAGTTGAATGGTATCAGGCACTTGCGAGCGGAGCAAGAATTTTGTGGAGTGATAGGCTGTTTCGGACTAATCATCCCCAAAACCCCTGGAAAACCCATCTGGGTTGCGACCGACCCTATCCACAGGTAGCGTTCCTCAGTCTTCTGACCCGAGGTAAGCGACCACAGAGACCGCTGGATCGATCGGGCTCTGGCACGTGTGACACGATGTCAGCAGTTCCTGATGCAGCAGAGTTGGATTTGGTGAGCGGGACTCGGATTAGGCGCTGGCAGGTCGGGAACCAATGCGGGTGACGAGGTTTCGGTCGCCAAATGAACGTTCTCGTCGGCAGTCTCAGCGTCGTACTTTGGCTTCTCGCTCTCGGCCATCGCATGGTTTCCGAGTATTCCGGTTCGATATCGTCTCTGCGATGACACACGTTTAGCTCGAAAATTCGCACCAGCTCAAGCATGGTCTTGCGACAATTCGTCGGCAATTCCCATGATTTGTTGCGGGTGACGAGTGTCGCGGAGCCCAGGATTGGCGGTATGATGGTCAACTGGTGAAGGCTTTGATAGACTGCCTTACGGTCGAAGTTTACGCAAACACAAGGGGAACGCATCCCATGACTAAACTTACCGAATACCTCCAGACCGCAGAAGCAGCGGAGTACTTGGGCGTTGCTCAAAACACCATTCGCAAATGGGCAGCACGTGGCGAACTCCCGGTGCACCGGAACCCAGCCAATGGATACCGACTGTTCAAGCGAGAGGATCTCAAGAAGTTTTTTGCAAAAGTCGCAAGAAAAAAGTCGGGGACTGTCCCCGACTTTTTTCAGAACATGATCGATGTTCTGGGGGGGGGCCTTTTCCGGATGCCTTGAACCGCATCCACGGGGCCTCGCACGCACGCACGCGAGGCTGGAAGCAGAATTTTATCGGGTGCAGCGAAACCACTGCGCACAGGTTCGAGTTGTAACGCCTCGTTTCTTTCGGCATTTCTGGGCTTTGGTGAGGATACCAAGAGCGAGACAAAAAATGGCTGTGGACGATGGCTCGGGAACGGCTGTCACCACAATACGATCGATCTGGGGTCCAGAAAGAGGGTCAATACCAGGAGCCACAGAAAGGAAGCTAAGCGTCGTACTATTTGAGTCAGCAAGAAAAGCCTGCGTAATTCTTTCCCATCGTATCGGACCTTGAGTCGAGCCTACGAAATCAATTGAAGAGGAGTTGTTTCCTTGAAATTGCGTTCGAAGCGTCCCTCCACCCATAGCATTGCCAACTAGCACATCGAATGACACAAGGTAGCTCAACCCTGCTTGGGTTAGGATTCTTTGTGAAACCTGCCAAAGATCGCCGCCACGATTTAGATCGACCCATCGCTCCTTCTCAAGCGCGCCCTCTGCCCATTCGAGACCAAAAGGCCCGGTTGGACGTAGGAAGGTTAGTGCTTGATCTGGATCGAACGGGGAGAGCATTACATTCCAATTTGAAATTAGAGACTGGCCGGGTAATACGAGCGTACCCGTGTATCCTGGCGCGAACCACTGATAGTTAGCGTCCCCGGGATTAGCAAATGATCCGTTTTCGAAACTGCCGTTTTTAACGACAGTAGCTTGAGCACTACTTGCGAAGGCGAGTAGCGTGATTATGACGGCTGAAGTTGTTATTAATCTTGCCATATGTGATTCTGCTCCTTTTCTAAATGTCATGACCTAAATTGCTTTGATTCGAGTCGCACTGAACAAGGTAGGCCAATCTTACGACGCCTTTAGCTCGTGTTAGCCGTCACCAGACGCCACATTATATCAGCCACTAGGGAGACGATCAATTTTTTGGAAGTTCGACAGCCCTTGCGTGGCCCAGTAGCAGGAAAACCTTCCGACAGACGCCATAGCCACGATTCCAACTATGCCGAGAACAAGGAAATGGTCGATGCTCTAGATCACCTTTCTGACATCGCCTCAGTACTCAATAGAGCGGTAGTCCTAGAGTGGGTTCTGCTTGCGTCCGAGGGGAAAGCCATCAGCAGCTATTTCCACTAATAACCTGTTGCAAAAGACAGGCATGCTAGGTCTGAGTTTTGGACTTGGAAACCGCCTTGGAAAGGAACCGGGAACAGTCCCCTAGTTTTTTCTAAAGTCTGATCTTTCGCACTCCTCGTTACTGGATTGGCTCTGTCGTCTTCGCCTGGCCGCTGGTCTTCCAATCGAAGGAGAGTCGGTCTATCTGCTTGAAATTGGGGCGAGCGCAGAAGCAGAAATCTCTCCCCTAGAGTTGCTAATGGCGGGCAAGCCGTCAGGTATCATCTGCTACTTTAGCGCCGTGGCGTTTCACGGACTCACGACGCAAATCGTCCAGCACCAGCATGTTGCCGAACTGCAACCCCAAGCCTCAAGGACCGAAAAAACGCATTCGGAGATCGACCTTGCCGAGCGGCCACAGAACCCAACGCCCTCGAAAATGCGCAGCCCCCCGGGCCTAGGGACACTTCTCTTTCGATTCCAGGGGGTTGCGTTCTACAGCACCCGCCGCTCGTCGCGACTGGTACCAGGAATCCAGATGCGCGCTTACGGCCCGCGCGCTCAGATCCGCATCACCACCTTGGAGCAAACACTCCTAGATAGTCTCTACAAGCCGTTCCTCTGCGGCGGCCCTGAAGTGGTGTTCGAGGCCTGGCAAGAAGCCGTCGACTCTCGGCGCATCGATGAAGAACGTCTCGTAACGTATCTGCGGGCCATGGATTATCCGGCTACGACGCGCCGCCTTGCCG
>Ga0315904_10001710_pt1 | contig 34794 bp, 31 predicted proteins | sample LakEriMetagenome_6_FD_203529 | JGI IMG/M metagenome (GOLD analysis project Ga0315904, IMG submission 203529) | Freshwater fungal communities from buoy surface, Lake Erie, Ohio, United States - Buoy 12 MA120 | ecosystem: Environmental > Aquatic > Freshwater > Lake | place: USA: Lake Erie, Ohio...
ACAACCGTAGGGAAAGCGACCCTTCCGAGGTGAGTAGCAGCGTGCGTCGGGCGGCGCCCGATGCTGGAGCCGGGCTCAGCCCGGCGACGTAAGCCGGAGCAGACGCCGGGTCGGCTGCGACGGCGCGAAGGTCAGACGGCTGCGCCGGCGCGACAACCGTAGGGAAAGCGACCCTTCCGAGGTGAGTAGCAGCGTGCGTCGGGCGGCGCCCGATGCTGGAGCCGGGCTCAGCCCGGCGACGTAAGCCGGAGCAGACGCCGGGTCGGCTGCGACGGCGCGCATGTCAGAGCCCGAACGCCCGCCGCAGCACGTGGAGCGATTTCTCCCCCTGCTCCGCCGCCACGACCACGTTGAGCCGGACTTCGCTCGTGCTCACGAGGTCGATGTTGATCCCCTCGTCGGCGAGCGGCTTGAAGAGCCGGTCGGCGACGCCGGCATGGCTGCGGATGCCGACGCCGGTGATCGAGAGCTTGGCCACCTGGGGCACGTCGGCCACGCGGGCCCCGCGGGCCGCGGCGATCCGCCCCGCCACGTCAATCGCCCGGTCGCGGTCGCCGGCCGGCACGGTGAACGACAGTTCCGCCCGGCCGTCACGCGGATGGCTCTGCACGATCATGTCGACGAACAGGCCGGCCCGCCCGACCTCCTCGAAGACGTCGGCGGCCACTCCCGGCGTGTCGGGGAGATCGGTGAAGGTCACAAGCGCCTGCGATGAGTCGAGGATGCAGTCCTCCACCGCCAGATCCTCCATCCCCTCCAGCCGGCGAACGACCTCCAGCGGGCTGGACTTCGCCGGCCGGTGGGTGGGCGCTTCGCCGTCCCCCTGAACCTTTTCCTTCTCCAGGGCGAACGCCCGGTGGACCGCGGCCACGGCGGCCGGCCCGTCGGCTCGGTCGACGAGCACGGAGATCTTGATCTCGCTGGTGGTGATCATGCGCACGTTGATCCCGGCCCTGGAAAGCGCGGCGAACATCCGCCCCGCCACTCCCTCGGCCCGGGCCATGCCGACGCCGACGACCGACACCTTGGCCAAGCCGCCGTCGTGCGACAGCCCCGATGCACCGAGGCGCTTCGCCACCGGACCCGCGAGTTCGAGCGCTTCGGCCAGATCATCGGCCGGGACCGTAAAGGAGATGTCGGCCCGCCCCCCCTGGCCGACGTTCTGCACGATCATGTCGACGGCGATGCCGGTGGCGGCGAGCTGCGAGAACAGGGCGTGGCTCGAGCCCGGCTGGTCGGGGACGTTCTCCAGCGTGATCCGTCCTTCCTCCTTGGCGAGGGCGACGCCGCTCGCCGGCCGGGGAGTCGCCTCGTCGGCGGGCAGGATCATCGTGCCTGGCACGTCGCGGAAGCTCGACCGCACCAGCACCTTGACGCCGAACTTCTTGGCGAACTCGATCGACCGCGAGTGCATCACGCCAGCGCCGAGGCTGGCGAGTTCGAGCATCTCGTCGTAGCTGATCGAGCCGAGCCGGCGGGCGTCGGCGAGCATCCGCGGGTCGGTCGTGTAGACGCCGTCGACGTCGGTGTAGATCTCGCAGACGTCGGCTTCCAGGACCGCGGCCAAAGCTACGGCGGTCGTGTCGGAGCCGCCGCGGCCGAGCGTGGTGATGTTGCCGTGCTGGTCGATCCCCTGGAAGCCGGCCGCGATCACGATCGCACCGTCGTCGAGGAGCCGGCGGACGTGGTCGGTGGAGATCGAACGGATCCGGGCCTTGGTGTGGGTCGAGTCGGTGCGGATGCCGATCTGGGCGCCCGTCAGGCTGACCGCCTTGTGGCCGGCCGCCTGGATTGCCATCGCGAACAGGGCCACGCTCACCTGCTCGCCGGTGGAGAGGAGCATGTCCATCTCCCGGGCACTGGGCCGGTCGGAGATCTGCTTGGCCAGATCGACGAGGATGTCAGTCTGGTGGCCCATCGCGCTGACCACGACCACGACCTTGTCACCCGCGGCGTGCCGGGCGATCGCCTTGGCGGCCGCCGCCTTGATCTTGCCGGGGTCGGCCACGCTTGTTCCGCCGAACTTCTGCACCACGAGAGCCATCGCCCGCATCACTCCTGCGCATCATGCGCGGTTGGAACCGAGAAACTCACCCATCAGCCGCCAGCCGGGCAGGATCGTGTCCTGCGTGGCGGCCGCCGCCGCTTCGTCGTACGTCCGCTGCCCATTGGCCGCCACGCCGCTGCCGGCCATCAGGAACGGCACGGCCCCCCGCGAGTGCGTCTTCGTCGCCAGGAACGTCGGGTGGTCCGGACAGACCAGGATCCGGTGCGGGCCGGCGGCCGCGAGATGGGCCGAGACGGGGCCGACGATCTTGGCGTCGATCTCCTCGATGGCCTTCACTTTTTCCGCCGCGTTCCCCTGGTGGCTGGCCTCGTCCGGGGCCTCGACGTGGACGCAGACGAGGTCGGCCGTTGCGAGTTCGGCGATCGCCGCCCTGCCCTTGGCCGCGTAGTCGGTGTCGAGATAACCGGTCGCTCCCGGCACCTCCAGCCGCTTCCAGCCGGCCAGCGCAGCCAGACCGCGGAGCAGGTCGACGGCTGTGATCATCGTCCCCGAGAGTCCGTATCTCAGCGCGAAGGGATCGAAGGCCGGTGCCCGGCCGGCGCCCCACAGCCAGACGTGCGTTGCCGGCCGCTTTCCGCATGCGATGCGGGCGGCGTTGACGGGATGGTCCGCGAGCCACGCCCCGCTCGCCGCCATGATGTCGGTGAGCAACCGGCAGCCGGTGCCACGCGGAAACCGGCCCGCGACCGGCTGGTCCATGAGGTCGTGGGGGGGCGTGGCTCGCAGGTCGCTCTCCAGGGGCGTCGCGTTGGCCGCGCCGCGGTGCAGGAGCAGATTCCGATAACTGACTCCGGGCACGAACTTCCAGGCGGCGGCGATCGCGGGAAAGTCGCGGTCGAACCCCTGCTGCGCGGCGGCGAGGAGTTCCGTCGCCTCCGCGGTGGAGACGTGCCCGGCTGTAAAGTCCTCCATCAGGCCGCTGCGGACGGTGACGAGGTTGCAGCGCACCGCCCAGTCGTGCGGCCCGAGCCCGATCCCCTGGGCGGCGGCCTCGAGCGGTGCCCGTCCCGTAAAGAAAACGATCGGATCGTAGCCCATCAGGCTCATGCAGGCCACCTCCGAGCCCGGCGGCAGGCTGTCGGGAACGTGGTTCGTGAGCCCGACGCGGCCCCGTGCGGCGAGCGCATCGAGGTGCGGCGTCCGCGCCGCCTGGAACGGGGTCCGGCCGGCGAGCGCGGCCTGCGGGGCGTCGGCGGCGCCGTCGGGAATGATGATGACGTGCTTCATGCGGGCGTCATGCATCGTCGAGCACGCTCAGGCAGTCGCTGGGACCGCGAACGGTCGAGCAGCGATCGATGGCTTCGAGGGCGCCGCGGACGGCGGTCGAGGCGGCGGCATGGGTCATGATCACCAGCGGCACCGGAGCGTCGGTTCCCTCGCTCATCTCGGCCCCGTGTTGAATCACGGAGGCGATCGATATCCCGTGGCTGCCGAGGATGCCGGTGATCTGCGAGAGCACGCCCGGCCGGTCGGTGACCCTGATCCGCAGGAAGTGCCGCTCCAGCATGTCGACGCCTGCGATCTTCGCGGTCGGGCTCTCGACGTCGAGCACTCCCGTGGTCCGGAAGGTGATCGCCGTCCGGCCGACGACCGTGTCGATGATGTCGCCGACGACCGCCGAGGCGGTGGGCATCTGTCCGGCGCCGAGGCCGTGGAAGAACATCCGCCCAACGGCGTCGCCGACGATGCTCACCGCGTTGTAGGCGCGGCGGGTCTCGGCCAGCGGCGTGCCGATCTTCACCAGGGCGGGGGCGACCCGCATCGCCAGGCGCTCGCCGTCGGCCGTGTCGGTTCGGGCGGCAACCGCCACGAGCCGGATCCGGTAGCCGAGTTCGGCCGCGTAATTCAGCAGGGCGGCGTCGATTCGCTCGATGCCGGTCCGCGGGATCTCCGCCCACGGCACCCAGACGCCGAAGGCGAGGTGCGACAGGATCGCCAGTTTCTGCGTGGCGTCGGTGCCGTCAACGTCCATCGAGGGATCGGCCTCGGCGTAGCCGCGGGCCTGAGCGAGGGCCAGCACCTCGGCGTAGTCGGCGCCGTCCTCCTCCATCCGCGAGAGGATGAAGTTGCTGGTGCCATTGAGGATGCCGCGGATCGACTCGATGCGGTTGGCGGCCAGACATTCGCCGATCGCGGCCACGATCGGGATGCCGCCGGCCACGGCCGCCTCGAAGGCGATCGATCGGCCGCGGCTGCGGGCGAGTTCGAAGAGCTCGGGGCCGTGTTCGGCGAGCAGCGCCTTGTTGGCGGTGACGACGTCCTTGCCGTTCTCGAGGAGTTCGACCATCATCGATCGGGCCGGTTCGAGACCGCCCACGAGGAGCGCCGCCACGGAGATCGAAGGATCGCGGGCGATGTCGCGGATGTCGGCCGAGATCCGTTCCGCCGGCAGCTTGAGGCCGCGGTCGCGGCCCACGTCGCGGCATACGGCCCGTTCGACGACGATCGGCCGGCCTGTGTGCCGGGTGATGTGGTCGGCCGACTCAATGAGGAGGCGGACGACGCCCGAGCCGACGGTGCCGAGACCGACGATGCCGACGCGGACAGGTTCTGTGGTCATGGAAAATCAGGACGCGGACGACCCGGAAACCCCAGAGCATACCCTCCGCTCAAAAAGGGTGGAAACGCAATCCATCGGAGCGGCCGAATTTGCATGCAGACGGTCGTCCGTTGCCGCATGCCGTCCCGCGGGAGCGGGCCTTCAGCCATCGGGATCGTCCAGCATTTGTTGCAGCCGTTGCCGCAGCGGCTCTGGAAACCGCTCCAGTCACGCGGCGTCGATCATGCCGAGGGACAGCATGTCGAGCAGGTGCACCTGGTCTTTGCGGCGGGCGGCGTCGAGATTCATGCGGACGAGCGTTTCGAGGGCGACGGCCTCCGCGCCCACGATCGTGAATTCGACCATGGCCGTCATTCCGGACCGCTTGCCACCGGGCCGCCGGCGAAGACATGTTTTCCCGTCATCGGGTACAACGTCGGTTTCCTTCGCCCCGAGGAGTGATCGCTGATGGAGACCGCGTCCCGTGACTTTCTCTTCCGCCTGCTCGACACGCCGAGCCCGTCCGGCTACGAGCAGCCGATCCAGGCCGTCGTCCGCGAATATCTGGCGGCATGCGCCGACAGCGTCACGACCGATTCCCACGGCAACGTCGTCGGCGCGACGAACGCCGGCGCGCCGACCCGCATGCTCCTCGCCGGCCACTGCGACCAGATCGGGCTCATCGTCCAGTACATCGACGGCGAGGGTTTCATTTCCGTGCAGCCGATCGGCGGCTGGGACCCGATCCAGCTCGTCGGCGCCCGGGTCACCGTCTGGACCGCCTCGGGTCCCGTGCCGGGAGTCATGTCGCGAAAGCCGATCCACCTGCTCACCGACGAGGAGCGGAAGGTCGTTCCCAAGCTGAAAGACCTGTGGATCGACATCGGCGCCGCCGACAAGGCCGACTGCGAGTCGGTCGTCCGGATCGGCGACTGCGTGACCTTCGAGCTCAAGGCGCAGATGCTGCGCCGCAACCTCGCCTGCTCCGTGGCCATGGACGACAAGGTCGGCCTGTGGGTGGTGCTGGAGGCGTTTCGCCGGGCGGTCGCCGCCGGCCCCCTGCCCTGCGGCCTGTTCGTGGCCTCGACCGTGCAGGAGGAGATCGGCCTGCGCGGCGCCCAGACGAGCTGCCATGCCGTCGATCCCCACGTCGCGATCGCCGTGGACGTGACCCATGCCACGGACTGCCCGACGATCGACCGCAAGGCGGAGGGGGACGTGTCGCTCGGCAAGGGCCCGGTCGTGTTCCGGGGGCCGAACATGAATCCCCACGTCGTCGACCGGCTCCTCGCCGCGGCCAAGGCCCGGGAGATTCCCGTGCAACTGGGGGCCAGTGGGCGGGCGACCCCGACCGATGCCAACGTGCTTCAGACCACCCGCAGCGGCGTCGCCACGGGTCTCGTCAGCGTGCCGAACCGGTACATGCACTCGGCCGTGGAGACGATCTCCCTCGACGACGCCGACCGGACGGCGGACCTGTTGGCCGCATTCGTCCGCGGCCTCGAGGGCTCGATCGCCTGGGCCCCGTGACCGGACGCGACGCGGCCTGCCAAAACGGCACTGCCGGTCGGAACGCATCCCCGTCTCCGGATGCGGGATGGAGACGTACAACCGGCAAAAAGAGGTTTTTTCAGGTTCCTGCTCTTCCCGGCACGGCGGTTGCTTTCGAGGGGGAGCGTCCGCGGAGCGGTCTGCCAACGGAGGCCCCTCCCTTTCCAAATCGGTCCCGCACCGGCCGACGGGGCCGGCGAGGGACGTGGCGGATTTTCGACCGTGTTCTTGGCCTAGTGAAGGAGTTACTCGTGGCAAAACAAATGGTGTTCGACGACGAGGCCCGCCAGCCGCTGCTCGCCGGGGTGGCGAAACTCGCCCGCGCCGTGAAGAGTACGCTCGGCCCCCGCGGCCGCAACGCCGTGCTCGACAAGGGCTGGGGTTCCCCCAAGGTCACAAAGGACGGCGTGACAGTCGCCGAGGACATCGACCTCGAAGATCCTTACGAGAATCTCGGCGCGCAACTGGTCAAGGAGGCCGCCAGCAAGACCAACGACGTCGCCGGTGACGGCACGACGACCGCCACGGTCCTCGCCGAGGCCATCTTCCGCGAGGGGATCAAGATGATCGCAGCCGGGGCCGACCCCATGGCCTTGGCACGCGGCATCCACAAGGCCGTCGAGGCTGTGTCGAAGTCCGTGGTGGCATCGGCCACGCCGATCAACGAAAAGAACAAGAAAGAACTGATGCAGATCGCGACGATCGCCGGGAACAACGATCCGACGATCGGCAACGTGCTTTCCGAGGCTTTTCTCAAGGTGGGCAAGGATGGCGTGATCACCGTCGAAGAGGGGAAGCAGGCCGAGACCACGGTGGACGTGGTCGAGGGCATGCAGTTCGACCGCGGATTCCTCTCGCCGCACTTCGTCACCGATGCCGACGCCCAGACCTGCGAACTCGAGAACCCGTACATCCTCGTGATGGAGGAGAAGGTTTCGGCGGCCAAGAACCTCGTGCCGCTCATGGAGGCGATCAGCAAGGCCGGCAAACCGCTGGTGGTGATCGCCGAGGACGTCGAGGGGGAGGCGCTCGCAACGCTCGTGGTCAACAAACTCCGCGGCATCGTTCAGTCGGTGGCCGTCAAGGCCCCCGGCTACGGCGATCGACGGAAGGCGATGCTCGGTGACATCGCCGTGCTGACCGGCGGCCAGCCGATCTTCAAGGATCTCGGAATCGCCCTCGACGCGGTGAAACTCAGCGACCTGGGTCGGGCGAAGAAGGTGACGATCGACTCTGAGAACACGACGATCGTCAGCGGTGCCGGCACCAAGGCGGCTATCGAGGGGCGGATCGCGCAGATTCGCGAGGAGATTTCCAGGACCACGAGCGAATACGACAAGGAGAAACTCCTCGAACGGCTCGCGAAACTCGCCGGCGGCGTCGCCCAGATCAACGTGGGGGCGGCCACCGAGACCGAAATGAAGGAGCGGAAGGCACTGATCGACGACGCCAAGAGCGCCGTCCAGGCCGCTTTGGCCGAGGGCATCGTTCCCGGTGGTGGCGTGGCCCTGCTCCGCAGCGAGAAGGCTCTGGAGAAGCTCGACGTCGAGGGCGACGAAAAACTCGGCGCCTCCATCGTGCGGCACGCCCTGCGCTATCCGCTCGAGGCGATCGCCGACAATGCCGGGGCCGACGGTTCGGTGGTCGTCAATCGGGTCCGCCAGATGAAGGGGAAGAACGACGGGTACGACGCCGACAAGGGCGAGTACTGTGATCTCGTCAGTGCCGGCGTGATCGATCCAGCCAAGGTGGTGCGGACCGCGTTGCAAAACGCGGCCAGCGTCGCCGCTCTCCTGCTCACGACCGATTCGCTGATCACCGAGATCCCGAAGGAGGAAGAGGAGCAGGCCGGTGGTCATGACCACCATGGCATGGGCGGAATGGGGGGCATGGGAGGAATGGGAGGCATGGGCGGGATGGGGGGACACGATCACGACCATTGATTGTCATGTCCTTCCCGTGCAATTCCGGTGAGGGAGTGGCCGCGGACTTCTTCCAGCGTTCGAGAATCAACAACCTTTCTGTAACAGGAGACCTGAACCGATGGCAGCCAACAAGAACCTCAAGATCCGTCCGCTTGACGACCGCGTGGTGGTCGAACCCGTCGAAGCCGAAGAGCGCACCGCCGGGGGTATCGTGCTTCCCGACACCGCCAAGGAGAAGCCGCAGCGGGGCCACGTCGTAGCGATCGGTCCCGGCAAGTTGCTCGACACCGGCAGCCGCGCCCCGTTGTCGGTCTCGATCGGCGATGAAGTGATTTACGGCAAGTATTCGGGCAGCGACATCGAGGTCGACGGCCACGACGTGAAGATCCTCCGCGAGGGGGACATCCTGGCCAAGGTCATGAACTGACCCGACGTCCCACCATTTTTCTCACCCCAGGTCGAATCCAGGAGACAGTCCAGTGCCCAAACAATTGATGTTCGATGACAGCGCCCGCGCCAAGCTCCTCAAGGGCGTCGAGAAACTTGCTGGTGCCGTGGCCGTGACCATGGGGCCGACGGGGCGGAACGTGATCATCGACAAGTCGTACGGCGGGCCGACCGTCACCAAGGACGGCGTGACCGTGAGCAAGGAGGTCGACCTCGAGGACGCGTTCGAGAACATGGGCGCCAAGCTCGTGAACGAGGTCGCGTCCAAGACCTCCGACCTGGCGGGCGACGGCACGACGACGGCCACGGTGCTGGCCCGGGCCATCTTCCGGGAAGGGACGCGGAACGTCGCCGCCGGCAGCAATCCCACGGCCGTCCGCCGGGGCATCGAGAAGGGCGTGGCGGCCGCCGTGCAGCGGCTCATGGACATGGCCCGCAAGGTGGAGCGGCCCGAGGAGGTCGCCCAGGTTGGCGCGATCAGCGCCAACAACGATCGGGAGATCGGCGACCTGCTGGCCAAGGCCCTGCAGAAGGTGGGCAAGGACGGCGTGATCACGGTCGAGGAGGGAAAGACCACGGAAACCGAAGTCCGGTTCGTCGACGGCATGCAGTTCGACAAGGGTTTCGTCTCCCCCTACTTCGTCAACAAGCCGGCCGAGATGGAGTGCCAACTCGAAGACGCCCTGATTCTCATCCACGAGAAGAAGATTTCGAACCTGCGGGACCTCGTCCCGCTGCTCGAAAAGGTCGTGCAGTCGGGCAAGCCTCTCTTGATCATCGCCGAGGACGTCGATGGAGACGCCCTCACGGCGCTGGTCGTCAACAAATTGCGCGGGGTGCTCAATGTCTGCGCCGCCAAGGCGCCCGGATTCGGCGACCGCCGCAAGGCGATGCTCGGTGACATAGCGACCCTCACCGGCGGGACGCTGATCAGCGAGGATCTCGGCCTGAAACTCGAGAATCTCGACCTCTCCCACCTCGGCAAGGCCAAGAGCATCACGGTTGACAAGAACGAGACCACGATCGTGCAGGGGGCAGGGAAGCCGGCCGACGTGCAGGCCCGCGTCGCGCAGATCCGCACGCAACTCGAGGCTTCGGACAGCGAGTACGACCGGGAGAAGCTGCAGGAGCGGCTCGCAAAGTTGACGGGCGGCGTGGCCATCGTTTCGGTCGGCGCCGGCACAGAAGCCGAAATGAAGCAAAAAAAGGCCCGCGTCGAAGACGCCCTGCACGCGACCCGGGCGGCCGTCGAAGAGGGCATCGTCCCGGGCGGCGGTGTCGCCCTGCTCCGTTGCCGGGAGGCCGTGGAGAAGGCGCGTTCCCAGGCGAAGGGTGACGAGAAGATCGGCGTCGACATCATTCTCCATGCCCTCGAGGCCCCAATCCGGCAGATCGCCGAAAACGGGGGCATCGATGGGGGTGTCGTGGCCGACGAAGTCGCCGGCAAGGACCTGCACATCGGCTACGACGCCAACAAAGGCGAGTACGTCGACATGTTCAAGGCCGGCATCATCGACCCGGTGAAGGTGGTCCGCGTGGCGCTCACCAACGCCGCCAGCATTTCAGGCCTGCTCCTCACGACCGAGGCTCTCGTCACGAGCCTTGACAAGGACGAGGCCAAGAAGCGGCGGGGCGAGGGGGTCGTCCGGTAGTCTGCCGGGCCGGCGCGGGCAGGCCGATGAGGAGCAGGGATGTGCGGAGGCACCCAGTTGGTGCGGGGACAGGTGCCGTGCCGTCTCCGCCGGTGCCGCTCGTCGGTTTTCGTTGTGCCCCGCTGAACCGGTGAATCATGGGTGAGCAGCGGGATTTTTACGAGGTGCTCGGCGTCGCTCGGCGTGCCTCCGGCACGGAGATCACCGAGGCATACCGAAAACTGGCAATTCGCTACCATCCTGACAAGAACCCGGGCAACGAGGAGGCTGCGACCCGGTTCAAGGAGGCGGCTCGCGCGTTTGAGGTTCTTTCAGACGACGACTTGCGGGCCCGGTACGATCGGTTTGGCCATGCCGGCCTCCAGGGTGGACAACGACACGAGTTCAACGACATCGGCGACGTCTTCGAGGCCTTCGGCGACATCTTCGGCGGGGGCATCTTCGGAGAAGCCTTTGGTGGCGGGCGGCGGAGCAACCGGCCGCGGAAGGGACGTGACGTCTTCGCTCAGGTGTCCCTGTCGCTCGTGGAGGCCGCCCGCGGCGCCACCAAGACGGTCGCCTTCGCCCGCCATGAAACCTGTGCCAGCTGCGAGGGCACCGGCGCCAAGAAGGGGACTCGGCCGCAGAAGTGCGACTACTGCGCGGGCCGTGGGCAGGTCATCCAGTCGGCCGGGGTGTTTCGGCTGCAGACCGTCTGCCCGGCCTGCCGCGGTGCCGGCACCATCGTCCGCGAAAAATGCCCCGACTGCACTGGCGACGGCGTCCGCGAGGAACAAGTCGAGCGTCGGGTGACCATTCCGGCCGGCGTCGACAGCGACGTTCGCGTCCGCCTCGCGGGCGAGGGGGAGCCGGGGGGCAACGGTGGTCCTCCCGGCGACTGCTACTGCGTCATCGAAATCGAGGCCCATCCGTTCCTCACCCGCGAGGGCCGCGACCTGCACTGCGAGGTGCCGATCACCTTCACCCAGGCGGCCCTCGGTGCCACCGTCGACGTCCCGACGCTGGAAGGCCCGCGGCCGTTGGCCGTGGCCCGCGGCACGCAGAGCGGCGACGTGGTTCGGGTCCGCGGCCTGGGGATGCCCGAGGTTCGCGGTCGCGGCATCGGCGACCTGCACGTCCACCTGCACGTCGAGGTTCCCAAGGCGCTCTCGCCCCGGGCCGAAGACTTGCTGCGCGAACTCGCCGCCGAGGAGCATGCGGCTGTGACACCGAAGCGATCGTCGTTTTTCAGCCGGCTGGCAGAGTATTTTCAGGCGTCCAAGGAGCCGGCCGAGGCGGAGGAAGGAAAGGATGAAGGGGCATGAACATGCATGAGCAACTCGAAGACGAGGGCGGGCCGCAGTCGCCGCGGACGGCCGAGGCCGGTGGCCCGCAGGCCGGGCCGGATGCCGCCCAGAGCGGCGACGAGATCGTTCGCGAGGCGAACGACAGGGCCCTGCGCGCCCAAGCAGAATTGGAGAATTTCCGCCGCCGGTCGCGGCGGGAGTTCGACGACGCCCAACGATACCGGGAAATCGACCTGCTCCGCGACCTGCTTCCCGTGCTCGACAACGTGCTCCGGGCACTCGAGGCGACGGAGCGGACGGCCGACGTCGAGAGCCTGCGGGCCGGGTTTCGCATGACGGCCCAGCAGATCGAGAAACTGCTCGAGACGCACGGCTGTCGGCCGATCGAGACCGACGGTGCGTTGTTCGACCCGACCGTGCATGACGCCATCCTGCAGCAGACGGCACCAGGTGTCGCGGCGGGCACGATCGTGGGGACAGCAAGCCGCGGATACAGGCTGCACGACCGGGTCGTGCGGCCGGCCCAGGTCATCGTTGCACGGGAGGAATGAAGCATGCCGACCTACGACTACGTTTGCGACGGCTGCGGGCACGCCTTCGAACTTTTCCAGTCGATGACCGAAAGCCCGAAGACGACCTGCCCGAAGTGTCGGAAGCGAAAACTGCGGCGTCTGATCGGGGCCGGGGCCGCGATCGTGTTCAAGGGATCGGGCTTTTACAAGACCGATTATCGCAGCGATTCCTACAAGAAGGGCGCGGCTGCCGACTCGGCCGGATCTTCTGGCGGCAAGGAGGGGGGCAAAGAGGGGGGCAAGAAGCCCGACGGCAAGAGTTCCTCCGGCTCCGGCGCCGGGGCGAAGGGGGGGGACTGACCGATGCCACGGTGTCCGGTCTGCGATGGCAGCGTCGATCTGCAACGCACGCCGACGGTGCCGTTCTGCAGCGACCGGTGCCGGCTCATCGACCTCGGCCGCTGGCTCGACGAGTCCTATGCCGTGCCGCTGCCCCGCAAGCCGGGCACGGGGGAACTGCCCGGGGATGGCGCCGATGGTGACGGGTCCGACTGACGCCCGTCACGCCAGCGTGGCATGGCGATCCCCGACGACTCGGCCCTATACTCCGACCCACGATCGGGAACCGGTCGGCACGCGAGGGAGGACAATCCATGTCGAGCACGCACGATCCATCCGCCGGCATCGTCCACGAGGTCCGCTGGAGTGAGGCGATTCCCTGCTGGCTCCTCTTTCGAGCCGCCGCGGCGGCGTTCTCCCCGACGGTGATCGTGCTCGCTGCACTCGGGGCCGTGGCGAGCACGGCAGGCTGGCGGCTGCTCGATCAGCTCGGCCTCCCGGATGGCCGTGGCGTGGTGACATCGGCGGACGAGCTGCACCTGCCCGCGGCCGCGCCGGGGCCGATGGCGAATCCTCCGGCCACGCCCGTCAGCCTCGCGCCCAGCAGCCGCGCAGTGCCATGGCTCGGCGGCCTCGTCGATCGGCTGCCGACGTCCATCAGGCACGTCCTCGACCTGCTGGCGGTCCCCTTCCTGCCGTCGTCGTCGCGCGGTCAGATGGCGGGGGCCGCGGCACGGATCGGATGGTTTCTTCTCGTCTGGTCGATCTTCGGCACGGCGATCGCCCGGCGTGTCGCCCTCAAGCTCGTCGGCGAGGATGCCCCCGGTCTGTTCGGCGCGATCTGGTTCGGGACACGGAAATGGGTGTCCGCGTTCAACTCCGTGCTTTTCGTCCTGCTCGGCATCGCCGCGCTGGCCGCGCCGGGGGCGATCCTCGGGCTGCTGATGCGGACCGACCTGGGGCTGGCATTCGCCGGTGCCGTCTGGCCGCTCGTCCTGCTCGGTGCCGTGGTCCTGGCGATTCTCGCCATCGGTGTCGCCGCCGGCTGGCCGCTGATGGTCGCCTGCGTCGGGGTCGAACGTGGCGACAGCTTCCAGGCGATTTCGACGGCGTTTTCCTACCTTTACCAGCGGCCGCTCCACTACGCCTTCTATGCCCTGCTGGCCTGCGGCGTCGCGTTGCCCGCGATCGTCGCGGCCGGCCTGTTCGCCGATGCGACCGCCACGCTGGCCATGTGGGCGGCGAGTTTTGGCATGGGGCAGGACCGCACTGCCGCCGTGCTCGGCGGCCTGGCGACGAACGCCACAGACGCCGGGCCGTGGGGCGTGCAGGCCATCCGCTTCTGGTGTCGCGGCCTGGAGACGCTTCTGGCATCGTTCGGCTGGGGCTATGGCTGGGCGATCGTCACGGCGGCGTATTTCCTGCTGCGTCAAAGCGTGGACGGCACCGAACTCGACGAGGTCGTGCTCGACGAACCGCCTGGGGACGCTGCGGCCTGACGGACGCCGTTGTCAGGCAAGCCAGCCGCGCAGCAGCGTCGCAAAACTGCCGAGCAGTTCGCCGCGGCTGACCGCCTCGTCGCAGCCCGCCTCGACCGCCTCACGGAGCCGATCGCCGGCCACGTGCGGTCCGAAGACCACGACCCTGCCCGGCCGCTCTCGCGACGCGGACCCCAGCGCCGTGCGGGCGGCGGTGACGATGGGCTCGATCGGGCCACGCATCCCCTGCAGGTCGAGGAGCACGAGATCGCAAGGCCCCCCGGCGGCGTCGATCGCTGCCCGCTGCTCGAGCCGGGCTCCCGCCGCGTGGGCGAGGCCGGCCAGGCGGCTGGCCGCGAGCAGGTCGGAACTGACGACGAGTATTACGGGCTCATTCGGCATGATGACTTCTCCGCAGGGTCGAGGGATGCCGCTAGACCGCTTCCGGGCCACGGACGTCGCGGTAGATTTGAATCGCCTCATCGACCGGCAGGACGAAGACGCTGCCGGCATCCGGTCCAATCGCCGCCAGCGCCTCCGCGAGCGTGTCCCGGGTGCGGTCCAGAAAGTCGTCGTTGACGGCGATCTCCAGGATCACCGCCTGGGCGATGCCGTCCGCGGCATATTCGTGGGCGTCGCACAGCGTCAGTCGGGTCACGTGCACCGCGGCGAGCGCCTGGCGCAGGAACTCGACCGCCCCGGGCTTCACGATCGCGAACACCAGCCGCATGAGGGACCCTCCGCCGCCGCACCGGGCCGCTGTCGGGAACGCGGGCACGGCCGCGCTAGCCGGCAAGAGTAGCATCGTGCAGACTGGCGAACCACCGACAGGTCTTCGGAGCAGATCGATCCGGGCACGCAATGGACGACGTCAGCGGTATCGGGGACACGATTCGTGTGCAGGCCGTCTGCCGGGAATTTCTCGCGGCAAGACCGCTGGAGATCGTGCCGCTTCGCGACTCGGGCTTCAGCGGATCCCGGGTCTACCGGGTGCGGACCGGGGGCGGTGCCAATGAGACCCTCGTCTGCAAGGCGTTCGCGCCCGGCGTGGATCGCGGCCGGGCCGAGTGGATCCATCGGCTGATGAGCGGCCTGCGGGCGGCGGGCATGACCGAGGTGCCCGCCCTCGCCGCCACGCCGGCGGGCGCGACGATCGTGAGCGATTCGCGGGGCACACACTGGGAACTGCTGGAGTTTCGGTCGGGCAAGCCGACCGACGTGCCGACGCCTCGCCAGGCTCAGGCTGCGGTCGAGACGCTGGCCCGGTTGCACGTCGCCGCCTCCCGCCTGCCGGGTCCGAAGGCGAAGCCGGGGCCGGCGCCGGCCGTGGTGCGACGCATCCGCATGGCGGAGCGGATGCTGAGCCGCCCCTGGGCGACCCTCGACAGATTGTGCGACGACCTGCCGGACCGCCGTCCGGGCGCGCTCGCCGTGGCGGAACTGCGTTGCCGCCTCGAGGCCGCCGCCGCCATGCTGAAACCGCCGGGCCCTCGGGTCCTGTGCTGGATCGCGGGCTGGACCGCCCCGTCGATCGGCCTGCAGCCCGTGCTTCGAGACGTGTGGGCCGATCACGTGCTGTTTGCCGACCGCGAGGAACGCGTCGCCGGGATCATAGACTTCCATGCGGCGGCCATTGACACGCCGGCAACCGACGTGGCGCGGCTGCTGGGGAGTTGGCATCCCACCGCTCCGCCAGCGTCATATTTCGGCACCTGGGCCCCCATAATCGCGGCCTACGAACGCATCAGCGCACTCGGGACGGTGGAACGGAAACTGGTTCCGGTGCTGGCCGCGACGGGCGTTTTGTTCGGCATCGACACCTGGTTCCGTTGGCTCATCGAAGAGGAACGACGGTTTCTCCGCCCGGACGCCGTGCTGCGCAGGATCGACAGGCTCCTGGAGGAACTGCCCGCAGCCCTGGACTTTCTGGCAGATCGGGCGGGTAACGGCGGTTTGACCGGCTGAAATTGCAGTTTGTACACTGAAGAAGTCGACATTGCCCCGGGGATTCGGGGTCCCGCCGCGAGCGACTGCTGCCGCACCGATGGATCGCATGCCATGACCCTCTGCCGCTGGGCGGTCTTCGCTCCCGTGATGCTGCTCCTGCAACCGGTGTTTACCGGGCTGGCAGCCGGGGGTGATCTGGCGGACAGGCTCGGGGTTTTGCCTCCCGCCGGGGGTGATGCGGTGGCCGCCGTCGCCGAGACGTTTGGGGCGCCGGTCAGGGTGTCGGCGAAGATCGAACCCGGGCAGTCGGGGAATCCCGACGTGCTCGCGGTGCAAGCGGTGCTGGAGGAGGGGTGGCACCTCTACTCGGTGACGCAGAAACGGGGGGGGCCAAAGCCGACCCGGATCACTCTTGCGGCCGATTCGCCCCGCCAGACCGCCGGGCCGTTCGTGCCCGATTCCCCGGCCGTGACGCGGTTTTACGATGACGTCGCCGCCTGGCGGGGGATTCCCGTCGAGGAGCATCACGGCACCGTCACGTGGCGGGCACCGCTGGCGCCCGGGAAGGCTGGGCCCATCCACGGATCGCTGAGCCTGCAACTCTGCCGCGACAACTCCTGCAATCCGCCGGAAACGATCCCTTTCACGGTCGGATCGGCCCCCACCGACGCTGCACGCCCTGCCACGGAAACCGCCCCGCCGTCGGCCCGCGAAACGCCGGCCACCGCACGGCCGGCCGAGCATGCGATGGAGCGGACGCACGCCACGGTTCGGGTCGATTTATTGCCCGGAAACGTGGTGCAGATCGAGATCGTGCCGGAGAATGGGTGGCACGTCTATCGGCCTGCGGATTCGGCCGGCGCAGCCCCGGGCCAGGGCAAGGCGACCATCCTTGCCTTCGACGGGGAGTCGCAGAACCCGGCGGACCTCTCCGTGACCGTCAAGGCAGCGCGGCCTGCCGCCGCCGAGGGCGTCGTGGACGGCCCGGTCGTATTTTCAATTGTTCGTGCGGGTTCTGCCCCCTTGCGCCTCGTGCTCGGCCTGCAGACCTGTGCCGACGACTCGTGCGATCCACCGAGTGCCGTCCGCATCGGCATCGTCGGCGACGCCGTGACCTTTGCCGATGCGGCGTACGGCGAGGCCGCCCGGAGTCCGCTGCCGCTGACGGCTCCCCCGGCTCCGCTCGCGCTGCCCGTCGTGCTCCTCATGGGCCTCGCCGGCGGCCTGCTCCTGAACCTCATGCCCTGCGTCCTGCCGGTGCTCGGCCTCAAACTCATGTCGTTCGCCCAGCAGTCGGGCCGCGACCGGCGCGAGGTGTTCCAGATGAACCTCTGGTACTGCCTCGGCGTGTTCGCGGTCTTCTTCGCCCTGGCGACGGCCAGCGTGGCCGCGAAGATCGGCCTCGCCCGGGCGAGCCTCGCCTGGGGAGAGCAGTTCACATCGACCGGCTTCAACATCGCCATGACGGGGATCGTGTTCGCCTTCGCGCTTTCGTTCCTCGGCGTCTGGGAACTGCCGATTCCCGGTTTCATCGGCGCGAAGGCGGGGCACGTCCAGTCGCGGGAGGGGCCGCTCGGCGCCTTCCTCAAGGGCGTGCTCAGCACCGTGCTGGCGACCCCGTGCAGCGGGCCGTTTCTCGGTCCGGTGTTCGGCTTCACGCTCGGGAAGTCCGCGGCACTGACCTATGCAGTGTTCATGGCGATCGCCACCGGCATGGCGCTCCCCTACATCGTCGTCGGTCTGGTGCCGCGGCTCGTCCGCTTCTTGCCCCGCCCGGGCGCCTGGATGGCGACCTTCAAGGAGATTCTCGGCTTCGTGATGCTGGGCACGGTGGCCTACCTGTTCACGTTCTTGCAGCATGACTGGTTCGTGCCCACTTTCGTGATGCTGATCGGCATCTGGCTGGGCTGCTGGTGGGTCGGCCGGGCGCAGGAGACGTCGGGCGTGGTCGGGATCGGCCGCTGGGTGCAGGGTGCGATCATGGCGGCGGCGGTCGGCGGTGCGGCGTTGCCGCTCCTCGGTCCCGTGCCCTCGCTGATCGCATGGGAGGAACCGTTCTCGCGAGCCCGGGTCGCCGACCTGCAGCGGGCCGGGGCCACGGTGCTCGTCGACTTCACGGCCGACTGGTGCCCGACCTGCAAGGTCAACCTGGCATTCGCCATCGAGACCCGCAAGGTCCGCGACGTGATCGAAAAAAACAGGGTCGTGCCGCTGCTCGCCGACTGGACTGACGGGTCGCTGGAGGTAAAGCAGGCCCTGGAGAGCCTCGGCAGCCGATCGATCCCGGTGCTCGCCGTCTTCCCGGCAGGCCGTCCCGGGGAATCGCCCCCCGCGCCGATCGTGCTCCGCGACCTGATCAGCGAGCGGGACGTGCTTGCCGCCATCGAGCAGGCCGGCCCGTCCCGGTCCCCGGCCCCGGAAATCCGCGCCGCCGCCCTGCCCTGAGCCGGCCGCGGCATGCGGCGTCGGTCTGCGTTCCCGAAGGTCTTTTCCATGTCCGCCGATTCCCCGGCCGACCCGGCCGCGGCCAGCATTCGCACGACCGGCCAGCAACTGCGGCGCCGGTCGTGGGCGGAGCCGTGGAAGATCAAGATGGTCGAGCCGATCCGCATGACCTCGCCCGCACAGCGGGCCGAGGCGATCACGGCGGCCGGCTGGAACACGTTCCTGCTCCGCTCGGAGGACGTGTACATCGACCTGCTCACCGATTCCGGCACGTCGGCGATGAGCGACCGACAGTGGGCCGGCATGATGCTCGGCGACGAGGCCTATGCCGGCAGCGCCAACTTCTACCATCTCGAGGAGGCGGTCCGTCGACATTACGGCTACCGACACCTGATCCCGACCCACCAGGGCCGCGGCGCAGAGCACATCCTCGCCCGGATCATGATCCGGCCCGGCGACACCGTGCCGGGCAACATGTACTTCACTACCACCCGCTACCACCAGGAACATGCCGGCGGCCGGTTTGTGGACGTGGTCATCGACGAGGCCCACGACCCGCAGAGCCTGCACCCCTTCAAGGGCAACGTCGATCTCGCGAAACTCGAGCAGGTGCTGACGACGGCCGTCCGCGTGCCCTACGTCTGCCTCGCCGCAACGGTCAACATGGCCGGAGGCCAGCCGGTGAGTCTGGCGAACGCTCGCGCGGTCCGCGACCTGTGCCGCCGCCACGGCGTGCCGGTCATGCTCGACGCGACACGGGCCGTGGAGAACGCCTGGTTCATCAAGTGCCGGGAGACGGGGCAGGCGGAGCGCAGCGTGGCCGACATCCTGCGCGAGTTCTGCAGCCTCACCGACGGCTGCACGATGAGTGGCAAGAAGGATCCGCTCGTCAACATCGGCGGCTGGCTGTCGCTCGACGACGACCGGCTCGCCGAGCAGGCCCGCAACCTCGTCGTGGTCTACGAGGGCCTGCATACCTACGGCGGCATGGCGGGCCGGGACATGGAGGCCATGGCCCGCGGCATCGAGGAGAGCGTCCAGGACGACCACATGCGGGCCCGCGTCGGTCAGGTGGAATACCTCGGCGAGCTGCTCCGGGCGGCCGGCGTGCCGATCGTGCTGCCGATCGGCGGCCATGCGGTGTATCTCGACGCCCGCCGCGTGTACCCGCACATCCCCCAGGACGCATTCCCGGCGCAGCTCCTCGCCGCCGAACTGTACCTCGACTCCGGGGTCCGCGCCATGGAACGCGGGATCGTGTCGGCCGGCCGCGACGTGGAGACCGGCCGGCATCACTACCCGCGGCTGGAACTCGTGCGGCTGACGATCCCGCGCCGCGTCTACACGCAGGCCCACATGGACGTGGTGGCGGAGAGCGTGGCCGCCGTCTGCGGCCGTGCCGACGCGCCCCGCGGCCTCGAGATGGTGTTCGAGCCCGAGTGTCTGCGGTTCTTCCAGGCCCGGTTCCGCCCGCGCTGAGGCTGGTCCGTCTGCGTTCGGCCGGTGCGCAGAGCGTGTGCTCGCGTCAGAGCCCCGAGGCCCGGGATCAGCGCAACTGGACGCGTTCGCCGCCGGCCGCACCGAACACGCTGCCGATCGGCCACGCTTCATGGCCGGTGTCGGCCAGCAGCCGTTGTGCCTCCAAGGCGACGTCCGGCGCCACGACCACCACCATGCCGACGCCCATGTTGAAGACCCGTTCCATCTCGTCCGCCGCGATTGATCCCAGCCCCTCAATCCAGGGGAAGACCGCCGGCACCGGCCACGCACCTCGTTCGATCACGATCTGCACGCTTTCGGGCACGATCCGCGCCAGGTTCTCGACCAATCCCCCCCCGGTGATGTGGGCGATGCCGTGCACCTGCCCCGCGGCCCCGAACCTGTCGAGAAGCACCTTGACCGGCCTGGCGTAGAGCCGTGTCGGCTCGAGCAGCACCTCGGCCACGGTCCGGCCGCCGCAGGCGGGAACAGAGTCCGCGCAGGAGAGGCCGCCGATGTCGAACACGGCCTTCCGCGCGAGGCTGTAGCCGTTGGAGTGCAGGCCGCTGGAGGCGATGCCGATCGCCACGTCGCCAGCCGCGATCTGCCGGCCGTCGACGAGCCGGCTCCGCTCCACGACACCGACGCAGAACCCGGCGAGATCATACTCTCCGCGCTGGTAGACGTCGGGCAGGATCGCCGTCTCGCCCCCCACGAGGCTGCAGCCGCACTCGACGCAGGCGTCGGCGATGCCGCGGACGAGCTGCTCGAGGAGGTCGGGATCGTCGTGTGACATCGCGACGTAGTCGAGGAAGAACAGCGGCTCGGCCCCCGTGCACAGTGCGTCGTTGACGCTCATCGCCACCAGGTCGATGCCCACCGTGTGGTGCACGCCGGCCTGCACGGCCACCTTGAGCTTCGTGCCGACGCCGTCGGTGCAGGAGACGAGCAGCGGGTCGTCGTAGCCCCGGGCGAACAGCCCCTTGAGGTCGAGCTGAAAGAGAGCGGCGAAGCCCCCTTCGGCCCCCAGAACCCGCGGGCAGTGAGTGCGGCGCATGTGTGCCGGCAGCCGGGCCATTCCCTCGCGGTACAGGTCGAGATTCACCCCCGCGCTCGAATAGGTCGCTCCCGCCACGGTCCGTCACTCCCGGAGAAAACACCGCGCCGCCGGGTTTCGCCCCGGTAACGATGGTATCATCCTCGCATCATGCCGCCCCGCAAGAGCAAGCCGACGGCCCGGCGAGCGCACGCCCAAAAACCTCTGCCGCCGCTCCAGTTCAGCCATCCGCTCCCCTACGGCGCGGTGCTGCACGACAAGGGGGTGCAGTTCGTCCTCTACAGCCGCTCCGCCACGGCGGTCCGGGTCCTGCTCTACGACGCCGTGGACGCCACGGAGCCGGCCGAGGTGATCGCTCTCGACCCCGCCACGGACCGCTGGGGAGACATCTGGAGCATTTTCGTGCCGGGCGTCGGGCCCGGGCAGCTGTATCACTTCCAGGCCGACGGCCCCTTCGATCCGGAACGGGGACAGCGGTTCGACGGACGCGCCCGGCTCGTCGATCCCTACGCCCGGGCCCTGGCCGGATCGATGCGGATCGGCCCCGAGGGACTCCTCGAGCCGCCGAGGTGCGTGGTCGTGGACGACGCCTTCGACTGGCAGGGGGACCGGCACCTGCGGCGCGGCCTCGCCGACACCGTGATCTACGAGCTTCACGTCCGCGGCTTCACCGCCAGTCCGTCGAGCGGCGTCGCCCACCCCGGCACCTACCGCGGCATCATCGAGAAGATTCCGTACCTCAAATCGCTCGGCGTGACGGCGGTCGAACTCATGCCCGTCCACGAGTACGCCGACGAGATGCCCGCCCCGAATGCCACGCCGCGGCGCAACTACTGGGGCTACGATCCGCTCGCCTTCTTCGCCCCGCACCGCGGCTACGCCTCGGGATCGGAGCCGGGCTGCCAGGTCCGTGAATTCAAGGAGATGGTCCGGGCACTCCACGCCGCCGGTATCGAGGTCATCCTCGACGTCGTCTTCAACCACACGGCCGAGGGCAACCACCTCGGGCCGACCCTGTCGTTCAAGGGGCTGGAAAACAGGGTCTATTACATGCTCGGCGACGGGGGATCGACCTACCGCAACTACAGCGGCTGCGGCAATACGGTCAACGGCAACCACCCGATCGTCCGCGAGATGATCTTTCTTTGCCTCCGGCACTGGGTGCACACCTACCACGTCGACGGCTTCCGTTTCGACCTGGCGAGCATTCTTTCCCGCGACCGCAACGGCGACCTGCTGCCGAATCCGCCGATCGTCGAGGTCATCACCGAGGATCCGATGCTCGCCGACACCAAGATCATCGCGGAGGCCTGGGACGCCGCCGGGGCCTACCAGGTCGGTTCATTCGCCAGCCTGCGCTGGGCCGAATGGAACGGCCGCTACCGGGACGACGTCCGCCGCTACTGGCGCGGCGACTTCGCCCAGACCGGCCATCTGGCCACCCGGCTGGCGGGCTCGAGCGATCTATACGGCGACGACGGCCGCCAGCCCTTCCACAGCATCAACTTCGTCACCTCTCACGACGGCTTCACCCTCAACGACCTCGTCAGCTACCGGGAAAAGCACAACGAGGCCAACGGCGAGGGCAACCGGGACGGCGACGACAACAACTTCTCTGAGAACTACGGCGTCGAGGGAGCGACGACGCAGCCCGAGATCGCAGCGATCCGGGCCCGCCAGGTCCGCAACCTGCTGGCCACGCTGCTCCTCAGCCAGGGCGTGCCGATGCTGCTGGCGGGCGACGAGTGCCGGCGGACCCAGCAGGGCAACAACAACGCCTGGTGCCAGGACAGCCCGGTGTCGTGGTTCGACTGGAGCCTCGTCGAGCGGGAGACCGACCTCGTCCGCTTCCTGGCGACACTCGTCCGCTTCCGCCTCGACAACCCGACGCTCCGGCGCCGCACATTTCTCCGCGGCGGCTCGAGCGACGGGGGCGGGCTTCCCGACGTCGAGTGGTTCTCGCCGGAGGGGGCCCACATCGACTGGTACGCGGCCGATGGCAGCCTGGCCTGCTGCTTCGGCGCCCCGACGGCCGAGCAGCTCCGCGGCAGTGCGGATCCGGCAGCCGGCGGGACGGCAGGCGACCCGCGGCACGTCCTCATCTTTGCCCACGCCGGTTCGACGCCCCGGACGTTCCGCTTTCCCGATCCGCCGGCCCTGCGGCGGCTGAAGTGGCGGGTGTTCATCGACACAGGGCGGCCGTCGCCGCATGACATCCATGCCGACGGAGCCGGCCCCACGATCGACCCGGAGTTGCCGCTGGAACTTCCGGAGCGGTCGCTCGTCTGTCTGGTGGCCGATCTCGCCCCGCCGCCGCCGGTCCGCCGTCGCGTTGCCGCACACCGGCACTGACGGCTACGATGACAGAGGTTGTTTTCCGCACCCGCCAGGGAGCGGCCCAGATCCCCGACCCCGGTTCCTACCGTCCCTCGAGGAAATCGCGCCATGAATCGCCCATTCCACCCCGCCCGCCCTGCCTCCCCGGCCCTCCTCGTCTGGGTGCCGCTTGCCTGTACGCCAATTGTCTGGATGGCCGCCGGCTGTGTCCCCTCACAAACCAGCCAGCCCCCTGCCCCCCAGGCGCAGAAGGTCAAGGAAGACAAGCACGACCACGACCACGACCACGACGACCATGCCCATCCAGAGACGCTCGCCGCCGGAGTGAAGGAGTTGGAGGGGATCGCGACCGCCGTCAAGACGCATCTCGACGCCGGCGACAAGAAAAAGGCGGACGATGCCGTCCACCTGGTTGGGCATCTGGTTGAGGATCTGCGCGGTCTCCTGCCGAAAGAGAAACTGTCGGCCGAGGCACAGGCCACGGCAGGCAAGGCGCTCGACGAAATCTTCGACGCCTTCGACGCCGTCGACGTCGCCCTGCATGCCGACGAGGGAAAGTCGAAGCCGGCGACGGAGGTCTTCGCCTCGGCGGCGGAGAAGATCCAGGCGGCCCTCGAGACACTGAAGGGACTCTAGTCGAGGAGGTAGCGTGAACGGACGACGTGCGCGGAGTGTGATCGGCTCGATGTGCTGCCTGCTGGTCGGGGCTGCTCTGTCCACGGCCACGGCCGCCGCGGCCGAAGCGGCTGCGGATCACAGTCACCTGCTGCTCGATGCCGAGCCGCAGGGTGCCGTGTCTCTGGCGGCCGCCAAGGAGAAGCTCACGACCACGCCCCAGCCAGTGGTGATCGCCGGCCGGATCGGTGCCAAGGGGATGGATCCGTTCCTGGAGGGCAAGGCTTCGTTTTCGCTGCTCGAGATTCCCGCCGACGACCATGCCGCCAAGCCGGGGCACGACGCCGACAACTGCCCGTTCTGCAAGAAGCGGGCGGCGAAGTCTCCGATCGCGGCGGTGCAGTTCGTCGGGACCGACGGCAAGCCGATTCCCGTCGATGCCCGGAAACTGTTCGGTGTCGCCAAGGGGAGCGACGTGGTGATCCGTGGAAGCGGCATCTTCGACCCGAAGTTGGGGATTCCGGTGCTGCAGGTCACCGCGGACGGCATCTACGTCCGCAAGCCGGTCAAATGACCGCGTCGCTGACCGCACCCGGCGTCGCCTTCAAGGAATGGGCGGCAATCTGCCGGGCCCTCGCGGCCGGCCGTCAGGACGTGATCCTGCGCAAAGGGGGCATCGTCGAGCCGGGGGGTGGCTTCCGGCCGGAGCATACCCGGTTTCTCCTGCTGCCGACGTTCCTGCATCAGTCGCCCGAGAGCCTCGTGCCCGAGGCCCGCGATCTGCTCGACGGCATCGACGCCGACCGGCCTCCGGAGGGGAGCGTCGTATTTCGGCACGTGGCCACGGTGACCACCGCGCGGCGGATCGTGCGGCTCGAGGATCTCGCGCGCTACCGGCCGCGGCATGTGTGGGCCGACACGGTGGTGGCAGAGCGGTTTCACCGCTGGCAGGACGAGCTCCACGTGCTCGAGGTCGATGTCGCGCCCCTCGCCGAGCCGCTCGTCCTGCCGTGGTGCGACGCCTACGGCGGCTGCAAATCGTGGGTCGGTGTTCGCGCCGCCGAGCCATCCTGGCCTCGGCGGCTTACGTAGGCGGCCATCGTGGCCGCCGTGGCCTATCGGACGACCCTCGCGCCACCACCCTTGATCAACTTCTCGGCGTTCGCGCCGCCGAGCCATCCTGGCCTCGGCGGCTTACCTAGGCGGCCATCGTCGCCGCCGTGGCTTATCGGTGTTCGCGCCGCCGAGCCATCCTGGCCTCGGCGGCTTACCTAGGCGGCCATCGTGGCCGCCGTGGCCTATCGGCGTTCGCGCCGCCGAGCCATCCTGGCCTCGGCGGCTTACGTAGGCGGCCATCGTCGCCGCCGTGGCTTATCGGCGTTCGCGCCGCCGAGCCATCCTGGCCTCGGCGGCTTACGTAGGCGGCCATCGTCGCCGCCGTGGCTTATCGCACGACCCTCGCGCCACCACCCTTGATCAACTTCTCGACCTCGGCACGGGTGGCCATCGACGTGTCCCCCGGCGTCGTGCTCGCCAGCGCCCCGTGCGCGGCACCGTAGTCAACCGCCCGCTGCGGGCAGTTGTACTCCAGGAACCCGAACGCCAGCCCGCTCGCGAAACTGTCGCCGCCGCCAACCCGGTCGAGGATCTCCAGTTCGGGATACCTGCGGCTGTCGTAAAACTTCCCCTCGTGCCAGCAGATCGCACTCCAGTCGTTCTTCGTCGCCGTGATCACCCGGCGCAACGTCGTCGCCGCCACCTTGAAGTTGGGAAACTCCTTCACGGCCGTCTCGATCATCCGCTTGAAGGCGTCGGTCTCGATCGTGCTCAGAGCATGATCGACGCCAGCCACGTCGAAGCCGAGCGACGCCGTGAAATCCTCCTCGTTGCCGATCATCACGTCGACATGCCGGGCGATCTCCCGATTTACCTCCCGGGCCTTGGCCTGGCCACCGATGCTCTTCCAGAGGCTCGGCCGGTAGTTGAGGTCATAGGACACGATCGTGCCGTGCCGCTTGGCCGCCTGAACCGCCTCGATCGCCAGGGCCGCCGTCGTCTCCGACAGGGCCGCGAAGATGCCCCCGGTGTGAAACCAGCGGACGCCGAGAACGCCGAACAGCCGATCCCAGTCGACGTCGCCAGGCTTCATCTGACTGGCCGCCGTGTTGCCGCGGTCGGGAACGCCCACCGCGCCGCGAATCCCGAAGCCACGTTCGGTGAAGTTCAGGCCGTTGCGGACCGTCCGGCCGATGCCGTCGTCCGGCCGCCAGTGGATGAAGTCGGTGCACACGCCCCCCTGCATGATGAAGTCCTCGATCAGGTGGCCGACTTCGTTGTCGACGAAGGCGGTCACCACGGCGGTCTTCAGGCCGAAGCACTTGCGCAGGCCGCGGGCGACGTTGTACTCGCCCCCGCCCTCCCAGACGGCGAACTGCCGTGCCGTGCGAATTCGCCCCTCGCCGGGGTCGAGGCGGAGCATGATCTCACCGAGCGAGACCTGGTCGAGGGCGCACGAGTCCTGTGGCTTGATGGGGAGCGGCATGATTCTGATCCTGTCGGGGTGAGGTGGAGGTGTTCTTCAGGAGTCCGGCTGCGGGGCGGCATGGTGAGAGTTCGCTGACACGCTCGCGATCCTCACGCCGATTCCTCCGCCTTTGCGTATCGCACCATGGACGTCATGCCGTCTTCAGGCTGGCGATGTCGAGCGGCGCCAGTCCGGCCTCCGCAGCGATGTGGTTGAGGGCGTCGACCTCGGCCGTCGAAAACAAGAGCCCCCCCGCCCGCAACGTCCGCGCGGCGGCGTCGGCTTCGAGTTGGCCCGGAAGCATGCAGCCCTCGTTGCCGTGACCGAGAATGTCGGCGAGCACGGCCTTGATGTTCTCAGCCTGGGACCGGCTTGCGGCGAAGGCGCCGCCGGACAGGGCCTCGGGATGAATGACTTGGAAGTAGAACGCGCACGAATGCTTCTCGCCCGGCACGGCCTCCCGGCTGCGGATCGTGGGGCACGAGCCGCCGATGAAGGCCGCCACGAGCTCGTTGATCAACGACAGGCCATAGCCCTTGTGGTCGCCGAACGGCAGCAGCCAGGCCGCCTGGCCGGGGTCGGTCGTCGGCCGCCCCTCCCGGTCGACGGCGGCGTTTTGCGGCAAGGGCTTTCCCTCCCGGGCGAGCTGCTGCACGCGACCCATCGCGATCACCGAGGTGGCCCAGTCGATCACGATCGGGAAGCCGACGGCCGCCGTGGTCGGAAAGCCCCAGGAATGCGGGTTGGTGCCGAGCGTGGGAAACCTCCCCTTGAAGGGGACGACCTCGGCCAGCGACGCGGTGCAGTTCGTGTAGGCGATGTAGCCGCGGTTCGCCGCCTCCATCACGTATCCGCCCCCCCACAGGTAATGGAAGGCGTTGTCCACCGCCACCGTGCCGGACCCGTGCCGGTCGGCGAGCCGGATACAGGTCTCGATCGCCTCCCAGGCGACGGCCTGGCCGAGCTTCTTCCCCGCATCCCAGACCTCGCAGGCGTTGAACCGGCTCGGCAGCCGGCGAATCGAGGCCCGCGGCACGCAGCCCCCGGCCTTCGAGCCGAAGAGATCGTCGAGGTGCAGGGCCTTGATCGCGTTGTGCGTGCGGATTCCGTGGGTGGTGGCCGCCGTGGCCAGCTTCGCCGCCTGTTCGGCCTCGTCGACGTCGAAACCCCGCTGCAGGTACGCCCCACGGACGATCTCCTCGTGCCGCTCGACCGGGACCACGTGAAACGTTTCAAGCATGGGCGCCCCGCACCGGGTCAAAAGTCAGGAGTTCCGAATCGATGGTCCACGGATCACACGACCCGCCGCACCGGCACCACGGGATTGACCTGGGCGAGCGGCGGCTCGCCGTGCATGGCCCGGACGAGGTTCGTGACCGCCGCCATGGCCTGTCGCTGCACGCTCTCCAGCGTCCGCGAGCCGACATGCGGGGTGACGATGCAGTTCGCCAGGCCGGTGAGCGGATGGTCCGCAGGCGGCGGCTCCACGTCGAGCACGTCGGTGCCGTAGCCGCGGACGCGGCCGGAGCGGAGTGCCGCGGCCATGTCGGTCGTGTTGACGATCTCCCCGCGGGCACAGTTGATGACGATCACGCCCGGCTTCATCCTCGTGATCGTCTCGGCGCGGACGAGGTCTCGGGTCTCGGGCGTGAGGTTCGTGTGCAACGACACGTAGTCCGCCGCTGCAAACAGGTCGTCGAGCGCCCCCGCGCGGTCGATGCCGTTGGCGGCGGCGAAGACTTCATCCCAGAACAGGTCGTAGCCGATGGGCTGCATGCCGAAGGCCCTGGCCCGCAGGGCGACCTCGCGGCCGATCCGCCCCATGCCGACGATGCCGATCCGCTTGCCGAGCAGTTCGCGGCCCGTCTGCCGCTTCCAGCCGCCGGCCCGGGTGGAATCGACGTGGAAGAGAAAATGCTTCTCCAGTGCGAGCAGCAGCAGGAAAGCGTGCTCGGCGACGGTCGTATGGTTGACGCCGGGCGTGAACAGCACCGGGATGCCCAGCGCCGTGCAGGCGGCGACGTCGATCTTGTCGACGCCGATGCCGTACTTGCTGATCACCGCAAGCCTTGGACCGGCCTTCGTCAGCACCGCCCGCGTGATCAGGTCGTCACCGCAGATCATGCCGTCGACATCGCCGACGGCCGCGAGCGTGTCGGCCTCCGAGAGCGGCCCCCGGGCAGTGACGATATCCCATCCGGTCGCGGCGAGGGCGGCGTGGTGCTCTCCGGGAGTGTCCTGGAACGACGTCGTGGTCAGCAGGATGCGCGGCATCTTCGAATTCTGGTGGTCGGGACGGAAATCGAGAGGGTAGCCGACGCCCGCCGGCGCGACAATCACTGCCCGATCCACCGGCCTGCGGGAGCCTACAGTCCGCGCAGGGGCCCGGTGCTGTCACCGAAAGACCGGGTGTCGAGGCCGTACCGGCCGGCGAGCGAGACGTAGAGGTTGCACAGCCGCCGCTCTTCCTCGGGCTCGCGGGCGAAGGTGAGCGTGCGGCCGGTACGGAGCGTTCCGCCGAGCCCGCCGGCCAGCAGGACCGGCATCTGTTTGCGATCGTGACTGCCTCCCGCCATCAGGCTGGAGCAGAACATGATGCACGAATTGTCCAGCACGCTCCCCGCTCCCTCCTGCATCCCCTGGAGCTTTCGCAGCAGGGAGGCGTACATCTCCACATGGAAGCGGTTCATCAAGGCGTAGTCGGGGCCGCCGGCGTGCGACATCCCGTGCATGTTCGTCAGATCGGTGCTCCCCGGCCGCAGGAAGCCGAAGTCCATCCGCGACAGGTCGTTGTTGAACATCAGCGTGGCGAACCGCGAGGCATCGGTGGCCAGGGCGATGGCCAGCAGGTCGAGCATCAGCCGCATATGGTCGGGCAGGATGACCGGAGCGTCGGCCGGCGGCGGCTGCATGACCGCAGCGATCCGCGGTCCCGCGCGGTCCCCTTCCGCCGGCAGCTTCGCCAGCCGCTGCTCCACTTCGCGGACGCTTTCCAGGTATTCGTCGAGCCGCTGTCTGTCCCATGTGCTCAACTCGGTCATGATTCCCCGGGCATCCTCGCGGACGAGGTCGAGCGCACTGATCGCCTTGCGGATGCCCTGTGGATCACCGACGAGTCGGTCGTAGAGCCCGCGGGGGTTGTTCTCACGCGGCACGGGCGTCCGGGGAGTGCTCCAGGAAATGTGGCCGCTATAGATGCACGAATACCCCTTGTGCGTGCCGATCGTCGGCGGCTCGATGCCGAGCACGAGGCTGGGAAACGGCGTCGCCGACCCGCGTTCCGCCGCCAGCAACTGGTCAAAACTGGTGCCGACGAGCAGGTCCGACGTGCTTTCGCGGACGTGCGCACCCGAGAGCACGTTCGGTGCTGCCGCGATGTGGATGTTGCCCTTGAGCGCCTGGGGATTGTAGAGCCCCTCCAGCACGAGCAGCCGCTCCTTGAGGTCCTCGAGCGGCTGGAGCGATCCGCGCAGCACCATCTTCAGGCCGTCGCCCTCCGCCGACCACTGCGCTGGGTCGACACCGTTGGCCATGAACAGGCAGGCGAACCGGCGCGGCGCCGCGGGCGCCGCCTCCCGGGCCAGCGTCGGCCGCCGGGCCGCGATCGATTCCAGCCACGGCAGGCCGAGTGCGACTCCCATCCCGCGCAGGAACCTCCGACGTCCGGTCTTCCGTCGCATGACTGGTTTCCCTCGCATGGTTGGCTTTCCCGTCACGGCCGGCGATCTTCGGCGGAGACGGCGGGCTCGAATCGCAGGGTGTCGAACTGCGGACTGGTCACGATCGCCTCGATGATCGTCGAAAACCTGCCATCGGTCGACCAGAGCCGGTCTTCGATCGCATCCAGCAGGGGGCGGTCACCGGGCTGGACGCTGCGGCCGAGAGCATAGCCGAGCAGTTTTCGGCACAGGCGGCGCACGAACATCCGTTCCTGCCGCTCCTCGCACAGGAAGGCGACCAGGCCCTCCATCCCCTGAAGCCGCCGACCGTCAGCGAGGCGGGAATCACTGTCGATCGGCCGCCCGTTGATGTCGTGCGTGCGCCAGCGGCCGACGGGGTCGAAATTTTCAAGCGCGATGCCCAGCGGATCGATCCGTTCGTGGCAGGCGGAGCAGGCGGCATCCGCGCGGTGCTTCGCGAGCAGCTGGCCGACGGTCAGAGCGGCCTCGTTCCGCTCGTCCTCGGGCAGGTCAGGAACGCCCTGGGGGGGCGGAGGCGTGGGCAATCCGAGCAGTTCGGAGAGGATCCAGTTGCCGCGGAGCACCGGGCTGGTGCGCAGCGGGTGCGACGTGGCGGTGAGGGCCGCTCCCCAGCCGAGCAGGCCGCGGCGCGGCGTCCCGGCGAGTGACAGTCGGGGCGCCTTGACCACGGCATCAGAGGACGGCCGGAGCGTGGACCAGGCGTCGTCGCCGGTCGGACCAAGATCAGCGAGTCCATAGTGCTCTGCGAGTTGCCTCGATGGCAGGAAGGAGTAGTCCGCCTTCAACAAGAGCCGCACGTCGCGATCGTTCGCCACGAGGTCGGAACAGAAGTCGACCGCCTCCCCGTGCATGGCCTTGCGGAGTTCGACATCGAACATCGGGAACCGCTCGGCATTCGGCCCGTTGAACTCGTCGAACCGGTAGAAGCCGAGCCATTGCCCGAAAAATTCGGCCGCGAACCGTCTGATCTTGGGATCGCGAAGCATGCGTCCGGCCATGGCCGCCCGCCGGGCGGGGTCCGCCAGTTCCCCGCGGTCCGCCGCCGCGCAGACCGCCGCGTCCGGAGGGGACGACCAGAGAAAGTACGAAAGCCGTACAGCCAGTTCGTGATCACCGAGCCGGCGAACCGCACCAGGATCGTCGGGAGGGAGAACCGTTCCGCGTTCGATGCGATAGAGGAAATGTGGCGACACGAACAGATGCACGAGCGTCCCCCGCACCGCTTCCGTCAGCGACTGCCCCCCCGTGACCGCGGCGTCGAAGCGGGCGATCAGGCCTTCTGCCTCCTGCCGAGAGAGAGGTCGCCGCCAGACGCGGGTGGCAAACTCCCGGAGCGACTCCCGGCAGGCGGCCCGTACCTGCTCCCGCCAGACGCGGTCGCGGGCGGCCAGGTCCCGCCACTCCGCCTGCAATGCCTCCGGGGGCGTCTTTCCCAGCCGCTTGGCCAGAGCACTCCCTGGGTCGCAGGCCAGCCGCCAGACGGCCTCGAGCTGGTCATCGGACAGGGCGGCTCCGAGAAACGCGTCGAACGCGTCGTGATTGGGGGCCATCGTCCCCATGCTCTCGCCGTCTCCGGAGTTTTGGATGTTTGCGTAGTCGGCGAGTTCGGCGGCCGGGAAGTCGCGGACGCCGCGGATCAGCCCGGCCAGCGTCATGACCGTGAACGACAGGTCGCCGGGCACGGCGAGCGGCTTCTTCCCTTTCCATGCGGCGATTCGGGACTCGAACTCCGGGTCGTCACCGACCACATAGGGCTGGAACGACAGCCAGCGGTGGAGGAGCGACACCTTGAACGGCCGGGCATAGCCGCTGGTGTGCCGCAGGTCGAGCCAGAGCCGTTCCCACTCCCGGACGACGTCGGCTGCGGGCGCCTGACCGGCGATCGTGTTCAGCGTCCCCTGCGGAATGGCGAACGTTCGCGGCGACGGGCAGAGCCGCTCGTTGCGGTAGAACAGGCGGTGGGATGCGAGGAGGAACTGCAGCGGATCACCCGGCCATTTGTCGGAGTAAGGCTTGTAGCCTTTGAGCCCCGTCTTTGACTCGACGTCGAGTTGCGGCCGCTTCCCCCGGGGATAGGCGTAGCTCATCAGTTGCTCAGGGGGCGTCGCATCCTCGTAGTCGGCCTTACGAGCCGCGCAGAATGCGTCGAGCCGTTCGAGGGCCAGTCGCGGCCATTCGGCGGCCGGCGTCGGCGTGGGTGTGAACGTCGGCCCGCTGGCCGGAAAGACGACGGCGGACGCGGCGAGCCGTTGGGCGAGATCGAGGTACTTTTCGATCTGGCCAGCGGACATCTGCAGCGTCTGGCCGGTGTTCGAAAATCCCTCGCCGCCGCTGCCATCCCGCGGCAGGTCGCGGACCCAGTCGCGGGGGACCCCCGTGAGGTCGGCGAGCGTGTAGTTCAACTCGGCGTTGGTCAGGCGCCGGACGACCACCCGCCCGGGATCTCCGGCCTGGGCGCGGGCCGCAGCGTCGATGCGGTCCTGGAGCCAGTCGACGATCGCCCGGCGGTCGGCGGCTGGAAGCGGATGCGGCGCATCGCCCGGGGGCATGAATCCCTCTCCCACCACATCCAGCAGGTTCTGCACGAGTTCGCCGTCCGCGGCCAACGACTCCGCGGTGGCGAACCGGGAAAGATCGACATCCCCCTCGGCTTCCTGTCCCTGGTGACAGGACCGGCAATGCCGCCGCAGGAGCGGCCCGACGACCGTGTCGAAATCGGGGGCTGCGGCGACGGTTGGCCGAGTCGAGCAGATCCCGACGATCAGGAAGGCAAGAAGCCGGATCATGCTGCAATTATAGTCTGCAGCAGGTTGGCATCCACGCCGGCCCGTCAGCCGCGCGGGGCTGCCTGACCCTCACGAACGAAGGCCTCGAGGAGCACGGCCTGCCGGCCAGTCCACTTCCAAAGATGGCAGTCCCGCCCATCCGCGACCCCCGCGCCCGCCGTGCCGGCGCGGTGGAGCCAATAGGCCTCGGCGGCAGCCCGAGGGTGCCTGGCGAACTCCGCCTCGCGTCGCGATGGGACGTTCGTCTTCAGCCAACTCCAGTGGTTGACATGAAGACGGAACGATGCGTCAGGATGGCGAATGCACCACAGCCGATACTCGAGTTCGGTGACGCAGGCCAGCCGGGGCCGGAGAATCGCGCCGGAAGGAGTCGTGGCCGAGCAGATCTCGACCGCCGTCTCGATGCCGATCGTTGACGTCGTGAGCACGACCGCCGGCTCTGGATCGGCGCCGGCGGCTGCGAACCCTCGTCGGGCCGCGTTCCACGCATCGAACTCGGCCAGCCAAGACACGAGGTGGCCCCCGAGAATCGCCCGTTCCGCGGTCCGCTCCGCCGGCGAACGTTCCGCATCAGCGGCCGGAGCGGCCGCACGCCGGGCGGCCGCGAAGTCGCGAAGGCCTTCGAGCCAGGTGCTGGTCTGCGCGAGCATGACGTCGTTCGGCGGGGGACAGGCCGCGGTGCCACGATACGGCAGGGTATCATGCCGTCATGAAGGATGTCAGCGAACCCACGGGCCGGGCCGTCAGGGCGATCGTCCTGATGGGCGTGTGCGGCTGCGGAAAGACCGAAATCGGCAGGCGTCTGGCCGTCGCCCTCGGCTGGACGTTCCACGACGGCGACGATTTTCATCCGCCTGCCAACGTCGCCAAGATGCGGAGCGGTCGGCCGCTGGACGACGATGATCGCTGGCCGTGGCTCGACGCGTTGGCGCGGCTGCTGAGCGATGCATTCTCCACCGACGGCGGCATCGTCGTCGGCTGCTCGGCGCTGGCACGGCGCTATCGCGAGCGGCTCGGTCTGCCGCATCCCCTCATCCGGCTCGTGCACCTCGACGGAGCGGCCGACACGATCCGCAAACGTCTCGAGCAGCGTGCCGGCCACTTCATGCCGACCACGCTGCTCGAAAGCCAGTTTGCCATTCTCGAGCGTCCGACGGCCGAAGAACGGGCGATCGTCGTCGATGTCGCAGCCGAACCTGACGCCATCGTCCGGCGGATCAGCGCGGCGGTCCTGCCGCGCTGATCGCCGGGAGGGAGCACGTCCGCGCGCTCAGCGGCCGAGGAACCGCTGCCGCAGCCACTCGTTCTTGCGTCGCTCCAGTTCGATCAGTTTGGCGACGGGGCCGTTGCGGGTGGCCGAGACGCCGGCCTGGCCACGGGACGGTGCGGCGAGGGCGGACGCGGCGGAAGCGAAGGTACCGAGCACGACGGCGACGAGCAGAACGCGTTTCATCGAAGGGACTCCGGGGAGGGCACGAGGGGCTGGCGACAAGACGCCGGCACGCTGCCGATCCGTCCGTCGCTCGCCAAACGGAATCGGCGCGACCGCGGGAGCGGCGTGAGCGGGCGGCGGGCGGCCCGCAGTCGCGGCAAAACCGCCGCCGCAGGCGTTTTCCGGGCCTGCGTTGCATCTCCGAAAACCCGTCTGCGTCGGCCGAAAAACAGGCTGCGGAACGGCCGTCGCCGGTTGACGCGCACCGATTCATGTGCCCGCCCCGGATAGGATCACCATCCCGGTCACTTTCGCGAGCCACGAAGGATAGCCCGGCCACGGCGGTGGCGGACGCCGCTACTAAGCCGGATCACCTGGGGAAAAGGAAAAGGTGACAGCCACCAAATTTGGGAAAGCTCGCAGGTTGCCCATTTTTGGTGGCTGGCACCTTTCCTCCGTTTTCGAGGCCAATCACCGCTGCAATCAGGAGAACCTGTTCGCGCAGCTCAAGGGCGACGCGCACTCGCTCTCGGCACCCGTCGACACGCTCCTGAGCAACTGGGCCTACATGGTGATCGCATCGCTGGCGTGGAGCCTGAAAACCTGGATGGCGCTCGCGCTTCCGGAGGGAGGTCATGACGCAGAAGAACGCCGTGCCGAGAAGTACAAGCTGC
>Ga0315904_10001712_pt1 | contig 34763 bp, 30 predicted proteins | sample LakEriMetagenome_6_FD_203529 | JGI IMG/M metagenome (GOLD analysis project Ga0315904, IMG submission 203529) | Freshwater fungal communities from buoy surface, Lake Erie, Ohio, United States - Buoy 12 MA120 | ecosystem: Environmental > Aquatic > Freshwater > Lake | place: USA: Lake Erie, Ohio...
GGTCCCGTGCGGAGCGCTCCCCGTCGGCACGGTTCCGGCGACGCTGGAGCCGGAACGCCGCGATCACCGGACCCGGACCCCGTCGAGGTAGTGGATCTCGTGGCGGAGGGTCCCGTCCGCACGCCACTTCCGCACGGCCGCCTCGCCTCGCGGCCCGTCGTGGCGACGCCCGCCGCGGTAGCGCTCCTCGTAGTGGATCGCGCCGCTCGCGTAGAACCCGCGGACCGCAGGGGTGCGCGGGTCCGGGTCCTGGAGGACGCCGGCGGCGTAGTGCATCTCGTACTTCACCTGGCCGTCCGATCGGTGCACGCGATAGGCGGGGTAGCCCTTGGTCGGGTCGTCGAGGTGGCCGTCGGTGTACCAGGCGACGTAGCGCTGCTCGCTCGGGAACGACCGCCGGACGCGGCCGGTGAAGTCCGGCGGGATCTGCTCGTCGTCGTCGACGTCGAGGGTGTTGATGACGCGGAACGACATCGAGTTGGGCAACAGCTCCATCATCGATCTCCGCTCCCCGGTGCGCGAACGCCGGACACCATGCAAGTCACGACGATGTCATCGGCGTCCCGTGACGACGTCTTGAGCACCGGCCGCGCGGACCCCACGGCTGGGTGGGAGCAACGGACCCGACGCAGGGCGCGCCACGACCCTGCGGTCGAGGTGGTCGGGCAGCCGTCGGGCGACGTCGAGCGGCCGTCGAGCGGCCGTCGAGCGACGTCGAGCGACGTCGAGTGAGGTCAGACGGCGAGCAGGTCGCGAGCGCCGGTGTCGCTCGACGGGTGACGCAGCTTGCTCATCGCACGCGCCTCGATCTGGCGGATGCGCTCACGCGTGAGGTTGAAGTGCTCGCCGACCTCTTCGAGCGTGCGCGGCTCGCCGCGGTCGAGGCCGAAGCGGAGCTTCAGGATCTCGCGCTCGCGCTCGTCGAGCGGGGCCAGCAGGCGGGCGATCTCCTCGGGCAGCAGCGCGGTGGCGGCGACCTCGAACGGGCTCTCCGCCGAACGGTCCTCGACGACGTCGCCGAGCTCGGCATCGCCGTCCTCGCGCAGCGGCTCGCTGAGCGACAGCGGTTCGGCGGCGAAGCGCAACGCCTCGGTGACCTTGTCCTCGGGCATCTCCACTTCCTTGGAGAGCTCGGCGAGGGTGGCGGGACGGCCGTACTTCAGCTCGAGCCGGCTGCGCGCCTTCTGCAGCCGGGCGAGGGTGTCGCCCGCGTGGACGGGAAGGCGGATCGTGCGGCCCGTGTTGGCGATGCCGCGCGTGATGGCCTGCCGGATCCACCACGTGGCGTAGGTGGAGAACTTGAAGCCCTTGCGCCAGTCGAACTTCTCGACGGCGTGCATGAGGCCGAGGTTGCCCTCCTGGATCAGGTCGAGCAGGGGCAGACCCGAGGCCTGGTACTTCTTCGCGATCGACACGACGAGTCGGAGGTTCGACTGCACGAAGGCGCGCTCGGCCTCTTCGCCCTCACGGGCCAGGCGGCGCAACTCTCGCTTCTTGGTGGGCGTGAGGTCCTTGCCGGCGTCGAGTTCGGCCACGGCCTGCTTGCCCGCCTCGATCTGCTTGGCGAGACGAACCTCGTCGTCCTTGGTGAGCAGGGTGTACTGACCGATGTCGGACAGGTACAACCGGACGAGGTCCTCTTCGTCGCGTTCGACGCGATCTTTCGCCACAGAAGTCCTCCGGTTCGGGTCGGTCGGTTGCAGTGCCGTGGGCCCGGCGGTCCGATCGGGCCCGAGCGATCGCTCGTACACGGGTCGGTGGTCGTCGGGATCGGCGTGCTCGGATCCGGCACGGGTGTGTCCCGGATGGCCGAGAGGTGAACGATACCGACGGCCATCACTCCACCACACCAGTCAAGACCAAACCGCAGGAGCATCGGCAATCGTGATCCTGCGTTCGGGTGTATCGCTGGAATCGCGGGACGACCGGTCCGGTCCCGGTGTGGCCGCGCCCAGGTCGAGTGCCGGGTCGCGCGACCCGTGAGCGCTGCGGCACGCGCCGCGCGAGCGGTGTCAGGTCGGCAGGCCCGCGAGCTCCGCGTCGGTCTGCGCGAGCAGGAACGCGGCGTGCCCCGGCTGCGGGGCGACGTCGACGAGGGAGGTCACCACCGCGACCCACGCCCGTCCGGTCGCACCGTCCCACCAGCTGCGCACGGTGCCCTGCACGGCGCGTCCGTCGGGTGCGGTGGCGGTGAAGGCGGCCTCCACGGTGCGCGCCGTGCGCCCGTCGGCCGGGTCCAGCGCGGCGAACGGTCCGGCGGTCGCGGTGGGCCACTGCGTCAGCAGCGCCGCCAACGCCTGCAGCTCGGCCACGGCCGGGTCGGCGGTGTCCGCGGTGCGCTCGACGACGAAGGTCTCACCCGCGGGATGAGCCACCACCACGCGGCCGGGGACGGACCCGATGTCCACCCACCCCGTCGGGGGCATCAGGGCGAACGTTCCCTCGACGCCGAGCTGCGGGTGCACGCTCGAGACCCGCGCCGGCGCGAGCGGCGTGAGCGGAGCGGCGCTCCCGACGGCGGGTGCGGCGACGAGGGATGCCGCGAGCTCGGCGAACGCGGCGGGGACGAGCGAGGCGTCGGCGGGTGCGAACGGGGTGGCGGTGACGGCGTCGATCGCCACGTACCGGTCGGTCAGCAGCACCAGGCCGTCGGCCCGGCGGAGGACGTCGATCCGACCGGTGTAGCCGGTGCCGTCGGCGGCGAGCACGCGATACCGCATCGACCGGCCGTCCACCGGCGCGCCGCTCGGGTCCGGCGGACGCACCGCCACCTGTCCGTACGCCGCCGACGCGTAGAGCGCGTCGAAGCCGGTGACGTACTCCTGCAGCACGACGATCGGGTCCTCACCGGCGGTGCGCGCGCTGACCGCGGCGAACAGCCGCACCGTGCCGTCGCTCACCTCGACGCCGGGTGCCACGGCGGCGGCGGTGAAGCCGGCCGGCAGGGTGAACCCCACGCCTCCGCCGACGTCGACGCGGCCCGGATCGGGGGTCGTGGACGCCGTGGTGGACGCCGGGGGAGGCGTCGTGTCCGTGGTGGCCGGGGGCTCCGACGTCGGTGGGAGCGTGGGCGCAGGGGACGGCGGGGTGGTCGGTGCCACCGAGGCGGGTGCGGTCGGTGTGCCGGCAGCGGGCTCGTCGGCGTCGTCCCGAGTCCACCACCACGCGATCGCCACCGCGAGCACGACCAGCAGCGTCGCGGTCGCGATCGCCACCCGCCGCGAGGTGCCTCGGGAGTGTGCCGGTCGTGCGCGGCGCTCGGGTTCGCGCTGCGGCGCGGGCGCCGTCGGAGGTGTCGGCGCAGGGGCCGGCGGAGGCGCCGGAGACACGCCGGACGGGCCGGGGACGGCGCTCCCCGGCACGGGCGGCGGCAGCTCGGACATCGGCGGCACGGTACCGCAGCGACCGGTACGCTCCGCGGTCGTGTCCGTCCCCTCCGAGCCGCAGCCGTCGGGCGAGATCGAGCTCGCGATCGTCACGTTGCGCTTCGACGCCGCCGACGCGGCGGCGCTCGTGGCGGTGCTGTCGAAGTACGTGGTGCTCACCCGCATGGAGCCGGGCTGCCGCAACGTCGACCTGTGCGCGTCGGTCACCCGGCCGGGTCGCTACCTCGTGATCCAGAAGTGGGAGTCGGCCGAGGCGCAGCGCGCCCACTTCGACGGTGCGGTGATGGTGGAGATGGCCCGGGCCTGCACCGGAGTGCTGAGCGCTCCCCCGGACATCGACCTCTGGGACGGGCCGAGCGCCCACGACCTGGCCTGATGCCCGGATCCCTCGCACTTCGTTGAGGGATCTTTCACGAGATTCACAACCAGCGTCCCGCTGACAGCCCGACCGACGACCGCTAGCCTGGCCGTCGGGGATTCGACCCGTTCCCACTCGTCGACCCCAGGAGACGCATCGATGTCCAACCCGTTCCTCAACGACAAGGCGATCGCCACCGCCTCCCAGGCCGGCTGGGCGGCGCCCGATCCCAACAGCCAGGTCCTCGGCCCGGCCCGCACCCCGATCTCCGACGGCCCCGTGTCCCACTGGGATGCCCGGGTGATGACCGTCGGCGGCACGATCACCGCCACCGGCGTCCTGCTCGTCCTGCTCCTCGCATCGGCCACGGCCGGCTGGATCGCATCGCCGAACTACGCCGAGGGCGAGTACGGCGTGCCGGGTCTGGCCATCGTCGGCATCCTCGTCGGCTTCGTGTGCGCGATCGTCGTGCACTTCAAGCCGCTGCTGTCGCGGGTGCTCGGCCCGATCTACGCGATCGCCCAGGGCTTCTTCCTCGGCGCGATCTCGAAGGGCTACGAGTCGCTCTACGACGGCATCGTGATCCAGGCCGTCGGGGCCACGCTCGGCGTGTTCGCGGTGATGCTGTTCCTCTACCGCACACAGATCATCAAGGTCACCGACCGCTTCCGCCGCACGGTGATCATGGCCACGCTCGGCCTGATGGTCTTCTACCTGATCTCGTTCGTGATCAGCCTCTTCGGTGGTTCGGTGCCGTTCCTGCAGTCGGCGAGCCTGCTCGGCATCGGCTTCAGCATCTTCGCCGCCGGCCTGGCGGCGCTGAACCTGGCGCTCGACTTCGACTTCATCGAGAAGGGCGCCGAGCAGAAGCTCCCGAAGGGCATGGAGTGGTACGCCGCCTTCGGGCTCGTGATCACCCTCGTCTGGCTGTACCTCGAGCTGCTCCGCCTGCTGAGCAAGCTCCAGCAGCGCTGACATCACGCGCTGACACCACCTCGACCGCTCGAGGGCCGCGACGTCACCGACGTCGCGGCCCTCGTCGCGTCCGGGCTCGTGTCGCGTCCGGGCTCGTGTTGCGGGCGCCGGTCAGAGCGTGGCGAGGTGGGCGAGCAGTGCGGCGTTGAACGCGGCGGGCGTCTCCTGCTGCACCCAGTGGCCCGCGCCGGGGATGATCGTCGCGCCGCGGAAGTCGGGCAGCAGCGTCTGCATCCGCTCGATGCCGGTGGGGTCCATCAGGTTCACGCCGTCGAGCGCGCCGGTGATGAACGCCGCGGGCATCGTGAGCCGCTCGGGCCCCAGGTCCTTCACGACCTCGTAGTTGGCGTCGAGGTTGCGGTAGTAGCTCACCGGACCGAAGTAGCCGGAGTTCGTGAACTCCTGCGTGTACACGTCGAGGTCGTCGGCGGTGAGCCACGCACCCTCCGGGCCGGTGAAGGGCAGCTCGGGCGCCACCGTGCCCATCACGTCGAGGAAGCCGGTGCCCTCCATCGGTGGCAGCTCCGTCGGCATCTCGCGGCCGACCATCGCCGCACCGGACGCGCCGTACAGCACCTGGCTCATCGTGCGCCGCGGGTCGGCCCCGAGCTCGCGCTCGGCCGGACCGACCTGCTGGAAGTAGAGGATGTAGAAGAAGCGGTCGGTGTACACCATCCGCATCAGCTGGGTGGGCGGCGCCGGCCACTGCACGAACGGCACGCTCACGCCGACCACCGATCGCACCCGCTCGGGGAACAGCCGTGCGACCTCCCACACGATGAGCGCGCCCCAGTCGTGGCCGACGAACACCGCCTGCTCCTTGCCGGCGCGATCGACGAGCGCGAGCAGGTCGCCGGTGAGCTCGCGGATGCCGTAGGCCGCCACGTCGGTGGGTGCCGACGAGTGGCCGTAGCCCCGCTGGTCGGGGGCGAGCACGTGGTAGCCGGCCGCGGCGAGTGCCGGCAGCTGGTGGCGCCACGAGTGGGCGAGCTCGGGGAAGCCGTGGCTCAGCACCACCGTCGGGTTCGCCGGGTCGCCGGCCTCGTGCACCCGGAGCGTGACGCCCCGTCCGGGCAGCTCGACGTCGTGCACGCAGATCTCGGGAACGCTCATCGGCGAAGTCTCGCGTGGCCCGGACGCGCCACGGGCACCGGAGCGCGTGCCCCGGTGCCCGTGGAGATCAGCGGCCTGGATGCAGGTTCGCCCGGTACGAGATGCCGCTGATCGCGGCCGGGGACGAGGCCCGGCTGGAGCTGATGAATCCGATGAACCCTTCCGTGTCGCGGACGGTGCAGCAGTTGGTCGTCCGCTGGAACCCGCCGACGCCCGGCCGCCACCGTCCCGGCGGCCGCTGCGCCGGCCAGCTCGAGCAGGTTGCGGCGCGACGACCGCACCGGGGCGGCGACATCGGTGACATCCGACGGAGGCAGGACGTCGCGGTCGCCCGCGCGATTCGGCGGATGTGGGTCAGGCGGCGTCGGCGGACGCGCTGCGGCTGATCTCGGCGAGCTCGCCCCAGGTGAGGCCGTCGCTGTGCCAGAGGCGCTCGAAGGCGAGGTCGGCGGTGTCGCGGAAGCCGTGGCGGTTGCGGAAGTCGTAGCGGAACCGCTGCTGGTTGACGGCCAGCCCGAGGCGTTCCAGCCGACCCGCGCAGTAGGCCTCCCACGCCGACCGCTGCGCGAGCGTGAGCTGGTCGTCGGCCGGTGCCTCGCCGAAGCCACCGACGAGTCGGTCGCGGGCCCGGAGCAGCACCCTGCCGAGCGACACCGCGGTCGCCTGCTCGCTCTGGTGGCGCGGGCGGCGGGTGTCCTCGAACGCACCGCTCTCGACGTGGATCGTGACGGTGTCGCCGAGGTCCACCGTCACGCGGGCGAGGGGCGTGGTCTCGTCGACCTCGATCGCGACCGGGCGGTCGAAGCCGAGTGCACCCGTGAGTCCGGTGGCGACGCGCTCGATGAGGTCCGCGTCGAAGTGGACGAACTGGAACGTGCGGGGGCTGACCGAGACGGGCATGCGACGGCGGTGATCGGTTCGGTTCAGTTGGTGGCGAGGGTGTGTTCGACGGCGGCCGCGGCCTGCATCCGCGCCACCGCGGCCTTGCGCTCGTCCAGCGCGGCCAGGCTCACCTCGGCGATCTCCTCCACCTCGGTGTCGGTGAACCCGGCGAGCTCGCGGAAGCGGCGGGCGAGGCCGATCGGCGACTCCTGGCTGTCGGAGCGGGTGCCGCCGTAGCTGAACAGCTTGTCGACCACGCTCTGGAACTCGAGGGCCTTCTTGCGGCGGTCGGGGTCGTGCTCGGTGACCTTGCGCAACCAGTCGCTGCCCATCTTCACGTGGGTGACCTCGTCGGCGAGCATCCAGTCCTCGCAGAACTCGAGGAACGGGTCGCCCGCCAGGCCGCCGAACTCCTTCATCGTCGTGAACACGTCGATCGCGAGCCCCTCGAGCGCACGGTTCACCCCGGCCAGTCGCAGGATCGGATCGGTGCTGCAGGCGGCCTGGAACAGCACGGTGTTCTCGGCGAACTCGCCGATCTCGCTGCCCATCCAGTCGCTGAGCTTCACGCTGATCTCGACGTGGCGGGCCTCGTCCCACGCCTGGCGGGCCATGTCGAGCTTGAGCGCGAACGGCACGGCGTCATCGACATCGTCGACGTCGGCACCGTGGGCCTCGTCCTGCGCGCGGCGGGCGGCGTCGCCCTGGGTGCGGAAGTCGTGGCAGGTGCGGCCCGCACCCTCGAGCGCCTGGATCTCGCCGACGAAGATGCCGTGCATCAGCGCTCGTGCGGCCTGGCTCGCGTCGGGCCGGCTGGGGACGAGCCGGTTCGAGCGCTGCCGCTCCCCGGTCGCGGTGCCGAGCGCGCTGCGCGGATCGGCCATCCGGTCCTTCATGGTGATCTGGTGGAACCGCTGGTCGCGCGCGAGCTCCTCGACCGGGAAGAACTTCCTCATGCCACCCCTCCTGCGTGTGTCCGTGAGCCGTTCGGGCCGCCGGCCTGGATCGCCGACCCACCGATGGTGCCGGGTCCGGCGATCCCGCCGGCCTCGACCATGAGCTTCTCCAGCCGAGCCTGGTGCGCAGCGGCGCGATCGACCTCCTCGGGGGTGTCGATCAGCGACTGCAGCAGCATCTCGCCCTCGCGCCAGTCGTCCATCTCGTCCTGCAGGATGAAGTGCAGCGAGCGGATGGTGGGGGCGTCGGTGATCTCGCTCGTGTTGTTCTTGTGGAACGTGTAGGCCGCCACGAAGTGCGGGATGAACACGCGGTACACACCGACGAGCTTCTCGATCGTCCGCTCGGGGGCTTCGGGCTCGGTGAGCGCCTCGACGAAGCGCACCATCGCGTCGTTCGCCGGCTTCGTGAGCCGGTCGGGGTTCATCTCGCGCAGCTCGGGCAGTCGCTTGTGCCACAGCTCGGCGTGCCAGGCGTGCTTGTAGCAGTGGGTGCCGAGCCGCATCTTCACGTCGAGCTCGGGCACCGTGGCGACCCAGCCGCCGAGGGCCTCGAACAGCTTGATCTCGGCCCACTTGTAGGCGCCGATGCGACGCGCGCTCTCCTCGACGTCGAACAGGCCCGGCAGCTCGCGTCGGTCCCACGGCGCGAACGGCGGTCTGGGCTGGTACGGATCGGCCACGCTTCCCCCTGTGCCGTCGTCGATGTGCCGGCGTCGATCCCCCGGATCGACGGGTCCGACCTTACCCGGCCGGGTACCCGTCCGTCGTCAGCGCGCGACCGGCAGGGGCCGCGGTGACCCGAGGAATGCCAGCATCTCGTCGACGTCCATCAGCGGGCCGACGATGGTGCCCTGCACCTGGTCGACCCCGTGGTCGACGAGCCAGCCGAAGGACCGCTCGTCGTCGGCGCCGCCGGCCGCGATGGTGAGACCGAGCCGGTGCATCACCACGGTCATCGCGTCGAACAGCGTCTCGTCGGAGGGCACGAACTCGCCGATCGTGACGTAGTCGAGCTTGACGGCGTTCACGTACGAGCTGCGCAACGCGCTGAACGGCGTCTTGCCGGTGCCGTAGTGGTCGATCGTCAACCAGAAGCCGGCGTCCGTGAGACGGCGCAGCGACTCGCGGCAGTCGGGCGACCCGAGGCGCAGCTGCCGCTCCGCGATCTCGAGGCCGACGGTGTGCCGGGGCAGTCCGGACTCGGTGATGATCCGGATCATGCGGTCGACGAGTGCCTGGTCGTGCAGCGTGGCACCCTCCACGTTGATCGACACGGGCACCGTGAACCCCTGCTGCTGCCAGCGCGTGTGGTGCCGCACGGCCTCGCGCAGCGAGTGCACCACGATGTCGGCGTTGAGGTTGCTGAGCGACACCATCTCCGTGAGCTCGCGCGCCGACAGCGTGCCGAGCGACGGGTGGCGCCACACGAGCAGGCTCTCGACCGAGCAGATCTGCCCGGTGCGGGCCGACGCCGCCGGCTGGTGGTGGAGCTCGAGCTCGCCGCTCGTGAGCGCCCGACGCAGCTCGCCGAGCAGCATCATCCGGTGCGGGGCCGAGGTGTCGTTGCGCGGGTCGTAGAACTCGTGGGTGTTGCGGTACTGCTTGGCGCGGCGCAAGGCGACGTCGGCCTGGCGCAGCAGTTCGTCGGCGGGGGTGTCCGGGCGTGTCTTCGTGGTGATGCCCATGCTCGCCGAGGCCTGCAGCATCAGGCCGTTCGGTAGCTGGACCGGCAGGCTCAGGGCCTGGAACACGCGGGCGACCAGCTCGTCGCGCTGGCCCGTACCCGGCGGCACGAGCAGCGCGAACTCGTCGCCACCGAGCCGCGCGACCACCACTCCCTCCGGGGCCTCGGCGAGCACGCGGGCGACCTCGACGATCATCTCGTCGCCGCACGTGTGGCCGAACGCCTCGTTGACGTCGGTGAAGCGATCGAGGTCGACCACCAGCAGGAGCGAGCCGACCGGCGCCGCTGCGATGGCGTCGCGGCAGCGGGTGCGGTTGGGGAGCCTGGTGAGCGTGTCCACGTAGGCGAGGCGCTCCAGCTCGGAGCGTGCGTGCCAGAGGTCGGTGACGTCCTGCATCACCACGACGCAGTGGTGGTCGGGCAGCGGACTGCAGACCACCGAGAACAGGCGCTCCTCGCCGTGGAGCCGGAGGTGGGCGTCCGCGATGCGGAACGCCGGTGCACCGGCGGCGACCTCCGCCATGCGATGGCCGAGGCCCCGGTGGCGCTCGGTGTCGAACGCGTGCCGGTTGAAGTCGATGACCCGCATGCCCTCGTGCGAGTGGCCGTCGACCTCCTTGGCCTTCCGGTTCTCCTTCACGACGGTGAGTGACGTGGGGTCGTCGGGGTCGACGAGGCGGAGCACCGAGACGCTCACCTCGATCGAGTCCGCCATCAGGTCGAGCCGCTGGAGCTGCTGCTCGGCCACCACCGTGTCGGTGATGTCGCGGGTCATGCCCTGCACGATCACCCGGTCGCCGTCGACCTCGACGTGGCCGATCTCCTCGATCCAGCGGTACTCGCCGAGGCGCTCGATCAGCTGGCGGTAGCGGACGTGGTAGCCCTGACCGGCCGACACGGCGGCGTCGATCTCGTCGGTCACCGGCCGGTCGTCGGGATGGAGGATGTCGAGCCACTGCTCCTCGCTGATCCGGGTGGGGAACCGTCGCTTCGTCGGCGCGTACAGGTGGTGCATCGTGGTCGGCCGTCCGGCGACGCCGGTGCTCTCGAACAGCGCCACGTTCAGCGCGTCGGCGATGCGGGTGTTGAAGTCGATGGACCGCTGCAGCACGTGGGCCGAGAGCTGTGTCGGCATCACCACGGCGGCGATCGCGAGGGGGAAGAGCGAGGCGGCCAGCACGTCCTCGCGGGTCGGGTGTGCGGCCGCGGCGAGGCCCATCGCGACGACGGCGACCAGGCACAGGGCGAACGTGGTGGTCCGCCGCAGGGTGATCGCGCAGAACACCAGGACGGCCAGGCTCGTCAGCAGCGACACCAGGAAGAGCTCGGGCACCACGGCGGCGAACGCGGCGAGGCAGAGCAGGTCGCAGAGCCACACGTGGGGGGCCAGGACACCGGAGCGCCGGATCATCACCCAGGTGACCACGGTCCCCGGGAACACGATCACGGCGGTGAGTGCCAGGAACCAGGTCGGTTCCTCGCGCACGAACCACATGAACGCACCGCCGAGCACGGCGATCGCGACGGTGCGGGCGACGCCGGCGATCCGGAAGTAGCGCTCGCGGTCGGCCGGCGTGAGGGGGACGACGGCACGGGAGGTCCACGCCTCCCACCATCGCCGCCATCCGTTCATGCCCGTCTCCTCACCAGCGAGTGGGTCTCCCGCTCGCGAAGGTACTGCGACCCGAACCACCGCTCGGTGATCATGGGTGAGATTCGCTCCCCGGCGCGGGGAGGGCGCGACGCCGCTGCGAGAGGTCCAGCGAGAGACTCAGCGGCTGGACGCATCGCCACGCGCGACACGCCAGGCGAGCTCCTGCCGGCCGAGATCGGTGGCAGGTGGGGCGTCCACCCGGTACTCGAGCAGCATCGCCCGCCACGGCCCCTCGAGGTCGAGCTTGCCGAGCAGCGCGCTCACCCCCCACACCACGCGGTCGAGCATCACGAACGACGGAGGCATGTCGATCGCCTCGATCACGGTCGCATGGGGGCCGTTCACGTCGATGATGCGCTGCACGGTGTCGCGCATGAACTCGCGGGTGAACCGGAACGTGTCGGTGAGGTAGGGGCGGTACGGGCTGCTGACGTAGTCGTAGACCGCACGAGGGTCGAGACCGTGATCGGGCCGGAGGAAGCCCGACCGCTCCATCGCCGCCACCAGGAGCTCCGGATCGCGCTCGACGATGATCGCGTCCATGCAGGGAGCGAGGCGCTCCCACTCGCCGGGCCCCCAGCGCTTCACCATCCCGAAGTCGAGGAAGGTCACGTCACCGTGCGGGGAGAACCGGTAGTTGCCGGGGTGCGGATCGCCGTTGAACAGGCCCAGCCGCAGGATGGCGTGCTGCGCGAACCGCCAGATGCTCTCGCCGGCGCGTCGCCGTGCCTCCGGTGTCGCGACCGCGAGGAACTCGTTCCACGACAGGCCCTCGACCCACTCGGTGGTGAGCACCGTGCGTCCCGAGTGCTCCGGGATCACGGCGGGGATCGACACGAACGGATGGTCGGCGAAGGCCGCCCGCAGCTCGGCGACGTTGGCGGCCTCGATGCGGTAGTCGAGCTCGTCGCGCATGCGGCCACGGAGCTCGTCGACCAGCGCGCGGGTGTCGAGCCCCTTGAGGGTGAACGAGCTGACGAGGCGGTACAGCACGTCGGCGTTGGCGAGGTCTGCCTCGATCGCCGTGCCGACGCCCGGGTACTGCACCTTCACCGCGACGAGCCGTCCGTCGCGGGTGACCGCGCGGTGCACCTGGCCGATGCTCGCCGCCGCCACCGGTTCGGGGCTCCAGTCGAGGAACAGGTGCTCGGGATCACGTCCGAACTCGTCGCGGACCACGCCGGACGCGAGGTCCGCGGACATCGGCGGGGCGTCGGCGTACAGCTGCGACAGCGCCTGCTGGGCCGGCTCGGGCAGTGACTCGACCACGAAGCTCACCAGCTGCCCGGCCTTCATCAGCGCTCCCTTCATGTTCCCCAGCTCGCGGGCGACGTCGTCCGCGGTGCGCATCGCGAACGCGTCGTCGAGTGCAGCACGGCGTGACGCGGGGGAGGCGCGGCGGCGGACGCGGTGGGCGACGAAGCGGGCGCCGTTGCGGGCCGTCAGGCGCCACACCCGGGCGCTGCGACGGAGGCGCTCGGTGCGACCGGCCCGTGCGGCGACCGCGCGCGACGCGGGATCGTGACGGCGGGACTGCAGGCGGCGCGTCACCGAGGGACGGTCAGCGGGCGGCGTGGCGGCGAGCGGTGGGGTGGACGGCGAGCAGCTCGTCGGGCAGGGCCTCGCCCGTCACCTCGTCGGTCCAGTACGTGCCGGCGTCGAGCCGGGCGAGGGCCGCCTCGACGTCGGCCAGGTCGCGCTCGATCGCGTCGAGGTCGAGCGACGGCCCGGCCTGCGGCCCGGGTGCGGCATCCGCCGGAACCGCGCCGGCGGGCTCGGGGAGGGCGTCGTCGTGCGGGTCGGCGGCGTCGGACATGGGGTCAGGCTACCGACCGGTGGCGAGGGCGACCAGGCGCTGCAGGTCGGCCTCGGTGCCCACGGCGATCACCACGTCCCCGGCGTGGATGACCGTGTCGGGTGCGGGGTTCGAGCGGAACGAGCCCGACGCGTCGCGCACCGCGAGCACGAGCACGCCGGCCTGCTGGCGGAGGTCGAGCTCGCGCAGCGTGCGCTCGGCGAGCGCGGACGCGGGAGGCACCTCCACCTCCTGCATCCGGAACTCCATGCTCCGCTCGTGCATCACCACGTCGATGAACTCGGCCACGTGGGGCCGGACGACGAAGCTCGCCATGCGCGCCGCGCCCAGCTCCTGCGGGTTCACCACCCGGTCGGCACCCGCCCGAGCGAGCTTGTCGATGCTGTCCTCCTGGCGGGCGCGGGCGACGATGAACAGCTGCGGGTTCAGGGTGCGTCCCGACAGGGTGACGAAGAGGTTCGCCGCGTCGTCGGCGAGCGCCGCCACGAGCGAGCTCGCCCGCTCGATGCCCGCCGCGCGCAGCGTGGCGTCGAGGGTGGCGTCGCCCACCACCGTCGGGTAGGGCAGCGACCCCAGGCGTTCCGCGTCGCGGTCGACGACGACCACCTGCTTGCCGGCGCCGACGAGGTCGTCGGCGACGGCGCGACCCACGCGACCCCACCCGCAGAGCACGACGTGGTCGCGCAGGTTCTCGATCGTCCGGTCCATGCGTCGTCTCCCCACCATCTCGCGGAGCTGGCCCTCCACCACCACCTGCACCACGAGGGTGAAGGTGTACAGCACCAAGCCGACCCCGATCACGATGAGCGCCATCGTGAACACCTGCTCGGCGGCACCGAAGTCGCCGAGCTCGCGGAAGCCCACGGTGGTCACCGTGGTCACCGTCTGGTACAGCGCGTCGAGCAGCGACAGGCCGAGCACCATGTAGCCCACCGTGCCGAGCACGAGCACCAGCGCGACGCCGGCGGCGGCGAGGCGGAGTCGGCTGATCGGGCTCGTCACGCGGCCGACGCTACCCATCCGGGTGGAGCGGCCCCGGATCGCCCGAACGGTGTCGGCACGGTGACGTCGCGGTGAACGTGACGTCGGTCCCTGGGGCGTCGCGACACCGGTGGCCTACTGTGCCGATGTGGCCGACGTGCGACTCACCTCCCTCACGAAGTCCTTCGACGGGGTCACCGCCGTCGACGACGTCAGCCTGCACATCGCCGACCACGACTTCATGATCCTCCTCGGCCCCTCCGGGTGCGGCAAGAGCACCCTCCTGCGCATGATCGCGGGCCTCGAGGACCCGACGGCGGGCGACGTCGAGATCGGCGGCACGCGGGTGAACGACGTCGAACCCAAGCAGCGCGACGTGGCGATGGTGTTCCAGAGCTACGCGCTCTACCCGCACAAGACCGTGCAGGCGAACATCGAGTTCCCGCTCAAGGTGCGCGGGGTCGCCAAGCCCGAGCGCGCCGAGCAGGCCCGCGCCGCGGCTGCCACCCTGGGGCTCACCGAGTACCTCGGCCGCAAGCCGGGGCAGCTGAGCGGCGGCCAGCGCCAGCGCGTGGCCCTCGCCCGGGCCATCGTGCGCCGGCCGGCCGTGTTCTGCATGGACGAACCGCTGTCGAACCTCGACGCCAAGCTGCGCGGCGAGACCCGCGCCGAGCTCGTCGCCCTGCACGCTCGGCTGGCCTCCACGTTCGTCTACGTCACCCACGACCAGGTCGAGGCGATGACCATGGGATCGCACGTCGCCGTGATGAACCGCGGCCGGATCGAGCAGGTCGGCACCCCGCAGGAGGTCTACGCCCGGCCGGCGTCGGTGTTCGTCGCACAGTTCATCGGCACACCGCCGATGAACGTGCTGCCGGCGGGCGTGGTGGAGGTCGGCCCGTGGCTCGTCGGCATCCGACCCGAGCACGTGACCGTCGACCGGTCGCCGGCCGCGCCGACGGAGGGTTCGTCGTCGGTCGAGCCGTCCGACACCGCCGCCACCGTCACGCTGGTCGAGCACCTCGGGCACGAGACCCTCGTCCACGCCCGCGTCGATTCGGGCCTCGGGCAGGAGGTGCCCGTCGTGGTCGCCCGCCTCGACGCCCGCGATCCGGCACCGGCGATGGGCGAGCGGGTCACCCTGCGCTTCCCGGCCGAGCACCTGCACCGCTTCCACGCCGACACCGGTCGTCGGGTCGACGAACGCGCGGCGGAGGTGGGTGCGTGAGCCGCCGCTGGCGCGACCTGCCCTTCGCGGTCGCGTTCCTCGCGCCGTCGCTGCTGATCCTGTCGGCCTTCGTGCTCTACCCGCTCGGCCGGGCGGTGTGGCTCGGCCACCAGCGCTGCGACGCCACGGGCGCGAACTGCCGCAGCAACGGCTGGGACCAGTACGTCGACGTGTTCCGCAGCGAGGAGTTCCAGCAGGCGTTGGGTGTGACCGTGAGGTTCGCGCTGCTCACGGTGCCGGTCGGCCTCGCGCTCGGGATCGCCCTCGCGGTGCTGGCGGACAAGCACCTGCGCGGCATCGGGTTCTTCCGCACGGTCTTCTCGTCCACCGTTGCCACCAGCGTCGCGGTGGCGTCGCTCATGTGGTTCTTCCTCCTCAACCCGAGCGTCGGGGTGCTCGCCGACTGGATCGGTGGCGTCGCGAAGAACCCCGGCCTCCTGCGCGACGAGGACACCGCGCTGTGGGCCGTCGCGGTGAGCAGCATCTGGGCGAACCTCGGGTTCACGTTCATCGTGGTGACGGCCGGCCTGCAGAGCATCCCGGCCGAGCTGTACGAGAGCGCCCGGGTCGACGGCGCCGGGGGCTGGACCCGCTTCAGCAACGTCACCCTGCCGATGCTCGGCCCCACGCTGCTGTTCGCCGGCGTGGTGCTCACGAGCCGTGCCTTCCAGGCCTACGGCGAGTTCGACCTCCTCACCGGTGGTGGCCCCAACGGCTCCACCACGTCGCTCACCTACCTCGTGTACGGCAACAACTCGATCATCAAGAACAACGTCGGGCTGCAGGCCGCCGTCGCAGTGCTGCTGTTCGTGGTGCTGATCCTGCTGTCGGCGCTGCAGATCCGGGGCGTGGAACGGCGGGTGCACTATGGCAACTAGTGCCGCGAGCCGCCGTTGGCGCACCGCCGGCCGCTACGCCCTGCTCGTCGCGGTCGCCGTCGTCGTGCTGTTCCCGATCTGGGTGATGCTCGTCGGCGCGTTCAAGCCCGGCAACAAGGTGCTGCAGGACCCGCTGCTGCCCACCTCCGTCACCCTCGACACGCTGCGCGACGCCTGGCGCGACGGCAAGCTCGGTCGGGCGCTGGTGAACTCCACCATCGTCGCCCTCATCGTCACCGTCGCCCAGGTGGTCACGTCGGTGCTGTCGGCCTACGCCTTCGCCTTCCTCAGGTTCCCGGGCCGCACGCTGCTGTTCGCCCTGTTCCTCGCCACGTTGCTGGTGCCGTTCGAGGCCACGGTGGTCGTGAATCGCGAGACCGTGCAGGACCTCGGCTGGCTCAACAGCTTCCAGGGCCTCGCCGTGCCGTTCCTGGCCACCGCGTTCGGCACGTTCCTGGTGCGGCAGGTGTTCCTCACCCTGCCGAAGGATCTGCGCGAGGCCGCACGGATGGACGGCCTCGGGCACCTCGGCTTCCTCCGCGAGGTCGCGGTGCCGCTGGCCCGCCCCACGCTGGGCGCGCTCGCGCTGTTCGGGTTCCTGGCGAGCTGGAACCAGTACCTGTGGCCGACGGTGATCAGCACCGACGACGACTGGAACACCGTGCAGAGCGGGTTGCGCACGCTCTCGCAGGCGCAGATCGACCGGCCCAACCTCGTCATCGCCGGCACGGTGATCGTGGCGTTGCCCATCTTCGTGGTGCTGCTGGTGTTCCAGCGCCAGCTCGTGCGCGGCCTCACCGCCGGGGCGGTGAAGGGCTGATGTCGGTGCCACCGCACATGCAGCGCCGCCGGCGCCGGCCCGTCGTCGCGGTCGTCGCGGTCGTCGCCGCCGCGGGATGTGTGCTGCTCGCCGCGTGCGGGTCGGGTCGCAGCATCCTCGAGGCCGGCAACGAGCCCCGGCCGACCACGCCCACCACGACCCCGGCGACCACCGTGCCCGGCCAGACCACCGTGCCCGGCCAGACCACGGTGCCCGCGCCCACCACGGCGCCGCCCACCACGCTGCCGCGCCCCATCGACTCGCTGCCACCGTGCGACATGGCCGCGCTCGACACCGCGGCCGCGGACGGGCCCGTCGAGGTGCTCTTCTGGCACGGCATGGCCAACGAGCTCGGCCGCGAGCTCGAGCGCATCGTCGGCGAGTTCAACGCCTCGCAGGACCGCGTGGAGGTGCGCCTGGAGTTCCAGGGCGGCTACGAGCAGACGATCGACAAGTACCTGCAGAGCGACACCGACAACCGTCCCGACCTCGTGCAGATGCCCGAGTACACGGTGCAGCTCATGGTCGACACGCAGAGCAACGTTCCGGTGCAGGCGTGCATGGAGGACATCGGGTACGACGCTGCCGACATCCTGCCGAGCGCGCTGCGTGCGTACGCGACCGAAGGCATCCAGTGGGCGATGCCGTTCAACCTCAGCAACCCGGTCCTGTACTACAACAAGCAGGTCTTCCGCGACGCCGGCCTCGACCCCGAGGCACCGCCGCGGACCCTCGACGAGCTCGCCGAGGCGGGCCGCACCATCCAGTCGTCCGGGGCGGCCGCCTACGGCATCGCGCTCGACAGCGCGCCCGACGGTGGTGGCGGCTGGTTCCTCGAGCAGTGGCTCGCCAAGGAGGGCGAGTTCTACAGCGACAACGACAACGGCCGTGCCGCGCCGTCCACCCGCGTGCTGTTCGACGGACCCACCGGCGTGTCGTTGCTCACCGCGCTGCGCGACGTGGTGGTGAACGGCGGCGGTGTGTACGTCGGTGAGAACCCCGGCGGCACCGACACGTTCCTGAAGCTCGCCGATGCGAGCGCACCGGCGAGCATGACGATCGCGACGTCCGCGGCCCTCGGTGCCGTCCTCCAGTTCGTGGAGGGTGGCATCATCCCGGGTATCGGCGTGGACGACATCGGCATCGCCCCGATGCCGAGCCCCACCGGGGCGCCCGGCACCCTCGTCGGCGGTGCCTCGCTGTGGATCACCGCGGGTCGCGGCGACGCCGAGGCCGCGGCGGCGTTCGAGTTCGTGCAGTACCTCGTGAGCGCCGAGGTGCAGTCGCAGTGGGCGGCGGCCACCGGCTACGTCCCCGTCAACACGGGCTCACCCGACCTCGAACCGCTCCTGGGCGTGTACGCCACCGACCCGCGCTTTCGCGTGGCCTACGACCAGGTGGCCGAGACCCCCGACCTGCCGACGTCGGACGGGCCGGTGCTCGGGCCGCTGCGCGAGGTGCGCGTCACCGCCGCCGGTGCGATGGCGCAGATCCTGAACGGCGCCGACCCGGCGACGGCCCTCGCCGACGCGGCGAGCCTGGCCAACGCGCTCATCGCCGACTACAACGCGCGCAGATAGCCTGCTCGCCATGCCCACTCCGTTCCCCGCCCTCGATGGTTCCGCGCCCGTCCAGCAGAAGTTCTCGGAGGCGCCCGAGTTCGGGATCGACACCTCCAAGCGCTACACGGCGACGATGGAGACGTCGTTGGGCACGATCGTGATCGCGCTCGACGCGATCAACGCGCCGAAGACGGTCAACAACTTCGTGTTCCTCGCCGCCCACCACTACTACGACGGCGTGATCTTCCACCGGATCATCAACGGCTTCATGTGCCAGGGCGGCGACCCCACCGGCACCGGCCGCGGCGGCCCCGGCTACCGCTTCGACGACGAGCCGGTGAAGCAGCGCTACCAGATCGGGTCGGTCGCGATGGCCAACGCCGGTCCCAACACCAACGGCAGCCAGTTCTTCCTGATCAGCGGCCAGAGCGGTGTGCAGCTGCCCCCGCAGTACAACCACTTCGGCCAGATCGTGAAGGGCCTCGAGGTCCTCGACACGATGCAGCGCGTCGACACCGACCGCTCCGACCGTCCGCGTGAGGACGTCGTCATCCAGTCGGTCACCATCACCGTCGCCGACTGAGCGCCGCTGCGTGCAGCAGCTCTCGCGCGCCCAGGCCCGCCGCGTCGCGCTCGCCGCGCAGGGCTTCACCGATCCCCGTCCCACCGGTCGCGTCGACCGTCGCCATCTCCGGCGTGCGCTCGACCGCATGGGCGTGGTGCAGATCGACTCGGTCAACGTGCTCGTCCGCAGCCAGGAGCTGCCCCTGTTCGCGCGCCTCGGACCGCACCCGCGGTCGCTGATCCCCGACGCGACGGCGGCCGGCGAGCTGTTCGAGTACTGGGTCCACGAGGCCTGCCACGTCCCGGCCGTCCACCACCCGCTGTGGCGCTGGAGGATGGCGCAGACGCACCGCTGGCGCGACGTGGCGCGCATCGAGGAGCATCGCCCCGGCTTCGTGACCGACGTGCTCCGCCGCATCGAGCGCGAGGGTGCGGTCACGTCGTCCGACCTCGAGCAGCGCGTCGGCAAGAAGGGCACGTGGTGGGACTGGGACGACGGCAAGGTCGCGCTCGAGTACCTGTTCTGGACCGGTCGGCTCGCGGCAACCCGCCGCGCCGGCGACTTCGCCCGCGTGTACGACCTCGTCGAGCGGGTGCTGCCGTCGGAGGTGCTCGCGCTGCCCACCCCGCCCGAGCGCGACGCTCGCAAGGAACTGCTGCTGCTCGCCGCACGGCACCACGGTGTCGGCACCCTCGACGACCTCGCCGACTACCACCGCCAGAAGCTCACGCCGGCGCGCCCGCTCGTCGACGAACTCGTGGAGGAGGGACGGCTCGTGGAGGTGCAGGTGGAGGGGTGGTCGAAGCCTGCGTACCTGCACCCCGACGTGGCGATCCCGCGTCGGGTGCGGGCCCGCGCCCTGCTGAGCCCGTTCGACCCGGTGGTCTGGTACCGCGAGCGCGCCCTGCGGCTGTTCGGCTTCCACTACCGCATCGAGATCTACACGCCCCAGCCCAAGCGGCAGTACGGCTACTACGTGCTGCCCTTCCTGCTCGGTGAGCACCTCGTGGCGCGCGTGGACCTGAAGGCCGACCGTGGGCACCGGACGCTGCTGGTGCAGGGTGCGTTCGCCGAGTTGGGCGTCCCGGTCGGCGAGGTCGCCGAGGCGCTCGCGGCCGAGCTCGCACTCATGGTCGCCTGGCTCGACCTCGACGAGGTCACGGTCGCGGATCGCGGCGATCTCGCTGCGCCACTGCGCGACGCGCTCGCTCACTACGCTCGCCGGTGATGTCCACCCCCCGCCCCCCGGACGACCGCGACGTGGGCGCCGGGCGTCCCGACGCCGGCGCCGTCCCCGACACCAGGGGTGTCACCGACCCGGACACGGGGTCGGACGCCGAGCAGGACGCCGAGCAGGACGCCGAACCGGACCCGGCCGAACGGATGCCGCGGTGGGTGTGGCGCGCCGTCGCCGTGTTCTGGCTGGGGTTCCTGGTCGCAATGGCCACGCGGGTCGTGTTCGGCAAGCTCGCCGACCTCCTCGTGATCCTGATGGTGTCGCTCTTCCTGTCGCTCGCGGTGGAACCGGGCGTCAACCGGCTCGCCCGACGCGGGTGGCGGCGCGGCTCGGCCACGGGGGTGATCCTGCTCGGCACGGTCGGCATCTTCCTCGTGTTCGTGGTGGCGATCGGCACCCTGGTCGCCAGCCAGATCGCCGACCTCCTGCGCAACTCCGAGACCTACGTGACGCGCACCGTCGACTTCCTGAACGACACGTTCGACACGAACATCGACCCGGCCGACGTGATCGCCGAGATCCAGGACGAGGACGGGCGCATCCAGCAGTTCATCACCAGCCAGGGCGACGAGGCCGTGCGGGTGTCGCTGAACGCCCTCGGCGTCGTGTTCCAGGGCCTCACGGTGATGCTGTTCACCTTCTACCTGGTGGCCGACGGGCCGCGCCTGCGCCGCGTGATCTGCAGCCGGCTCCGACCGTCGCGCCAGCGGCGGGTGCTCCAGGCGTGGGAGCTCGCGATCGACAAGACCGGCGGCTACCTGTACTCACGGGCGCTGCTCGCCGGGCTCAGCGCCGCGTTCCACTGGATCGTCTTCCAGACCGTGGGCACGCCGGCACCGCTCGCCCTCGCACTGTGGGTCGGCCTCATCAGCCAGTTCCTGCCGGTCGTCGGCACCTACCTCGCGGGCCTGCTGCCGGTGGTCGTCACGCTCATCGACTCCCCGGTGAAGGCCGCCGTCCTCGCCGTCGCGATCTTGGTGTACCAGCAGGTCGAGAACTACGTGTTCGCGCCGCGCATCACGGCCCGCACGATGGAGCTGCATCCGGCGCTCGCCTTCGGCGCCGCCATCGCCGGCGGTGCCGTGCTCGGCGCGGTCGGGGCGATCCTCGCGCTGCCGGCGGTCGCGATGCTGCAGGCCCTGCTGAGCGAGGCCGGGCCGCGCTTCGAGGTGGTCGACAACCGACTCACCGACGTCCCGCGTCGCCGGGGTGACCGACGGCCGCGTCCACCCGGTCCACCTCCACCGGCGCCGCCCGACGCCGGTCCCGGGGGGGCGCGATGAGCACGCCGGACGCCTACGTGCCGGTCGCGATCACCTCGCGCAGCGGCGTCGACGAGTCGGTGCACTTCGGTGCGGTGGTGGTGCTCGGTCCCTCCGGTGACGTCGAGTACGCCGCCGGCGACCCGCACGTGGCCATCTACCCGCGCAGCTCGAACAAGCCGATGCAGGCCGTGGCGATGGTGCGCGCCGGGTTGCGGCTCGACCCCGACCTGCTCGCGCTGGTGTGCGCGAGCCACGACGGCACGCCCGCGCATCTCGCCGCCGCCCGACGGATCCTCGCCGTGGCCGGTCTCGACGACACCGCGCTCGGGAACACGCCCTCGTTCCCGCTCGACGAGGCGTCGATGCACCAGGTGCTGCGCGAGGGCGGCGGCCGCACCGCGCTGCAGATGAACTGCAGCGGCAAGCACGCCGGGATGCTGGCGACGTGCGTGTGCAACGGCTGGGCCCACGACGCGAGCTACCTCGACGCCGATCACCCGCTGCAGCGACGGATCACCGACACGATCGAGGAGTTGAGCGGTGAGCCCTCGGTGCACATCGGCATCGACGGCTGCGGCGCACCGGCGCACGTGTACTCGCTGCTCGGCCTCGCCCGCGCCTTCCGGGCCATCGCGGCCGGTGGTGCCGGTGCCGCCGGTGACGAGGTCGCCGCGGCGATGACGCAGCACCCGGAGATGGTGGGCGGCGAGGGCCGTGACGTCACGGCGTTCATGCGCCACGTCCCGGGGTTCGTGGCGAAGGACGGCGCCGACGGGGTGTTCGCGGGTGCCCTCCCCGACGGACGGGCGATCGCGCTCAAGGTGGCCGACGGTGGCGATCGGGCCCGACCGCCGGTGATGCTCGCCGCGCTGGCGCACCTCGGCCTCGCGAGCCCCGAGCTCGCCGAGCTCGTGGCGGAGCCGATCCGGGGGCACGGCCGCGTGGTCGGGTACGTGAGGGCGCTGGTGCCGTGAGCCGTCCCGACCCGATCCCGTTCGTCACGCTCGACGACCCGCGCTACGGCGAGGTCGTCGAGGTCGCGCCACTCGTGCGCCGGGTGATCGCCCGCAACCCGTCGAAGTTCACCTACCACGGCACCGGCACCTACCTCGTCGGCACGGGCGACCACGTCACCGTCATCGACCCGGGCCCGATCCAGGACGACCACCGCGACGCGCTGGCGGCGGCGCTCTCGGGCCAGCGGGTGCGGGCGATCCTGGTGACCCACTGCCACGCCGACCACTCGCCGCTCGCGGCGTGGCTGGCCGCCGAGACGGGCGCACCCACCGTGGGGTTCGGGCCGCACCCACGCCTCGACGACCCCGACGCCGACGTGCCCGTCACCGGCGAGGGCGGCGAGCGCGCAGGCGGTGAGGGTGAGGGCGTCGAGAGTGAGGGCGTCGAGGCGGAACCGGTGAAGGTCGAGGAGACCACCGACCACGACTTCGACCCCACGATCCGCGTGGTCGACGGCGAGGTCGCCGCCACCGGACCGGGCTACACGCTGCGCGCCGTGCACACCCCGGGCCACACGTCCAACCACCTGTGCTTCGCCTTCGACGAGCAGCGGTCGCTGTTCACGGGCGACCACGTGATGGGGTGGAGCACCACCGTCATCGCGCCGCCCGACGGCGACATGCGCGCCTACCTCGAGTCGCTGCGGCGGGTGATCGGCCGGCGCGACGACCTGCTGTGGCCCACCCACGGCTCGCCCGTCACCGAGCCCGGCCCGTTCCTCGACGCGTTCCTGGCCCACCGCCTCCACCGCGAGGCTCAGGTGCTCGCCGCGGTGCGCGACGGCCGGACCGAGGTCGCCGAGATGGTGAAGGTGCTCTACGCCGACGTGCGCGAGGAGCTGCACCGGGCGGCCGGGCGCAGCGTGCTCGCCCACCTCGCGAAGCTCGTCGACGACGGCCTGGTCGTCACCGACGACGGTGCCCGCCCGACGCTGAAGGCGGTGTACCGCCCGGTCTGACCGGTGCCCGCGGAGCGCCGCAGGTCAGTGGTCGTGGCCGTGGCCCGCGTCGTCGCGTCGGGCGGCGTAGTGCGCGGCCAGCACGTCGGCGCCGAAGTCGCGGTGCGGGTGCCGCCACACCGTGTGCACGTGGTTCACGCCGCGCTGGGTGTTGTCGTACTCGGCGAGCAGCTCGGGGCCGTGCACGCGGTAGTAGTGGCCCTCACCCGGCTCGAGCGATCCCGCCCACGCGAAGTGCAGCCGGTCGAGCCCGTCGTCGCCCGCATAGCGCGCCGCCTCGGCGTCGGCCAGCTCGTCGGGGATCCGCCGCACGTACACGTCGAGCAGCGCGCGCAGCAGCTCGCGCTGCGCCGCCGACAGGTCGAGCGCCGGCAGGCCTCGGGGGGTGCGCGTGAGCCGCACCGCCTCGCGGTGGACGTCGGTGAACCCGAGCCCGTCCTCCAGCGACGCCTGTGCACGGTCGAGACCGCGGCGCGCGTCGCCCTCGAACCGCTGGCGGAACAGCTCGGCCAGCGGCAGCGGCACGTCGCCGTCGCCGGTGGCGATGACGGGCCGGTTGCCGGTCACGAGATCCGGTGGCGCCGCCGGCGCGAGCAGCGCCCGTGCGAGCTGCCCCTCGTCGAGCGAGCGGACGAGCTCGCGGCCGAGGTCCTCGGCGCCCGCCAGCGGCCGGAGCGGATGGGGCCCGAGCAACGGCGCGCTCGCCGGATCGGCACCGAGGAAGATCGGGGTCGACCCGACCACCTCGCCGTCGACGACGACGTGGTTCACCGACAGGTGGTGGCCACCGAAGCGCCACCCCCAGGGCTCGCCTCCCTGCGGGTCGCCGAACACCCGCACGAAGTAGTGCATCGGGTCGCGCCCACGCTCGCGACCGACACCGGTGACCCAGCCCTCGTCCGCGTCGAGCGCGTTCTCGAGGCCCATCACGGTGGACACCGTCACGTACCCGGCCCGCGAGAGCCCGGACGCGACCAGCCGGTGGGCCAGCTGTTGCTGGCGGGGTCGCATGTCGAGGAACCTCAGCCCGCCGTGGTCGGTGGGCGTGTAGAAGAACCGCGTGCGTTCGGCGTGGTCGTGGAACGGCCACGCCGCCACCGCCCGTTGCCCGTCGTCGAGCGCCGACAGGAACGCCACGGCGGCATCGGCCATCCGGGACGCCACCTCCCGTCGAGCCGCCGTCTCCCGGCGGGCCACCACCTCCCGTCGAGCCGTGGTCATGCGTGCCGCCCGCTCAGGAGTACTGGTCGAGGATGCTGGTCTCGGTGAGCCGGTCGAGGGTGTCCTTGATCGTCTCGGCCAGATCGTGGTCGACGCCGTCGATCGCCGCCAGCTCGTCGATCGTGGCCCGCTGCAGTCGGGCCAGCTCGCCGAAGCGGTCGACCACCGCGGCGGCGAGGGTGGGGGTCACCCGAGCCACGCGGGCGAGCAGGCGCAGACCCCGGGGTGCGGCCGGGTCGTCGAGCGCCGACCCGGCACCCGCCCCGGCGCCCGATGCCGTGATGCCCGGGTAGTCGGCCGCCACCAGGTCGATCTCGTCGTCGATCTCGCCGTACACCTCGTCGAGCTGCAGCCGCAGCAGACGTGCGTCGACCCCGAGCTCGACGATCATCGTCTCCAGTTCGTTCGCGATGCGGAACACCATCTCGCCGCGCTGCATCACGGCGGCGACGTCGCGAACGGTGGCGACGTCCTCGAGCTCGTTCGCCGTGAGCGCGCTCAGCGCGTCGTCGAGGCGGGCCTTGTAGCGCTCGAGGGTCTGCAGCGCCTGGTTCGCACGGTCGAGCAGGCGGCTGATGTCCTGCAGCTGGTGCTTGGCGCCGCCGGCGTAGACGTTGATGACGCCCATCTCCTCGCTGACGCTGACGACCGGGACGTCGAGCGAACGGGCCACGCGTTCCGCGGTGCGGTGACGGGTGCCGGTCTCGCTCGTCGGCACCGTCGGGTCGGGCACCAGGTGGACGTTCGCCCGGGCGATGCGGCTGGCGTCGGAGCTGAGGATGATCGCCCCGTCCATCTTCGCCAGCTCGCTGAGGCGCTGCGGGCTGTAGGGCGAGTCGAGCAGGAAGCCGCCACTGCAGATCGCCAGGACCTCGGGGCCGTCGCCGACCACCACGAGCGCGCCCATCTTGGCCCGCACCACGCGGTCGAGGCCGTCGCGCAGCGGTGTTCCCGGCGCCACGGCGGCGAGCGCCGCGTGGAGGGCATCCGCGACGTGACCGGGGCTCGACATGGCCCGGAGTCTAGGGAGAACCGAGCGATGCCGCGGCGAGCGCCTCGGCCACCGTGGCCACCCGCAGCAGCGACATGCCGGTGCCGCCGTCGGGGGAGTTGGCCGGCACGATCGCGCGCCGGAAGCCGAGCCGGGCGGCCTCGGCGAGGCGGCGCTTCGCGTGCGTGACCTGGCGCAGCTCGCCCGCCAGACCGACCTCGCCGAACACGACGAGATCGGGGGCGATCGGCTGGTTGGAGATCGCGCTGCAGATGGCGAGCACGAGCGCGAGATCGGCCCCCGGCTCGACCAACCGGACCCCACCGACGGCCGACGCGTACACCTCGAGACCGGCCGTGGTGACGCGGGCCCGCCGCTCGAGCACGGCGAGCAGCATCGCGAGCCGGCTCGGGTCGACGCCCTGCGCGCTGCGGCGCGGCGACCCGCCCGCCGAGGTGGCCGTGGTGAGCGCCTGCACCTCGACGAGCAGCGGCCGCTGCCCCTCGAGCGTGGGCAGCACCGCGGAGCCGGCGACCCCGGTGCGACGGTCGGTGAGGAAGAGCCGGCTCGCGTCGGGCACGCCCACGAGGCCGTCCTCGACCATCTCGAACAGGCCGAGCTCGTCGGTCGGTCCGTAGCGGTTCTTCACCGCGCGCAGCAGGCGCAGCGAGTGGTGCCGGTCGCCCTCGAAGCCGAGCACCACGTCGACCACGTGCTCGAGGGTGCGCGGCCCGGCGAGGCCGCCCTCCTTGGTGACGTGCCCGACCAGCACGACCGGGATGCCGCGGGTCTTGGCCTCGTGCACGAGACGGGCGGCGCAGCCGCGCACCTGCACGATGCTGCCCGGCGCCGAGCCGAGCTCGGGGTCGGCGACGGTCTGGATGCTGTCGACCACCACCAGCGACGGCCGGACCTCGTCGATCGCGGTGACGATGTGGGGCAGCACCGTCTCCGCGAGCAGGAACAGATCGGGTCGGAGCGCCCCGATGCGCTCGGCCCGCAGCCGCACCTGCGGGGCGCTCTCCTCGGCGCTGACGTACAGCGTGCGGCCCGGCCACGAGGCGAGGAGCTGCAGCAGCAGCGTGCTCTTGCCGATGCCCGGCTCGCCGCCGAGCAGGGTGACCGAGCCGGGCACGAGGCCGGTGCCGAGCACCCGGTCGAGCTCGCCGACGCCGGTCGGCCGGGGGCCGCCGAGATCGCGCGCGACCTCGGCGATCGGCACGGGTGTGGCGGCCGGCGCGAGCAGCGGGACGGCGAGCGTGGGCTCGGGGCCCTCGACGTCCTCGACCAGGGTGTTCCACGCCTGGCACGACGAGCACTGCCCCGCCCACTTCGGGAACGCGGCACCGCAGTCGCCGCAGCGGTAGACGAGACGGAGCTTGGCCACGACGGCAACCTACGGCAGGGGTGTCACAGACGGCCGAACCGCTCGAGGCGGTCGGCGGCCCGGAACCGTCGGCGACGGGCGCGGGCGACGAGCAGCACCAGCACGACGGAGACGCCGATCCAGGCGACGAGCAGGACGAGCAACCCGTTCGCCAACCACGGCCACACGCCACCGCGCTCGAGCGAGCGCGCCGACGTCGCCTCGATCGCGGTGGTGGTGCCGTCGAGCGCCACGGTCCACTCGACGGCGGACCGGTCCGCGTCGCCGTCCTCGCCGGCGCCGGCAGGGAGGTCGAGCTCGGTGCCCGTCGTCGACGTGATCTCGCCGGGCAGCGAGAGCTGCAGCCGGACCCCGAGCACCTCGTCGGCGGTCGCTCCGGCCGCGGCGATCTGCTCCGCGTACGGCGTGCCCCCGACCGCGGCCAGCAGGTCCGCGTCGGTGAACGCGTCGAGTCCGCCGTCCGTGCGGCCGCTGCCGCGCACGGAGAACGTCACCTCGCGCAACGACGCCGCACGCTCGATGAGGATCGCCTGCAGCGGCCCCGCCGGTCCGTTCAGCGACGACAGCAGCGCGGTCGCCTGCTCCGGCGTGCGGAAGCCGCGTGTGAGCACGAGCTGCAGCCCGCCGTCGGGCGTGGCCGTCGCCCCGTCGGTGCGCCACCCGGCGGCGACGAGGTCGTCGACGCGCACGTCGCTGGCCAGGCCCGGGGCTGCGGCCACGACCTCGGGGTCGGCCACCACGGTCACGGTGAGCTCGCCCGAACCGTTCTCCTCCATCGCCACGTCGATCGTGACGTCGACGCGACAGCCGGTGAGCACCAGCACACCGACGAGGCACAGCACGGCCGGGAGCCGGCGCATCGGTCGGCGCGTCGATCGGGGCACGCCGAGATTCTGGCAGCTGCAGCCCGGAACGCCGACGACCCGGGGGCACCGTTCGGTGCCACCCGGGTCGCGTCGAGCGTGACGTGTTCGAGCGGGTGCCGCCGCAGGGCGGCACCGGGTCACTCGGCGGGCGGTTCGCCCTCCGGAGCACCCGTGGCGGCGAGCTCCACCGCCGCGGGGGGCTGGAAGCCCTCGACGGCCCGGAACGCGATCCGCAGATCGCCGGGGCGGTCGGGGTCGTCCTCGGTGTCGACCACGATGATCTGGCCGGCGTGGAACTCCTTGTACAGGATCTTCTCGCTCAGCGGATCCTCGATCATCCGCTGGATCGCACGGCGCAGCGGCCGGGCGCCGAGCTGCGGGTCGTAGCCCTTCTCGGCCAGCAGCTCCTTCGCGGTCTGGGTGAGCTCGATGCCGAGGCCCTGGCTCTCCAGCTGCGTGGTGAGGCGCTTGGTCATCATGTCGACCATCTGCATCACCTCGTGCCGGGCCAGCTCGTGGAACACGATCAGCTCGTCGATGCGGTTGAGGAACTCGGGACGGAAGTGGCTCTTCAGCGCATCCATCACCTTGTCCTTCATCCGCTCGTAGCTCATCGCCACGTCGCCGGTGGTGAAGCCGACGTTGGCCTTGCGCAGGTCCTGCGTGCCGAGGTTCGACGTCATGATCAGCACGGTGTTGCGGAAGTCGACGGTGCGACCCTGGCTGTCGGTGAGACGGCCCTCCTCCAGGATCTGGAGCAGCGTGTTGAACACGTCGGGGTGGGCCTTCTCGATCTCGTCGAACAGCACCACGCTGAACGGCTTGCGCCGCACGGCCTCGGTGAGCTGGCCACCCTCTTCGTACCCGACGTAGCCGGGGGGCGACCCGACGAGGCGGCTCACCGTGTGCTTCTCCATGTACTCCGACATGTCGAGCGCGATGAGGCTGTTCTCGTCGCCGAACAGGAACTCGGCGAGCGTCTTGGCCAGCTCGGTCTTGCCGACGCCGGTGGGGCCCAGGAAGATGAACGAGCCGCTCGGGCGCTTCGGGTCCTTCAGACCCGCACGGGTGCGGCGGACGCTCTGGCTCACGGCCTTGATCGCGTCCTCCTGGCCGATGATGCGCTTGTGGAGCTCGGCCTCCATGTTGAGGAGCTTCTGGGTCTCCTCCTCGGTGAGCTTGTACACCGGGATGCCGGTCCAGATGCTGAGCACCTCGGCCACGGCCTCCTCGTCGACCTCGTCGAACAGGTCGACACCGCTCGCCTTGACCTCGGCCTCCTTGGCGGCCTTCTCCTCGAGCAGGCTCTTCTCCTGGTCGCGGAGACGACCGGCCTCCTCGAAGCGCTGCTCCTCGACGGCGCGCTTCTTGGCCTCCTGGACGTCGGTGAGCTTGCGGTCGAGCTCCTTCAGGTCGGGCGGGGTGCCCATGCGCTTGATGCGCAGACGGCTACCGGCCTCGTCGATGAGGTCGATCGCCTTGTCGGGCAGGTGGCGGTCGCTGATGTAGCGGTCGGCGAGGTTGGCGGCGGCCACGATCGCCTGGTCGGTGATGGTGACCCGGTGGTGCGCCTCGTACTTGTCGCGCACGCCCTTCAGGATCTCGATCGTGTGGGCGAGCGTGGGCTCCTCGACCTTCACCGGCTGGAAGCGGCGCTCGAGCGCGGCGTCCTTCTCGAGGTGCTTGCGGTACTCGTCGAGGGTGGTGGCACCGATGGTCTGCAGCTCGCCGCGGGCGAGCATCGGCTTCAGGATCGAGGCCGCGTCGATCGCGCCCTCGGCGGCACCCGCACCGACGAGGGTGTGGATCTCGTCGATGAAGAGCACGATGTCGCCGCGCGTCTTGATCTCCTTGAGGACCTTCTTCAGGCGCTCCTCGAAGTCGCCGCGGTAGCGGCTGCCGGCGACGAGCGCACCGAGGTCGAGGGTGTACAGCTGCTTGTTGCGCAGCGTGTCGGGGATGTCGTTCGACACGATCTTCTGGGCGAGGCCCTCGACGATCGCGGTCTTGCCGACGCCCGGCTCGCCGATCAGCACCGGGTTGTTCTTGGTGCGGCGGCTGAGGATCTGCATCACGCGCTCGAGCTCGCGCTCGCGGCCGATCATCGGGTCGAGCTTCTTCTCGCGGGCGAGCTGGGTGAGGTTGCGACCGAACTGGTCGAGGATCTGGCTCGACCCCTTGTCGCCCTGCTCCTCCTTCGGCGCGCCGGCGGTGCCCTGGGCAGCGGCCTGCGGCTCGCCCTTGCCCTGGCCACCCTGGTAGCCGGACAGGAGCTGGATGACCTGCTGGCGCACACGGCTCAGATCCGCGCCGAGCTTCACGAGCACCTGGGCGGCGACGCCCTCGCCCTCGCGGATGAGGCCGAGGAGGATGTGCTCGGTGCCGATGTAGTTGTGGCCGAGCTGCAGCGCTTCGCGCAGCGACAGCTCGAGGACCTTCTTCGCGCGGGGTGTGAACGGGATGTGGCCCGACGGCGACGACCCACCCTGGCCGATGATCTCCTCGACCTGGCTGCGGACGGCTTCGAGCGAGATACCGAGGGATTCGAGCGCCTTCGCGGCGACGCCTTCACCTTCGTGGATCAGACCGAGCAGGATGTGCTCGGTTCCGATGTAGCTGTGGTTCAGCAGTCGTGCTTCTTCTTGGGCCAGCACGACCACCCGACGAGCCCTGTCGGTGAAGCGTTCAAACATGGGGGAAGTGTACCCGTGTCGGCTGGAAGCGACGTGGCAGAGGGGTGGGTCGGACGACCCATCCGCGGTGACACATTCGGCCCGTCGGACGGGAATACGGGGAGGTGGCGGCGGGTGTCATCGGGGTCGACTGTGACGGGTGCGACCAGAAGATCCAGGAGCCGCTGTTCGTGCATCCCCGCCCACCTGACCTAGCCTTGCCCCCCATGGCGCAGCTGCCGTTCTTCTCGCTCCCGGGGATGCCGGGCGACCTCGAGCGGATCGACGCTGCGCTGCACGCATCGGTCCGCACGCCGGACGCCTACCTCACCGAGATCGCCTCGCACCTCATCGTCGCCGGTGGCAAGCGGCTCCGGCCGGTGCTCACCGTGGTGGCCGCGCAGGTGCAGGGCGCCCCGGCCTCCGACGGCGCGGTGCAGGGTGGCATCGCGTGCGAGCTCGTGCAGACCGGGTCGCTCTACCACGACGACGTGATGGACGAGGCGCCCACCCGTCGCGGCGTGGAGACGGTGAACGCGAAGTGGGGCAACCTCCAGGCGATCCTCGCGGGCGACTTCCTGCTGTCGCGGGCGTCCGAGATCGCCGCGTCGCTCGGCACCGAGGTCGCCGCGCTGCTCGCCCGCACGATCGGCCGACTGTGCGAGGGCCAGATCGAGGAGCTCCGCCACACGTACAACGCGGCCCGGCCCGAGTCGTCGTACCTCGCGTCGATCGCCGGCAAGACGGCGTCGCTGTACGCCACCTCGGCCCGCATCGGCGGTCTCGTCGCCGGGTTCGACCGTCCCACGGTCGAGGCGCTCACGGGCTACGGCGAGGCGTTCGGCATGGTGTTCCAGATCGTCGACGACCTGCTCGACCTCACCGCCACCGACGAAGAGCTCGGCAAGCCGGCCGGCCACGACATGGTCGAGGGCGTGTACACGCTGCCGGTGCTGCGCACCCTCCAGTCCGGTGGCATCCCGGCAGCGTCGCTGCTCGACATCCTCGGCAAGCCGCTCGAGCCGAGCGAGCGCGAGAAGGCGCTGGAGATCGTCCGCACCCGCGGCGGTGTGGAGAGCGCGCTGGGCACCGCGCACGAGTGGGCCGAGCGGGCCGTCGCCGCCTGTGACGCGCTGCCGTCGAGTGCCGCCACCGAGGCGCTGCGCGAGGCCCCGGCCGCGCTGCTCGCCGGCCTCGGCCGCTGATCCGGCCACCCGGGTCACGGGTCGGCGCGCTCGGCGGCTGATCGGGCCTCAGGCCTCCGGAGCCACCTGCAGCACCCGCGTCGCCAGACGGGCGACGGTCTCGGGTGCGCCGAACTCGTCGTGGCGGAGCGCACCGGACATGATCCGCAGCATCGTGTCGCCGACCGTGCGTGAGCGCACCGCGGCGCCGCTCACGCGGCGCATCGCCGCCGGCCGCCCGAGCAGGCGGCCCCACAGGCGGGCGAGCTTGTACTGCTCCGCGTACGTCTCGGCCACGAGCCGCGGGTAGCGCTGCAGCGCCGTCGGCCCGGCGCCGCTCAGCGCCTCGTGCAACACGTCGGCCGCCATCCGGCCCGTCTCGTAGGCGGCGTCGATGCCGGCACCCGTGAACGGGCTCGCGACCCCGGCGGCGTCGCCCACGACCAGGAACGTGGGTCCGGCGGTGGGTTGCACCGATCCGCCCATCGGCACCCGCCCGACGCGCGTGACCCCGGCCTTCGCGGACGGGTCGATCCCCCAGCGGTCGGCGAGGTCGACGGCGAACGCCTCCAGCAGGTGGGCCACGTTGGTGGTCTTGAAGTCGCGGGCGGTGCTGAGCAACCCGACGCCGATGTTCACGGTGCCGTCGCCGACGGGCGCGACCCAGCCGTAGCCCGGAAGCGCCTGCCCCGACCGGTCGGCGAGGTCGAGGACGATCTCCAGGCGGTCGTCGTCCGAGCGCGGCGACGTCCAGTACGACCGGATGGCCGCCGCGTACGGCCAGCGACGGGTGCGGAAGGTGCCGAGCGCCCGACCGAACGGGCTGTTGGCGCCGTCCGCGACCACCACGTGGTCGGCGTCGATCGACCGGGTGACGCCGTCGGGGGAACGGACGTGCGCCCCGCGGACGAAGCCGCGCTCCACGACGGGTTCGATCGCCTCGTGACCGGCCAGCACCTCGGCGCCGCAGCGGCTCGCGAGGTCGAGCACGGCGCGATCGAGGTCGCGTCGCCGCACGACGCCGGCCTCGGCACCGCCGGCCGGGCCGGCCGCGAGGTCGGCGGCGCCCTGCGACGGCCAGGCGAGCTCACGGGAGCGGTCGCCGCGTACCAGCCTGACGCCGACCAGGCGATGGCCGTGGAGCGTGCCGGCTCGCGGCGCGCCGTCGGCCTCGTCCGTGCCGGGAGCCGGTCGGTCGCGGCCCAGCGGCGCGTGCTCGTCCCGCACGGCTCGGAGGTCGCGGACGAGGTGGAGGTCGAGGCCGAGCTCGTGGAGCTGGCGCACGGCGCGGGGCGTGAGCACGTCGCCGCACCCCTTGGAGCGTGGGAACACGCGGCGCTCGACCACGGTGACCTCGTGGCCCCGGCGGGCGAGCCACACCGCCGCCGATCCGCCGGCAGGGCCGCCACCGACGACGAGGACGCGGCTCACCGACGACCCGGACGGGTGGGGAGCGGGGCGGTCACGACACGCGACCGTTCAGGTGGACCGGCACGTCGGGGTGCCGGTGACGCGGCATGCGCCGATCAGGGCATCGCGTCGGGGGCCTGGCCCTCGATCGGCTCGAGGCCGACCGGGAACGTGCCCTCGAGCTGATCGGCGATGTTCGAGAAGGTGAGCGAGCCGTCCTCGAGGCCGGTCCAGGCCGGTGCCTCGGGGCTGCACCACTTCTCGTACTCCTCGAGGGAGTCGCCGGTGGGGTCGGCGCCGGCGAGGGTGTAGCGCTCGTGGCACACCACGGCGAGGATCTGCGTCTCGGAGAGCGCACCACCCGTGGTGGGACCGAAGTTCGGCATGACACCACCCAGACCACCCGCGAGGTGCGGACCGCCCTCGCGCTCGGGGTTGCCGTAGACCGACACGCCGGCGGACTGGTAGGCCTGGGTGCCGAGGTACACGAAGCGGAGCTGGTCCTCGATGTGCGGGAAGGTCTTCAGCACCTCGCCACCGGCGAACGCGTAGCCGAGGCCGCCCTGGCCGTTGATGCCGTGGCACCCGGAGCAGTTCGAGGTGTAGAGCGCCGCGCCCTCGCCGAGCGGGCCGGCCACCTTCTGCTCCTTGAACGTGAGGCCGCGCACGTACATGAACGTCCACAGGGGCAGGAGGCTGAGCGTGGCCATGGCCCAGAACGGGATCTTCTTGCGCGCCTTGGCGGCGGCGACCACCGGGATGTCGGGCTTCGGGGGCGGCGGGGCCGCGGGCACCGCCGGGGCGGCGGCAGCGGGCTTCGCAGGTGCGGGGGTGGCGGCACCCGTGGTGGCCGGCGCGCTCGAGGCGGCGGCCGGCGCATCGGCCGGTGCCTCGCCGCCCGAGGCCTTCGCCTTGGCGGCCTGGCTGCGCTTGAGGAGGTGCTCCGGGATCTCGGTCACGGGGGAGCACGATAGACGCCGCGGGGCGCGAACGCGGAATCTGTGGCACACCGTCCGCGGCGGCGTGCGTCACCCGCCCGGCCGCCGCCCGGCCCGTCACCCGGCCACACGCCTGCCCTCACCCGGCCGCTCACCCGGGACCCGCCCCGTCGAGCGGCTCCGGCGCGTTTCACAGGGTTGCACAGGTCACGCGCTGCACGAGTGCACAACGCACCGGTCGGTCCGGTGAGGTGGTAGACCGATTTCCACAGACCCGGACGGTGATCACCGAGCGAACTGGTGTCACCCAGGGGTCGGGTGACTAGTGTTCGTGCAGCGGTTCACATGGCTGCGCGACGCAGCCTGTCCGCCGACGTGCCCCGGCACGTCGACCAACCCGTGAACCGATCGCCAAGTCCGAAGTCCAGATCCGCCCACCGACCGCCAGAGACCCTCACAACGCCGCCTTCCGCAGCAGTGGTCCGTCCCGAGGAGTGACGCCAGCGTGCACGCAATCGATGTCCTGAGTTGGCCGGGCATGAATCAGGCATTCCTGTTCTCGTTCATCCTGACGACCGTGCTCTCGCTCGCCGTCGTCCCCTACGCGAAGCGCCGGCCGGTCGGCACCCCGTTCACGTGGGGCGAGGCGATGCTCGCGTCGGTCTGGGTGTTCGGCCTCATGTTCCTCGCGTTCGGCGTCGTGCCCCACCAGTGGATCGACCACGCGGACAAGGATCTCGGCTGGAACCGCACCAA
>Ga0315904_10001713_pt1 | contig 34753 bp, 34 predicted proteins | sample LakEriMetagenome_6_FD_203529 | JGI IMG/M metagenome (GOLD analysis project Ga0315904, IMG submission 203529) | Freshwater fungal communities from buoy surface, Lake Erie, Ohio, United States - Buoy 12 MA120 | ecosystem: Environmental > Aquatic > Freshwater > Lake | place: USA: Lake Erie, Ohio...
GCCGCCGGATTTCCGCGGCCATGCGAGCAACTCCGCATACCACAGCGGCGGCTTGTCATGCCCTTCCACCGTTTCATAAACGAAGAAGGTCTTCACCGCGTCCACCGCGCCGCGCGGATGGGTGAGAAACCCGGTGTAAAACACCATCGCCACGCCCAGCGCCAGCAATCCGGCTGTTAGAAGCGGCCGCCACCAGCGGAACGCGAAGGCGGTGACCACTTCCCGTTTCCACACGCCCGGCACCAACGCGGCCGTGAGCAGCGCCGCAACCGTCCATGCGATCATGCTGATGGCAAAGCTCTCCTTGGTGGCATACATCAGTCCGATCAGAACCCCCGCCGCCACCGGTCGCGGCCCCCTCGTCATCGCCGCGAGCGCCAGCACGCCGAAGAGCGTGAGCAACATCTCATGGATGAACATCCGGCTGTAATAGGCCATCAGCGGCGACACCGCCAGAAACGCCCCGGCTAACAGCGCCGCCGGATCGCCGAACAGACGCCGCCAGAACAACGGCGCGAAGACCAGCAACACCCCGGCTCCCGCGGGCAGCAAACGCAGCGTTTCCTTCGTCATCTCGCGCCAGCCGTCCTCGCCGCGCGCGCGGCAGATCGGAATCGCCAGATCGCCCAGCAGCGGTCCGTGATAATGCTTCGGATCGAATTTCCCGCCACCCGACTCCATGCGCATGGCTGTGATGCGCGCGCCCGTCGCCTCGTCCGCGTGAAACGGACGCGCCGCCAGTTCATCGAACCGCAGCCACACGGCGGCGGCGGCCACCAGCATCCATCCCAGCATCACCGCTACGCGTTCCATCGGGCTGCCGGATACGATGAAAGAACGCACCTCCTCGCAATGTTTATCTCGCCGCGTGCCTGCCACCGATCCCGCTCCCGAAATCGTCCTCGTCACCCCGGTGTGGAACGACTCGGCGCGCCTCGCCATCTACGGGGAAACCCTCGCCGAGGCCCTCGCGGAATTCCCCATGCCGGTGCGCTGGATCATTGCCGACGACGGCTCCGGCCATGGCGAGCACGCCGCGCTCTCCGCGCTGCGCGACAGGTTTTCCAAGGTCTATCCGGGCGTGGAAACCCACTTCGCCGCCGCCCACCATGGCAAGGGCTCGGTCGTTCGTGAGGCGTGGGCGCTCGCTCCCGACGCCGATTGGCTCGCCTTCGTCGATGCCGACGGCAGCGTCTCCGGCGAGGACATGCTCGATCTCATCCGCCACGCGATTCGCGCGGACGAATCGGTGCTCGGCATCCGCAAACGCACCGAGACCACCACCATCGTCGAAAGCCCGTGGCGCGGCATCGCCCACCGCGGATTCCTGCTGGCGGCGAAACTTCTGTTAGACCTCCGCTGCGAGGACCCGCAATGCGGCGCCAAGGTCATCCGGGGCGCCGACTACCGCCGCATCGCCCACCGTCTGGTGGAGAACGGCCTGGCCTTCGATTCCGAACTGCTTGCGACCCTCGCCCGCGACGGTTCCCGCTGGCGCGAGGTGCCGGTGACGTGGATCGAGAAAAAGGGCGGCAAGGTCAAACCGCTGCGCGATGCCTGGGGCATGCTCGGCGCGCTGATGTCCGTGCGTTCGCGCATGGAGTGAGAACCGGGAAAACTCGCCGCTTTACAAACTCCGTTTCCTCGCCTCGTTTGCGGCGTGAATTCCCTCGTCCGCATGCTGCGCGCCGTCTCGTTCTGCGAAGGCGTATCGTTCCTCGTCCTGCTGCTGGTGGCCATGCCGCTCAAGTATCTCATGGGCATTCCGGAAGCCGTCAAATTCACCGGTTGGGCGCACGGACTGCTCTTCATCGTTCTCTATGCGCTGATCCTCGCCGCTCTCAACCGCGGGTCGATCAACTTCCGCACGGCCGCACTCATTGGCATCGCCGCCCTGTTTCCCGGCGGACCGTTCCTCATGGATCGCACCCTGCGTACGATCCAGGAGCGGAAAACCGACTAGATCAGGAAAAAATCGAACCTTGGATGGACCTTCTCGTCCGGATCATGGTTTCCGGCGGATCCGGGACCGTTGTTTCACTGATCCTCGCGCGCCGGTTCCTCCGCGGGCGGTTGGATGATCCTGCCGCCGGTGCCGAGGATGCCATCGAGCACACCGCCGACATCGCGAATGATATCGGTTCCTTCCTCGATGACCTTCGCACCCTTCTCCACCGCCTTGCCGGGAGACTCGCCGAGCACGGAGCGGGTGAACTTGATGACTTTCTCACCGGTTTCCGGAATGACATCGAACATCCGCGCTCCGGCGGCGGCGATGAGGCGGTCGCTGAGATCCTCCTTGGGATCGTCGAGCGTGCCGGTCACCCGCAGCGGTGCCCATAACAGCCCGCGTTCGCCGGGGGCGAAGACATGGGTTTCCGCGCCGGGGATGCTGGCCAGGGTGCCGGGAGCGAGACCGAGACGGAAGTTGCCATCGATTTCATCGCCGCGGATGATCATCGCGCCTTCGAGGCGAACGAGTCCCTCGCTGGCGATCACGAGATTCCCCAGAAACAGTTCGCCATCGCGCCAGCGCCAGTCGGTTTGGGCGTCGGTGAGCGCGAGCACGCGGAAGCGCCGGGTGTCCGCATAGGCGGCGAGCGTGTCGAGCACCGGCAGGGCTGTTAGAGTGCCGTTGCGGATGGTGAGTTTGCCACGGGCGACGAGACTGCCGCCGCGGTTGTCGATGGTGAAATCCGAAGCGACATCCCCGGTCAGGCGTTTCGCCCAATCCTCGTTGAGCAACTCGTCGCATTTCACATCCGAGAGACCGCCTTCGACGGCGTAATGTCCGGCTGCAAGATCCCACTCGCCCGCGGCATCGAGGCGGCCGTCCTTCCACACCGTGGCGCTGGCGCTGTTCACGAAGATCTGCTTGTCCTGATAGCGCAGCTTGGCGCGGTCCAGGCGCACGTCAGGCATCCATGCAAACGGCAACCTGACCGTTCCACCCAGCGTTTCCACCCGGTAGGAATGACGCTTGCCGGCGGGTTCGGCATGCACCCTCATGCCGCTGAGCACGGCCGGCCCCTGTTCGAGTTCGGCGCGGACGATCAGTTCCTGCACATCCGCCGCCATGACCTCCACGTCGGTGGGCAGCCAGCGCTTCTTCGGGGCATTCGCGCGCGGTGGCGGATCCGCCTCGATGAAACCGTCAAACGCATCCTTCTTCCTCGCGTCCACGTTCACCTCGAGTCGGCGGATGTTGGACCCCTTGAGCTGCCACACGCCGCGGCCGATGCCGCCGACGCCGATTTCGGTATGCAGCCCCTCGACTTTCAGCGAGCGCACGGCGGCGGAACCGGTGGCATCGAACGAATCCGCATCCACCGCCAGACCCTGCCAGCGGAAGGGAGTGAACATGCCGTCCACCTTGGCGGTGCGGCTCACCTGCGTGGAGAGAAAGGTGCGGAAGGCCTCGCTGTGGAGATAGGTGCGGATGGCGAGAAACGCCGCGCCTGTTAGAACCACCGCGGCGATGACCAGACCGATGGAAGCCTTGCCCACCCATCCGACACCGGCGGATCTTCCGCGTTTTCTCGATCTGCGACTCATGTTGCGAATGCTGCCGGTTTGCCAACCCGCCGCGACTCAGATCTCCGGGTCGGGGTAAAGTTGGTGGAACTTGATCGCCTCCACCGCAATGGCGGCGGCGGTGCCGAAGATGGTTTCGGCCGAAGCGACGCGGGAGACCTGGGCGGCAGGCCGGGCGAGTCCCATGATGAGCTGGCCATACACCTGGGCTCCGGCGACGTGTTGCAGCAGCTTGAGCGAAATGTGGGCGGCGTCGAGATTGGGGAAAACCAGCACATCGGCGGTCGGCCGCGCGGCGGCACCGGGCAGCTTGATGTCGGCGGCACCGGCATCGAGGGCGACGTCGGCCTGGATTTCCCCTTCGATGTCGATGTCGAGAAACTCCTTCATCGCCTCCGAGCGGGCGAGCGCGGTGGCGGCGGCCATGCGATGGGCCTCGGGAGTGCCGGCGCTGCCCTTGGTCGAGTGGCTGAGCAGGGCGACAAAAGGTTTCCGGCCGAGGAAATGATGGGCGAGCTTGCCGGTTTCCAGGGCGATGGCGGCGAGTTCGTGGACTTCCGGCTGCGGGATCATCGCGCTGTCGGCGAGCAGCAGGATGCCGGACCCGCCGAGGTGGTTCAAATGGGAACCGATCAACAACGAGACACCGAAGATTTTCGGCACATGCGGAAGTGGCTTGATCGTGTGAAGCAAGGCGCGGAAGTAGGCGGCGGGAGTGGCCTGGTTGCCGCCGAGCACGGCATCCGCCTGGCCGTATTGCACCATGAGCGAGCCGAAATAATGCGGGCGGGCGACAATTTCCTCGGCCGCTCCGAGCTGGCGGTTGCGGTAGCGGTCCATGTTTTCCACGCGCTGGCAGAACAGGCGGAAATCGGACGCGAGCGGCGGATCGATGATGTGGACGAACTTGAGGGAAACGTCCGCTTCGGCGGCCATTGCGCGGATCTTCTCGCGGTTGCCCAGCAGGATCGGCGCGACCACTTCCTCGCGCACGAGGCGGGCGGCGGCCTGAATGACCCGCAAATCCTCGCCCTCGGTGAAAACGACGCGTTTCGGATGCCGCCGGAGTTGGTCAAGCAGATGGTTGACGACGCTCTGGCCGGTCTGGGTGTCGTTGGGAGAATCGGGCATGGAATCGGCGGCGCTTGGCACCGTGCGGTGAATGTAGTATGCCCCGGCGCGGCGGTTCAACCCGATTCCTCCGACAGTTTCATGCCAGCCAACTATCACACGCACACGCCGCTTTGCCGCCACGCCGAGGGCGATCCCGAGGCCTACATCGACGCCGCGCTGGCCGCCGGCCTGAGCGAATACGGCATCTCCGACCACGCGCCGCAAGTGCCTGAACCTTATGACGACTGGCGGATGCTGGAGGCCGAACTGCCGGATTATTTCCGCTGGATCGAGCGCGCCACCGCCCACGCGGCGGGCCGCATTCCGGTGCGCCGCGGGCTGGAGTGCGACTGGCTGCCGGACTGCGAACCATGGATCGCCGATCTCGCCTCGCGCCACGAGTGGGACTACCTGATAGGCTCGGTGCACTATCTGGGAGACTGGGATTTCGACAATCCGAAGTGGCTCGGCAAGTGGGCGGAGAGCGATGTGGACGCGGTCTGGACCCACTATTGGGAAACCTATGCCCGCATGGCGGAAAGCGGGTTGTTCGACATCCTCGGGCATCCGGATCTGATCAAGAAGTTCGCCTGCCGTCCGGATGGAGATCTCAACCGCTACTACGAGCCGGTGATCGACGCCATCGCCGCCTCGGGCTGCGTCATCGAGCTGAACACCGCCGGCTGGCACAAGCCCTGCGCCGAGTGCTATCCCTCGCCCGGGTTTCTCGAACTCGCCTGCTCCGCCGGCATCCCGCTGGTGATTTCCACCGATGCGCACGCCCCGGCCGAGGTGGGACGGGACATCGCCCGAGCCGTCGAAGTGGCAAGGGCCGCAGGCTATCGGGAGACGCAGTTGTTTGAAAAACGGAAGCGCCGCGCGGAGGCCTTGTGACTCATTGCGGGAAGACGGAGAGCCGCGCGTCGAGAGCCGCCCAGACATCGTCCGGAGTCATGCCGCTTTCCCGCATGCTGGCGATGGCCAGCGAGTCGCAGCGCTTCGCGAGGCGCCGGCCGTTTTCATCGAGCACCAGCGGGTGATGATGGTAAACCGGCGCGGGCAGTCCTAACAGTTCCTGAAGCAGCCGGTGGACATGCGTGGATGAAAGCAGGTCCTCGCCGCGCGTGACGTGGGTGATCTCCTGAAACGCGTCGTCCACCACCACGGCGAGGTGATAGGCGGTGCCGATGTCCTTGCGGGCGAGCACCACATCGCCTAACAAACCGGGAGCCGCGGCGATCGTGCCGAAGCGTTGATCGGTGAAGGTGATGCCCGGAGCGACTCGCGCGGCGTTCGCGGAGTCCAGCCGCCACGAGTGGGCGGCTCCGGCGTCGATGCGTTCGCGGCGCCCGGTTTCCGAAAGCTGGCGGCAAGTGCCGGGATAAACCGGTCCCTCCGGTCCCTGCGGCGCGGCGGCGATGGATTCGATCTCCCTGCGGGTGCAGAAACACGGATAGACCATGCCCATCGACTTGAGGTTCGCGAGCGACTCGGCATAGGCTCCCGAGCGGCAGGTTTGGCGCAGCGGCTCGCCGGACCAGTGCAGGCCCAGCCATTCGAGATCGTCGAGGATGCCCTGATAGAACTCATCGCGCACGCGCGGGCCGTCGATGTCCTCGAAACGCAGCAGGAATTCGCCACCATGCGCCACCGCCAGGTCGCGGGCCACCTTCGCGGCCAGCGCGTGGCCGAGATGCAGACGCCCGGTGGGACTCGGGGCGAAACGGGTGCGCACAGGCATGCGGAGGTTTTCGCACGCGCATCTCGGGCGGAAAAGTCCGGATCACCGGATTTTGCCGAAAGCCGCGCCCGGATTTGCGGACGCGCGGCGAGGATTGACGGCAGCGCCGGAGGGGAGTCCAATGTTAGCGGATTCAACCGGAATCCGCATCTCACCAACCACAACCCATCCTTTCCGTCATGAAAGACTTCCGCGCTCCCGAGATCCGAAACTTCGCTGTCACCGGACACGCCGCCACCGGCAAGACCCTGCTTTGCGAGGCCATGCTGGTGTGCGCCGGAAAACTCACCCGCCCCGGCACCATCGAACAGGGCAATACGGTTTCGGATTTCCACCCGGATGAGAAGGAGCACCAGCAGTCGGTCCACGCCACCGTCATCAACGAGGAATGGCTGGGACGGGAACTCAACATCATCGACTGCCCCGGCACGCCGGATTTCATCAGTGAACCGCTCTCCGCGCTGCGCGTGGCCGACAGCGCGATGATCGTGGTGAGCGGAGTGAACGGCGTGGAAACCGGAGCCGACGAGATCTGGGCCGCCGCCACCGACTATCAGATCACGAAATTCATCGTCATCAACATGCTCGACCGCGAGCGCACCCGCTTCGATGAAATCCTCGAGGAGGCGAAGGAACACTACGGCGCGCGCGTGTTTCCGATGACCCTGCCGGTGGATGCGGGACCTGGCTTCAGTTCCGTGCTCGATGTGATGCGCTCCGAGGTGATCACGTTCGCCGCCGATGGCAGCGGGAAGTACGAGGAAAAGCCCGCCGAGGGCGCGCTCAAGGAAAAGGTCGGAGAACTGCACCGACAGCTCATCGACATGGTCGCCGAGTCCGAGGACTCGCTGATGGAGAAATTCTTCGAGGATGGCACCCTCAGCGAGGAGGACCTGCGGGCCCATGTCCACGAGGCGGTGCAGAAGGGTCTGGTGGTGCCGGTGTTCGCAGCCTCCGGAGTGAAAAACGTCGGCGTCTCGCGAATCCTCGATTTCATCGCGAAGTACGGCTCGTCCCCGGTGGACCGCGCGACCGTCGCGGCGAAGGATCTCAACGGCTCCGATGTCAGCGTGGCGCTCGACGACGGACAAACCGTCGCCTTCGTCTTCAAGACCATGCACGAACCGCATGTCGGCAACCTGTCGTTCTTCCGCGTTTACAGCGGCGACGTGGTGACCGGCTCCGAACTGATCAACGCCAACCGCAACGAGAGCGAGCGCATCGGCCAGCTCTATCGGGTCAATGGTTCCGTGAGGGAGCCCGTGCCCTCGCTGCACGCCGGGGACATCGGCGCGGTGGTGAAACTGCGCGCCACCCGCTCCGGCGACACGCTGTGCGCCGCCGCCCGCCAGGTGACCCTGCCGGTGGTCGATTTCCCGCCGCCCAACACCCGCGGCGCGCTGGTGGCCAAGTCGAAGTCCGACCTCAACAAGCTCGGCGAGGGGCTTTCCGCGCTGCGCGAGGAGGATCCGACCTTCGAATATCACTTCGATCCGGAACTCGGGCAGACGATCGTTTCCGGCCAGGGCTGGCTGCAACTCCAGATCATGGCCGAAGAACTGAAACGCCGCTTCAACGTCGAGGTGGAACTGGTCCCGCCGCGCGTCTCCTACCGCGCCACCATCAACGGCCGCGGCGAATCGAAATACCGTCACAAGAAACAAACCGGCGGAGCCGGACAGTTCGCCGAAGTGTGGATGCGCATCGAATCGCTGCCGCCGGAAAGCGGACTGGTCTTCACCCAGTCGCTCGTCGGCTCGAACGTGGATCGCGTTTTCGTGCCATCGGTGGAAAAGGGCGTGCAGGCCGCTTGCAATGCCGGACCCTACGGCGGATTCCCCGTCACCGACGTGAAGGTGGACTTCTACGATGGCAAACAACACCCGGTGGACTCCAAGGACATCGCCTTCCAGATCGCCGGCAAGGCCGCCTTCAACGAATCCTTCCTGATGGCGAAACCGAAACTCCTCGAACCGCTGATGGAACTGCGCATCAAAGTGCCCTCCGACGCCGTGGGCGGCGTGCTCGCCGACCTCTCGTCCCGCCGCGGCCGAGTGATGGGCATGGAAACCGAGGGCCGCTTCGAGGTGGTCATCGCCCAGGTGCCGCAGGCCGAACTCTATCAGTATTCCAGCCAACTCCGCGCCATCACCGCCGGACGCGGCAGGCATCGCGAGAAATTCGACCGCTACGAGGACGTCCCGCGCGAACTCGAACCGAAGATCATCGCCGAATACGGCCGCAAGGTGGTGGAGGAGGAGTAGTTCGCCGGCCCTCATGGCAGGGACGGATCTCCGAGCCGTCCGGCGCATGGGAAATGAATGGATGGAGCGAAAGCACACTTCATTCTCCCGACATGCGAACGGACCGCCAGGAGGTCGCCCCCTGCCCTCGCGCTCCGCACGAAACAAGCGGACCATGGATTGCATCGCCCCTTCAGGGCTCAGAATGAATCAAATGCCCTTACCCGGGGCGATGCCCCGATCGATGTACACATCTGAGCTTGCTGCTGCGGCTGACTTCCGCTTGCGCCAATGGTGCCCGGAAGCGTGGGAGAACCCCAAAGGGGTTTCGCATCACAGCCCGGGGTTGCCCGTTCGCGGGCTACCCCGGGACTTGGCCGCCTCACTCCAAATTGAACCCCAACGGGGTTCCGCAAGCCCTTGACCCAATACCGATTCCCACTCGCCACGGGGGCACAACCCCGTTGGGGTTGGAGTCAGGTTTGGACCGGATATCCCGGGGTTTCGGCTTTCGCCGCAACCCCGGGCTGGGATACGAAACCCCGATGGGGTTTCATCGGAAGCATGGATCCTGGAGATGTGTATGATGCCCAGGGCGATGCACTTGGCTGATAGATTTTGCATTTTTGGTGCTGAATAAATCCGGATTCCCCGAGATGGCCTTTGGCGATCTAACCGACGCGACAACCGGATTCCGTGCGATTTCCGTATTGCGGCGGCCACAGGATTTCTGTAGGCATGCCTAATGCCTACCAAATCACCGCTTTGCTATCCGACCAGTCGTAAAACCTCACGGCCAGTCGGAGAATAAATGTTAGGTCTCTCCACGCATGAACGCTGAAGGTAAACTCCGGGAGTTCGTCGAGCGGCTAATCTCCGAAGGTGAGGCTGTTTTGGCTTCCAAATGGCAACCAACCGGAAACTGGGTTAGCGGGCCGCCGTCTTACGTCGAGATCCAGCTATTCCAGCAGTGGCGGAGCCGTTGTCGCCTGTTGCTTTCCCTTCTTGGCCCGCACGCCAAACCGTGGGAGCCCGTGCTAGAACCGATGATCGAGAACAAGCTCGGCTCCGCGATGAGCACTCAAGGTGCCCTCAAGGCAATTCTACAATCGCTCGACGAGGGACTACTGGTTCGGTTCGAGGACTTGATCTTGGCGGAGGCCTTTTCAGACCTCTACGACCAGGCCGACTACCTCTTTCAGCAAGGCTTTATCTTGGCAGCGGGTGTTCTCGCTCGCGCAGTTTTAGAGGAGCGGCTGCGTCGTCTCTGTGCTGCTCATCAGTGCTCGCCTACTCGCGATCGACCGACGTTGAACGACTACAACACCGCTCTCTACAAGAACAACACCTACGACAAGATCACTTACAAGCATGTCGATGCGATTGCGGCCATCGGCAACGATGCCGCCCACAACAAGCCCGACTTGAAGACTGAGGATGTCAGGCGACTTTTGGACGGCGTTCAGAACTTCCTCACACGGTTTTCCACATGACACGAACGGGGCCTAACCATCAGCTGTAGCGAACCGCTTCGACTTTCGCTGAGCTTGAATCTTCAACACCACCAAAAACCATGAAAACCCCAGTTGCAGTCGCGCTCATCGTCATGGGCGGCATGATGATTCTCGCGCCGGCCGTCGCCGACCATTTCGCCCGCGCCCAGCTTGTCGAGGTGATGACCACGCGGGACCTCTCGAATGCCACCCTGACGCCGGACCCGATGAACAGCCTCTACCGCTTCGGTTGCTGGGTGCTTGGCGTGGCGATGGTTGCGGTGGCGGTTTTCACCTCCCGCAGCGCCAAACCTTAGGATCCAGAGGCTACGCGGGTTGGCCAAGAGCGTTGAACTTGGAAATCAGGTCTCATGACGCAAATCCCATGAAAAACAGCTTTATCAGTCCCGATCAGTTCGAGGAGCTATTACCGTTGGCTGCGGCTTGGGCCGAGCATCAAGAAGCGCAAATTCTAGCATCTGGCGTTTGTCTTTCTCCTCCTCAGCTGTCAGACGCGCGGCAAGTTGGCATCGTCCACCCCGAGCGGGTTCGCTTGTTGGTAGTCTCATCCATTCCCAAGCCGGAACATCCGGTTTTGCTTGCGGCTGGTGAGGCGACCGGTCTTGTCGGTCCATTCACCGCCGGGCTTGCGCTTCGTTACGGCATCTACGTTCGTAACGATTTCGTAACCGACCGTTACCTTATCGCTCACGAATTGGTTCATACCGCGCAGTATGAGCGCTGCGGAGGTTTCATGGGATTCCTCCGCCAATACTTACACGAGTGCCTTACCATCGGCTATCCAGACGCACCGATGGAACAGGAAGCCATTCTCGTATCCGAGGCACTTCGCGACGCCGATAACTAAGGCCCCAAAAGCCACAACCTGTCTTCTGTGATTGAGTGAAGGGCTCCGCTTGGAGCGGCAACGTCAGCGTCCAATTGGTCACCGCCGCGACCGCCGCACGATCCACGCAAGGGCGGCGCTGCCCAAAAGGATCGCCGCCGAGGGCTCGGGAACGGAGACCAGTTCGACGCGCACGTTGTCGAGCAGCATCGCGGACTGGTTGGTGGTGGTTTTGGAGGTGAAGGTGAGCGAGGTGCGGGTCTCGGTGGCGGTGAAGCTCACGCTCCGGGTTTCCCAACCGAGCGAGAGCGGCAGCGAGTTGGAGGTGTTGGTCGCGACGAACAGGTGGTCGGTCTTGGAAATCTCCGCCACCTCGTCGAGCAGGTTGACCGACTTGATCGACACCTCCATTTGCTTGGGATTGGTCGAACTGGTGAAGCCGAGGAATCCGGAAATGTCGAACTGGAGCTGATAGGTCGCGCCAACGATGGTGGCGAAGGTGGTCGAGATGCTGCCCGGGTCCGGCGTGCCGGATGGCAGCGTGCCGTTCATGTCGAGCGAGTAGGTGCCGTGCGAGGCATTCCAGATGTTGTTTTTCACCACGTCGATGCTGCCCGAGCCAACGGTCCAGCCGGTGAGATCGGACGAGCCGGCGCGAAGCGTGATATAGTTGGTCATCGGCTGGTTCGGCAGTTCGAAGCTGCCAACGCCGGCACCGTAGATCGAATCAATGACCGATGCGGCCGAAGCCGGTGCGGCAAGGGCAAGGGTCATCAGCGAGACAAGAAGGGGTCCGGTTTTCATGGCGGATGTCGTTGGGGGGATGAAGCGGCCGTTTCCGCCGGTGCGGGAGGGGGCGGCCAAGTCATTCAAGCTCCGCAACTATCAATGATGCCAAGGTTTCACGAAAGGCTGAAATTCCACGTGATCGCGTAGGCGATGCGAAAAAACGCGGACTCGCCGGGCGTTCCACAGCGGGCGCTTGACTCGGTGAAGCGGAAAATCCCAAGTTTCCAGTCATGAAAACCATCGTCCGCTGGCTGGCATTGGCCGTCGTCGTTTCCTTGCTAGGTTCGTGCGGACTGCCGGGAGCGGCGGTGCGTTCGGCGGGTCGGCTCGCCCAGGCTGCCGGCGGACTGCTCGGTCCGGCGGCTGGATTGGCGCTGTGACCGGTGCGCGCCATGCCGCTTGTCCGCCAGTGCCGGTTTTGCGCCATCGATTTCGAGTCCGCCGGTGCGGCCCGTGGCATGACGGACCAGCCGGTGCAGGTGGGGCTCGCGTCGTGGTCGGCGGATGACGGGCATGGAGGGGCCTTCGTTTCCTATCTCTTCACCGATCAGCCCGTCCAATGGTCGGCGCGCAAGGTGCATGGGATCGGCCCGGAACAACTGGCGGAGGCCCCCACCCTGTTGTCGCTCTGGCCGGAGCTGAAATCCCGGCTGGCGGGCGCGGTGGTGGTGGCTCACGGCAAGGGCACGGAGAAGCGGTTTCTGCGGACGTTTCCGGGGCATGGCTTCGGGCCGTGGATCGATACGCTGCTCCTCTCCCGCGCGGTCTGGCCTGACCTGGGTGATCACTCGCTCGGGACGCTGTGCGACGCGCACGGATTGACGGAGCGGGTGAAGGCGCTCGTTCCGGGACGCGGCTGGCATGACGCGCTGTTCGACGCGGCCGCCTCGCTCGCGCTCCTGGAGCACCTGGTGGCGGCCCTCTCGCTGGGCGATCATCCGGTGGAGAATTTGCTCCACCCGGACACCTCGGCGTGGCACCAATCGAGGCGATGATGAACATGCCATGGTCGATTCGAAAGACTTGCCCGCCAGGCGGCAGGCATCCAATTCGGCAGGGACCGACCTCCGGGCGGTCTGGCGAATGTGAGGCGGACGAATCGCCCCAAACAGAGCTGACGCATCCAATCGAGGTCACTCATCCACTGTCCATTTACCCGGCCCGCCCGGAGGTCGGTCCCTGCCGTCGTGCTGTATTGGGACACACAGCCTTGGCCCGCACCTTTCTGGCAGTGACGACATTTGTTTCGCTGATCGCTTGCAGCGACAAACCCTCGGAGGAACATGAAAAAACCGTAGTCGCCACGGTATCCGCCCGCCACGGCGATGCGGAACTGGTCCGGTCGCTGTTAGGCGAGGATCTTTCCGAGAGGTCTTTTGAATTTGCCACCATCGCGGCGGCCTGCTCGGGCAAGCGGGTGATCCCTCTTGACCAAAGCGAACCGCACCGGCGTGTCACCCGCGCCATCCACGAGGCGCTGGCGGGCTGCGTGGCGGAACTGAACCGCGGCGACTCGCCTGTTAGAAAACTCCGGCGCATCAACGAGGCGTCGAAGTTCTTCGAGGACGGTCTCATGGCACGGCTCAACGCCACTCCGGGAATCGAATGCGGATTGCCTCCGACGCGCGCCGGCGATCTGCAGCGCTCGGGTTATCCGGACCTGCGGATCGTGGACCGGGCGAGCGGCGGGGTTTTCTATCTGGACCCGAAACTCGTCGAGCAAGGTTCCGAAAAAAGCACCTTCCGGACCTTCTATTTCGAGCCGAAGAACGAAACGCTCAAGATCACCGATGACGCCGTGCATCTGCTGGCGGGCATCGAGCATGACGGCCGTGACGGGGAGTGGACCTTCAGTGGCTGGCGGCTGGTGGACCTCTCGACCCTCAAGGTGAAACTCAAGGCCGAGTTCCAGGCATCCAACGCCGAACTTTACGACAAAAGCGTGCTTTCCACGCCCGCGGGGAGCCCCTAACATCAATCGCGATGACGGCACCCACCCGGCGCACCAGCGGATCGACCGCGATGGACGATTACCTCGAACAGATCCTTCATCTGATCGAATCCAAAGGCTACGCCCGCGCCGTGGACATCTCGAAGGGCCTCGGCATTTCACAGGCCAGCGTCACCAACATGCTGCAACGCCTCGACGCCGAGGGCCTCGTCAAACACGAGAAATACCGCGGCACCGTGCTCACCGACGAAGGCCACCGAATCGCCCGGGCCATCATCGACCGCCACGAGACGCTCACCCGGTTCCTGCGCCTTTTCGGCATCGACGAGGAAACGATCTATCGCGATGTCGAGGGCATGGAGCACCACGTTTCCCGCGCCACCCTCGAAGTGATCCGCGCGGTGGCGGACTCGCTGGAAGCGGATCCGAAACTGCTGGAGATGGTCAAACGCAAGCGCCGCTGAGCCGCTTGCCGCTTGATTCGCGGGCATTCCGCCCCAAAGCTCCGTCATGCCAGACGCCGTTTACGTCCGCGACGCCTTCGCCCGCATCGCCGACCGCTATGTGCTCACCAACCACGTCCTGAGCTGCGGCGCGGACATCTGGTGGCGCAAGGTGGTCACCGCTCGCATCCGGAAGTGGAAACCCCGGCGTTTGTTGGATGTCGCTTCGGGCACCGGCGATCTCGCGCTGGAAATCCAGGAGCAGATCCCCGGGTGCGAGGTGATCGCCACGGATTTCTGCGCGGAAATGCTCGCCCACGCGTCCTCACGCGGCCTTGCGAGAACCCAGGTGGCCGATGCACTCGACCTGCCGTTTGCAGATGGGTCCTTCGATGTCGTCACCGTGGCCTTCGGTCTCCGCAACATGGCGGACTATCCGAAGGCACTGCGCGAGATGCGCCGCGTGCTGAAACCCGGCGGCCGTCTGGTGATCCTCGATTTCTCACTGCCCAACGGCATCCTCCGCGCACCCTACCGTTTCTACCTGCATCGCATCCTGCCGCATCTGGCGGGCCTGCTCACCGGGCAGAAGGACGCCTACGAATACCTCGGCGGCTCCATCGAGCAGTTTCCATCCGGCAGGGGCATGACGGATTTGTTAGAAAATTGCGGCTTTGCCGAAACCGACGCCACTCCGCTGAATTTCGGCGTGGTCTCGATCTATCAGGGAACCCGGTCCGAAGCGTGAAAAAGGAGCCCACCATGCCCGCCCGTGAGGCGGCGGCGGAACTGGCGGCGCGGCTGAAATCGGCCGGGCACGAGGCCTTGTTCGCCGGCGGCTGCGTGCGCGACCGGCTGTTAGGCCACGAACCCAAGGACTACGACATCGCCACCTCCGCCACGCCCGCGCAAGTGATCGCGATGTTTCCCGGCTCCAACGAGGTCGGCGCGCACTTCGGCGTGGTCATTGCCAAACACGGCGGCCATCACGTCGAGATCGCCACCTTCCGCACCGACGGCAGCTACCGCGACGGACGCCGGCCGGAAAGCGTCACGTTTTCCACGCCAGAGGAGGATGCCAAGCGCCGGGATTTCAGCATCAACGGGCTGTTTGAAGATCCGGCGACCGGCGGGATCATCGACTACGTCGGCGGACTCGCCGACCTCAAGGCCGGTGTGATCCGTGCCATCGGCGAGCCTGCCGCGCGTTTCAACGAGGACGGACTGCGCTTGCTGCGCTGCGTGCGCTTCGCCTCCCGGCTCGGCTTCGCCATTGAGCCCGCCACCGACGCCGCGCTGCGCGAATGCGCGCCGCTGCTGGACCGCATTTCGCCCGAGCGCATCCGCGACGAGTTTTCCCGCATCCTCACCACCCCGCGCCGCCGCGAGGGAGTGCAGCACCTCGTGGACACCGGGCTGATCCGCCATTTCCTGCCGGAGTTGTTGGATACCATCGGCTGCGACCAACCGCCGGAGTGGCATCCCGAGGGCGATGTCTTCATCCACACGATGATCATGCTCGGCATGCTCGCGGACGACGCGCCGATCGAACTCTGCCTCGCCACGCTGCTCCACGACATCGCCAAGCCGCCCACCCGCACCATCGACGAGGACGGCCGCATCCGCTTCAACGGCCACGACGCCCTCGGCGCGGAAATGGCCGCCACCATCCTCCGCCGCCTTCGCTACCCAAACCAGGTCGTGGCCGATGTCACCGCAATGGTCGCCCGCCACATGCAGTTCATGCACGTCCAGAAGATGCGCACCGCGAAGCTCAAGCGCTTCATGGCCGAGCCTACTTTTCCGATGGAAATGGAACTGCACCGCGTCGATTGCGGATCGTCGAACGGTTTCACCGAAAACTACGACTTCATCCGCGACAAGGAGGCCGAGTTCGCCGCCGAACCGCTCATCCCGCTTCCACTCGTCACCGGCCGCGACCTCATCGACCTCGGCATGAAACCCGGACCCCGCTTCCGGGAAATCCTCGAAGCCATCCAGATCGAGCAGTTGGAGGGAAGGCTTCAGGAACGGGAAGCCGCTCTGATCTACATGCGCAGGCTGGCCGCGGAAACGTAGGCGCATTCGTAAGAATGCGTCTTCCGGCCGCCCCGCTCGTTCTTACGAACGAGCCTACGAGCCGAAACGAGTGCGTTCCCGGTTGTGGATTCTCCAGAACATCGGCCAAAAATCGCCGAAGCCCGTCGAAGGCAAATCCGGATAACCGGGAACGACGCATCCCGCATACGGCCACTCCCGCCAATCCGCCGTCAGTCCCGCGCGTTCCGGGTTCTTGAAAACATAGATCACCGTGTCCTCAAAGGCATCCGGCCGGCGTTCGTTTTCCCGCAGCACGTGGTCGTAGGCTTGCGGCTGGAGTCTTGCGCCGCGACTTACCAGTTCAGCATTCCAATGTTTGCGGAAAAACCTCGCCGCAAGCCGCTGATCCGAGCCTTCCCATAGCCCCATCCAAAGAAAATGCGAGTGATCCGGCATCAGGCAATAGGCGGCGCAGTGCAGGTGATATCGCGACATCGTGTGCAACAGCAGTTCGCGAACGCGACCGTGCATTCGCTTGTCCAGCCAGCCACGCGCACGGTCGCGCATCGTCATCGTCCAATGGACCCAAGCGGTGCCGCGATATGCCTGGTCATCAAGACGCGGGAGATGGTCCGGATGATCCATGAATAACGGGTAACGATTCGCATCACTCTCGGCAAGCACGTAGGCGCATTCGTTAGAATGCGTTCTTCCGGCACGCGACGCGCGCCAACTCGTTCTTACGAACGAGCCTACGGTCTATTCGGGCTCAGCGAACGGATCGGGCTCATCCCTCTCGGCTGGGGTTTTGCCAACTGCGTCGGGAACGGGGAGGAATTCCACCTCCGATTCGGCGGATTCGGTGCCCGATTTCTCGTGATCGACGGTGAATTGAGCAAAAACTTCGACCAGACCGTTCTCAACGACACGATACCTAAGCTTGGTTCTGCCGCACATGTATTTGAGAATGTGCGCTAGCGGAATGTCCCTTGCTTCAAGGTTTATCATGCGAAGATCCCGCACAGGGTCAGTTGCGGGAACTACCACTCGCAAGCGGTGCGGCTCAATTCCCTGCTCACGAATGAGCTGATTCAAGAGCTCGATTCCTTCGGCCACCGTATGATCTTCGAATTCAATCACGGGAATGATCGTGGACCGGACCAGTTCGGTGGTCTCTTCAATCGTCGGCTTGCGATGGACCTCTCGGGTCTTCGATTTCGTTCGGAAATTTTCATAGGGCGTTTCCCCTTCGACATCTGAGCCCTCGGCTTGGACTTTTGCCGCAGCGCCATCTGTTCGACCCGCCATGTTCCCATCGCGACCAATCCCTCCGCAATAGGCGATGAACCACCCGCCACCGAGTAGCGGCACAAGATACCAGGCCCGGTTCATCGGCATGGGCAGGTCCTCCCGGTCATGGATGACAAATATCGCACGGGTGATCAGTCGCAAGATTGGAGGCGCAACGTAGGAGCATTCGTGAGAATGCGATCTCCCCGCCACCGCCTTCCCCCCTCCCGTTCTCACGAACGGGCCTACGCCCGCACAAGAACCCTTGCCCGCGGGCCCGGCATGGCCTACCCACAGCGTGTCGCCACTGAAATCCCATGCCCACCACCATTCCCATCGAGCACACCGATCCGGTCAACGCACAGATCCTCGCCGTTTCCGAGGATCTCGTTTCCGGTTTCCAGCGCCAGCCGTTTCATGTGATCGCGGAAAAATCCGGCGTGCCGCTCGAAACGGTGCTGGTCCGCATCCGGGCGATGCTGGAGGGCGGAATCGTGCGGCGGGTTCGCCAGACGCTGCTTTCCACCAAACTGGCCCACGGCGCGCTGGTGGCGTGGAAGGTGCCCGAGGAAAAGCTCAACGACGCCTTCGACTTCATGGCCAAGGAGGATCCGTTTTCCGGGCATGTGGTGATCCGTTCGACCGACACCGAGGTTTCCGGCTCCGGTTACCGCCTGTGGACCACGCTCAAGGTGCCCGTGGGTGAGTCGCTCGACCACCACGCCACCGCGCTGATGCGTCTGACGGGAGCCACCGAGTATCTGCTGATGCCCGCCAACGGCGTGTTCGCCCTGGGCGTGGGCCATGTGCGCCGCAAAGTGCTGGAGCCCGGCGACAAGGCGGACGAGGCGGCGAAGATGATGACCACCGCCACCGTTGATCTCACAACCGAGGAGTGGAACGTCCTGCTCGCCCTCAAGGAAGAGCTGACTCCCGACGAAGTCCGCGAAAACCCGTGGGACGGGCGCGCGGAGATCGCCGGAGTGTCGATCGAGCGCTTTTGCGAGGTCGCGGAAACCCTGAACTCCAAAAAGGTCATCGGCCGTTTCTCGACCTTCCTCGAACACGTCAAGCCATCCTCCACCGGCGAGCGCGTCACGCGTTTCAACGGCCTCTTCCACTGGGCCGTGCCGAAAGGCCGCGAAATCGAGGCCGGCGGCGAGGTCGGCCGCCATTTTTGCATGACCCACTGCTACTGGCGCGAGGGCGGCCCGCAGTTTGGAAACGTCAACATCATGGGCGTGGTCCACGGCACCGAGAAGGACCGCGTGCTCTCCCACAAGGCGACCATCGACCAGCACCTCGAATCCGTCGGCATTCCGGTGCTCTACACCAACGTCTTCTGGGGCGGCCGTTCGGAAATCAAGCCCTCGGAGATCTCCCCCAAGGCCTATGCCGAATGGCACGCGAAACACGCGGGCTGATTCCGTTTCACCTACCCCATGAAAATCGAACACCTCGCCCTCAACGTCGCCGATCCCGTGGCCATGGCCGCATGGTATGTCGAGCACCTCGGCTTCGAAATCGCCCGCAAATCGAGCGGTCCCTCCCTCGCCCATTTCCTGCGCGATCCGGCCACCGGCGTGATGCTGGAAATCTATCTGAACCCCGCCGACCAGGTGCCGGATTACCCGGCGATGAACCCCTTGCTGTTGCACCTCGCCTTCGTCACGGAAGACATGGACGCCGACCTCGCCCGCCTCGTCGCGGCCGGAGCCACACTCGTTTCCGACCAACCGCTGGACGGCGGCGGACGCGTCGCCATGTTACGCGATCCCTGGGGCCTTTGCATCCAGCCCTGCCAGCGTCCGGCAGGGTATTTCGCCTGATTTCCCCGCCTCTTCCGCCGTCCGGCGGCGGGGTAAATTTCCGCAGAATTTTCGTGAATCCGCGGAGGGTTCGTGATCGAATTTTGGCAAACCCATGCAGGCGACTCTTCTACCTCCCCGCAACCCGGCCTTCTGCGCTCCCATCACCTCCAACCGCGATCTCGGAGCCTGTCTGATCGCCAATCTGCCGATGCGCGACCTGCTCTCGGCCGACCTCCGCCGGGCCGGCCTGCAGCTCGTCGAACCCGCCGAAGCCGAGCCCCGCGCCATCCGCATTCCCATCGACAACTGGATCGAACTCGGCGCGCTGCTGTTGTTAGGCAGAAACCCGAAGTCCGCCTGCCTTCAGAACTCGGACAACCACATCCTCGCCTGGAAGGGCGCCGCCAACCCGGAGGACTGCGAGGAAAAGATCGTCACCGACGCCAATTGCTTCCCGGTCATCTATCCGTGGGACCTGCTCCGCATGAACGAGGAGGTTCTCGCGCTGATGGATGAGACCTCGATCCTCGGCGAAGTCAGTCCGCTCGCCAGTCTCTCGGGAATCATCCGCGTCGGCGCGGGATCGCGCATCCTGCCCGGCACCGTCATCGAAGGACCGGTGCTCATCGGCCCGAACTGCCAGATCGGGCCGAACGCCTACATCCGCGGCGCCACCAGCATCGGTGCCAACTGCTTCGTCGGCAACGGCGCGGAGGTGAAAAACTCCATCGTTTACAACAACACCTACATCTCCCGCCAGTGCTACGTCGGGGATTCCATCATCGGCACCCACGTCACCCTCGGCGCGGGAACCTGCACCGAAAACCACCGCCATGACGGCAGGCACCACGTTTCCATGATCCAGGGAAAACCGGTCAACACCGGCCGCCTCAAGCTCGGCGCCATCCTTGGCGACGGCGTGCGCACCGGCGTGAACACCTCCATCGAGGCCGGCGTCAAAATCGGCATCGCCCGCACCACCTCACCCGGCAGCGTGATCAGCAAGGACCTTCTGTGACCAAATCGTCACACGGGACGGTTTCACGCGCCGTCCATCCGCCCACTACCTTCGCGACGAAATGCAGCGCATTCTGATTGTCGAGGACGAGCAGGACATTGCGGACCTCATCGGCTTCAATCTCCAACGCGCCGGATTCGAGGTTCTCAAGGCCCATGACGGCATCACCGGCACCGAGGTCGCCCTGCGCGAGCGGCCGGACCTGCTCGTGCTGGACCTCATGCTCCCCGGCCGGGACGGCTATTCGGTGTTCCGTGAACTGCGGCGCGACCCGCGCGGCGCGGCCATCCCGGTGATCATGCTTACCGCAAGGGCCCAGACCGAGGACCGCATCCAGGGACTTGAAGCCGGAGCCGACGACTACCTCACCAAGCCCTTCAGCCCGAAGGAGCTGCTCCTGCGGGTGCAAGCCATCCTCAAACGCTCCGAGCCACCACCAGGCGCCGTGGATTTCACCCACGGTCCCTTCCGTTTCGACAAGAACTCGCTCAAGTTCTACCTCGAAAACGAGCCCGCCGAACTCACCTCCACCGAGTTCAAGCTGCTGCTCTTCCTCTGCGAACGCGCCGGCAGGCCGCAGGACCGCAACGACCTCCTCCGCACCATCTGGGGCTACAGCGACGCCGCACACAGCCGCACGCTGGACACCCACATGAAACGCCTCCGCCAGAAACTCGGCGATCACGGATCATGGATTGAAACCGTCCGCGGCGTCGGCTATCAGGTGGCGAAAGCCGAAGAATGACCACCGGGATCGCCATTTTCGCCGCACTCACGGCCCTCGCCGCGCTCGTCATCACCGTCATCCGCCTCCGCGGCTCGCGCCGCCAGTCCGCCGCCGATTCCGACGCCTGGAAACTCCGACTTGAAAACGACCTCCAACAAGCCCGCGAAGAACGCAACCGGTTGCTCGACGCACTCGGCGACGCCTTCATGCTGGTCGATGGCGGCGGCACGATCCTTTTCAGCAACTCCGCCGCCCGCGAACTTTTCAGCCAACGCGAGATCGTCGGCCGCTCGATTTCCGAAATCCTCCTCGACCCGCGCCTGGCCCATGCCGTCAGCCACAGCATCCAGAGCGGTGAGCCGGTCCAGTCGCGCGTGGTCCTTCCCCAGCAAACCTCACCGCGCGGCGATGGCGAAAACCGCGGCATCAACGCCTGGATCATCGACGCCGCGCGACTGCCCGCCTCCGCCGGCGCAGCCCCCCTCACCCGTGTCATTCTCCGGGACGTGACCGCCGAAAACCAAATCGAACAGATCCGCAAGGACTTCGTCGCGAACGCCTCGCACGAACTGCGCACCCCCATGGCCATCATCAACGGTTATCTCGAAAACCTGTTGGATGACGACATGATCGAAGACCCCGCCACCGCCCGGCGCTTTCTCTCGGTGATGCGCAAACACGCCGACCGGATCTCGCGCATCGTCGAGGACATGCTGGTGATTTCCCGCCTCGAATCCGGCGAGGCCAATTCCCTCAAGCTCGAACCCTTCCGCTTCCGCGCCTGCATCAATGACATCCTCGAACGCCTCGAGTCCGTCATCCGCCAGCAGAGCGCCGAGGTCCGCGTCGCCATGTCCGATGAGTCGCTCGTGCTCATGGGCGACCGTTTCTACTGGACCCAGGTGCTCTTCAACCTCGTCGAGAACGCCCTCAAGCAAAACCCCCACCCCGGCCTGATCGTCGAGATCGGCTGCGAGGCCGAGGGCGACCAACTCCGCATCTGGGTCTCGGACAACGGCATTGGCATCCCCAGCGCCGACCTCCCCCACATCTTCCGCCGCTTCTACCGCGTCGAGAAACACCACTCGCAGCGCGAAATCAAGGGCACCGGGCTCGGGCTTTCCATCGTCAAGCGCGCCGTCGAAGCCCACGGCGGAAACATCGGCGTCACCTCCACCCCCGGGCGCGAGACCCGCTTCCAGATCCTGGTTCCCAAACAGACACCGGGCACCGAGCAGTCGGCCGCGTGAGTCGGTGCCCCATCGGCTGCTTCGTCACCCCATCCTCGGTGGTGCGCGAGACCGATGCCAGAATCCCCCCTTGACCCGATCGCCGCTGGCCTCTACCTAAGCCGCCGCATGGGATTTGACACACTTGGGCTCTCCGCAGCCGTTCTGGAAGCCGTCGAGGAGTCCGGCTACACCACCCCGACACCGATCCAGGCCCAGGCCATTCCGATCATTCTGGAAGGGCGCGACGTGATCGGTGCCTCCCAGACCGGCACCGGCAAGACCGCCGCCTTCGCGCTGCCCACGCTGTCGAAGCTCACCAAAATGGGCAAACCCCAGATTCTGGTGCTGGAGCCGACCCGCGAACTCGCGCACCAAGTGGCCGAGCAGTTCGAGAAATACGGCAAGCACACCGGCATGAAGGTGGCCCTGCTCTACGGCGGCGTCGGACTCGGCAAACAATCCGAAGACCTCCAAGCCGGTGCCGACATCGTCGTCGCCACCCCCGGCCGCCTGGTCGACCACTTTTACCGCACGACCATGCGCTTCGGTGAAATCAAGGTGCTCATCCTCGACGAGGTGGACCGCATGCTCGACATGGGTTTCCTCCCGCAGGTCCGGAAAATCGTCAACCTCTGCCCATGGGAGGGCCGCCAGACGCTGTTTTTCTCCGCCACCATGCCGCCGGCCATCCAGACCTTCGCGCAATGGTGCCTCACCAACCCGATCGAAGTGGAGATCGCCCGCCGCGCCGTGGCCTCCACCGTGACCCACGCGTTCTATCCGGTCGCGATGGACCAGCGCGACGAACTGCTGCTCGCGCTGCTCAAGGAAACCGATTACCACTCGGTGATGATCTTCACCCGCACCCGCAAGGAGGCGGACGAGGTCACCGCGCTGATCAAGACCACCGGACAGTCCAAGGTGGCCGCCATGCATTCGGACATCAACCAGGTGGACCGCATGAAGGCCCTCGCCGGTTTCAAGGCCGGCGATTATGAAATCCTCGTCGCCACCGACGTCGCCGCGCGCGGCATCGACATCTCCGGCGTCTCTCACGTCATCAACTACCGCGTTCCGGAAAACGCCGAGGACTACGTGCACCGCATCGGCCGCACCGGCCGGGCCGAGGCCGAAGGCGACGCCTTCACGATTCTAACAGCCGACGAACTGGACTTCGCCAAGTCCGTCGAGGTGTTCATCGATCAGAAAATCCCCCGCAGGAAGCTGGAGAATTTCGAATACATCTACACCGCCCTGCTTGACGACTCGCCGCCGAAACCGGTGCGCCGCAAGACCGGTGGCGGACCGAAGAAGAAGCGCCGCTGAATCCACGGAGGGGCGGACAACGATCCGCCCCTCGAATGAGGTGCGACTGTGAGGTGCTTCCACACCTTTCAAGACCTGCCCATACCCGGCGAGCAACGGGGTTCGCTCGTCAATATGCCACGGCCTCAGGCCATGATTTCCTCCGCCACGCGCTCGGCGAGATCCTCGCCACCGAGGCGGGTGATGATCGCAAAGGCGAAGTCCATGGCCGTTCCCGCGCCGCGTGAGGTGATGAGGTTGCCATCCTCGACCACGCGTTCCTCAAGCCCGCCGCCGAGTTCGGCGCGCACCGAGTGATAGGCGGTGAAACGCCTGCCCTTGAGCAAACCGGCGTCCATCAGCACCAGCGGCGCGGCACAGATCGCAGCCACGCATTTTCCCGCGGCATCGAATCGCTTGGCCAGCTCGGCGGCCCGGCCGTCCGCACGCAAGTCCCCCACCCCGGGACCGCCGGGGATGAGCAGCAGATCGAAATCGGCGGGATTCACGGCATCGAGGAGTTCGTCCGCCTCGACGCGGATGCCGCAGCGCCCTGTGAGAACGCCGTCCTTGAGCGAGGCGATGGTCACACCGATGCCGGCGCGGCGCAGCAGGTCGATGGGAGTGACGGCTTCGATTTCCTCGAATCCGTCGGTCAACAGGCAGAGGACGCGCTTTTCCATGGCGGTTTGTTAGATGAGTCCCACCGCGCGGCGGACGCGGGCCAGCACTTTTCCCGCCTCCTCACGGGCGCGTTCGGCGCCTTCGCGCAGCACGCTGTCCACGTAACCGGGATCCGCGGCAATCGCGGCGCGGCGTTCGCGCATCGGCGCGAAGTAATCCCAGTAGGCATCGGCGAGGCGCTTTTTGAAATCACCGTAGCCGATGCCGCCTTTCTCGTGATCGGACACCATCGCCTGATGGTCGGCCTCGCTGGCGAAGAGCTTGTAGAGGGCGAGGATGGTCGAATCCGCAGTGGGTTTCGGCTCCTCGACCGGAGTCGAGTCCGTCTGGATGCGCATGATGGTTTTCTTCAGCGGCTTTTCCTCACCGAAGATCGGTAGCGTGTTCTGATAACTCTTGCTCATCTTGCGGCCGTCCAGGCCGATGACGATGGCGGTGTCCTCGCGGATGATCGGCTCCGGCAGGATGACGGTGCCCTCGCCGTAGGTTTCGTTGAGTTTCACCGCGAGATCGCGCGTGACTTCGAGGTGCTGCTTCTGATCCTTGCCGACGGGCACCTGGTTGGAATCGTAAAGCAGGATGTCCGCCGCCATCAGCACCGGATAGGCGAAGAGCCCGTGGTTCGGCGCGATGCCCTGGCTGATCTTGTCCTTGTACGAGTGGCACTTGTTGAGCAGGCCCATCGGGCAGATGGTGGAAAGGATCCACGCCAGTTCGTTCACCTCCGGCACGGCGCTCTGGCGGAAGAACACGGCGCGTTTCGGGTCGAGCCCGCAGGCGAGGAAGTCGATGGCCAGCTCGCGCACGTTCTCGCGCAGCGCCGCGGGATCCTGCGAGGAGGTCATCGCGTGGTAATCGGCGATGAAGTAGAACGCCTCGCCCATGTCCTGAAGCCGCACCGCGGGCTCCATCGCGCCGAAATAGTTGCCGACGTGAAGTTTTCCGCTGGGCTGGAGACCGGTGAGGATGCGCATCGCGCGGAGCATGGAATCCACCCGGCGCGGCGGTCAAGCGGCATGGTGGCGCTTCGTTTTCCTTGCCCAGCCCGCGGCCGGTGGCCACCCTCCGGGCGTGGCGGAGGAAACGGACAAGGACCCGAAGGACGAACTGCTGCGGGCGCTGGAGGCAGCCGACGCCTCGGGCTTTCTGGCGGCGGCCGAAGAAGTCCACTATGCCGACCTCGCGGCGATCTACGAGGACCTCGACGACGAGCAGCGCGACTTCATGCTCAAGACGATCGGGCCGGAACTGGCCACCGACGTGATCGCCGAACTGCCGGACACGCTCATCGAGGAGGCGCTCAACCATTTCAAACCGGCCCAGCTCCGGGTTCTGTTAGGAAACCTGTCCGACGATGACCGCGTGGACGTCTTCCAGGTGGTCAGCAAGGAGGCGCAGGTCCGGTTTTTCAGCCTGCTGGGCCCCCGCGACAAGGAGCTGACGAAAAACCTGCTGAAATACGACGAGGAAACCGCCGGCGGCCGGATGACCACCCAGATCGGGCGGATCACCGCGGACATGACCGTCAAGCAGGCGATCACCGTGCTGCGGCGCGACCGCGAGGACACGGAAACCCTCGCCCGCATCTTCGTGGTGGATGCGGAGGGACGCCTGGTCGGAAAGATCCGGCTGCGAGATCTCGCGTTCAGCACCTGGGACACGCCGGTGCGCGACATCATGGAGGAGGCCGACGAGTTCGTGCTCGCCACCGCCGACCAAGAGGAGGCCGCCCGCATGCTTTCGAAGTATGACCTGATCGTGCTGCCAGTGGTGGATGAGTTCCATCATCTGTTAGGCGTGCTGACCTATGACGACGCGCTGGAAATCGTCCAGGAGGAGTCCACCGAGGACATCGAGAAACTCGCGGCCATCGGCGGCGACCAGTCGGAGGTTTCGTATCTGAACACGACGGTCACGATGCACTACCGACGCCGTGTGACCTGGCTGGTCGGCTTGGCCTTTGTGTCGATCGCATCGGGCTATGTCATGTTCCGTTTCAGCGAGGTCTTGCAACAGGCTTTCGTGCTTTCGCTGTTCCTGCCGATGGTCGTGGCGGCGGGAGGCAACTCGGGCGGTCAGGCGGCGACGATGGTCATCCGCGCGATGGCTTTGGGCGAGATCAGCACCGGCAACGCGCTGCGTATCGCGTGGAAGGAGGCGCGCACGGGGTTGTTCCTCGGGCTTTCGATGGGCATCGCCATCGCGGGATTCATCACGCTGGTGCTGCCGAGCATGCAATCGACCACCGGCGGCGGTTTCGACTTCCCCCATCTCGCGCTGGCGGTGGCGGTGGCCATCACCGTGCAGGTGCTTTCCGCGACCGTGATGGGAGCCCTGCTGCCGATTTGCGCGCGGGCGATCAAGCTCGACCCGGCGGTCGTCTCCGCGCCCTCGCTGGCATCCACGGTGGATGTGTCCGGCATGCTGATCTATTTCACCGTGGCGGCGGCCATTCTCGGGCTGAGGTGAAACGAAGCGGCTGCTCCCGGATTGACGCGGCAGGGTTTCCCGTTGTTCATTTGCGCAGGACATGACCACACCCGATGCCACCAAGCCCTTGCTGATGACGCCGCACGCGGCGCTGAAGCAATACTTCGGCTTCTCGGGATTTCTCGACGGTCAGGAGGAGGTGATCTCGGAGATCGTCTCCGGCCGCGACGGTTTGGTGGTGATGCCGACCGGCGGCGGCAAGTCGCTTTGTTTCCAGGTGCCCGCCTTGTGTTTCGGCGGAGTGACGCTGGTGATCTCACCGCTGATCGCATTGATGAAGGACCAGGTGGACGCGCTGATCGCGCGAGGCATCGAGGCCACCTTGATCAACTCCACGCTTTCATGGCCGGAGCAGAAGGAACGTCTCGACGGCATGCGGACGGGAAGATACAAACTCGTCTATGTGGCTCCGGAGCGCTTCCGGGCGGAGAGTTTCCTCAATGCGCTGAAAGGTGTGGAAATCTCACTCTTCGCCGTGGACGAGGCGCACTGCCTCAGCCAGTGGGGGCATGATTTCCGGCCGGACTATCTGCGCCTCGGCCGCTCGTTGGAAAAGATCGGCCGCCCGCAATGCGTCGCCCTCACCGCCACCGCCACACCGATGGTGCGCGAGGATATCATGAAGGTGCTGGCGCTGCGTTCGCCCTTTGAACGCGTCAGCGGTTTCTCCCGCCCCAATCTCTCTCTCACGATCACCGCGGTGGACAAGGCCGCGCAAAAGGACGAGCGCCTTCGCGCGGTGATCGCCGCGCACAAGACCGGCATCGTCTATTGCGCCACCCGCAAGAAGGTGGAGGCCGTTTCCGAAACCCTCGCCAGCTGGGGCCTCAAATGCGTGGCCTATCACGGCGGCATGAGCGATCAGGAACGCGAACGCGCCCAGAATGTCTTCATCAACCGCCAGGCCGACATCGCCGTGGCCACCAACGCATTCGGCATGGGCATCGACCGCCCGGATGTCCGTTTTGTCATTCACTACGAGGTGCCCGGCAGTGTGGAGGCTTACTATCAGGAAGCAGGCCGCGCCGGGCGCGATGGCGAGGCGGCGTCCTGCGAACTGCTCTTTAACTACGCCGACACCCGCACCCAGGAGTTTTTCATCGAGGGCGCCAATCCGACCGCCGCGGTCATCCGTTCGATCTATCAGTTTCTCCTGAACGAGGCGGACAAGGAGTTCGAGGTCCACCGCACGCTTGAGGAAATCGCCGAGGGCGCGGATGTCAAAAACGCCATGTGCGTCGGCAGCGCGCTGACCGTGCTCGCGCGGGCCGGTTACATCGAGCGCTTCGACGTGCCCGGCCGCCGGATGCGCGGCACGCGTTTGTTGCGCCACGATGTTTCCGCCCGCCAGCTCGAACTCGACGAAGCGGCCATCGAGGAAAAGGACCGGCGCGACCGCGAGAAGCTCAAGGCGATGGTCGAGATGTGTTACTCCCGCGCCTGCCGCCAGCAGTGGATCCTCGGATACTTCGGCGAGCACGATGCGGGCGTTTGCGGCACCTGCGATGTCTGCCGCGAGGATGGACCGGGCGATCTCCGCGCGCCGACACCTGAGGAGGAACTGATCGTCAAGAAGGCCCTCAGCGGCGTGGCCCGCATGTCCCGCCGCGGACGCGATGGCTGGGAGCCCCGCTTCGGCCGCGGTCGCATCGTGCAAATGCTCGCCGGCAGCAAATCCCAGGAGATTTCCTCCGCCGGGCTCGACCGCCTCAGCACCTACGGCATCCTCAAGGAAAAAGGCGCGGGTTACCTCAACGGGCTGATGCGCTCGCTCTCCGACGCCGGACTGGTCCACACCATCACCACCGGCGAGTATCCGCTGATGACCCTCACTCCGCTCGGCGACAAGGTGATGCGCGGTGCGGCGTCCTATCAGCTCGTCTGGCCGGACGCGAACGCCGGAAAACGCGAGGTCGCCCTCCACGACCACGGCCATGATCCGCAACTTTACTCGATGCTCCGGGACCTCCGCATGAAGTTCGCCAAGCGCGAGGAAGTGCCACCCTACGTGATCTTTTCCAACAAGACCCTCGAAGCGCTCGCCCGCTACCAACCGGTCAACGTCGAGGAAGCCTTGCACGTCCCCGGCATCGGCGTTGCCAAGGTCCAGCGCTACGCCGAGCCCTTCCTCGAAGCGATCCGGGTGTGGAAAAAATCACGCCGGGCTTGATCCCCGGCCGGGGAAATCATCCATCATCCCCCGGTATCCGATGCCCGACGGCCCGCTGCTGGAAATCCGCAACGTCTCGAAATCCTTCGCCGGAGTGAAGGCACTCGATGGCGTCGGCCTGCGCGTCGCCCGCGGCGAGGTTCACGCCCTGATGGGGGAAAACGGCGCGGGCAAGTCCACCCTGATGAAAATCCTCGGCGGATTGATCCCGCCGGACTCCGGGGAAATACTGTTAGAAAACAGGACCCTCCGCCCGCGCAACCCGCACGACGCCATGCGCGCCGGCATCGCCATGATCCATCAGGAGTTGCTGCCGTTCCGCGATCTCAGCGTGGCGGCGAACATCGCCATCGGCCGCGAAACCACCCGCCGTTTCCCCGGATGGCTGGACCATGCCGCGATGAACCGAGAGGCCTCATCGCTGCTTGGGCGCCTCGGGATTTCCATCGACCCGCAGCGCCCGATGCGCGACCTCGGCATCGCGCACATGCAGGCCGTAGAGATCGCCAAGGCCCTCGCCCACCGCGCCTCGCTCATCATCATGGACGAGCCGACCACCGCGCTCTCCAACCGCGAAGTGGACGCACTCTTCAACGTCATCCGCGAACTCCGCGCACGCGGGGTTTCCGTCATCTACATCTCCCACAAGATGGATGAGATCTTCCGCATCGCGGACACCATCACCGTCATGCGCGACGGCCGCCACATCGAAACCCGGCCCGCCGCCGAACTCGACGAGGCCCAACTCATCCGCCTGATGGTCGGGCGCGATCCACTCCCCCGCGCCGCGGGCGGTGCCACTCCCGGCGAAGCCGTTCTCGAGGTCCGCAAACTGAGCCGCGACGGCCACTTTCATGAGATCGGTTTCACGTTGCGCCGCGGCGAGATCCTCGGCATCGGCGGATTGATGGGTGCCGGACGCAGCGAACTGGCCCACGCGCTCTACGGCCTCGATCCAGCCACCTCCGGCGAAATCCGGGTGTCCGGAAAACCCGTGCGCATCCACTCACCGCCGGACGCCCTCGCCGCCGGCATCGCACTCGTCACCGAGGACCGGAAGCGCTTCGGCTTCATCCCGCGGTTTTCTGTTAGGGAAAACCTCGCGTTATCCGCCGCAGGGAGCGCCGTTTCAAACCGCCGGACCGAAGAACGCGTCGCCGACGAACAAATCGCCCGCTTCTCGATCAAAGCCGCAAGCCGCGAGCAAGCCGTCGCCAAGCTCAGCGGCGGCAACCAGCAAAAGGTCGTCATCGCCCGCGCCCTGCTGCATCAACCCGAAATCCTCATCCTCGACGAACCCACCCGCGGCATCGACATCGGGGCCAAGTCCGAGATCCACTCAATCATCACCGACCTCGCCCGATCCGGCAAAGCCGTGCTGCTCATCTCCTCCGAAATGCCCGAGTTGCTCGCCCTGAGCGACCGCCTGCTCGTCATGCGCGACGGCCGAATCTCCGCCGAACTCGATCCCAACCAAACGTCCCAGGAGGAAATCATGCGCCATGCGATGCCGGCTCAAATGAATCTCTAACCAATCCTCACCCAGCTCTACCGAAGCCCCCATGCCCACCCGCACCGCCATCACCCGCTTCCTCGGCACCTGGGGCCTTGCCATCGCCCTGCTGCTCATCTGCGTGGCGCTGTCCTTCGCCCATCCCGGTTTCCTAACTGTCACGAACCTGCTCAACGTCGCGCGCCAGATATCCATCAACGGCATCCTCGCCGTGGGCGTCACCCTCGTCCTGCTCACCGGCGGCGTGGACCTCTCGCTCGGATCGGTCGTCGCCCTCGCGGGTGTGGTGGCGGCGACGATGGCGCATCCCGGCGATCATCCGGTGATCGTGCCCGTGGCGCTCGGCATCGCCACCGGCGCGATGTGCGGCGCAGCCAATGGCGCGATGGTCACGCGCGGGTTGATCCCGCCATTCATCGCCACCCTTGGCATGATGACCGCCGCGCGCGGGCTGGCGCTGGTGATTTCCGAAGGGCGTCCGGTTTCCAATCTCAGTGCGGAGTTCACCCGCCTCGGCGGCGACGTGGCTGGCGTGCCCATCCCCGCCATCATCCTGGCCGTCACCGCCGCCGTCACCGCCCTCATCCTGAAAAACCTGCGCCTCGGCCGCCATCTTTACGCCGTGGGAGGAAATCCCGAGGCCGCCCGTGCCGCCGGCATCCGCGTGGGTGGCGTGCGCATGATCGCCTACACCGCCTGCGGGGCCATGGCCGGGATGGCCGGCGTGGTGCTCGCCGCCCGCATCACCACCGGCCAGCCGAACGCCGGCGTCGGCTACGAACTCGACGCCATCGCCGCCGTGGTCATCGGCGGTACCAGCCTCTCCGGCGGCGTCGGCACCATCGGCGGCACCATCCTCGGCGCGGTGCTGGTGGGCGTAATCAATAATGGGCTCGATCTCATGAACGTCTCATCCTACTATCAGGCCATCATCAAGGGCGTCATCATCGTCGCCGCCGTATGGCTTGATCGCAACCGCATCCCATCCACATGAAAACCATGACTGCCAGACTCACCGCCTGTTTCCTTACCCTTGCCGCGCTCTGCGGCTGCCAGCGGAAGGAGGATCCGAATCAAATCGTCGTCGGCGTTTCGCTACTCAACCTCTCCAGCGAGTTCATCGTGATGCTCAACGAGGCGATGGAAACCAAGGCCGGCGAACTTGGCGTGAAACTCATCGTCAACGACGCGCAACGCAGCGCCGAGCGGCAGATCCAGCAGGTCGAGGGCTTCATCGCCCAGAAGGTGGATGTCATCATCCTAAACCCCTGCGAGGTGGAAGCAAGTTCACCGGCCGTGGACAAGGCCAAGGCTGCGGGCATTCCCGTCATCAACCTCAACTCCGCCACCCGTTCCGAGCCCGATGCCTTCGTCGGCTCCCACGACGAGGAATCCGCCCGCCTCGCCATGCAGCACGTCGCCGACAAGCTCGGCGGCAAGGGCAATGTCCTGATGATGCAGGGCTTCATGGGACAGGCCGCCCAACTGAAGCGCGATCAGGGCGCGAAGGAAATCTTCGCCATGAACCCGGATCTCAAACTGCTCGCCTCCCAAACCGCCGAATGGGATCGCGCCAAGGCCATGAGTCTCATGGAAAACTGGATCCAATCGTACGGCGACCAGATCCAGGCGGTCTTCGCCCAGAACGACGAAATGGCCATGGGCGCGCTGCTCGCCATCGAACGCGCCAAGCTCAAGGACAAGATCATCGTCGTCGGCATCGACGCCATCGCCGATGCGAAACAAGCCGTGAAGGAAGGCCGCCTTGACGCCACCGTCTTCCAGGACGCACGCGGCCAGGGAGCCACCGCCGTGGAAGTCGCCGCGAAGATCGCCCGCAAGGAACCTTTCGAAAAGGCGACCTACATCCCCTTTCACGTGATCACCCGGGAAACCGCGCAGTGAGCGCCACTTGGCGGCGGATCGCACCCTCCTCCCCTCCTCCTGGCATGGTCAGACCGCCACGGATGGCATATCACTCAGGTCGTCACGATCAAAGCGGCTGTCCGACGCGCAACAGGTTTCCGTCAGGATCGACGATGGCAAACTCTCTCATCCCCCACGGCTTGTCTTCAAGGCCATCCATGCGCGGGATCCCTTTTCGGGGCAAGTCCGCCGATGCGAATGCGCGGTAAATGCCCTCCGCGTCCGAAACCCTGATAAAGCACATCGCGGACGACTCCGCGGGAAGGAGTTCGCCATGGGTAAAGAAGTGAAGCTCCACCGCGCCCCGGCGAATGATTGCATAGTCACCATGACCATGAATCTCGCCCTCAAAACCCAAACGCCGGAAAAAGGCCAGCGTGTCACTCAAGGAACGGCTTGGCAGAATTGGAATTGCTATTTCGTCCTGTTGCATGGTGCGAGCGATGTGAAATGCCGACTGAAGTTGAAGCCATTCAGGGCGGGAATGGAAGCTCGAATTCAAACTGAGACTTTATCCGCCTTCGGATGAGACGGCCTGCTCTCCGGTGATGATTCTTCGGAGCAGCCTCTCGATCTCAGGCAGGCGCGACTTGAAAATCATTCTGAAGAAAAACCAAAACGGGAACCAGGTGACCGCCGCCCACAGCAATGCTACAATCAGTGGATGGATTGCCGAAAATGACGTGGTTCCCATCAGGAACGACAAAACCATGAGTGCCGGAATCCCGAAACAGAACGCCAAGAGAAACACCAGACCGATCAACAGGAAAAGCTGGTGGGCCCGACTCCATCTTATCGCCCCATCGAGCACGCATGACCCTCCTTGATCAACCAAAACCCCTTCGATGACACTGACTGGCTGCTGAAGGCCCGGAACATGAACGATCTTGATCCGCCTTCCATCGAGTCGAACCCGAATTCCCACCAACTGCCGGAGTAGCGCTTCCTCAACGACCTCAGCATCCGCATCAAACTTAAGCCTTACCTTCCGTGGAATGAGTCCGAACATTTTCCGTGCAACAGCTGATGGATCAAACGGCGGAAGATAGGAATGCCGATCATCCAATCTCAAGGCGGAAATCAAGGACTCCGGACTTTTCGGCACCACTGCTTGCCCGATTGAAAGGCCGGACCGATTCGAGGTGTTTTCTCGGCCCGATGACCTTCCTGCTCCGACTGAACCTTGTGGCCATGCTGGCGGTTTCCGCCGCCGCAGATGACATCCGCACCACCATCGAGAGGGCCGATGCCTTCGGGCGGGAGAGTGGCGGACTGGTGTTGCGCGACGAGATCCGGCCGTTCTGGGCGGCCGATGGCAAGGGCTTCGCCTATCGGGTGGATACGGCGGTGCGCGAACACCGGTTTTACCGCGTGGATCTGGAAACGGGCGCGAAATCCGATGCCTTCGATCACGAGGCGCTCGCCGCCGCGCTGGGCGGACAAGTGAAACGCGAGGTGAATGCGAAGGCTCTCCCGCTCGACTCACTGGAACCACCGGACGATCCGAAGGCGGTTGTTTTCAGGGCGTTCGGCGAAGGCTGGAAGTTCGACGGGAACAAGGGAACCGTGGAAAAGTTCGACGCGCCGGCTACGGATTCCACGCTGCTCTCGCCACGCGAGACCATGGAACGGCGCAGCGGCGGCGGCGGGCCGACCTCGCTGACAGTGGAAAACGCGACCACCGGGGAAATCGAATTGTTCTGGGTCGCCAACCGGGGCGAGCGCCGGTCCTACGGCAAGGTTCCGCCGGGCCAGAGCAACACACTCTCGACGTATTCCGGCCATGTGTGGCTATTCGCGGACGCGCGGGGACGTCCGCTCGCCGGAACGGTGGCCGGAGACGGCCCGTCGGTGGCGCGGGTGACCGGCCGCATCGGTTCGCGCCGCGCCGATGACAGGCGCTCGGGTGGCGATGTCTCTCCGGATGGCGCATGGCGGGCCGTGATCCGCAACCACAACCTCGCCATCGAACCATCAGGCGGAGGCGATCCGGTCTTTCTAACAAACGACGGCTCGGAGGCGGATGCCTACGGCGGCCCCTTCCACTGGTCGCCGGACTCGGCGAAGCTCGCCGCGTTTCGCCGGAGGTCGGTGGAAACCCGGAAGATCCACATCGTGCAAAGCTCGCCGAAGGACCAGGTGCAGCCGAAGCTGGTGACGCACCACTATCCGAAACCCGGTGATGCCCTGCCACAGCCGAAGCCGCGGCTGTTCGATGTGGCGGGCCGCCGCGAGATTCCGGTGGACGACGCGCTCTTCGCCAATCCGTGGAGCGCGGACTCCGGCGAGTTCCGGTTTGTTTACAACCAGCGCGGGCACCAGGTGATGCGCGTGATCGGCCTGCGGGCGGACAGCGGATCGGCCCGCGTGATCCTTGAGGAGAAGAGCGCCAC
>Ga0315904_10001714_pt1 | contig 34743 bp, 33 predicted proteins | sample LakEriMetagenome_6_FD_203529 | JGI IMG/M metagenome (GOLD analysis project Ga0315904, IMG submission 203529) | Freshwater fungal communities from buoy surface, Lake Erie, Ohio, United States - Buoy 12 MA120 | ecosystem: Environmental > Aquatic > Freshwater > Lake | place: USA: Lake Erie, Ohio...
TCGCGGCGACCGCGGTGGTGGTCTCGACCCAGCACAAGCAGGGCTATTGCCTCACCGGCGATCACGCCGATCCAGCCAAATATGCCGAGCTTGAAGCTTACGTGAAGCGCGTCGTCGCAGACGTGATCCCGCCGGTACTGCTGCGCGAAACAACCTATTACATCAACCCGACCGGCGCGTTCGAAATCGGCGGGCCGGATGGCGACGCGGGCCTCACCGGCCGCAAGATCATCGTCGACACCTATGGCGGCGCGGCCCCGCATGGCGGCGGCGCGTTCAGCGGCAAGGACCCGACCAAGGTTGACCGCTCGGCCGCCTATATCACCCGCTACCTCGCCAAGAACGTCGTGGCGGCCGGCCTTGCCACGCGCTGCACGATCCAGATCGCCTATGCGATCGGCGTGTCCGAGCCGCTGTCGCTCTATGTCGATACGCACGAGACCGGCTCGGTCGGCGACGACGCAATCGAGAAGGCGATCCTCGGCATCGCCAAGCTCGGCGGGCTGACCCCGCGTTCTATCCGCACGCATCTCGGCCTCAACAAGCCGATCTACCAACCGACCGCCGCCTATGGCCATTTCGGGCGCAAGGCTGATGGCGACTTCTTCCCGTGGGAACGGCTCGACCTGGTCGACGATCTGAAGGCTGCGCTGGCCTGATTTTCGCGGTAGGGGTGCCTTCCAATGACGGCACCCCTACCCCCCGCCCCCCGCATCCTCGCGCTCGACGCGCTGCGCGGGATTGCGGTGATCGGGATCGTGTGGATGAACGTCCACGCCTTCGCGCTGCCCGGCCCGGCCTATTACAATCCGCTGAGTTACGGCGCGACCGGCGATGCCGATTACCGCGTCTGGCTGGGAAGCTTCGTCTTCATCGAGGACAAGTTCCGCACGCTGTTCGCCATGCTGTTCGGCGCAGGATGCCTGATCCTAATCGAGCGCGGCGGTGAAAAGCCGTGGCGGGCGCATTACGCCCGTATGATCGTGCTGTTCGCGATCGGCCTCGTCCACGCGACCCTGCTCGCCAGCAATGACGTGCTGCGCGCCTATGCACTGGCGGGGCTCGCGCTGCCACTTCTTGCCGGACTGTCCGCGCGGGCGCTGGTTGCGGTGAGTGTTGGGCTGCTGGTCGTGCATGTCGCGCTCGGCATGGTCGCGCTAGGGAGCGGGATGGTCGATCTGTTCAGCGCCAGGCAGGGCAGCGACGCGCTGATGTGGGCCGAGCGCCAGTTCGGCCGCGATCCGGCGGCCATCACCATGCTACTCGAGCAGGGCCGCGAGGGGCTGAACGAGCGGGTCATCCGCCGCACCCTCGGAATTCCGGCGCAAATGGCGACGCTGGTCGCGTCGCTGCCGCTCAACTTGGCCGCGATTGCGCTCGGAATGGGGCTGTGGCGCGGCGGGATGCTCAAGGGCGAATGGCGCACCTTCCACCTGCAACGGCTGGCGGGCTTCGCTGGGCTGGTGGCGATCCCCGCGCTGCTGGGGCTGGCCGGGTGGCTGGTGGCGACAGGCTTTGCCGCTGCGCTGGTCGGGCCGGTCGCGCTGGTGATCTCGGCCCCCTTCGATACGCTGTTGGGAGTGACCTATGCCGCACTGGCGATGGCGTTTCTGACGAAGGACAACGCCGTGACCCGGACGCTTGCGGCTGTCGGACGGCTGTCGCTCACCAACTACCTGATGACGAGCGTGATCCTCGCAAGCATCTTTGCGCCGTGGGGGAGGGGACTGTTCGACGAGGTTACCCGCACACAGGCCTTCGGATTAAGCTTTGTGCCGATCATCGCGATGCTGCTGTGGTCGCCGCCATGGGTAGCAAAAGTCGGGCAAGGCCCCTTCGAGCGGCTGTGGCGCTCAGGGGCAAGGGCGCTTTCCTACACGCGCAAGACCTGACACGATCGCGGTTATGACCCACCGCGCGCGCCCGCTGCTGTCACTGTTTGTGAAGCGGCGCGCGCGGGCCGGTTTTTCGCTTCTGGACAGTGTCTCATGTGTCTCCAACAAGGAGGCGCTTGCGGCGATGTCAGCCGTCCTCCCCGTGGATCGGCGAGGGCCGGTCCAATGCCAGTTCGGCGTCCGAGAAGGTGAAAGGGCTCCTCACCCCCGGCATCCCGCCGAGATCGACCCTGAGCCCGCGCGCCACCACCTGCGGATCGGCAAACACCTCGTCCAAGCGGTTGATCGGGCCTGCGGGAACCCCTGCCGCATGACAGGCATCTAGCAACCCCTGCTTGGTCCAGCCGATCGTCGTCGCCGCGATCTCGGCATCGAGCGCCTTGGCGTTGGCGGTGCGGTCGCCATTGGCAAGAAAGCGCGGGTCGGTGCTGAGGTGGCTGAGGCCCAAGAGGTCCATCAGCTTGTGGAACAGCCCGTCATTGGCAGGTGCAAGGATCACGTGTCCGTCGCTCACCGCGAAGACGCCGTAAGGCGCGACCTGCGCGTGGGCGTTGCCCATCCGCGGCGGATTGTGCCCGGTGGTGAGGAAGTAGGTCGCCTGATTGGAGAGCAGCGCGACCGAGCTGTCCATCAGGCTGATATCGACCTGCTGCCCGATTCCTTGCCTTGGCCCTGTCCGTGCGCGCATCAGCAGCGCCGCCTGAATGCCGTTTGCCGCCCACACGCCGGTCGAAAGGTCCGAGATCGAGATGCCCATCTTGACCGGATGGCCTTCGGGCTCGCCGGTGAGCGACATGAAGCCGCTCATCCCCTGCACCACGAAGTCATAGCCGGACTCGTGCGCGCGCGGCCCGGTCTGGCCGAAGCCGGTGATCGAGCAATAGACTAGGCCCGGATTGGCCGCGGCGCAAGCGGCGTAATCGAGGCCGAACTTGGCAAGGCTGCCGGTCTTGAAGTTCTCGATCACGACATCGGCTTCGGCGATCAGCGCCTTGACCCGCGCAAGGTCATCCGTGTCGCCAAAGTCGGCAATGATCGAGCGCTTGCCGCGGTTGCATGCATGGTAATAGGCAGCCTCGCGGTGGACCGTGCCGTGCGCGTCGGTGCGCTCGACCCACGGCGGGCCCCACAGCCTTGTGCCGTCACCTTCGGGGCTTTCGACCTTGATCACATCTGCGCCGAGATCGGCGAGGATCTGCCCGCAGAACGGCCCCGCGAGCACCCGCGCAAGCTCAACCACCTTGAGGCCCGCAAGCGGCGCGTTGGGGTTGCGTGGCTGGGCAAACCACATGGTCATTGCCCGAGGCGCGCCTTGAGGAAGGCGACGCTGTCGGCCAGCACCGGGCCTTTGGCGCGGAAGGGTTTCGAAAGCGCCATCACGATCTCCTCGTGATCGAGCGGACCGTAGTTCTTCACCTCCACCGGAGCGCCCATCCCGCGCAGCTTGGCTGCGAGGTTGTTAGCGTTCTTGGGCCGAACGGTCTCGTCCCCTTCCGAAGTCACCAGCAAGAGTGGTGGGGCGTCAGCGCGGGCAAACGCGATCGGCTGCGTCTCTTCGGGTCGCGGCCATTGCCCCATCGCCGCGATCGAGCGCGGCTTGTCGAAGGGGTAAAAGTCGTAAGGCCCCGACAAACCGACCGCCGCCTTGACGATCCCCGGATCGGCGCCCGCTGCCGCCAGACGCTTGCTATCCAGCGCCAGCATCACCGCCTGATAGGCGCCTGCCGAATGGCCCATTAAAGCGACCCGCCCGGGATCGCCGCCATGCTCCGCGACATTGGCTTGCAGCCATGCGACCGCTTCCGCGCCGTCATCGAGGAAGGCCGGGAAGAGCACGTCCGGCACCTTGCGATAGTCGGGGATCACCACGAGGAAGCCGTCCTTCGCCAGCGCCCGCCCGGCAAAGGCATAGGCGGCGCGATCCCCGTTCGCCCAGCCGCCGCCGTACCAGAAGATCACCACCGGCAGCTTGCCCGCTGGCGGATCGGCGGGCGCCCAGATGTCGAGCGTCTGACCGTGCGTTCCGAAAGCCACGCCCTCGGCCACCTGCCGCGCCCCCGCACCGCCGCCTGCCACCCGGTCATAGACCGACAGCAGCCGCGGCGGCGAGGTGAAGGCGAGGATGCCGCCGCTCACGAGGACAAGCGCAAGGCCGGCGAGCAACAGCGCACGCCGCATCAGGCCACGTAATGCGCGGTGGTGGTCGCCGCGATATCGGCCTCGGTCACGCCCGGCGCCATCTCGATCAGGCGGAAGGGCGAGGCGTGATCGGGCCGCGCAAACACCGCGAGATTGGTGATCACCATGTCGACCACGCCCGCGCCGGTCAGCGGCAGGGTGCAGGCGGGGATGAACTTGGGGCTGCCATCCTTCGCCGTGTGGTCCATCACCACGATGATCTTCTTGACCCCGGCGACGAGGTCCATTGCCCCGCCCATGCCCTTGATCATCTTGCCCGGGATCATCCAGTTGGCGATGTCGCCGTTCTCGGCCACTTCCATCGCGCCCAGCACGGTGAGATCGATATGCCCGCCGCGGATCATGCCGAAGCTGGTGGCGCTGTCGAAATAGGCGCTGTGCGGCAGCTCGCTGATGGTCTGCTTGCCAGCGTTGATGAGATCAGCATCGACCTCGTCGTCATAGGGGAACGGCCCGATACCGAGCATCCCGTTCTCGCTCTGCAGCGTCACCATCATGCCATCGGGGATATGGTTGGCCACGAGCGTCGGGATGCCGATGCCGAGGTTGACGTAATAGCCGTCCTTCAGCTCGCGCGCGGCGCGGGCGGCCATTTCGTCGCGGGTCCAGCCTTGGGCAAGCGTGGTCATGGGTAGATGTGCCTTTGCGTTCCCAGAATCGGCGGGAACAGGAACCAGACGTCACCGATCAACGTTTCAATTCCCGCGCCGGCCTCGGGGTTGCGCAGATATTTGAAGCGTTCGGCGAGATCGTGGCGCCCGTCTCTGGCGATGGCGATGGCGATAATGTAGGTGATGTCGGCGAGATTGTCGTGGCGCTGCGCCTTTGCGTCGCTCTGGTCAAGCCGCAGCGAGATGGTGTCCTGCTCGCGAGGGTCGAGGCCCGACTGCTCAAGCGAGGTGTGCCGCACGCTGAACTGGCTTATGGGAAGATTGACTAGCGACGCTATCTCCACTCTCGCATCGCGAAGCAGTGCCAGGCCGAGCGCCAGACCGGGCTGCGGCGCCGGATTGGCGGGCGGTGCGAACAGGCCGCCGGTCGGATCGAGATCGATCACAGCGACAAGCTGCTCGCCCACCGCACAGCGGCGACGCCTACCATCAAGCGCTACCGGACTGCTCGGCATCGCCGAAGCCACATCGGCCCCGCCAGTGGCACCGCGCGCCACGTCTTCCGCGCAGCGCACAAAGCAAGCGAAGGCCACCTTTTGGGGAGCAAGCGGGCGCTCGCGGACGGGATAGATGATCGAAGGCGCTGGCACAGCCGCCACCTCAGCCTCGGACTGTTTATCATTGTCCTGCACCCGCGACCCGATCATCGCCGACCCGGCCAGCGCTGGGATCGCAACGGCGGCACTGCCCGGCGGCGATGTTGCCGCCAGAAACATCAGCGACAGCCGCGCAAGTCTCTTTACCATCACGCGGTCTCCCTCTCCCGAACCGCCCTGAATTCGATTTTCTTGTCATAGGGCGCGCCGAGCACGATTCGGTTTACGAATACGCCGGCCAGATGAATCTGGTCGGGATCGAGGCTGCCGGCGGGCACCACTTCCTCGACTTCGGCCACGCAGACCTTGCCGCAGGTCGCGGCCGGCAGGTTGAAGTTGCGCGCGGTCTTGCGGAATACGAGGTTACCGGTCTCGTCGGCCTTCCACGCCTTGATGATCGACAAGTCGGCAAAGATCCCGCGCTCCAGAATATAGGTCTGCATCACCCCGTCGCGATCGGGGAAGTCCTTGTGCTCCTTGCCCTTGGCCACTTCGGTGCCGACGCCGGTGCGGGTGTAGAAGCCGGGGATGCCTGCGCCGCCGGCGCGCATCCGTTCAGCCAGCGTGCCTTGCGGGCAGAACTCGACTTCGAGCTCGCCCGACAGATATTGCCGCTCGAACTCCTTGTTCTCGCCGACATAGGAGCTGATCATCTTCTTCACCTGCCGGGTGCGCAGCAGCTTGCCGATGCCCTCGTTGTCGATCCCGGCATTGTTGCTGGCGAAGGTCAGCCCCGTCACGCTGCTGTCGCGAATCGCGTCTAGCAACCGCTCGGGAACGCCGCACAGACCGAAACCGCCGGCGGCGATCAGCAGGTCATTCTTCAACACGCCGTTGAGCGCGCTGGCGGCATCGGGATAGAGCTTGGTCATCGGGCCTGATTGCCTTGGTTACGGGTTGGCATTGCGGTTTTGCAGGGGCCTCTCCCCTGCGGGTTTTCCCGAGGGTGATTAGTGCGTTCAAGCGGCGCTGTCACGCCCGCTGGCGGACAGAGTTGAATGCCTATTCATGTTGCATTGCAAAACGCTTTTTTGGGCAAATTTTGCTCAAGAAACGAGCGAATGCCGCTTTGTAAGGCAGTTTTTTTGCAATCTTTGCCATAAATTGAACAATTTCCGATCAAATGTTGCTATTTTTACACCTTTTTACGCGCCTTACGCACTTGCACAAAGAGCGAATCTGCTGCAAACGCGAAGGGCCTTTCAGGCATACTCTCCCAAACTTTTCAGCCCGGCCTCAGCGCCGGGCTTTTTTCTGCCCGGCACAAACGGGTCGCGCGCCGAGCTTTTTCCCGGCTCGCCCAAGCGCGCGCTGCGGCGGTGCGCAGTCCTGCTTGATTGCAATCGCCCGTGGCCGTGCTTAGCTAGACCTGCGAGTTTCAAGATCACCAGGTAAACGCAGGACTTCCCATGGCCGAAGCAGAAACCGCCGCGCCCGCCCGCACCGTCCGGTTACAGGTCGCGCCCGCCCGGCAGGAGGAATCCGGTCAGGGCATCGCGCGGATGCCGCGCTCCGCCTTCCAGAAGCTCGGCATCACCGAGGGCGACGTGGTCGAGATCGTCGGCAAGCGCACCACCGCCGCGATCGCGATGGCGGCTTACCCCGAGGATGACGCACTCGACGTGGTGCGTCTCGACGGGCTCCAGCGCGGCAATGCCGAGTCCGGCTCGGGCGAGCATGTGGAGATTGCGCCGGGCCAGTCGCGCCCCGCCACCCGCGTGGTGTTCGCCCCCGCCCAGCGCGAGATGCGGCTCCAGGGGCCGACCCAGGCCTTGAAGCGCAATTTCTTCCGCCGTCCGCTGATGGCCGGCGATCTGGTCGCCACCACCGGCCAGCAACCGGTGCAGAACATGCCCTCCGACGTGCGCCAACTGCTGCGCGCACCGGCCTATGCGCTCACCCAGATCCGCCTCACCGTCGCCGCCACCACGCCCAAGGGCATCGTCCACATCGACGAGAACACCGAAGTCGAGCTGCGCGCCGAATTCGAGGAACCGCGCGATGGCCGCGCCGTGGTCAATTACGATGATGTCGGCGGGATGGAGGACACCATCCGGGCGCTGCGCGAAATGGTCGAGCTGCCGCTGCGCTATCCCGAACTGTTCATCCGCCTCGGCGTCGAGCCGCCCAAGGGCGTCTTGCTCCACGGCCCGCCAGGCACGGGCAAGACCCGGCTCGCGCAGGCCGTGGCGAACGAGAGCGACGCAGAGTTCTTCACCATCAACGGTCCGGAAATCATGGGCTCGGGCTATGGCGAAAGCGAAAAGCGGCTGCGCGAAGTGTTCGAGGAAGCCAGCCGCGCTGCGCCCGCGATCATCTTTATCGACGAGATCGATTCGATCGCGCCCAAGCGAACGCAGGTGATGGGCGAGGCAGAGAAGCGGCTGGTTGCTCAGCTGCTGACGCTGATGGACGGGCTGGAGAAGCGCGCCAACCTTGTGGTCATCGCCGCCACCAACCGCCCCGATGCGATCGACGAGGCGCTGCGCCGTCCGGGCCGGTTTGACCGCGAGATCGTGATCGGCGTGCCCGACGAGCGCGGGCGGCGCGAAATCCTCAGCATCCACACCCGCGGGATGCCGCTGGAGGCCGAAGTCGATCTGAACGAACTCGCCCGCGTCACCCATGGCTTTGTCGGCGCGGATATTGCCGCCCTTACCCGTGAGGCCGCGATCGAGGCGGTGCGGCGGATCATGCCGCGGCTCGATCTCGACGAGCGCACGATCCCGCAAGACGTGCTCGAAGACCTGTGCGTCACCCGCGACGATTTCCTCGCTGCGCTCAAACGCGTCCAGCCCTCGGCGATGCGCGAGGTGATGGTCCAGGTGCCCAATATAGGCTGGGACGATATCGGCGGCGCCAGCGAGGCGATCGACAAGCTCAGGGAGGGCATCGAGCTCCCGCTCAAGAGCCCCGAAGCCTTCCGCCGGCTCGGCATCCGCCCGGCCAAGGGCTTCCTGCTCTACGGCCCGCCCGGCACCGGCAAGACCCTACTGGCGAAGGCGGTGGCGAAAGAGGCCGAGGCAAACTTCATCTCGATGAAGAGCTCGGATCTGCTGTCCAAATGGTATGGCGAGAGCGAGCAGCAGATCGCCAAACTCTTCGCCCGGGCGCGTGCGGTGGCGCCCTGCGTGCTGTTCATCGACGAGATCGACAGCCTTGTGCCGGCGCGCGGCTCAGGCCAGGGCGAACCGCAAGTCACGGGCCGCGTGGTCAACACGATCCTTGCCGAAATGGACGGGCTGGAGGAATTGCAGTCGGTGGTGGTGATCGGCGCGACCAACCGTCCGGCGCTGGTCGACCCGGCGTTGCTGCGCCCCGGCCGGTTCGACGAGCTGGTTTATGTCGGCACCCCCGACAAGGCAGGACGCGCGCATATTCTCGGCATCCACACCGCTAAGATGCCATTGGCGGACGACGTCGATCTGCCGGCGCTGGCCGGCAAGACCGAACGCTTCACGGGGGCGGATCTGGAGGATCTGGTGCGCCGCGCCGGGCTTGCCGCGCTGCGGCGGGTCGGGGGCGATGTCACGACGGTCGCGGCGCAGGACTTCGAGTCGGCGCTGAACGATTCACGCGCGACGGTGACGCCCGAAATGGAGGCCGAATATCTGAAGATGCGCGGCGAGCTGAAGAAGCGCGCCGCAGCGGTGCAGCCGATCGGTTTCATTTCGCCCGAAGCCCTCACCCCGACACGCGAGAAGAAGCACGATTAGGCGGGACGAATTTCCCGCCTAGTGCGCCGCATCCCATGACGCGCCAGTGCCAATATCAACGCCGAGCGGCACGCTCAGTTCGACCGCCGGCAGTGCGGCTTCGGCCATAACCTGCCGGATGATCGGGGTGGCAGCTTCCACGCGTTCCTCGGGCAGCTCGAACACCAGTTCGTCGTGCACCTGCAGCAGCATCCGCACATCGTGCAGCCCGGCATCCGCCAGCGAAGGCAACATCCGCACCATCGCGCGCTTGATGATGTCGGCGCTGGTGCCCTGGATCGGGGCGTTGATCGCGGCGCGCTCACTCCCCTGCCGTTCGGCCTGGTTCTTCGAATTGATCCGCGGGAACCAGGTCTTGCGGCCGAACAAGGTCTCGGAATAGCCCTTGGCCCGCACAGATTCGAGCGTTTCGAGGATGTAGCGCTGAATGCCCGGGAAGCGCTGGAAATAGGTGTCGATCATCGCCTGCGCCTCTTCCGGCGGCACCTCCAGCCGGGTGGCGAGGCCCCAACGGCTGATGCCGTAGAGGATCGCGAAGTTGATCGTTTTGGCGCGCGCGCGGGTGTCGCGGGTGACTTCGCCGAACATCTCCTTGGCGGTGCGGGCGTGGATGTCCTCGCCCTGCGCAAAGGCTTCCTTGAGCGTATCGACCCCCGCCATATGCGCCGCGAGCCGCAGTTCGATCTGCGAATAGTCGGCGGCGAGCAGCACGTAGCCGGGTTCGGGCACGAAGGCCTCGCGGATCTGGCGGCCGATCGCGGTGCGCACCGGTATATTCTGGAGGTTGGGATCGGTTGACGAGAGCCGTCCGGTCTGCGCGCCCACAAGGCTGTAGCTGGTGTGGACGCGGCCCGTCACCGGATTGATCGCGGCCTGCAGGGCATCGGTATAGGTCGATTTCAATTTCGCCAGTTGGCGCCATTCGAGCACCAGCCGCGCGATCGGCGCGCCTTCGGCTGCGAGCTTTTCGAGCACCGAGACGTCGGTCGAATACTGCCCGCTCTTACCCTTCTTGCCGCCCTTGTAGCCGAGCTTGTCGAACAGGATGTCGCCGAGCTGCTTGGGGCTGCCCACGGTGAATTCCTGTCCGGCCACCGCGTGGATTTCTCCCTCCAGCCGCGCGATTTCGATGGCGAATTCTTCCGACAGCTTCGCCAGCCGCGCGCGGTCCACTCGGATGCCTTCGCGCTCCATCGCGGCCACCACCGGGATCAGCGGACGGTCGACCCGCTCATAGATGCGCGTGCCGCCCTCGCTGGCGAGGCGCGGCTTGAGCGCGCGGTAGAGCCGCCAGGTGACGTCGGCATCCTCGGCGGCATAGGCGGTGGCGCGGTCAATCGGGACTTCGCTGAACAGGATCGCCTTCTTGCCAGTGCCGCAGACGTCCTTGAACACGATCGGGGTGTGGCCCAAGTGGCGCTGGGCGAGCTCGTCCATCCCGTGGCCGCCGCCCATGCCGTCCTCGCCGCGCCCGGCATCAAGATCGAAGCTGATCAGCATCGTGTCGTCGATCGGCGCGACGTTGATGCCGACCTTGGCCAGCACATTCATATCATACTTGCCGTTCTGGAACACCTTGAGGACCGCATCGTCTTCCAGCAGCGGCTTCAGCGCAGCGAGCGCCGCGTTCATGGCCACCTGCTCGGGCTTCTGCGCGAACATATCGTCCCCGCCGTGGGCAAGCGGGATGTAGCAGGCGTGATTCGGCCCCAATGCGAGGCTCACACCGACCAGATCGGCGCGGACGGAATCGAGCGAAGTGGTCTCGGTATCGACCGCTACCAGCCGCGCGGCGCGGGCGCGGGCGATCCAGTCTTCGAGCTGTGCCATGGTCTGCACCGCGGCGTAGGCGGTGTGATCGATGCGCGGCATTTCGGGCATTGGCTGACGGCTGCCATCCTCTGCGTACCCTGCCCCGGTGGCACCCGCAGTGGTCGACTTGGGCGGATTGAGATCGGTCTTGCGCGACGGACTGCCGCTACCTGCCTCGAGCCGCTTCAAGAGCGAGGTGAAGCCGTGCTTGGTGAGGAAAGCAGCGAGCGGCTCGGGCGGCACGGGGCCGAGCTTCATCTCGGCAATCGGCTGCGGCAGGTCGCAGTCCTCTTTCAGCGTCACCAGCACCTTGCTGAGTTCGGCATCGCCCCGCCCTTCAATCAGGCGGTCCTTCAGCTTGGAGGGCTTCATGTCGTGCGCGGAATCGAGTGCCGCGCTGAGCGAGCCGTGTTCTGCGATAAGCTTCGAGGCCGTCTTGGGGCCGATGCCATAGATGCCCGGCACATTGTCGATCGCATCGCCCATCAGCGCCAGCACATCGCCGACCAGTTCAGGGGCGACGCCGAACTTCTCCTCGACCTCGGCGAGATAGATGCGCTGGTTCTTCATCGTGTCGAGCATATCGACGCGCGCTGGACCATGAAGCGTGTCCACCTCGCCGACCAACTGCATCAGATCCTTGTCGGAACTGACGATGGTGACGTCCCAGCCCATGCGCTGCGCCTCGCGGGCATAGGTGGCGATCAGGTCATCCGCCTCCAGCCCGGGAACCTCGATGCAGGGCAGGCTGAAAGCGCGCGTGGCATCGCGGATCAGCGGGAATTGCGGCACCAGATCCTCGGGCGGTTCGGGACGATTGGCCTTGTAGTGCTCGTAAATGTGGTTGCGGAAGCTGACCCCGCTGGCATCGAGGATTACCGCGAGGTGCGTCGGCCCGTCAGCCTCGTCAAGATCGGCGGCGAGCTTCCACAGCATCGTGGTGTAGCCATAGACCGCGCCGACCGGGGTGCCTTCCGGGTCGGTCAGCGGCGGCAGCCGGTGATAGGCGCGAAAGATATAGGACGAGCCATCGACGAGATAGAGATGCTGCTTGCTGGGTGTTCGGGGATCGGCCATGCGGTCTGCTAGCATCCGCGAGCCAAGCGGGGTAGCCGGTTTAGCGGCGCGATCCCCGTCGCAGATGCAAGCTACTCCGGACCGCAGGGCGGCGAATTGTGGCGCAATAATGGCAAAAAAAGGGCGCAGCGCCCTTATTGGGTTGCATTGCCCCAATCCTGCCACTATTTAAGATGAGAGCCGGTGGTCAGATACCGGTCTCGACACGCTCCGGTTTGGAGCGCGTGACACACTGAACGAGGATTTCATACCATGCGTAAGATCATTCTTGCTGCCGCCATCGCCACCTCGGCTCTCGGCCTCGCTGCTTGCTCGGGCGAAACCGCCACCGAAACCGAAGAAGCTGCCGACGCCATGGTTGCTGACGCCGAAGCCAATGCTGACGCCGCTGTCGAAGGCGCCGAAGCTGCTGCCGACGCAACCGTCGAAGGCGCCGAAGCTGCTGCCGACGCCGCCGTTGAAGGCGCTGAAGCGACCGCGGACGCTGCTGCTGACGCTGCCGCAACCGTCGCTGACGAAGCCGCGAAGGCTGCCGAGTAATCGGATTTGATCGCGCCGCCCCGTGCGGTGATGGTCAAACAAGAAGGGCGGTGCCGCAAGGCGCCGCCCTTTCTATTTGAAGCTGGCGGGCTTCAGCCGCCGGTGTTGTAGGGGGCAGCAGTCCAGTTCCGCACCGGATTGCGCTGCTGGGCGCGCACCGCAAAGCCATCATAGAGCGCGCGGGCAATCGCCGCGATCCGCTCCTCGCGTGCCAGCCGCGTGCCCTGGCCGGTAACATAGATCGCGACCGCGATGGTCCGTCCGTCGGGACATTCGATCAGACCGACATCGCTCGAGGTGTTGTTGAGCGATCCAGTCTTGTGGCTCACCCGCGCTTCGAGCGGGATGTGCGCCGGGATGCGGCGCTTGCCGGTGACAGTGCGGCTCATCGCGCCGAGCAGCACCCGGCGGCTTTCGTCCGACAGATATTGGCCGCGATAGAGCCCGGCCAGAAGCTGCGCCATAGCGCGCGGGGTGGCGGCATCGCGCTTGTCAATGTGGCGCGCGGGATCATGCTCGCCATCGTCGCGCACCAGCGTGGCGATGTCGCGGTTGATGCTGAATTCGGCGATGCCCTGGCGGCGCGTCCAGTCGTTGACCGCCCCCGGCCCGCCCACCGCCGCCAGCAAGGCATCGGTCGCCGGATTGCTCGAACGGGTGATCATGATCTCGATCAGATCGATCGCCGGCATGTATTGCCCGGGCCGCACCGGCGCCTTGGCGGAGGAAAAGCGCGCCGAACGCTCGGGCATCATCAGCGGAAATTCCGAGCTCAGCGAAAACCGCCCCTGCTCGACCATTTCAAGGAACGTCGCCGCCACCGCGACCTTGCTGGTCGAGGCCAAGGGGAACGGCTGGTCGCCCAGTACCATCACTTGCTCGCCGGTAGCCAGATCGATCGCAGCGACACCGATGCGGCCCTGCGAAGGATCGGCCAGTTCGGCGATGCGCTGTTCGAAGCTCGAGGCATAGAGCGCCTCGAAGCTCTGGGGTGCGCGCAGCTCGGTGCCCAGCGCCCGGTCAAAACTCGATTGCAGCTCGTCCGTCTGCGCCGCGGCCGGCATGGCTGCCGTTGCAAGAGCGGCAAAAAGGCCCGAGGCAATGGCGAAAAAACGGGTGCGTGCCATGGTCTAAAGCTACTCCCTCAAGGTTTCCCTCGGCTTAATACATAGCTTAGGCATGTGCGATTCGTCGGGGCAAGGGCTGATTTCGTCCGGTGCGACGAAAGGTGCGCCCGGCACGACCGACCCGCCGCATGCCGCTGCTCGGCCGGCATCGCAACTTCGTCGAAACCCATCTTGCACCGTGATGCGGCCCCTTGACTGCCGGGTGGATCGCGGCACTCTGTGCGGCAACCATTTGGTTTGAAGGGGCATCATGAACATCGCACTCAGCTTTCACGCGTCCGGCGCGCTTCTTTCCGCTTTGCTTCTGGGCACTTCAGGCCTCGCTTTGGCGCAGAATGTGCCGATCGTGCAGCCCGGCGCACCGGGGCAGGCGAGCAAGACGCTGACCGCCGAGCAAGCCACCAAACTCGCGCAAGCCAGCTACGCCGCGTCCGATGTTACCTTCATGCAGCACATGATCGTGCACCACCAGCAGGCACTCGACATGGCGGTGCTGGTGAAAGACCGCACCAACACCGAAGAACTGGTCACGATCGCGGGGCGGATCGAGTCGAGCCAGGCCGACGAGATCACCTTCATGAAGGGATGGCTGGCCGAACGCGGCGAGCCTGCCGAAGACCCGAAGATGAAGGGCCACGGTGCGCATATGCACCACATGATGAAGGGGATGGCTTCGCCCGAAGCGATGACAGCGCTGGCCGCGGCCAAGGGCACAGAATTCGACCGCCAGTTTCTAACCCTGATGATCGCGCATCACGAAGGCGCGGTGGACATGGTCGAAAAGCTGCTCGACGAGGAAGGCACCGCCGCTGATCCGGTGCTCTACCGCTTCGTCGGCGACATCGACAGCGAGCAGACCAGCGAGATCAAGCGGATGGACAAGCTGCTCGCCGGCCTTTCGAGCGATCCGCGCTCGGGACTTGCTGCCGGGTTCGACAATGCCGGTGAGGCGATCCTCAATCTCACCAAGGTCGCCAGCCTCGGTAAGCCCGCCGGGTTCTTCAATCCCGCCAACCCGGCCGATCTGCGCCCGCCCGTCCCGCCCAAGGAAGACGAGGACAAAAAGGCCGAAGCCGCGCCGGAAGCTGCCACCGCCCCTGAAGCGGCGCCTGTTGCAGCAACCGCCGAAACCGCCGCAGCCACCCCGCCGCGCGAGGAAGAAGACAGCCTCACCGAATTCGCCGAACGCTCGCCGCTGCTCGATTTCGCCAACACCGACATGGCGTTCTTTGGCGATGTGCTGGTGGCAGGCTCCTACCACGGCTTCAACCTTTACAAGCTCGGCGCCGACGGCGTGCCTGCACTGATGAGCTCGGTCGTGTGCCCGGGCGGTCAAGGCGATGTCTCGGTGGTCGGCAACATCCTTGTGATGAGCGTTGAGCAGACCCGCGGCCGCATCGATTGCGGGCTCGAGGGTGCACCGGGCAAGGTCAGCACCGATCGCTTCCGCGGCCTGCGCATTTTCGACATTTCCGATCTCGCCCAGCCGCGTCAGGTCGGCGCAGTGCAGACCTGCCGCGGCAGCCACACGCACTCGATCGTCAGCGCCAACGACAAGCGCCTGATCGTCTACAACTCGGGCACCGCGGGCATCCGCGAGACCGAGGAACTGGCCGGCTGCGTCGGCGAAATTCCGGGCGACACCCGCACCGCGCTGTTCTCGATCGACGTGATCGAGATTCCGCTCGCCGATCCCTCCAAGGCGCGCATCGTCAAGAGCCCGCGCGTCTTCACCGACGAGACAACCGGCTCGATCGCGGGCCTGTGGACCGGCGGCGATCATGGCGACGGCACGCAGCGCACCGCGCCAACCGACCAGTGCCACGACATCACCGTCTTCCCTGCGCTCAAGATCGCGGCCGGCGCGTGCTCGGGTAACGGCATCCTGTTCGACATCGCCGATCCCTTGAACCCCAAGCGGCTCGACGTGGTGACCGACACCACCTTTGCCTATTGGCACTCGGCCACCTTCAACAATGACGGCACCAAGGTTATCTTCACCGACGAATGGGGCGGCGGCGGGCGACCGCGCTGCAAGGCTTCCGACCCCAAAACCTGGGGCGCCAACGCGGTCTACGACATAGTCGACGGCAAGCTGGTGTTCCGGACCCACTACAAGATGCCCGCGCCGCAGAGCGACAAGGAAAACTGCGTCGCGCACAATGGCTCGATCATCCCCGTCCCGGGCCGCGACCTGTTCGCGCAGGCCTGGTATCAGGGCGGCCTCTCGGTGATGGATTTCACCGACAGCGCCAACCCCAAGGAGATCGCCTATTTTGATCGCGGCCCAATCGACAAGGAGCAGATGGTGCTGGGCGGCTACTGGTCGATCTATTGGTACAAGGGCCATATCTACGGCACCGAGATCACCCGTGGTATCGACGTCTTCGCATTGAAGCCGAGCGAGCATCTGACCGAAGCCGAAATCGCTGCGGCCAAGGCGGCGGTCTACGAAGGCGGCCGGTTCAACCCGCAGACCCAGACGCAGGTAACGTGGGACGCCGCAGCGATCGCAGCGGCGGAGGCCAGCCGCAAAGGCGGATGAGCAATCAGGTAACGGCGGCGCGCTGGTTGAATTCGGCGCGCTGCCACTCCCCACTCGCGAGCACCTCGGCGAGATGGCGCGCGGCCGCCGCGATGTCAGCAAACCGCAGATAGGCCGGCGCAAACCCCAATCGCAGCACATCGGGATCGCGGAAGTCACCGATCACCCCGCGTGCAATCAGCGCTTGGCTGATGGCGTAGGCTTGCGGATGCTGGAACGAAAGCTGGCTCCCACGCGCGCTGCTATCCGCCGGGCTGACCAGTTCGAGCGTGACGCCGAGGTCAGCCAGGCAGGCGAGGAAGAATTCCGAAAGCGCCTGCGACTTGCCGTAAAGCCGATCTACCCCGATTGCGGCGATCAACTCCACCCCGACTTCGAGCGCCGCCAGACCCAGCACCGGCGAGGTGCCGCATAGCAGTCGCTCGATCCCCGGCGCAGGGGCGTAGTCGTCCGAGAAAGCGAAAGGCGCGGCGTGGCCGAACCAGCCAGTCAGCGGCTGTACAAGTTGCGGATGGTGGCGCGCGGCAACAAAGGCGAAGGCCGGAGCCCCCGGCCCGCCGCACAGGTATTTGTAGCCACAGCCGACCGCAAAATCGGCCCCTGCGCTATTCAGGTCAACCGGCACGGCGCCGGTCGAATGCGACAGGTCCCACAGGACGAGCGCGCCCGCTTCATGCGCAGCGCGTATGAGCGTGGCCATGTCGTGCATTGCGCCGGTCTTGTAATGGACATGGGTCAGCAGCAGCAGCGCAACATCGCCATCGAGCGCCTGTGCCAGTTCCTCGCGCGGTGCCAGCCGCCGCTGTGCCAGCCCCTGCTGCTCCAGCCCGGCAATCATGTACAGATCGGTCGGGAAATTGCCCGGCTCCGAGAGGATCACTGTCCTGCCGGGGCGCATCGCCAAGGCGGCTGAGATCAGTTTAAACAGGTTCACGCTGGTCGAATCGCAAGCGATCACTTCGTCGGGCTCGGCCCCGATCAAGGGCGCGATCTTCGCTCCGATCCGCCCAGCCGCTTCAAACCAGCCCGCCCCGCCGAAATCCGGGCCGTTCCAGGATCGGATCAGCCCTTCGCCCCATTCCTGCTCGACCACTCGGCGCAATGCGTCAGGCGTTGCCGTGGGCAGCGCACCCAACGAATTGCCGTCAAGGTAAATCACCCCCTCGGGCAAGGTGAATCGATCACGAAAATGCGCCAGCGGATCGGCGGTATCAAAGTCGCGAGCGCGTTGTTCCGGTGTCATATCGCGGTCCGGACGCTCAGCAGCTCGGGGAAGAAGGCCTGTTTGAGCACCCCTTTGAGATAGGGCACGCCCGGGGTGCCACCGGTGCCGCGCTTGAAGCCAATAATGCGCTCGACCGTCTTCAGATGCCCAAAGCGCCAGCGCTGGAAATGGTATTCGAGATCGACCAGCTTTTCGGCCAACTCGTAGAGATCCCAGTGATCCTGCGGGTCGCGGTAAATCGTCGCCCAGGCTGCCTCGACGCTGGGGTTATGCACGTATTGCGACGCCTTATCGCGGTCTAATGCAGCGCTATCGATGGCAAAACCGCGCCGTGCGAGCAGGCGGATCGCCGCGTCGTAAATGCTCGCTCGCCCGCGCTCTGCCTCGAGCCGCCCGGCCCAATCGGCATTGTCCTGATGCAGCTTCACATGCTTGCCATCGCTCCCACCGAGCATGAATTCCATCATCCGGTACTGCGCAGACTGGAACCCGCTCGATGCGCCGAGATACGGGCGGATCGCCGAATAGTCGTGGGGAGTCATCGTGCTAAGCACGTCCCAGCTCTGGATCAACTGCTGCTGCGCCCGCGCCACCCGGGCGAGCATCTTGAAGGCGGGGCGCAGATTATCGGCTTCGATGCAGTCGCGGGCCGCCGTCAATTCGTGCAGGCACAGCTTGAGCCACAGCTCGCTCGCCTGATGGACGATGATGAACAGCAGTTCATCATGCGCCTCTGAGGACGGGTGCTGCGCCGCAAGGATGCGGTCGAGGTCGAGATAGCTCGAATAGGTGACTTTGTCGGCCATGGCGCGCACGCTCCTAGCGCGCCGCGGCCCTCAAGGAAACTATCCCTCGATCACCCGTGCTTCGGGGTGATGCTTGTCGATGTGCTTGAGGATGATCCTGAGGTTCTTGGTGTTGGAACGGAACGCGAGATCGGCCACATCGCCTACCAGCGGGATCGCGCCGATCGCCGTATCGAACAGCACATTTGCACCCATCCGCGCCTGCTGCCAGCGCGACATGCCGAGATTGCGCGCCTCCCAGATGATGTAGGCCCCCATAGCGGTGGCGATGATCTCGCCTAGGATCGGGACAAGGCCGACCAACACGTCGAGCCCGATCGGCAGATTAACGCCGGGGATGACAAGGCTGCGCTCCAGCAGCTTTTCCATCGCGGTCACACGGGCGCGCACCGAAGCGGCATCCTTGCCGGTCGGCAATTGCATATCGATGATGCGCGGCGGAACGGGGCGGCGGTTCATAGTCGTGTCCATGCCGCCTATGTGGTGGGCTGCGACAGCGCGAACAAGGGGTGCAGGCCCCACTGGTTGGCAAGGTAATTGCTGATCGAGCCGCGCACAAGCGACCAGCGCACCGGCGCGCCGAGGGGAATGTAGACTTCGCGTGCGACCAAGGCCGCATGCGCCTCGACCAACAGCTTCTCGCGCGCGGCCATATCGCGCTCGAACAGCGATCGGCGCACCAGCGCATCGGCTTGCGCAGAGCACAGGCCCGCATCGAGCGAACAGTGGAACTGGTTGAGAAACCAGCGCGGCGAGAAGTAGCGCGCAACAGTGTCGCGCAGTTCGATGTCGGCGCCCTTGCCTGGTGCGACGCGCTCGACGCTGACCCCGATCGATCCCCAGGCGCGGGCGAGCTCCCGGAGCAGCAAGTCGCTGCCGGGGCCGGGAGGAAGGCCCAAGCGCACCTTTGCCTTCTGGCCCGACCCGGCGCTCCACGCGCGGATGCGGGCTGCCGCCGTGGCGCGGCGCTGATCGAGGGACAGGTCCTGCCAGCGCTCAGGCGGAAAAGGCGGCTGCGAAAACTGCTCCGGCGGCACGATCCAGCTACTCGCCCGCCAGCCCCCGATGCCGAAGGGCTGGATCAGCGCAGCGCGGTCGATCGCCATCGACAGGGCCTCGCGCCGCGCCGGATCGGCCAGCAAACCGCGTTCCTCGCGGATCACCAGCCCCATCAGGCCGAGCGCCGGATCAACCTGGATCGTCCCGCGCGACAGCGGCCCCGCCTCGGCCAGCGGAAAATCGACAATGCTGCCCCCCAGCACGAGATCAACGTCCCCGCGAGAGAACGCCTCAACCGCCTTACGCGCCGACATCGCCTCTATGCGCAAAGGTCGTGCCAGTTCCTCCCAGTCCTCGCGCGCGGGAAGGCCGCGGGCCTCGGGCGGAAGCGCAGAGAGGCGCGCGGCCATCGCTCCGTCTTCGCGCGACATCACCATCGGCCCTGCGCCGCTCCCGCTTTTGACGAAGCCGAGTTCGGGCTGGGCCAGCAGCCGCAGAAAATCGGGCATCGGCCCGGTCAGTCGCACCTCGACCACGCGCCCGGTCATCGCGCGGATCTCCGAAATCTTGGCGAGATCAAGCCCGAGCGAGGTGCCGCGCAGGCGCGCAATCGAATCCTGCAGCAGGCGGCGGACATCGGTGGCGGTGATCTCATCCCCGACCGGCCAGGTGCCGTCGCGCAGACGGAAGATGTAGCTGAGTCCGTCGTCGGTCACGATCCAGCGTTCCGCCAGCGCCGGCACCACCTGCCCAGCCGGATCGAGCGTCACCAGACCCTCGAACGTCGCGGAGCGCAGGTGCTGCGCCGCAGGAGACAGGCGCACACCTTGCTGGAACAGGCTGTCAGGCGCACCGATGACCGCGACATTGATCGGGCCGCCGCCATTGGACGGGCCGCAGGAGCCGAGCATCACAAGGCACAAAAGGGCGAGCCAGAATCGCATCGCATCCTGACTAGCAGCTTGCAGCGCAGCGGTCAGCTTGCGAGCTTGGGTATTGCCCGGACAAGACCGGGCCGGAGCAAATCAGATCTTGCGACGCTTGGTCGGATCGGGCGGCGGCGGGGCACGATGGGTCCACGAGGCCTTCAGCACCATGGCCTCGGGAAGCTCATCGCCCTGCAGCGGGCGGCGGACCTTCTGGGAATCGACTTCTTCTTCGAAGGCAATGCCGAAACGATCATCCTGCACCCATGCAACACTGCCGGCCACGCTGCCGATATTGCGCAGGCTGACATTGACCCGGTGGCCGCGTTGCACCCTCAGGTTGCCTTCAGCCATCATGCCGCCATCGGAAAGATTGCGTACGCGCACCCGATGGAGCTCTTCGTCCTGCTCGATGCGGATGTCGGCCAGTAGGAACAGACTGTCGCGCGCTACGCTGCGTGTCTCAACCCCAGTCATCTCAGGACCGCCTCCATTGTCACACCTGCCAGAACCGGCACTTTGCGCAGATTAACGCAACGCGTGGATCGATACCATCAGGCGCTAGGCAAAAGCGGTTAACGCAGCGTAAATTCGGGCTTCCTAGACGCTGCAATGGAAGCGGACGTCCCAAGCAGGGACAGGATACCGCCGAGCCGTTGCGGTCAATCGTCGCGCGATATCTTTTCGCGGCGCTCGTGGGCTTCCTGCGCCTCGACCGTCATAGTCGCCACAGGTCGCGCAATCAGGCGGCGCAGACCGATCGGATCGCCCGTCTTCTCGCAATATCCGTATTCGCCCTCTTCGAGCCGGCGCAGCGCGGAATCGATCTTGGCCACCAGCTTGCGCTGCCGGTCACGCGTGCGCAGTTCGATGCCCCAATCGGTCTCGCTCGAGGCGCGGTCGGTCAGATCGGCTTCGCGGATCGGACCATCAGCCAGCGATTGCAGGGTCTGCCCTGCGGCAGAATGGATCGAGCGTTTCCATTCGATCAGCAGCATCCTGAAATAGGCCTGCTGCCGGTCATTCATGTATTCCTCGTCCTCGCTGGGAACATAGTCCTCAGCGACGAGCCGCTTGGCTTTTTCAAGAATATCGATTTCGTCAGACGCCGCAGATGCCATGAAGCCCTCTAATCCCAAAGAGCGACTTGCGGGCCTTTAGCGTCCTGACGCCCGGATTTTTCCATTGGCTCACTTGGTCCCGCAAGGTGAAGCTGAGTGCGCGCTATAGGCAAGGCCCTCGAAGCACACAAGCGGGTTTGGCAATCGCTGGCGGGAAACGACGTAGGGCGCACAAAGCCTTCCAAGCGTTAACCATTTATTGACCATGTTAGCCGAGTTCTCGGACATCGGAGGGCCGCAGGGGGCGGTCTGGTGACTAACGGGGACTAAAACATGCAACTGATCACAATCACCGGTCGGGAAACGAGTGCTTCACGTGACACAGTGACCGATCTCGGTCTGGCGCGCTGGCTGGCAGCCGCGGCCGAGGGTGATGCCGGGGCCCGCTTCGATCTTGGCGTGGCATATTCGACCGGCAGCAACGGGGCCGAGTGCGATCTGATCGAGGCGCACAAGTGGTTCAATCTCGCCGCCGCACGCGGACACGAGGAAGCCGCCCATTGCCGCGCCGATATCTCGGACGAGATGACCGCCCGCGAAATCGCCGAAGCCCAGCGCCGCGCGCGCCAGTGGCTTGCCGAAGACCGCCTGCGCGCAGCCTGAGCCAGCGGTTAGTCGCCCTTCCTGAACGGGGTGCGACTGCCGAGATACAGCTGATCGCTGGCGACACCCGCTCGCTCCCGTTCGAGGAAGTCGGCGACCGCCGAACGAAAGCCCGGATCGGCGATCCAGTGCGCGGACCACGTCTGCACCGGTTCATATCCGCGGGCCAATTTGTGTCCGCCCTGCGCACCCGCCTCGACCCGATCAAGCCCCCGCGCGATCGCGATGTCGATCGCCTGATAATAGCACAGTTCGAAATGCAGGAAGCGCACCTCGCGCGTGCAGCCCCAATAGCGCCCGTAAAGCGCATCGGCCCCGATGAAATTGAGCGCGGCGGCAATTGGCCGCCCCCCGTTATTGGCCCCTTCACAGGCGAGGATCAGGACGATCCGCTCCCCCATCCGCTCGCCCAGCAGGCTGAAGGCCTCGCGGGTCAGATAGGGGCTCCCCCATTTGCGTTGCCCTGTATCCTGATAGAACACCCAGAAGGCATCCCAATGTGCCTCCGTAATGTCGCGAGCAGTGAGGTGCTTGATCGTCAGCCCCTCGCAGGCCGCCGCGCGTTCCTTGCGCAAATCCTTGCGCTTGCGCGATGACAGCGCGCCGAGGAAATCCTCGAAACTGGCATAGCCGCGGTTCAACCAGTGGAACTGGATGTCCGAGCGCGGCATCCAGCCGCCGGCCTCGAACAGCGGCAGTTGTTCAGGCGCGATGAAGGTCGCGTGGGCCGAGGACATTTTGTTCTGCAGGCACACAGCTTCGGCGCCTTTGAGCAGATGCGCGGCGAGGCTCGGGTCGCTGAGCAGCAGGCGCGGGCCGGTCGCCGGCGTAAACGGCGCGGCGATTTGAAGCTTGGGGTAATAGCGTCCGCCCGCGCGGTGCCATGCGTCAGCCCAGGCATGGTCGAACACATATTCGCCTTGGGAATGGCCCTTGGCGTAAGACGGCATTGCGGCGAGCAGCTTGCCCGCTTCGTCGGTAATGGCGATCGGCGCAGGCTCCCAACCGGTGCCGGGGCCGACGGAGCCGGAGTCCTCCATCGCGGTGAGGAATTCGTGCGAGACAAATGGGTTGTCGGTGCCGCCCAGCGCGTTCCACTCATCCCGGTCAAACGCGCCGACCGAAGAAGCGATGCGGACGGTCAGTTCGGGTGCGCTCACGCGAGGCCCGCCCCTTCGACAATGAGTGCATCGGCATGGGCAAGGCCGCGCTCGCGGGTTGCGGGCGATCGCACCGTCCAGGTCAGCAGCGGCCGACCGGTTTCGCGCCACATACCCGTCAGAGCATTGGGAATGTCGCGCACGTCGCTGGCAAGGAAATCGGGCGCGGCGCGTTCGAGCGCATAGGGGCGGCGCCAGGCGCTCTGGTAACCGTGATCAAGCGTATCGGTGACAACAAGACCGCGAACCATTTCTGGCGCGTGTTTGGCAAACCATTCACCTATCCGCAGATCGAAGCTCATCACGGCGGAGGGCCCGTTGTAGTCCGCCAGCACCTTGGCGATCGCAATGCAGGCCTCCGCGAGCGACAGGTGCGGCTGCGCCTTGATCTCAACAAGGATCGGCACCCGGCCCGCCGCGAGGCCGAGCAAGTCCGTCAGCTGCCAGATCGTCTGTCCGGTCTCCGCTAGCGGAATACGGCACAGTTCGTCGGCGGGACGCGCAGCAACTTTGCCACGTTCCTTGGTCAGCCGCTCAAGTTCCCAATCGTGAAACACCAGCGGCACATTGTCGCGGCTCATCTGGATATCGCACTCGATCCCCATACCGGCAGCAATCGCGCCTTGCGCCGCGGCGAGCGAGTTCTCCGGCACACCCTCCCCATGCAGCCCGCGATGGGCATATTCCCATCGCTTCAGCCATTCGGGAGCGCGCCGTGCAGTCATGCCTTCAGCGCTATGACCGCATCAACCTCGACCGCCGCGCCGCGCGGCAGGGCGGGCACACCAACGGCAGCGCGGGCGTGCTTGCCGGCGTCGCCGAACACCAGCTCCATCAGATCGGACGCGCCATTGGCAACCTCGGGCTGATCGGTGAAATCGGCTGTGCAATTGATGAAAACGCCGAGCTTGACGACCCGATCCACCTTTTCGAGCAGGCCCGCAGCTTCAATCTGCGCGACTATCATCAGGGCGCAGGCGCGCGCGGCGATCTTGCCATCTTCAAGCCTGACATTCTCGCCCAGTCGACCTTTCACCAGGCCGCCATCGATAAACGGCAGCTGGCCCGAGACATGGGCAAAGCCGCCATGCACCACCACCGGCACATAGCTGGCGACGGGGGCTGCGGCCTTGGGCAGGGTGATGCCGAGTTCAGCGAGGCGGGCGGTGTAGCTCATTCTCAATCCTCCAGTCGTTCAAGCAACCACGGCAAGGCCTCGTCCCAGCGATCGATCCGGGCTTCAGCGTGGCCTGCCTTGTGAGCGCAATCAATGGCATGGGCGATCATCGGCTCGCCGCAAAGGTGCAGCCGCGTCACATGGGGCGTGATCTCGGCGACCGACGCGTGGTGCTGGGCGAGATCGTCGATGAACAGCGCGCGGGTGGGCGCGTATTCGTCGATGATCGCTTTCAGCGCCGGACCTTTCGGACCCTGATTGGTGAAGACCCGCGCGTTGATCCCGACCTTGGCGAGCTGCTCGGCGCGCGCATCGCGGTGCCCGTCGACCAGATTGGTGAGGATCACCACATCGGCCACCTCGGCCAGCGTATTGATCCCTTCCACCGCGCCCGCAATCGGCTTCTGCGAGTCCATTTCGTTGTCGAAGAACCGCCCGAGCATTTTCCAGATATCGGGCGGGGCGAGTAGTTCGCCGCTTTCCTGCCAGCGCAGCGCCTCGGCGAAATTGTGGCCTTCGAGATGGAAGCTCACCCCCTGGCTCGCCTCCAGCCAGTCCTTGAACGGGGCGACCATGTGCAGCAGCACTTCGTCGCAATCGGAGATGATGAGAGGGCGAGTCATGCTTGCAAAAGATCCTTGGCGGCGACCAGTTCCTCAGGCGTGACGGCAAGTGCTTCAGCCGCGCGGATCAGGTCGGGTTCGTAATTGGCGAGAAATTCGAGCGCGGAAGCGAGGATCATCGGATCGCCCAGCCCGGCACGCAGGGTTTCAGGATCAAGCCCTGTGATGTCGAGATAGCGCGCGCCACGCTCCTCGCTATCCAGCACCCAGCCGAGCGCCGCCAGCGCCAGCATCTGCGGGCTGGCGGACGGGCCGTCGATGGCGGGATCTTCGGGAAGCGGGATTGTCCTGTCCTCTCGGGAGGGGTAATCGGGGTCTCGGGCGAATTCGGGGCGAGCAGTGACAAAACGGATAATGGTTGTCGAGGATAATGACCTCAACCGGAAATTGTTCTGCGATGTCCTGCGCGCGAACGGGTTCGAGGTCGAACCGGTGGCCGATGGCAGCCTCGTGCTGGCAACAGCGCGGGCGATGGTGCCCGATCTTATCATTATGGACATCCAGCTCGGCGGCGTCTCGGGGGTCGATCTGATCGAGGCCGCCAAGCGCGACCGCAGCCTTTCAGCGATTCCGGTGCTGGCGGTGACGGCCTTTGCTGCCAAAGGCGACGAAGAGCGCATCCGCGCGGCGGGGGCAGAAGGATATTTGTCGAAGCCCGTATCGATCGGGCCATTCATGTCGGCTGTGAACGCGCTGCTCTAGCGCAGCCTTGAATTAACTGGCCATTCATGACGAGGATTCGAACAGACCTGTCGTGAAAGCAGCCCGTTAAACGGAGGTTCTATGCGCAGTAGGGCGCAATGGTGTTCGTGTTAGTTGCGGCCATTCTAGCCTGTCCTGCAGGGGTCAGCGCCCAGCCACCGGGCGAAGAGCGATCCCCGGATAACCCGAGCGAGATCGAGGTTCTCGGCCAGCGCGAGATCGCAAGGGAGGCGTTCAAGGACAATCTGCGGGACATGACCGAGCGTCTCAGCGTGTTCGAATCCATGCCGCGCTTCTTTGAGCCGCTGTGCCTTGAGGTTGCAGGGCTGGAAGCGGATCAGGGCCGGTTCGTGGCCGAGCGCATCCTTGCCACCTCGCGCTAGGTGGATCTCGGGGAGCCGCGGGCTGGATGCCGCGCCAATGCGGTGGTGATCGTGGTCGATGATCCGGAACGGATGTACAAGCGGCTGGTGAGCAAGCGGCTCGATCCTGTCGGGGTCCTGCCCTTCCGCGACGTGCACACCCGCCGGATCGAAAACGAGGTGCGCGCGGGTCAGCCTGTGGTGTGGTGGAGCGTAGTTTCCACGATGAGCGCGCAAGGCGTGACGCTCAACGACCTCGGACTTGCGGTCTCGCAGAACCCCGCGGCGTCACGCACGTCGGCAGCCACCTATCGTCCCAAGGCTCTGACCGTGGTGATGTATGATGCAAGAAAACTGGGCGGCGCCACGCTGGAACAAATCGCCGATCATGCCGCGCTCCACATCCTCGGCATGCCGCGCCGCCAGATCGATTTCGGCGACGTCGATCTGCCCTCGATGCTGACCCTGTTCGCCGACGGTCCGGAGACGGCGCCCCGGTCGCTGACAGATTTCGACCGGGCCTATCTCCAGGGGCTCTACGGCCTTAGCCCCGGCGCATTCCAGTCGCGGGTGCCGCGCGCCGTGGTCGCAGCCTATGCCGATCAGTGCGAAGCCCAGCAGAGGGATTTCCGGATCCGGCTGAGAAATTGATCTTCAGGCAAACTTGATCCCGTATTCGATCACAAAAGTGATCGCAGTCAGGCACAGGCCGATCATGAAGCTTTTGTAGGCGTAAGCGAGGAACTTGTACTTCTTGCGCTGTAGCACCTGCCCGTTCTGGTAGACGTCGTGAAGCATGGTGCGGAAAACGGTCTCGTCGGCGTGCAGTTCTGACAGAATGCTGTCGACCCACTCGCTCTCCTCCATGTGGGTGAAATAGCCGAAGAACAGCTTGTTGGGCTTGCCGTCATTGAGCCTGGCTGATGTCGGACTGCTGACCGATGGCAGGACCGCAAAGACCGCGCACATGGCGGAGATAAAAGCAAACAGTGCCAGCAGGCCAAGCGACAATGGCAAGGTTCCATTGGTGGCCTGTCCGACCGATATGGTGAAGACCAGGAACGTGGCCCCCATTAGGATCGAGGCCTTGGTGTCGGCCATCTGGCTAAGCGCCAGATTGATCTGTTGGCTCGTTCGCACGAGGTGGATGGCGTGGTTGGAATAGCCCGAGGGCGAAGGCATTGATGGGGCCGCCTTGGGCGGTTCAGCCTGTGTTTGATTTTCAGCCATCATATCCCCCCGGATAAGCCGCGCCGCACCCCCCTGGCGCGGCGAAAACTTGACAAGCTGCATCATCCGCCGCTTTGCGGCCGTAATACCGTGGCAAGCCCTGCCCGACAACCGATGCAACGAAAGCACCGCCCGCCAATGACGCCCGCCGAAGTCGACACCGCCATCCGCACTCTGATCGAACCCTTCAACAAGAAGGGTGTCGCAATCGCGGATTCGACCACCTTCGCCGGCGATCTCGAATTCGACAGCCTGACGGTGATGGATTTCGTCGCCGAGATCGAAGACGAATTCGATGTGATCATTAGCATGAACCAGCAGGCCGAGATCGAAACTTGGGGTCAGCTCGTCGCGGCAGTCCACAAGCTGCAGGATAGCTGATAATGGCGCCTTCCATGAGCGAGTCCATGACCACCGCGGAACCTGTCGACCTGCTGTCGAAGTTCGATCCCATTATCCAGACCCGCGAGACGCTTCTCGCCGCGGGAGTGGAGGATCCCTTCAACTTGGTGATGGAGCAGGTGCTCTCGCCCACCCGCGCGATCTGCAACGGGCGCGACACGATCCTGCTGGGCACCTATAACTACATGGGCATGACCTTCGATCCCGACGTGATCGAGGCCGGCAAGCGCGCGATGGAGGGTTTCGGCGCGGGCACCACCGGCAGCCGCGTGCTCAACGGCACCTTCCGCGATCACCGGGATGTCGAGGCCGCGTTGCGCGAATTCTACGCCATGGACCACGCCATGGTGTTCTCGACCGGATACCAGGCCAACCTCGGAATCATTTCGACGCTCGCGGGCAAGGGCGACTACATCATCCTCGATATCGACAGCCACGCCTCGATCTATGATGGCTGCGCGATGGGCCGCGCCGAAGTCGTGCCGTTCAAGCACAATGACATCGAAGCGCTGGAGAAGCGCCTCAAGCGCATCCCCGAAGGCGCGGGCAAGCTGGTGGTACTCGAAGGCGTCTATTCGATGATGGGCGATGTCGCCCCGCTGAAAGAGATGGTCCGCATCGCCAAGGAAAACGGCGCGATGGTGCTGGTCGACGAAGCACACTCGATGGGCTTCATCGGCGAACACGGACGCGGCGTTGCCGAAGAGCAGGGCGTGCTAGATGATGTCGATTTCATCATCGGCACCTTCTCTAAGAGCGTTGGGACAGTCGGCGGCTTCTGCGTGTCGAACCACCCGAAGTTCGAAGTGCTGCGCCTCGTGTGCCGGCCTTACGTCTTCACCGCCGCCCTGCCGCCTGCGGTGATGGCGAGCTCCGCCACATCGATCCGCAAGCTGATGCACAATGGCAACAAGCGCGCGCATCTGTGGGAGAACAGCCGCACGCTGCACAAGGGGCTGCGCGATCTCGGATTCAAGCTTGGCACCGAAACCCCGCAAAGCGCGATCATCGCGGTGATCATGCCCGATCTGGAACGCGGCGCGATGATGTGGGAGGCGCTGTTGAAGGAGGGGCTTTACGTCAATCTGGCCCGCCCGCCGGCAACCCCTGCGGGGATGACCCTGCTGCGCTGCTCGCTGTGCGCCGAACACACCGCCGATCAGGTGACGACCATCCTTGGCATGTTCGAGCGGGCGGGCAAGACGATCGGGATCATCTGATCACTTTCATGAGCCATATTGGTTATTTTTCTTGACATCGTGACGCTCTCCGGTTAGAAAAGGGCATCATCGCAAATTTGTGATTCGCCCAGGCGGCACTCCTCAGTGGAGTGCCGCCTGTTTGGTTTTCGCGGCAGGAAAGCCCGTCATGGCCAAACCCCGCGGCAAGCGCATCATCATCCGCACGAGTTTGAAACAAGGCGAAAGCGAGCGGATCAACAACAACTGGCGCGTGCTGTTTCTCGATCACCTCGCTGAAGGCTCAAATGTCAGCGAATCTGCCGCCACGGCGGGAATCAGCCGCAGCCGCGCCTACAAGGTCCGGCGAGACGAACCCGAATTCGCCCGCCTGTGGCGCGCTGCGCTGTGGGAGGGCTACACCATATTGAAACGGAAGTGGTCCGCCGGCTGCGGCATGGCGATCAGTCGACGGCCGACGCGGGACGCTATGATTTTGCCAATGCCATCCGCCTGCTCGCCGCGCACCGCGACACCGCCTCGCAGGCCATGGCGCAGCAGCGCAATGTCAGCGCCGCCGAAGTGCGCGGCTCGATCGATCGCAAGGTCGAGGAAATGCGCCTGCGCCTCAAACGCGAGCGCAGCCGCACCGACAACGCAGATCGAGCGCCGATCTCGAGTGGCTGAAGGCAGACGAGACCGGGGCCGGCCCGCTCATCGCCAATGCCCTCGACCACAAGGAGAAGGCCGAGTTCCAGTTCCACTGGCAGCTGCTCGCACGGAGCGAGCAATGCGTGCCCGAAGGCGACTGGCGGATCTGGATGATCATGGTCGGACGCGGGTTCGGCAAGACCCGCGCCGGGGCCGAATGGGTGCGCCAGATTGCCGAATTCCGACCGCCCGGATCGCGCTGGTCGCCGCATCGCTCGCCGAAGCGCGCGCGGTGATGGTAGAGGGCGAATCCGGTCTGCTCGCCGTGTCGCCGCCCGATCGCAGGCCGCGGTTCGAACCGTCGCTGCACCGCGTCCGCTGCGCCAACGGGACGCAGGTGCAATTGTTCTCGGCCGCCGAGCCGGAAAGCCTGCGCGGTCCGCAGCACAGCCACGCCTGGTGCGACGACCTCAGAAGCAGTTGTTCGTTGACCAGTCACTGGCGATCCTAAACACGTAGGTCCCGCCGATCGTGATAGCGACGCTGGCAGAGCCGCACATCGGGCCGAAGAAGTCGAATACAACCTAGTCGCCCAAGCTGCCTCGGCAAGAAGGAGCACCAGAGCCGATCGCCCCCCTTGTGCCTCAAGGGGCCGCAACTGGATCTTTTTTTTGGCCCCTTTTTGAGAGGATTCTGATGCTCGGCAGGGGTGCCGAGCGCTGGCTGTGCTTCCCTAGCGGCTGGCAGGGACCCCAAACGCCTGACGTTCCCAGTAGCGGGAGCGAGATCGAGAACGAGGAATGCAATGCATCGGCCAGCTGGACAACAATCTCCAGACGCCCGACCAAATCACTTCCACTGCGGCTTGGCGAGAGATCGAATGGTGCAATTGTGTCATTCCGAGAGCACAGGATGCTTATCTTTTTCCAAAATGAGGATTGGGGCATTTTTGCAACACATGGCCGCTATTGATAGCTTGCCTCTTTATTGGGAAAAAGATACAGACCAGCCGGAGCAACCAGTCCATAACAAAGGGGATTCCTAAAATGCGCAAACTTGTCATTGGCATGGCCATGGCTTCCACCGCGCTGACTTCGCCCGCACTGGCTCGTGACGGCCAGTGGTACATTCAGGGTGATGGCGGTGCGATGATCGTCGAAGATCAAAGCATCGATGTAAACCGTGTTAACGATGACGCCAGAGCGGATTACGACACCGGGTTTGATTTCGGCGCAGCTGTCGGTTATGATTTTGGCGCTTTTCGCCTTGAAACTGAAGCAAGTTATCGCGCTGCTAACGTCGATGAGGTTTCTGCCGGCAGCCAAGGGCTGCAGATCGATCCGATCGGTCAGCCTGGTGGTCGCAACGGTCGCCTGACTAACCAAACCGCTCCGGCGCTTTGGGAGATCAATGCGCTGAGTTTCATGTTGAACGGTATGTTTGATTTTGGCTCAGACGACGGCCTTCAGGCGTTCGCCGGTGGCGGGATAGGTGTAGCACGCGTCGACATGAACGCTCAGTTCGATCAGCGCGGTCCGGGTGCTTATGATGACTCCGACACGGGCCTTGCTTGGCAGCTGCTTGCTGGTCTTCGCGCGCCGATTACTGATTCGTTGGACATTGGTGTGAAGTATCGTTACTTCAATATGCCTGACATCGGGATTGTTGACACGATCGGACGTCCGCTTGAATCGAAGCTGAGCACGCATTCGCTGCTGGGCTCGATCACCTACAACTTTGGTGGTGAAGAGCCGCTGCCGCCGCCCCCGCCGCCCCCGCCGCCGCCCCCGCCGCCGCCGCCCCCGCCGCCGCCGCCGCCGCCTAAGCCGGCGTGCAACACCGGCCCGTACATCGTGTTCTTCGACTTTGATAAGTCGGACATCACCGCGGAAGCTGCGACGATCCTCAACAACGCGGTTACGGCCTATGCCAACTGCGGTGCTGCCAGCGTGATGCTGGCGGGTCACACCGACACCTCGGGCCGCGCGAGCTACAACGTCGGCCTCGCCGAGCGTCGCAACGCTTCGGTGCGCAGCTACCTGACCGGTCGCGGTATCCCCGATGGCCGGATCACGGGCGAAGCCTTCGGCGAAACCAAGCCGCGCGTTCCCACCGCCGACGGCGTGCGCGAAGCGCAGAACCGCCGCGTCGAAGTCACCTACGGTCCGGGTTCGGGCATGTAAGTCACTCTCACAAGGTAATAAGGAGGGGCCGGAGTGATCCGGCCCCTTTTTTTGTGCCTATGCCGATGCGCTTGGGACTTGCTGTTCACTACCCGTCAGCAGCGCCGCGGGAATCCCCATCGGGCCGGCATACGCCCCGAACGACTTGCCAACTGAATAGCAAGTTGTGCAGGATAGGGGTTGTGCTGGATCGCAGGCACACGTGGAGCGCCTGGCGCCAGCAGCGAGGCTTATTATCAGTAGGGACGCTTAGGCGCGATCCCCTTCGCCGGCAGCCCGCGCCCGCTCCGGAATGGTGGCGGCAGCTTTGGGAACCAGCCATATCGCAGCCGTCAGGAGCGCCAGACCAATCGGAGTGATCCACAAGGTAGCCAGCACGCCCTTGGACAGATCTCCTCCGTTGGTCGCGGATACGTAACCGGCAAGATAAGGCCCCAGCGCCAAGCCGACCAACGTGGTCGCCAGAAAGAACGTCGCTGTCGCGGTTCCTCGCATGCGCGGCAACACGAGCGACTGACTGGTCGCGGCCGCCGCGCCGAGCGCCGACGCCGCGAGCGCTGCGACCACAGCATTCAGAACAGTGAACAATGGCCAGCTTGCGGTGGTGTATTGCATCACCGCAAACGGGATCGGACTAAGCAATCCGAAGAGGATCACCCAGACCCGGCCCGACGGGGTTCGCTGCAAAAGCGTGTCCGCCATTCGTCCCCCAAGAACAACACCCAGAAAACCACCCATTGCCCCCCCGCCACCGAGGAAAAAGCCGAGTTCTGACTTCGAAACCCCGGTGAAGACACGCTCCGCATAAGGCGCTCCCCAATAGGACGCAGAATAGGCCATGAAGGCGACTGTGCCATATCCGAGGATCGTACACAGGAACGCGGGCGAACCCCACGTCAGCGCAAACGTCGGATAATCACGCACGCGCAGCGCCGCAGCCCAGCAGAAGACGGCATAATAACCGATGGCGAGTAGCAGCCATTGGTCGGTCACCGGAGGAAGTTGTACGCCGATCGCCGCGCCAAGCTGGGCGACAATGACGCCCTCGCCCGAGCCGAGGCGGATCGTAAGCACATGCGCAGCCACCAGCGCTCCTGCTAGGACGACAACGTTGATCAACAGGCTCTTCCAGCCACGCGCAGCCGCACCGAAAAAGGTAAAGCCCGGAATGATCGTGTAGAGTTCCTGCATGAAGCCCCGAAAGGGGTGCGGATTTTCGGGCGTTATGATCCCGTCGATCGCGCCGCGCAGCGGTTCGCGCAGGGTAGCCACCCAAGCGGCAAGCAGTAGCCCGGGCAAGCCCACCGCGATAAATGCCGCCTGCCAACCGGCCAGCCCGGCGACCGGGTCGCCATCCGGAAACGCCGTGTTCCAACGATCGACAATGACCCCCCCGATCGCCAGCGACACTCCGCCACCGATATACAGGCCCGAGCTGTAGATCGCGAGGGCCGTCGCCCGTAGGCGCGCAGGAAACCAGTCAGAAATCAGCGAGTAAGCCGACGGACTGGCGGTAGCCTCCCCCACACCGACCCCGATCCGTGCGACCGATAGCGTCGCCGCATCGCGCGCAAAGCCTGAAAAGGCGGTCATCGCCGACCACAGCGCCAGGCCGACCGTCATCAGCCGCACCCGCTTCCAGCTGTCTGCCAGACGGCCCAGCGGGATCCCGAACAGCGCGTAGAAAATGGCGAAGGCGGTGCCGTAGAGGAAGCCGAGATAGGCGTCGTCGACCCCGAGATCAGCCTTGATGTCATTGGCGAGGATCGACAGGATTTGCCGGTCGATGAAATTGAGCACGTAGACCAGCACCAGAACGCTCAAAGCATACCAGCTATAGGCAGGCACCGGTTCATTCTCGCGACTTTGCGGCGCGATCGCTTCCTCGCTCAAAAAAGATCCCCTCTCAGGATGGTTTGCCTATTGGCGGGCTGCATCGCCGCCTTCAGGCTTTGTAGGCGGTGCTATCGACAATCCCCGCTTCAGCAAAACCCTTTTTCCGAAGCCGACAGGAATCGCACAACCCGCACGCCCTGCCATCCGGCGCGGGATCATAGCACGACCAACTCCAGGCCGGATCCAGCCCCAGGCGATCGCATTCTCGGGCGATATCGGCTTTGGTCATGTGCTGCAGCGGCGCGTGGATCGTAAATGGCGCACCCTCGACCCCAGCCTTGGTGCCGAGCCGGGCGGTCTCCGCAAAACTCGCGATAAATTCCGGCCGACAGTCTGGATAGCCCGAGTAATCGAGCGCATTCACACCGATGAAGACATCCCGCGCGCCCGCCGCTTCGGCGCAGGCAGTGGTCAGCGCGAGGAACACCAGATTGCGGGCCGGGACATAGGTGACAGGAATATCTTCGCCCACCCCGCCTTTGGGCACATCGATCGCATCGGTCAGCGCCGAGCCGCCGAACGCCCGCAGATCAAGTGCAATCTCGGTGTGCCGGGCCAGCCCGAGCCGTTCAGCTATGCGCCGCGCGGATTCCAGTTCGAGCCGGTGGCGCTGGCCATAATCGACGCTCAGCGCATGCACCGCGAACCCCCGCTCCTTTGCCAAGGCAACAGTGACCATCGAATCCAGCCCGCCAGACAGCAGGACGACAGCGATCGGAGGGGGCGGGGCGCGCTCGGGAGCGTTCATGGCGCGCGCCCTATCACGCCTGCCGGCAAAGGCAATCGGCTCGCCTCAGCACGTGCCGCTGCGGCGCGCCTCGGCGAGCAACTGGAACGGCATGCCGTCGTGGATGCCCTGACTTTCGATCTGGACCAGCGCGGGTGCCTCGCGGCGGATGCTGGTGCGGCCGTAGCCGTTGCCGGAGCAGGTGTACTGCACCGTAACCTTGGCCGTCCCGTCCTCGACCACGAACTGGTTGCAGCCGGCATCGCGGTGCCGCAGCTGGATCAGCTCCTGTCCGGTACGCACGCAGATCTTGCGATCGGCGCTCCCGTCGCGATACTTAATCGTCCACTCGCCCTTGGCGAGCGTGCCGAGCATGGCAAGGCCATTGCCCTGAGCCAGCACCGGAAGAGCGACACCGACAAGCACGGCGGCAATCACTCCTCCAGACCTGGTAAGCCGGAGATTATGGACGGAAATCCTGTACATGGAAACCTCCATGCCCGCTTTTGGCAGGGTTGGCTTGCATATTATGGCCAGAAATCGGCCATGTGCCGATTGCCTTCGACCAAGTGCTAGTACTACAGTTGCATATTA